>Ga0310834_101287_pt1 | contig 15822 bp, 13 predicted proteins | sample SM_ome_2_FD_201314 | JGI IMG/M metagenome (GOLD analysis project Ga0310834, IMG submission 201314) | Sorghum-adapted microbial communities enriched on stacked mutant (SM) sorghum from Joint BioEnergy Institute, Emeryville, California... ... | reverse complement strand
ATGCCTACACCTCAACAATAGGAGTTTTATTATTCCTTGAACAGGTGAAATGACTCTTTTTCTTACAGAAATAGGAATTTGGACAAACAAAATTTCTTGATGTCAAGTTTGATGCAACGCTAGTGAAGTGACTTCCTCCATTCTTGGGTTTTTGGGTTTAGTCACTTGAAAACTTCTCCAAGATGGGGTGAAGTCCCTTTTTATGATCTGAAAAACCTTGACAATTAAGGGCTCAGATTAATGCAAAACGCTAAAACTGATAATGAAATAACCCTCAAACGTATGTTCCATGACAAACTGTTGTCATTAGTCGTGCTTTATAATTGCTTTGAGTCAACTTCAGGAGGAATCAATGATTATGGCATCAGCGCAAGCAGATATCAATTTTGAGAAAGAACTGTTTGAAGCCGCCAACCGGATGCGGTCAACGGTGGCTCCTGCAGATTACAAGCATATTGTTCTCCCCTTGATCTTCCTTCGCTATCTGTCCATTCGCTATGACAAGCGGCGCAAGGAACTGGAAAAGATGGTGCGTGACCCGAACAGCCCATACTACTTTGACGATCCCGAACTCATTCGCGAGGTTCTGGATGACCGCGATCAGTACATGGTCGAACGCGTGTACGTGCTCCCCGAACAGGCCCATTGGTCTTATATCGCCAAGAACGCCAAGCAGCCCAACATCAAGGAAATCCTCGATAATGCCATGAAGTTGATCGAAGAAGAGAACCCTGAACTGGTCGGGGTGTTGCCGCGCATCTACCAGGCGTCCAATCTTCCCAACGAGAACCTGGCATCGCTGATTGAAATCTTCTCTCGCGATATTTTTAGTGCTTCGAGCGGTGATGCGGTGGACGTATTGGGGCGTGTATTTGAATATTTCATCGGAAACTTTGCCTCCAGCGAAGGCAATCGCGGTGGCCAATTCTTCACGCCCAAATCCATCGTTGAACTGCTTGTGGCCATGCTGGAGCCGGAGTCCGGAACGATCCTGGACCCAGCCTGCGGTTCCGGCGGTATGTTTGTGCAGTCCCAACGCTATGCGAAGAACAAGCATGCCCTCTCGTTCTATGGCCAGGAGAGCGTCGATACGACGGTCCGCCTGGGCAAGATGAATGTGCTTATGCATGGCATCAATGCGGACATTCAACTAGGGGATTCTATGCTTGATGACAAGTTCAAGGGCAAGCAGTTTGACTTCGTTCTCTCCAATCCGCCCTTTAACATGAAGTTGTGGGGAGCGGAGAAGATCCAGAAGAATGATCCGCGCCTTATCGTCGATTATGACAAGGCCGTGACCGACAGCAACGCCAACTACATGTGGATGCAGCATTTCCTGTACCATCTGAAGGAAGGCGGAACGGCCGGTTTCGTCATGGCCAACGGGGCGATGACAACGAACGTAACCGGCGAGAAGGAAGTCCGCCAGAAGTTGGTGGATGAGGGCTATATCGACTGCATCGTGCAACTGCCGGAGAAGTTGTTCTTTACCACCGGCATTCCATGCTGCCTCTTTTTCCTGAGCAAGAACCGGGACGGCCAAAAAGGTTTCCGACCGCGGCGAAACGAAGTGCTGTTCATCGACGCCCGGAAGAAAGGCGTCATGGTCAGCCGCCGGCAAAAGGCCCTCACGCAGGAGGACATTGAAGAGATCGCCACGGTTTACCAGGCATTCCGGAAAGCGGACGGGAAATTTGAGCCCGTGGAAGGTTTCTGCAACACAGCGACCATTGAAGAGATCCGGTCGAATGATTACAAACTGACGCCGGGGATCTATGTAGGCACGGAAGTATCCGAGACGGACGATGTTCCGTTCGAGGAAAAGATGGCGGAACTAATGGGGCGGCTGCAGGAGCAGTTTGCGGAGTCGAACAGGTTGCAGGAACGGATCATGAAGAATTTGGAGGAATTACTCTAATGCATTGGATTACCGGAAAATTGTCAGATTTAGTTGAAATAAACCCGCCGATTAAACTGGTTAAAGGCAAAGAATACCCTTTTGTAAGCATGGACGTAATAAATCCTGGAAAAAAGATCGTTGAAGCCAAAGAATATCGAAACTTTTCGGGAGGAGGTTCCCGGTTTCAAAACAACGATACGTTGTTTGCCCGAATTACTCCATGTTTGGAAAATGGGAAAATTTCTCAAGTCAGGCATCTTGATGGTGAAGTGGGGTTCGGTTCAACCGAGTTTTTGGTCTTTAGAGGCAAACAAGGCATAACGGATACAGAATTTGTTTACTATTTTGTTACTAATCATTCATTTCGTTTGAAGGCTATCCAACTCATGGTTGGTACATCGGGTAGACAACGAGTTGATCATAAAAAATTGTCTGATGAAGTATTCACAATTCCTCCACTTCCTATCCAACGAAAAATAGCCGAAATCCTCGGCTCCCTCGATGACAAAATCGAAATCAACCGCCGCATGAACGAAACGTTTGAACAGATGGCGATGGCGTTGTATAAGCATTGGTTTGTAGAATTTGGGCCGTTTCAGGATGAAGAGTTTGTGGATTCGGAAATTGGTAATATACCTGCTTGCTTCAGTTTATCAACGATAGGAAAGGCTGTAAAAGTAATCGGTGGAGGAACACCTAGCACAAAGGTTAACGAATATTGGGAAAATGGCGAGATTAATTGGTTTACCCCAACTGATCTTACTTCTTCCAAGACTCTTTTCATCACAAAATCAGCAAAACGCATTACTGAGAAAGGGTTAAACGAAAGTTCTGCCAAACTATTTCCAGCCTACTCGGTTATGATGACGAGTAGAGCAACTATTGGAGTAATTGCTATTAACCGTGAACCGGCGTCAACAAACCAGGGGTTCATCGTTTTGATTCCGAATGAAAAATTTCCAACGTTTTATTTATATTTGTGGTTGAAGAATAATTTGGGTTCGATTCATTCAATTTCAAATGGGAGCACTTTTCTTGAAGTCAATCGTGGTAATTTTAAGGAACTACCGATAATAGAGTCTGATAAAGTGCTTGAGTTTAGCAAACAAGTTGAGCCTATTTTATCACAAATTGAAACATTGACTATCGAATCAGAAACACTGATTCAAACAAGAGACTACTTGCTCCCCCGTCTCCTGTCAGGAGAAATCGAATTAAAGGAAGCCGAAGAACAGGTCGAGGAGGTGCTTGCAAATGCTTAACGGCCTATATGAATCGGATTTCGAAGAAACGACAATCGAGAGGCTCAAGAACATCGGGTATGATTACCTGCATGCAATGAACCTCTATGAACGCTCGTCACTGAGTGACGTTGTGCTTCGCGACCGGTTGGAGTCGTTTCTGAAGAAAACCTACCTCAACATTCCTGCCCAGCATCTCCCGGCGCTTGTTGGCCGTTTCGCCGATCCAGACGGCGTGACGCTTCTGCAACGTAACCAGCGGTTTCACGAGATGCTAACGAAGGGGATCGATTTCTCTTGGGAAGAAAACGGTGAGCGGGTGTTTCACCATGTTTATCCCGTCAATTGGGATCAGCCTGAAGAAAACGATTTTCTTGTTGTGAACCAATTGCCTATTGAAGGCAACATGGCGCGTCGTCCGGATATCATCGTGTATGTGAACGGGCTGCCGCTTGTGGTGTTTGAACTGAAAAGTCCCTACAGTGAGCAAGCCACCATTGATGATGCATACACGCAAATCACCAACTACACCTATGACATTCCACAACTGTTCAACTTTAACGCCTTTGTGGTGATTTCCGACGGGACGCAGACGCTTCATGGTATGCCGGGATCGCCGTTTGAGTATTATGCTGCCTGGAAGTCCATTGACGGTAAGGAAGTGGACAACTCCATCACCAATACGATGCGAACGCTCATACAAGGGATGTTCCCGAAGGATCGACTGCTTGATTATATCCGCAATTTCATCGTCTTCATGAAGGATGGAAACAAGGATGCGGTAAAGATCGGCGCCAAGTATCACCAATATTTTGGTGTCCGGTTTGCCGTCGAGCATGCCGTGCGCGCCACCCGCCCGGATGGGGACCGAAAGATCGGGGTGATCTGGCACGCCACGGGGTCGGGGAAGTCGCTGTCCATGCTCTTTTTCTCAGGGATTTTGTCCAGGCATCCGGAGATGGACAATCCGACCATCGTCATCCAGGTGGACCGAACCGATCTGGACGGACAATTGCATGAGACGTTCATTAAAGGCGCTTCGCTCGTGGGGCATGTTCACCATGCGGAAAGCGCTAACGAACTGAGGGAACTGTTACGCAATGAAGCCGGCCAGATCATCTTCTCCACCATAGAAAAATTCCGGCTGAAAGACGGGGAAGGGGAATACCCGGTTTGTTCCGAGCGCCGTAACATTGTTGTGATCTCCGATGAAGCCCATCGTACACAATACAATTTCGACGGATTTGCAGGCAACCTGCGTCGTGCCTTGCCGAATGCCTCACACATCGCCTTCACCGGCACTCCGATTACGTTCGCTGATCGGAACACGTTTGAGTTATTCGGCAATGTCATCCACATCTACGACATGCAGCAGGCCACGTTGGACGGTGCAACGCTTCCCATTTACTATGAATCTCGCCTGATTCCGCTGGATCTTGAGAATGCCAATCTGGACGAAGAATTCAAGCAGATCATAAACGAGGTTGGCGACGGCCAGTGGGATGAACAAAGGATGAAGTGGGCCGCCCTGGAGAAGGTGGTGGGCACATCCAAGCGCCAGGAGACGCTGGCGAAGGATATCATCGAGCATTTCAGCAAGTCGGCAACTCCCCAGGCAAAGGGGATGATCGTCTGCATGAGCCGGGAAATCTGTGTGCGGCTATATGAGAAAATGCGGGCGATCGAAGGGTGCCCGCCGGTGGAAATCGTGATGACAGGCGACGTCGACAAGGACCCTAAAGAGTGGCGCGAGAAGCAGCCGGGAAGCGAGTTTGCCCACATCAAAACGAAGGAAGAGCAGGAGAGTGTCAAAGCCAAACTGCGAGACCCGGACGACCCGTTGAAACTGGTCATTGTCCGGGATATGTGGCTCACAGGCACGGATATTCCGCCGCTTACTTACCTGTATGTGGATAAGCCGCTCAAAGGGCACGGGCTGATTCAGGCTATTGCTCGCGTTAACCGGGTCTACCCCGGTAAAACGGGCGGGGTTGTTGTCGATTACATCGGTATTTCCGACGCTTTGAAGGAAGCGACACACAAGTACACCCAAGGCGGGGGTAAGGGCAAGCCGATCGGCGATCTCGACGAAGAGGCTGTACCCATTTTCTTCGAGGCACTGGATGCTGTCCGTAAATTTGTCCCTGCTGGTGTTGATATCATCAATTGGCGTGCGAAGCCCAAAGTGGAGCGTGAGGACTGGCTCGCGGATTTCGTCGGGCACCTGATGGGGCCTGATGAGGATGCATTTCTGAACGCGCAGGCTAAGTTGGACAAGGCGTATCAACTGGTCAAACATCTGCCCAACGTCTTGCCGCTGGCCAATGAGGTGCTCTTGTACGAGATTGCAGCGATTCAGATCAAACGCCACAAACTGACGGCCGGGGGCGATGGAAGACCCAAGAAAAATCTCGAAGAAGAACTGAAGAAACTGATCGATCGAAGCGTCGGCGCCCGCGAAGAGGCCATTGACCTGTTTGAGAAGGCCGGGCTGGATAAGCCGGACATTTCGATACTGGACGAAGCGTTTTTGAAAGACTTCGAGAAAAAACCGCACGTCGATCTTCGGCTGAAACTTTTGGAAAAGTTGCTGGAAGAGGAGATCTTTTATCTGGCGCGGCAAAAGAGTCCTCTAGGCATCGAACTGAGCAAAAAATTGCGGGAAACGATCCAGGCATATCACAACCGCGTCATTACGGCCACGGCGGTCGCCCAGATGATGGTGGAAGCCCGCAAGAAACTGCTGGAAGAACGCCGAAAAAAAGAAGCCCTTGGCCTTACGGAAGAAGAAATGGTGTTTTACGATCTGGTGGAGAATATGGGCGATTTGGTTTTTTCAAACGAGTTTTTGGCTGGTTTGATCCGCAAGGTAGTGGCTGAGATGAAGAAAAACTTCCAGATTGACTGGACGAATCCTCATCGTCAAGATGTGCTGGCCAAAGTGTCGCTTTCCGTGAAAATGGTGCTCATGCGGGAAAACATCAAGGGAGAGCAACTTCGGTTCCTTACGAATGCCATCGTAGAGAAAGCAAAAGAGAAATACAAGGATTGGCCGCTGGAAGCCTGACAAACATATATAGAGCCTGCCGACTGGCGGGCTCTTTTTGATTTTATCGACCGGCTAGCAATGGAGCACGTATTCTCCTTGTATTACGTTGCGTATACCGGTATACGCGAGTATACCGCGGTAGCAAGCGAAAAAAGTGTTAAAAATCCTGGAAAGTCCGTTTCCGCATGCTGTAAAATAAAATTGGCACGGGAATCATCCCGATTTTCCTCTAGGCGCAAATCCGGCACCTTCCATTCATTCTCCAGCCCTTGATAGAAGATCCAAAAATGGAACTATTATACTCATATTGTATTTTCTTCCTCTTCGAACCTTACTTGTTTTACCCCGTGATTTTCAATTGGCAAAAATCGGCCAACTCCAATCCAAACGTGAACGTCAAGATTAAAAACCAAACGATTTGGGATATAAGGGGAGGAAGGAAACAGCACTCCCCCCCTAATTTAAGAAGAACTATGTGGGACACCTGATCCTCCGTTATGGCAGATGTTTCTGCCAATTTCAAAGACGGAGGAAGATGCCCTATGTCGAGTCATACGATCACTTCAGGAGGATCAGGTGCTCCCATTTTGCTGAAGCCGGTCTATGATCCCGTTTACCATCTGGTCCATCTGCACCATGCCGGCGCTCCTGAACAGAAATGCTACATTGCGCTGGGCAAAAAATTTCCCAATTCCCAAACCGGCTGGTATCAGCGCTGTTACCGTCCGGGCGAATTGCCGAATGTCCTGCAGGATCAGTTTTGGGGCGCAGGAAGGGACGTGTACTTTTCCCTGAACAACTTCTTCCTTCCCCAAAGAACATCCAATTGGACCAGGGACATCCGGGCGCTGTACGTGGACCTTGATTACTACAAGTTGGACCGATGGAAGGTTTTCCAGCCGGAAGATATGCTCCGATATATCTTCATGGAATACATGGACGAAGGCAGGCTGCCGAAGCCGTCCTACGTCATTTTCTCCGGCACCGGACTTCAACTTGTTTACCTGGTCAATACCATCGCCTATCTGAACGACAAAGCGTTTCGTCTGTGGAAAAAGTTGCAGGATTACCTTATCCATACATTGCGGGATGTGGGTGCCGATTCGGCGTGCAGCGACCCGGCCCGGGTGTTCCGGCTGGCCGGCACTTACAACTCGAAATCCGGCAGAAGAGTTTACCTGGTTCAATATCTTGCCGAGCCCTATTCGATGGAAGTCCTCGCAGATGAATGGCTTCCCGAACTTGTCCCACACGGCAGGCCCACCGCCACGTTCCCTCACAATCCCACCCTCAGCCGCAAATCTTCCCGATATTCCACATCACAAAACGGTTCACGGAAAACGGAATTCAGTCCCCGCACCCTCCATCTTGCCCGCGCCAGGGATCTGGAAAAACTGGTTCGATTGCGGCGCGGAGAGATGGACGGCTACAGGGAATGCACGCTGTTTCTGTACCGTTACCTCATGCTGCTCCTCACGAACGATCCTCAGGAAGCCCTCGAAAGAACCCGCCGACTGAATGAAATGCTCTCCAACCCGTTGTCCCCCAAAGAAGTGGAACAGGCCACCCGGAGCGCGGAAAAAATGTGGCAGAGTCAGATCGTAAAAGCCGAATGTTCCGTCAACCGCAAAAATCCCGCTTCCTATCAAACCCTCTCCTACTTTTACAGCAATGATAAGATCATCCGTCAATTGAACATAACTCCCGAAGAACAGCGGGAACTGGCAACGATCATCGGCCCCGAGGAGAAAAAGCGGCGGGATCGCGAAAGGAAAGAGCAGCGAAGAAGGGCGGCCAACAGGCCAACACTCCTGATGAAAGCGGTAAGAATGGAGGAAAAAACCCAGCAGGTGCGCCAGATTCTTGAGGCTCACCCCGGCCTGTCCATCCGGCAAATCAGCAGGATAACCGGGTATTCCAAATCAGCGGTACAACGATACCTGAAACATGCATAACGCACAGGCGGGAGGGTTATCCCGCCTTGTACAAACCCAAAGTGTCCCACTCAGTTCTTCTTAAATTAGGGGGAGTGTTTCTCCTTGCCGATCAGAACCCCTCACCTGCAATTCGGCTGCTGAAATGACCGCTTTTTCCGGGCGATATGTCCACTTTTTTCGGGCAAAGATGTTCCTGGACTTGCAATCGGCTGTCATATGACCGCTCAAACCGGGCGAAACGGGGATTCGCCGGCTACTCACCCGGTATCTTTGGACAAATCACTGCCATGAAAGGCGTTTCGCCAGATGTTTCTGGACATATCAAATCGAACCGTCAATCTTCAAGGGCCGGTTACAGTTATGTCCAGAAAAAAGGGAAACACCTAATTTTTCGATTTACTGATTACTTCAATGTCCAGTTAAAAGGGACGATCCAATCTCCATCCGGAAAAGTGTTCAGTAAAATGTCCAGAAATAAGGGAGTTGCATGCGTCCAATGTCCGGAAATAGGGGAACATGATCTGTCGCTCAAAAATGTCCCAAAAAGGGGAAGTGAAATCCTATACAGAGTTAGGAACCTGCGTATGGCAGTTACTGAGATCGTCAACATGAGTACGGCCCCAATAAGGGTGAATGGCGCAACGTTTGGGCCCCAAATATTAGGGAACTATAATATGTCCAGAAAAATGGGGTGACGGGTTGCATTACAAGATTAAAATGGCAGGGGGAAATCTAGATTATCAAAGTTCTCACCCTACCTTTTTTGGACATTTTAGGACCATGCAGAACTAATGATTTCTACAAACATCCTTTTTTAAAAATCTGCCCTTGTTTTTCGCCTATGCCTTCCCCCATTTCAGGACATCTTTCCCTTTTGTCTGGACATTTCGTCCCTTATTTCTGGACATATTAGGGGTCAAAGGCGGCTGCGTTCAGGAACAAGTGGGGCGGGCCCCCGATGGCGCGTTTTTCGGCCAGGGCTGTCTCAAGCCACCTCTTGATGTGAGGCGGCAGGAAGGCAACGCTGCAAGCGGTGCAGGCATGAAAGGTTGTCCCCGAAACGGTCACCTCGATGTTGTCCTCGCTGGTCCATCCGAGATTTCCTTCCAGTTGCTGGTATTCGGCTCCGCAATGTATGAATTTCATTTTGGATCCTCCCTCGCGAAATTGGGTCATCCCAACTGCCCTTTAAGCCAAGAGTTAAAGGTCAAACGTGTACGGTGGAATATTCGGGTTAAAGAACTGCCAGGCAAACGCTGAACATTGATGTTGCAATCTCTTGCATTGAAAAGATTTAATGGGTAATATTGGATTGGAAAGTGTCCATCGCAACACCTCTTTTGGCTTTATAAACGCTAGGAGGTGCCGATTCTGCGGTCCCGGTCGGCATACCGGGGCCAGGAAATCAGAGAAAGTGACCGTTAACCTTGGTAGGGGGAACGGTTACTTTCTCTTTTTGTCAACATAGTCGAAGAAAAACTTCAGTAACATCAAAAGAAACGTTTATTCGCATAGAAAAGCCCCCGGTGCTGGGGGCTTAAATCTTTCTGTTGGCAATGAGGAACAGGGCGATAAACTCCAAAATGCCGCGCAAATCCCGGTGATAATAGTTGGGATAGCGCGTGCGGTTGGTCAGTTTGGCATCATCCGGGGGGTGGACGTGGAAAGGCTCGGTGTCTGTCCGATACCTCGGGTCATCCGGATGCGGCTCGCTGTGAAATTTGAGGATGATGTTCCCGTTTTCATCTTCCCAATCGTAATGGTATGTTTCGATGAAACCGTCCTTGGTAAGTTGTTCCCTGATGTACAAGCGGGAGCCGTCTTTGAATATAAACGTGTGTCGGAGGTAGAGGTACGATGTCTGCCGGCCGTCCTTATCCACGTTCCGGGAGTCCAGGATAGTGCTAGCGAACATTTTGTGCAGCGCTTCTATGTTGGAAACCGGCAGATTGAGGTGCTTTTTGTTCAAAAACGCTCCATCCGCCTTTCAATCGACCGGATAAGCGACAGCCATTCCTCGACGTCCCGCTCCTCTTCCGGGGTCAAATCCGCGCGGCTCCCGAGCGTTTCTTCGTAAGATCCGCCGTATTTCTGCTCGAAATAGGCGGCTTCCTTGCGAAGGATCGCCAGTTCTTCTTCATCGGTCATGGGTTTGTCCAGTCCAAGGCGCTTTTGCTGCTGCGCATACATTTCCGCCGCTTCGGCCACCGAGATCGGTTCTCCGAAAGGCGAGGCGTACACGGCCGTTTCCGGAATGCGGAACTGCTTGCCGCGCGACCTTTGGGGCAAGCCCTTGAAACGGCCCTGGGCGATCCAGTTATGGATGGTCTGGATGCTGACCCCGAAGAAGCGGGCCACGTCGCCCGTGGTGTACTTCCGCACCGCCTGTTCATTGGATGTCCCGATTTCCACCATGTGCTCCAAAACACGCTGAAGCGCGCTCCGGGGGTCGCGGCGCGCCAAAAGGCCGTCCACTTCCTTCAAAAGGGCGCGGTTTCCCAGAGGGGATTTCTCAATGTAATTCGCCAGCGCCTTGACCACCAGCGGCATCCTGTCGTCCTGCGGCGCCTTTTTCGCAAAATCCATGGCGGCCGACATGGCCCGCTCCCGTTCCTTGACTTTCAGCATGTACATCACCTTCCACACCTCCATTTTATCAGGTTGTTTATTAAACTTCAAGAAAACTTCAACCTCTTACCAGCACAGTATGCACTCAGGAGTCCGAAATATACCTGGACCAACAAAAACAGGCTGCCGTTTCATTTCGGCAGCCTGTTCAGGATGCGATTCACCACTTTGTGGAGAGAAAGTGACCATTAACCTTGGCGAGGGAGGTCACTTTTTTGTCTAAAATTTGAGATTTTGTGCAACCGCCAGCGATTTTGAAGTACTCCCGGTCGTCTTTCTCGCCCCGATCACGTGTTTCGTATCATGCGGGCAGATTCGAAGAAGCGGGGCGGACGTTTTCAGCATCGTTCATACCCGGGAACGGGGGCAATACGGGACTGCAAGTGAAAAATTGTTGCTCCTAACCTTTGAAAATGCAATTTGGCGTGCATTAAAATAGTGACAGGAAAATCCGCTGAACGAATACGCTGAACACTCATCTCCTCGGACATCCCTTTTCTTTTGATCCTTCATCTGATTTGATCTTCTGGGAACTACTCCGGTTGTCTGGTTTGCCGTACATCCCTTCTGCTTATGGCTCCACATGATGAGCCGATTTTGATCCATCTGCAGGAGGGGTTTCATGCGCATTTCTCCAGTTGTAGACCTTAACGTTTCTCCCGCAATCCATTCCATGTCTTATGGGCAGTTTCTTCAAGTTGATCTCCATCAACGGAATTCGCGCTTTGCTGCCCTGGTCAGGGAACGTGCTGAAGCGTCCGATCCCCATGCCGCATATCTGCAGGTAAAGAGAATGGCGCTCCGTCAGTGCTCCAACGTTCACGTTGAATCGTTCTATGAAAACGGTTTGGAGTGCACGCTGGAGTATTCCGTGCTTCTTTCGGCGGCAAGCCTGGATGAAGCAAAGGATGAACTTTGTTGCATCTTGCACCTGCTTGAGGCGGAGACAGACCGCTTGTTTCGACGTATCCTTTCCGCGTAGTCCGGGATTCCGGGCATTATGGGGCCCTTTCAGCCCTCCATTCATTACCGTGAAAGGAGATCAGAGCACATGTCGTTAAAGACGCAATTCATCCATCCCAATCATGACGAATGTTTCACCTGCACGGACTGTAGGGAAACCATGCCAAGGCGCGAGGTGGACGCAAACGGGCGCGTCACCCGCATCAATTTCCGGGATGTGGCCGCTCCTTCGGTGTGCAATGCCTGCCTTGCGAAGCGGCGGACGGAACGAAAGGCGCGCCGCACTTTTAAGCCCTTGGGATTGGCCGTTTCGCGCGGGAAGGTGAACGGTGAAGGCCGGAACGTGAAGGTGGCGGTCTACCTGAATGAACAGGAGAACGATCTTCTTGACTATTTGGCGTATAGACATGACATCCCCAAATCTGTCATTCTGACGACCGCATTCAATCGGTTTTGCGAGGAGAGTCTGACCCATGAAGACCGGGAACGGGCACGGCGATGGAAGGAGTTCAAGATGGAGATGCGGGGGGCCTCCCCGGCGACGGGGCAAAACGGCTCCTGAGCATTCAAATGAGCGGCGTCTGGCTCGGGCTTGTTTCACTTTTTCCTTCCTTGCACCGCGCTTCATTTCCCTCGCCTGGTCCTGCGGTATTCGGTTGATTCGCATGAAGATGCGATGAAACCGGGTGCCGCAAAATTGACTTGAATTTCCCGTCAAGGACGTTCTACGTTTGAGTTGGAATCTCATTTCCATATCCGACGAAAAGGGAGTTGAGTCACGTGAATGCGGTGCGTATCAATGATGAGACGGGGATCGAGGAGTATGTGTACTGTCCGGTCTGCTTCGGGGAACTGCTCCTAGGCGCGATGACGAAGGCAGGCGAAGTGCTTGAGCCGGAAGTGGGCAAGGTGGCCATTCACCCCTTGCCGGAAGGCTCCGTTCCGGTTGTTATATGCCGGGATTGCGAGTGGAAGCAGGTCATGCGGCCGGAGGATGTGTTTGTCTTCGAAGGACCGCACGTTGCGGACCCTTACGAGACATGAAAAGGGGAGAGGGCCGTTTCCTCTCCCTTTATGAAGTGGGGTTCTCCCGGTTACAGTCTCCGTTTGTTGATGCGGCTCCATCCCATGCGGGCGATCGGAGAGAAATGTTCATGTTGCTGACGGATCATTTCATCGTTCATGGGAACATAACGCCTGGTTGTTTCAATGCTCGCGTGTGCCACGATCCGTTGCAGCGTAAACAAGTCTCCTCCATTCATCAGGAACTGCCGGCAGAAGAAACTGCGAAAGCGGTGAGGAGATACGAGTTCACTCGGAATTCCCGCCGCTTTGGCATAAAGTTTAAGGCGCTTTCGAAAATGATCGGCTTTCAGGGGCTCGCCGTAATTTGACAGGAAAATGTAATCGGAGTTGAAATAACGCTGGTTCTCATCGATCAGCCGCAAGACCTCGCGCAGCACGTGGACTGAGAGAGGAACCATGCGGGGCTTGCGGTTTTTGTTCATCCAGCCGGGCAAATGCACGCATCTGGTTTTGGGATCGATATTCTCCGCCTTCAACCGCAATGCCTCATGAATCCGAAAACCGCCGTCAGCAAGGAGCATCATCAGGGTTCGATCCCGAAATCCCGCATAGGTTGAGGTATCGGGAGCGGCAAGCAGTTTCTCCAACTGCTCCTCCGTCAGCGTGTCTTTCTCCTTGTGATCAAAACGGGGTTGTTTTATATTGCTGATCGGATTGTTCCCGATGATGTTTTCCCGATGCAGGAAATTGAACATGGTACGAAGGATGCGCAATCGGAATGCCACGGTATAGGGGGATAAAGTTTCTTCGGTCTGCATCAGGCAGGGCACTTCCGAGTATTTCCGTTTGTTTGCCATGTAATCGACATAGGAGCGCAAGTGTTCTGCTCCGATTTGCTGAATGAACCGGATTTCCGGATCGTACTGGTTAAGCCATTCCCGAAAGTACCGCCAACTATTCACGTATTCCTCGAGCGTTCGTTCCCTCATGCCTTCGGCTTTTTTGGAGGAATAAAAAATTTGGAAAGCGTGGTCCAGTGTGACCATGTTTTCGCTCGGAACCTGCTGCAGATCCCTCGTTCTGCCCTTTACGATCCTTCGGCCTTTCCTTGGATCAGCAGACATAACAAAACCCTCCTGTCAGCATTTCAATCTGCAGGAGGGCGCATTCGGTCTCATTGTTTGCCAGGCCAACAATCCGAGTCAAGACCGACAGTTCACGTTTTTCAGAGGCCGAGACTGTGCGCCTTTCGGGCGCACAATCCCGACACAAAATTCCCGCAAAGCCTTGCGGGACTTTGGTTTATGAAACTGGCGCGCCACGGTGGGACTCGAACCCACGACGCACAGTTTAGGAAACTGTCGCTCTATCCGGCTGAGCTACGGGCGCGCAGCAAAAAGTATTATACCACATTGCCGCCCGCGACGGAAGGGACGGCGGCCTGAATATCGTTGCCGCGTGAGCCGCCGCGCATCAACCGCCGTACCTGGAGTCGTTGAACAGATAAGTCTGCGACGAGCGTTCCGCATTGGCCATACTGGCCGTCGGTTCGGACGCGGCGAAGTTCGGCGCGTCGTTGCCCATCAGCGCCTGGCGCAGTTTCTCGGTCTTCTCGCGGTAGTACGATTCGATCTGGGTCCTCAGAATGTAGGAGCGCAGCCATTGCGCATGGTCGTCTTTCAGCTCGATAATGCGCGTTCCGCAGCGGAAGCCGTTCTTGTGGCGCTGCAGATGAATGATCTCCGTCCTGCACTCGAACTGGACGCCGAGATCGAGCTGAAGGTGCAGTTGGTTGCGCGCCTGCAGCGGAAGGTCGACGTCGATCAGCAAACCGATGCCGGTCAGGCTGATGTTGTCCAGACGGATGTTCAGCGGCTCCTGGAACTTGCGCTCCACCTTGCGTGCATACTCGAACAGGCTGAGCACCCGCGCTTGTTCATTGACCGGCACCCGCGGGTCCTGGCGCTTGTCCTGGAATTTGAGGCGGTTCTCGGGCGGATTCAGCACGACCAGCGCGCCGGAATCCTTCGCGAGCACCGTCGATTCGAACACGTAGATGCCGCCTTTGGCATAGATCATGATCTTGACCTTCTCGCCGAGCATGAACTGATCGTATTGCGGAAACTCGATTTCCAGCAGTTCGCCTGCGACATACGTCAGCGTGCCTGTCGAAACGAATCCTTTCTTCTCGACGACGGCTTTCGCGTCGATCAGCACCGAGATGTCGTAACCCATCGAATGTTTGGACAGCTTCGATGACGAGGAAGTATTCGAAAGCGACATGGACTTCCACAACTCCTCTCTGCTTGGATTTGGAAGCGTCTATAACACAAAAACCACCCCTGATTAGCAGGGATGGTCTACCCATAACGTGCCGAGAGTAGTACATCCGAATCCCGGTAACCAGGCGATCATAGCTCTCATAGAGCCTTAGACCCTTAGCTTTGCGTCCTTGCCTTTCGACAAGTTTGCCCTTGACTGATTCGATGCCGGTATAGATTTCGAAAAAAATTCAAGAATCTGCAAGCACCATTATACTTCAGATTGTATTTGAATGGCAATGAAAATTTTCATGAGGGCGCGCCGCATGTCCCCGGCACTACCGCATGTCGAAAACCGGCAGAAAAAAGTGGAGTCCAATCGACAAAAACTTACAAATTCTGTGGATCAAGAAGTGTATAATGGAAGCACAATCCATAACTTCTATCGGGGGAGACTGAGGCAGATGAAGAAAAAACGCTTGCTGGGACAACTGCAAACGCTTCGCTTTCGTCTGCACGAACTTGCGGAAGCAAGAGGAAGTCTTACCGACCCGGAAGTCCTCGCCCTGAGCGAAGAGGCGGACAGGCTGATCGTCGCATTGCAGCAACTGCAGCGGGATGAGTTGACCATTCCCGACAAAAAAGCCCCCCGCTTATGAACGATTGCGCAACGCCCGGAAGAAGCCGGTAAGCATTTCGGAGCATTCGCTTCGCAGCACATCGGACGTGACTTCAGCACGATGATTGAATCGCTTGTCCTGCAACAAATTCATCAGCGTGCCCGCGCAGCCTGCCTTCGGATCGTCCGTTCCATAGA
>Ga0310834_101284_pt1 | contig 15858 bp, 10 predicted proteins | sample SM_ome_2_FD_201314 | JGI IMG/M metagenome (GOLD analysis project Ga0310834, IMG submission 201314) | Sorghum-adapted microbial communities enriched on stacked mutant (SM) sorghum from Joint BioEnergy Institute, Emeryville, California... ... | reverse complement strand
GCGCCTGAAGGGTGGCAAGCCCGTCGAATCGTATATCCCGAGGAGGACGCGACGAAGTGACCGTGCCGGGCAACGTTTCGGGTATTGACCCGGCACGGCTGCTTGCGTATAATCTAATAGTGTCCCTGAAAACGAAGGGGAAGAATGGTCAAGTACAGTTGACCAACGTAAGACAAGCGGACGTGGCTCAGCGGTAGAGCATCGCCTTGCCAAGGCGAGGGTCGCGGGTTCGATTCCCGTCGTCCGCTCCAGTTCAAGTGCCCATAGCTCAGCCGGATAGAGCGTTTGACTACGAATCAAAAGGTCGGGAGTTCGAATCTCTCTGGGCACGCCATTTTTTCATTCCAATCGGGACGTAGCTCAGCTTGGTAGAGCACCTGGTTTGGGACCAGGGGGTCGCATGTTCGAATCGTGTCGTCCCGACCATTTTTATTTTATCGCCAAATTTTCATATCCCGCACAAGACAGCCTTGCTTGCCGCAAGGCTTTTCTATGTTCGAAAGTTCAGCCCCGGTCTGCCGATCTTTCGATCATCGGGTCTGAAATACCAGGAAGCAACGGTCAAAACGAGAAGCAGCAAAGGCGGGAATACGTCGCCGAACGAGTCTCCCGCGACCAGATGGGAAACGACCGCTCCCGTCAGCGTAAAGAAAAATCCGGCGTAAGCCCATTCCTTCAATAGCGCAAATCCGGGAACCAGCAGGACCGCGACACCGAGCAGCTTGGAAACGCCCAGGATGGTGAGCAGGTAGACCGGATAGCCCAGATGGACCATCATGTCCACTTCCGCGTCCGCCCTGATCAGTTGAACGATCCCCGCCGACACCATTCCCAACGCAAGCCATACCGTCACAATCCAGTTAATGATCTTGATTCCCCGTTTCATGTTGATTGCCTCCTTGCCCGTTTCTCTTCCGGAATCATCAAGCAACCGTTTAAAAGGACACCATTTGGTGGCGAATTCGATTATAGGACACCCGTCCGGACGGTGTCAACAACATTTCATACAGCGAGTGTGCATGCGGCGGGTGTGACTTGCGCATATGCGTCCATCCGGCGGCACGTCCGCATTCCTAGTGGAGCTTCCGGAACTGCTCCGGCGTCATGCCGACATGGCGGCGGAACGTGGCGATGAAATGGCTGGCGTCGCGAAAGCCCACCCGCCGCGCGACTTCCCGGACGGAGAGCGGGGAAGAGCTGGTGAGCATCTCCTTCGCCTTGCGCAGCCGAAGCTGGATGAAGTAGGCATAGGGCGGCTGGCCGAACGTCTCGCGGAAAAGCCCGGTCACCCGGCGGTTCGACAGGTTGAGGACGCCGGCGATCTGCTCCATGCCGACGGACGGGTCGGAGCAGCGGCTTTCCATCCACTCGACGACCGCGCGCAATTGGTCGAGCCGGTCCGGGTCGCCGTTCTTTCGTCCGGACTGCGTCGCGCCGTAGCGGGTCAAGGTGAGCAGAAAATGATACGCCGACGTTGAAGCTTCAATGCCGAACACGTCGCCGCCCAGCTCCAGCCGGTCCACCATCCGCTCGATCAGCCGACCGACGGCGGCGTCGGCGGGACACTGGAAAAAGATCGACTGATGCACCCCTGCGGACGCGAGGATGCCGTCCGCCGCCGAGCCGCCGAACGTTAGATACGCCGTCTCCCAGCCGCCGTCTTCCGACTCGTAGACGTGGGCGACGCCGGGGAAGAGCAGGATGCCCGAGCCGGCCGGGAGCGGATGCGTTTTGCCTTCCACCGTGATGCTGCCTTTCCCGGATATCGTCTGCAGCCAGTGGTAATAGGGGTAGCCGTCCGGCCGCACGATCCGCTCCTGATCCGGATTGAGCCCCGCGCTTTCGACGGCGAGCGGCAGCCGCCGGAGCTGTTCGAACGGCATCACGATCCGCCGATGTACCTTCAATGGTCCGCACCATCCTTATATTTCCGTTTTCTTATATTCTGAATCCATAATATTATATTTATCGTGAATTTAATAGCGTTTACAATGATAATAAATCTTATATTTCGGGAGGATTCCGCACAATGCTGAGCAATAAGCTCCCCAAGATTTGGTATGGCGGCGACTACAACCCGGAGCAATGGGACGATCCGCACATCTGGAACGAAGACATCCGCATGTTCAAGCTGGCGGGCATCGACGTGGCGACCCTGAACGTCTTCTCCTGGGCGTTGATCCAGCCGGACGAGACTACATATCGTTTCGACCATCTGGACGATACGATCAACCGGCTGTACGATAACGGCATCTACACGTGCCTCGCGACGGGCACGGGCGCGCATCCCGCCTGGATGGCGAAGAAATATCCGGACGTGCTGCGCGTTGATTACCGGGGCCGCAAGCGCAAGTTCGGCGGCCGGCACAACTCGTGCCCGAACAGCCCGACGTACCGCAAATTCTCCGCGCTTCTGGCCGAAAAACTGGCCGAGCGGTACAAGGACCACCCGGCCGTCGTCGTGTGGCACGTATCGAACGAATACGGCGGCTACTGCTACTGCGAACGGTGCGAAGCCGCTTTCCGCGAGTGGCTGAAGAAGCGCTACGGCACGCTCGACAACGTGAACAAGGCGTGGAACACCCGCTTCTGGGGCCACACGTTCTACGATTGGGACGAGATCGTCGCGCCGAACGAGCTGAGCGAGGAGTGGTCGGGCAACCGGACGAACTTCCAGGGCATCTCGCTCGACTACCGGCGGTTCCAGTCCGACAGCCTGCTCGCGTGCTACAAGCTGGAATATGACGCGATCAAAAAACATACCCCGCACATCCCCGTCACGACGAACCTGATGGGCACCTACCCCGAGCTGGACTACTTCGCCTGGGCGAAGCATATGGATGTTGTCTCGTGGGACAACTATCCGGCGCTCGACACGCCGTACAGCTACACGGCGATGGTGCACGACCTGATGCGCGGGCTGAAGAGCGGCCAGCCGTTCATGCTGATGGAGCAGACGCCAAGCCAGCAGAACTGGCAGCCGTACAACTCGCTGAAGCGGCCGGGCGTCATGCGGCTGTGGAGTTACCAAGCGGTCGCTCACGGCGCGGATACAATCATGTTCTTCCAGCTGCGCCGCTCCATCGGGGCGTGCGAGAAATACCACGGCGCCGTCATCGAGCACGTCGGCCATGAGCATACGCGGGTGTTCCGCGAAGTGGCGGAGCTCGGCGGCGAGCTGAAGCAGCTCGGCGACCGGATCCTGGACGCGCGGGTCGATGCGAAGGCCGCGATCGTGTTCGACTGGGAGAACCGGTGGGCGGTCAGCCTGTCGAGCGGCCCGTCGATCGCGCTCAATTATGTGAAGGAAGTGCACAAATACTACGACGCCCTGTTCAAGCAGAACATCCAGGTCGACATGATCGGCACGGACGAACCGCTCGACAAGTACGACATCGTCATCGCGCCGGTGCTCTACATGGTGAAGCCGGGCTATGCGAAGAAGCTCGAAGCGTTCGTCGAGCGGGGCGGCACGTTCGTCACGACGTTCTTCAGCGGCATCGTCGACGAGCGCGACATCGTGCGGATCGGCGGCTATCCGGGCGAACTGCGCCGCATGCTCGGCATCTGGGCGGAGGAGATCGACGCGCTGTTCCCGGACCAGCGGAACCGGATCGTCATGACGAAGCCGTACGGCGCGCTCGAAGGCGAATACGAATGCGGTCTGCTCTGCGACCTGATCCACCTCGAAGGCGCGGAGGCGATCGCCGTCTACGGCGACGATTTCTACGCCGGCATGCCGGTCGTGACGGTGAACCGGTTCGGCGCAGGCCAGGCGTGGTACGTCGCTTCCAGCCCCGACGCGGCGTTCCTCGAAGGGTTCCTCGGCAAACTGTGCGCGGACAAAAACATTCAGCCGCTGGTGAAGGAAGCGCCGGAAGGCGTGGAAAGCTCGCGGCGGGTGAAGGACGGCCGCGGCATACTGTTCCTGCTGAACCACAACGCCGATAAAAAAGAGGTGGAGCTGCGCGAAGGCCGCTACCGGGATCTGCTGAGCGGCGAGACGGTGGAAGGACGGACGGCCGTGCCGGGCAGAGGGGTGCGGCTGCTCGAAGAGGCGTGAACCTTGACGCGCAGGCGTCCGAATCGAACGCAATGGGGGTGGATGCCCCGTGTTTCAGTCCGCGCTGCAATTCGTAAATAACCTGCGTCTTCGGACGAAGCTGGCGCTTTCGTTCTACGTCGTCGTGTTCATTCCCGTCATGGCGGTCGGCCTGCTGCTCACCGGCCAGCTCCGGAACATGGCGCTGGGCAACGCCGTCGAACAGACGGTCGCCAACGTCGAGCGCGTCAAGCAGCGCACGATGGAAGTGATCAACGTGGCGAACGACATCGCCTACCGGCTGGCGAACGACGACCGGCTGGAGACGGTCGCGAACCGGAGGTACGGCACGACCTGGGAGGTCGTGTCCGCCTACCGGTCATACCCCGATTTCGGACAGTACGTCAGCCTGTACAACGAAATTTCGAACATCCGGTTCTACATGGACAACCCGACGATGCTGAACAACTGGGAGTTCATGCAGCCGGACGAAGCGATCAAGAACGCCTGGTGGTACCGGTGGGCGCTGGACAGCTACAGCGGCACCGTGGGCTGGTACTACCTGGAGGACGAGCGGGACCATCGCCATTACCTGAGCCTCGTGCGCAAAGTCTATTTTCCGAACGCGAAGACGAGCGGCGTACTCGTCGTCAACGTGAACATGGACACGCTCGGCACGATCGTCGGACAGGAATCGTTCGAGACGATGATCGTGGACGACAGCGGCACGATCGTGTCGGCGAACCGTCCCGGCCGGACAGGGCTGACGCTCGCCGGCATCGACTTCGACCCGCAGCTCGCGGAAGCCCGGCAGGGGAGGTTCGAGCAGCAGATCGACGGCGAAGCGTACCGCATCCTCATCGAGCCGCTCGCGCCGAACGCGAGTGTGAACGGTCTCCGGATCATCACGATCTTCGCGATCGACGACATTACGGCCGATGTCGACCGCATCCAGCTCACGGCGCTCATCGTCATCCTCGCCGCGCTCATCGTCGGCGTCATGCTGACCTTCGCCTTCTCCGGCATGCTGACCCGGCGGATGAGCCGGCTCAGCAAACACATTACGAAGGTGGCGACGGGGAACCTCACCACCGTCATGGAGATCGACGGCCAGGACGAGATCGGGCAGCTCGCCCGGCAGTTCAACTCGATGGTCTCCAGCATCCACGCGCTCGTGAGTGAAGTGCAGGAGTCGAACCGGCAGAAGCATCGGCTGGAGATGAAGCAGAACGAGATCCGGCTCAAAATGCTGGCCAGCCAGATCAATCCGCACTTCCTGTTCAACGCCCTGGAGTCGATCCGCATGAAGGCGCACCTGAAGGGAGAGAAGGAGATCGCCCAGATCGTCCGGCTCCTCGGCAAGCTGATGCGCAAGAATCTCGAGATCAGCCGCCGCCTCGCGCGGCTGGAGGACGAGATCGACATCGTGCGCTGCTACCTCGACATCCAGCGGTTCCGCTACGAAGAGCGGCTGAAATACGAGCTTGAGATCGAGCCGGGGATGGAGGCGATTCCGGTGCCGCCGCTCATCATCCAGCCGATCGTCGAGAACGCGGTCATTCACGGCATCGAGGGAAAAGAGGAAGGCGGAACCGTCACCCTCCGCATCGTGCGGGACGGAGAGGCGGCAATGGCCGAGGTGATCGACGACGGCGTCGGCATGGACGGGGAGCGGCTCGCCGCGCTCGCCGCTTCGCTCGACGAACAGGAAGGGGAGGAGCAGCGCCGGATCGGCCTGCGCAATGTCCATCAACGACTCATCCTGATGTACGGCCCGTCCAGCGGGCTTCGCATCGAGAGCACATCCGGGGCCGGCACGCGCGTCTCGTTCCGGCTGCCGGCTGGAGGTGAAAGACAGCATGTACAAAGTGCTGGTGGTGGATGACGAGCCGACCATCCGCGAAGGGCTCCGCACGCTCGTCGACTGGGAAGCGCTCGGCTACCGGGTCGTCGATACGGGGATGAACGGCCGGGACGCGCTGATCAAATACGAGGAGCACCATCCGGACCTCATCATCATCGACATCCGGATGCCGGGCATCGGCGGACTGGAGGCGATCGAGCGGCTGCGCGCCCGCGACAAGCGGCTGCACATGCTCATCCTGAGCGGCTACGCGGAGTTCGATTACGCCCGCCGGGCGATGGCGCACCGGATCGACGGATACATCCTCAAACCGGTCGACGAGGACGAGCTGATCGACTACCTGCAGCGGCTCAAGAAGACGCTTGACCAGGAAGCCGCCGAACGGGAACGCGCGGCCGGATGGACGCCGGAGATGGTCGTCCGGTCGCTGCTTTCGGGGACGCCTGCCGCCGCGCTGAACGAGGCGGCCGCGCAAGCCGGTCTGGACGGCGCTCCATGGGAGGCCGTGGTCGTCCGTCCCCACGGCAAGATCGAGCCGGACGCTTTGGCGGAAGCCGGGCGGCGGCTGGCGGGCAAGCTGTCCGCAGCGGAGCGGATCTGCTACACGGCGGAAGGCGATCTGGGGCTGCTCGTCATGTACGGACTCGGGAGCGAGACGCAGCGAGCGGCGCTCCTGAGATCGGTCGGAGACGCGCTGGCCGGCCTCGACCTGGAGTTCACCGCCGCGTCCGGCGGCACCGTCGAAAGCTGGACGGAGATTCCGCTTTCCCACGCCCGGGCGGCGGCGGCGCTTCGCCGGTCCTTCTTCCTCGGGGCGGGGCGCATCCATCCGCCGGCCGACGCGCAGCGGGAGGCATGCGGCGCGCCGGTCCCGGGACCGCCGGACCTGTCCGACCTGACGGACAAACTGGCGCTGGCCATCGACGTCGCGAGCGAAATCTCGATCCGCGAATGGATCGGGGAAGCGGAATCCCGGCTGCTTAAGTCCGGCGCCGACGAGGAAGCGGTCAAGGCGACGTGCGCGCGGCTCGTCTCGGCCGTCGCCGCGCGCCTGGAAGCGCAGCGGCCCGGCTCGGCGGAAGGGACGCTGCAGCACGGTCTGGTCGAGCTGTACAAGGCGTGCCGCTTCACGCGGCTCATGGAGCGGATGCACGCCCTGCTGCTCGAATTCGCCCGGCAGTCGGAGCAGGGCGGGGCCGAGACGCAGGTGAAGAAAATGATCGACATCATCCACCGCCACTACGACCGTTCCTTGAGGCTCGAGACGATCGCCGAACTGCTGGGTTACAGCAGCGCCTACCTGGGCAAGGTGTTCAAGCACGCGACCGGCGAGAACTTCAACACCTACCTCGACAAAGTGCGGATCGAGGAGGCGAAGAAGCTGCTCGTCCAGGGTCTCAAGGTGTATGAAGTCGCCGAACGGGTCGGCTACGCGAACGTCGATTATTTTCACGGGAAATTCCGCAAATATGTCGGCATGTCGCCCGCCGCGTACCGGAAGAGGGCGGACGGATGCTGAGCGGATGCAGGCTGCTGAAGCGCCTTGACGGCGCCGGGGCAGCCTGACTGAATTTCATATGATTTTCGGCATAAAATGCCGGGTATTGAGGTGAAAGCGATTCCGCTAGAATGGGTGGTGTCAAACAGGAGGGTTCGCATTGGAAGCGGCAACTACAACAAGACAAATGACGCAAACGCGGAAAGAGCGGACCAGGCGTTTCTTCCGCAGGGCGCTCCAGAACCGGTGGCTGTACGCGATGTCGCTGCCGTTCGTGGTCTGGGTGTTCATTTTCAGTTACCTTCCCCTGTGGGGATGGACGATGGCGTTCCAGCGCTACAAACCCGGCCGGTCGATCTTCGAGCAGGAATGGGTCGGGCTGGCGCATTTTCGCGCGCTCTTTCAGGATGATCTGTTCTATCAGGTGCTGCGCAACACGCTGGCGATGAGCCTGATGGGACTCGCGGCGGGCTTCGTCGTGCCGATTTTCTTCGCGCTCATGCTGAACGAACTGCGCCACATGCTGTACAAGCGTTTCGTTCAGACCGTATCCTATCTGCCGCACTTCGTCTCGTGGGTGGTCGTCGCCGGCATCGTCACGAAAATGCTGTCCACCGAAAACGGCGCGGTGAACGATTTGCTCCTGTGGCTCGGAATCATCGACCAGCCGATCCAGTTCATGGCGAAGGGCAAGCTGTTCTGGATCATCGTCACGCTGTCCGATGTCTGGAAGGAGACCGGATGGAACGCGATCATCTACCTGGCGGCGATCGCGGGGATCGGGCCCGAGCTGTACGAGGCCGCCCGGGTCGACGGGGCGAACCGGCTCCAGCAGATGTGGCACATCACGCTGCCCGGCATCCGCACGACGATTATCATTCTGCTCATCATGTCGATCGGCCATCTGATCAGCATCGGGTTCGAGAAGCAGTTCCTGCTCGGCAACAATCTGGTGCGCGAATATTCGCAGGTGCTCGATCTGTACGCGCTGAACTACGGCCTCGGAATGGGGCGGTTCTCGTTCGGTACGGCGATCAACATTTTCAACTCGGTCGTCAGCGTCATCCTGCTGTTCACGGCGAACGGCATTTTCAAGCGCGTGACCAGGGAAAGCATCATGTAAGGAGGAGCGCGCATGAAACGCGGTTTGCATAAGGCGTCGATCGCGGACCGGCTCTTCGACCTGTTGGTCTACGCGTTCGCGACGGCCGTCATGGTCATCACGCTGTATCCGTTTCTGAATGTGGCGGCCATCTCGTTCAACGATTCCATCGACACGGTGCGGGGCGGCATCACGATCTACCCGCGGCAGTTCACGCTGAAGAACTACGAAGTGATCTTCTCCTACGACAGCCTGGGGACGGGCTTTCGCAACTCGGCCCTGCGCACGCTGATCGGCACGGCGCTCGGCGTTCTCAGCTCGTCGATGATCGCCTACACGCTGAGCCGGAAGGACTTCCAGGGAAGACGGTTCGTCTCCGTCTTCCTGGCCCTGACGATGTATGTCTCGGGCGGCCTCATTCCGTTCTTCCTGCTCATCCGCGACCTGAATCTGATGAACACGTTCGCCGTCTACATTCTGCCGGGAATTGTCAGCGCCTTCAACGTATTCGTCGTCCGCTCGTTCATCGACGGTCTTCCCTACGCGCTGCAGGAATCGGCCAAGATCGACGGTGCGAACGACTTCACGATCTACTGGCGCATCATCCTGCCGCTCACGAAGCCGGCGCTCGCGACGATCGCGCTGTTCGTCGCGGTCGGGCAGTGGAACAACTGGTTCGATACTTTCCTCTTCAACTCGCAGGCCGAACATCTGACGACGCTGCAGTATGAACTCATGAAAGTGCTGCAGAGCACGCAGTCGAACGTCGATTACCGGGCGCGCAATATGACCGAGGTCATGTCGCAGGTGTCGCCGGAATCCGTGAAAATGGCGATCACGATGATCGTCACGCTGCCGATCCTGTTCGTCTATCCGTTCCTGCAGCGCTATTTCGTAAAGGGCATGACGCTCGGCGCGGTCAAGAGCTGATCCGCGCCGGACATCCACAATTTGTTAGCGATAACTCCGGTATTGGCGGGTTGGCCCCGGGCCGGCCCGTTGACCAATACAACACTTTCCGACTCAATCTTCAGGGAGGGGTTCTAACAGCATGAACCGAAAGAGAAAATGGTTGGTCTCGCTGCTTGCCGTCGTCATGCTGGCGGGTCTGCTCGCAGGCTGCGGCGGCAAGAATAACGACGGCGAAGGAAGCGGCGGCGGAAACGCCGGCGGAAACGCCGGAGGCGGTTCGTCGACGTCCGCGAACAGCGGCGGCGGCAACTCGGACTCCGGCTCCGGCGATTCCGGAAGCGACGCGCTTGAGCCGATCACCTTCACGTTCTACGGCGCGGACGAAAGCCCGAACTGGCAGAACATGCAGGACGCCGTCGGCCGGGCGATCACGGCGGCGACGGGCGTGACGCTCGACGCGGAATTCGCGGTGGGCGACTCGTCGCAGAAGATTGCGCTGATCGCGGCATCCGGCGAATATCCGGACCTGATCAGCCCGAAGGGCGAGCTCGGCAAGCTGGTCGAAGCCGGCGCCATGCTCGACCTGACGGACCTGATCGAGCAGCACGCGCCGAACGTCAAGAAGCTGTTCGGCGACCAGATCAAGCGGCTGCGCTACAGCGAAGAAGATCCTTCGATCTACGTCATTCCGACGTACGCGGAAGTCGGCCAGACGTACTTCGATGCGGGCGGCGGCTTCCAGCTGCAGCACCGCGTCGTGAAAGAGCTCGGCTATCCGCGCATCCGGACGGTGAAAGACTTCGAGAATGCGATCCGCGAGTTTCTGAAGAAGCACCCGACGGATGAAAACGGCAACCCGAACATCGGGCTGTCGCTCAACGCGGACGATTGGCGCATGTACATCTCGGTCACGAACCCGGCGTTCTTCACGACGGGCGCGCCGGATGACGGCGAGTACCACATCGACTTCGACACCTATGAAGTTACGTACCATTTCCGCCGACCGATCGAGAAAGAATACTTCCGCTGGCTGAACCACATGAACGCGGAAGGGCTGCTCGACCAGGAAAGCTTCGTGCAGAAGTACGACCAATACAAGGCGAAAATCGCTTCCGGCCGCGTGCTCGGTCTGATCGACCAGCGCTGGGACTTCCAAGACGGCGAGAACGCGCTCAAGGCGGAAGGCAAGTACGAATACGGCTACGGCCACTATCCGGTTACGCTGACGGAAGAATTCAAGGAGACGTCGTTCTGGCCGGTCGGCTTCAGTCCGGGATGGGGCGTCGGCATTACGGTCGATTGCCCGGATCCGGTCCGCGCGATCAAGTTCCTCGACTTCCTCGCCTCCGAGGAAGGCCAGATCCTCGACAACTGGGGCATCGAAGGCGAGCATTACGTCTACGAGAACGGCAAGCGGGTCGTTCCGGATGAGATTGTGGAGCGCAAGAAAAACGACGCGACCGGCTTCCAGCGTGAATCGGGCATCAACATGTACCACAACCTCGGCGCCCACTACGGCGACGGCGTGCTCGACTCGACGGGCAACTACTATACGGCAAACTTCCCGGATCAAATCGTCGCGACGTACAACGAAGTCGAGAAGGAGACGCTGGCGGCATACGGCGCCACGACGTGGAAAGACCTGTTCCCGAGCGAGAAGGAATTTCCGGTCAAACCGTGGGGCGCGGCGTGGAACATCCAGGTTCCGGCGGACAGCGAGCTGAACGTGCTGCAGGAGCGAATGAAGGAAATCACGTGGCGCCGGATTCCGGAAGCCATCCTGGCGCCGCCGCAAGACTTCGACCGCATCTGGGACGAATATCAGCAAGAGCTGATCGACGCGGGCGTCGAGAAGATGGAGGACGAATACGAGAAGCTCGTCAAGGCACGCATCAAACTGTGGACCGAATAATCGGGAAAACGCGGAGAGTCCGTTTTTGCGCGGGCTCTTCGTTTTTTGCCATGAAGCGGTTACAATGAAACCACCTTGCGAGAGACAGGAGAGGGTCGACTTGTCAGGCGATTTGGACCGATTGTGGTACCGCCGTCCGGCCGGCGCATGGGAAGAAGCGCTCCCGATCGGCAACGGACGGCTCGGTGCGATGCTGTTCGGCGGCGTCCGGCTGGACCGGATGCCGCTGAATGAAGATACTCTGTGGGCGGGGTATCCACGCGAGACCGTCGACTACGAGGCCAGGCGGCATCTGGCCCGCGCGCGCGAACTGATCTTCGCGGGGCGGCTCCCGGAGGCGCAGCGGCTGATCGAATCCCGGATGACCGGCCGGAACGTGCAGCCTTATCTGCCGCTGGGGGAACTTATGATCGAATGGCTGGACGGGACGGAGGAAGCGGCGGATTATGTGCGCTCGCTGCGGCTCCTCGACGGCGTTGCGGACGTCCGGTTCACGGCGGATGGTTTGCGCGTTCGCCGAACTTATTTTTCGAGCGCGCCGGATCAGGTGATCGTCGTCCGGTACGAGGCGGAGGGCGGGACGATGGATCTGGCGGCCGCGCTGTCGTCGCCGGTCAGGAGCACGGCGTTCGTCCTGAGCGACGGACGCACACTGGCGCTTGCCGGCCGGGCGCCGAGCCATGTCGCCGACAACTATCTCGGCGATCATCCGGAACCGGTGCTGTATGAAGAAGGCCGGGGCATGCGGTTCGAGGCGCGCGTCCGAGTCGAAACCGACGGCGCGGTTCAGGCTGCCGGGGACCGGCTGATCGCGCGCGGCGCTTCTTGGATGACGGCCTATGTTGCCGCGGCCACGGCATTCGCGGATTGGCGCACGCAGCCGGATGAGAGCGGCGCGCATTCGGCGCGCTGCGAGGCGCAGCTTCGGGCGGCGGAGCAGGCGGGATACGAGGCGCTGCTGGAACGCCACCTGGCGGACAACCGCGCGATGATGGGGCGCGTGTCGCTGCGTCTCGCGGGCGGGGAAGGCGAGGATGCGGCCGGCACAGGTATGGCATCGGGTGCTGCCGGTGCAGGTATGGCAAGATCGGGTGCGGCCGGTGCGAGTTCGGCGGGGGTGCGTTTTGTCGGTTCGGCAGCCGCAAAGGCGGAATCGGAACGGACGGAATCGGACCGATCGGAGGCGGGACGGACGGTTTCCGCCGGCTCCAATCCGATCCGCGTTCATGACCTGCCGACGGACGAGCGGCTCAAGGCGTACAGGGAAGGCAATCCCGACCCCAGCCTGGAAGCGCTCTATTTCCAGTACGGCCGCTACCTGCTGCTTGCATCGTCGCGTCCCGGCACGCAGCCGGCCAACCTGCAGGGTATCTGGAATCCGCATGTCCAGCCGCCGTGGTTCAGCGACTATACGGTCAACATCAACACCGAGATGAACTATTGGCCGGCCGAAGTGTGCAATCTGAGCGAGTGCCACGAGCCGTTGTTCGCCATGCTCGGCGAGCTGGCCGAGAGCGGCGCCCGGACGGCGCGCATCCATTACGGCTGCCGCGGCTGGACCGCGCATCACAACGTTGACCTGTGGCGCATGTCGACGCCGAGCGACGGAAGCGCGAGCTGGGCGTTCTGGCCGATGGGCGGCGCGTGGCTGGCCACCCATCTGTGGGAGCGGTACCTTTTCGAGCCCGATCTTGCGTTCCTGCGCGACACCGCCTATCCGCTCATGCGGGGGGCGGCGCTGTTTTGCCTCGACTGGCTCATCCCGGGCCCGGACGGCACGCTCGTCACGAATCCGTCGACATCGCCGGAGAACGTGTTTCTGACGCCGGAAGGGGAGCCCTGCAGCGTCACCTGGGGATCGACGATGGACATGGCGATCATCCGCGAGCTGTTCGCGGCGTGCGTCGAGGCGTCCCGAATGCTCGGCACGGACGAATCGTTCCGCGGGGAGCTCGAGAAGGCGCTGGCCCGTCTTGCGCCGTACCGGATCGGCAAGCACGGCCAACTGCAGGAATGGGCCGTCGACTACGACGAGCATGAGCCGGGCCACCGGCATGTCTCGCATCTGTTCGGCCTGTTCCCGGGATCGCATCTGAACGAGACGACGCCGGAACTTCTGGAAGCCGCGCGCGTGACGCTGGAGCGGCGGCTCAAGCACGGCGGCGGCCATACCGGCTGGAGCTGCGCATGGCTTATCCTGCTGTACGCGCGGCTGAAGGACGCGGAGGCGGCCCACGGGTTTATCCGGACGCTGCTGTCCCGCTCGACGTACCCGAACCTGTTCGACGCGCACCCGCCGTTCCAGATCGACGGCAACTTCGGCGGCGCGGCCGGCATCGCGGAGCTGCTCGTGCAGAGCCACCTCGGTTCCGTCGATCTGCTGCCCGCCCTGCCCGACGGCTGGCGCAGCGGCGAAGTGCGCGGCCTGCGCGCGCGCGGCGGCTTCACCGTCGATATCGCCTGGGCGGACGGCGCGCTGCGTGAAGCACGCATCACCTCGCGGTACGGCAAGCCGCTCCGCGTCCGCCACGCGCGGCCGGTCGCCATCCACGGGCCGGACGGCGAGCGCCTTCTGCGCCTTGCGCCCGGCATAGAACCGCCCGCCATCGTCACCTTGAAAGGCGGCGTCTATCGGATCGTGCCGGTGTAACGGGCACTCGCGGCCCGGAGAGGCTATAGCGTGCATAACACGCTACAGAGTTGCGCGGCGCCCGATCGGAGAAAACGGTTCGAACAAGGCGATCTGCCGCTTGCCGGCTTTGAAGAGCGCAAGCCGCCGGTATCGCTCATGGCGGAGTTTGTGGGACTTGTCCGCGACCAGCGCAACCACCGAGGCGTCCGGCCGAAGCAGCGGGTACAGGGAGTCAAGCATCCGTCCGGCCGGATCGGCGCTCCCGCTTCGCCATCCGGTCAACTGCCCGTAAGGCAAATCGGCGATGACGACATGGATAGGGGAGGCGGGGCGGTCCGGAAGACAGCCGGGCGTTCCGGATGTGATATCCGCCGGGAACACTTCGATGGATGCAATCGACGCGCCGGCGCGGAGCCGGTCCAATACCGCGGCGCTTTCGAGCGCGTCCGCGTGGGACGGTTTGCCGTACCGCTCGTGCAGTTCGCGGAGCTGTTCGATGCGCGCCCGCATGCCTTCCGCAGTCAGCAGCGACAGATTGCGCCGCGCCGTTTCGAGCATCGGTTCGTCAATGTCGGATGCATATAGAGCCCGGATCCGCGAGCCGTGAAGCAGGCCGATGACCGTCAACATATATCCGCTGCCGCAGCACGGGTCATACACCGCATAAGGCCCCGGATGCCCGCGTTCTTCCAACAGGGCGAAACACCGCTGCGCGATCTCGTCCGCCAGCCGGACCGGAAACGGCGCGGCTCCCTTCGCGTTGTAGAGCACCCGTCCGCTGGCAAAATGTTCACGAGGCTCGTCCGCAGCAAAACGATATTCCAACATGCATCACCTGGCCATCACGTCATACGGGCATCATATCACAACTCGCCGGCGAATGGCAGAAGAAGGACAAGGCGGAAAAGAAAAAGACATGGTCGAGCCCTGCGTGCGAAACGGCCGACCGACGACGCATCCGTGGAGACGGCGGTCCGGATGATTCCGGGGACGATCGAACGATACGGAGGTCGTTCACATGGCGCATCGGGTTGAACTGCGGACGGTCTCGCGGGACGAGCGCGAAACACAGAACAGGCTGATCGAGTTTTATCTGTAGAAACGGGGGATCGGACGCGCCGCCGTGCATCAGTTGTTCGTTCGCTTCCCGGGTCCGTGGGTAGTCGGCATGATGTCAAGACCGCAGCGAGTCCGCGGCGAGGCGGCTTTCGAGTCTTTCGAGCTCGAGTGCCAGCGGAGACGAAGCGGGTTCGGCGTCATCCGACAACCCGTTCGGAGCCGTATCGGTCAGACCCGGCGAAGACGGGGATGCCGCGACATGAACCGTTGCCGCCGCAGGTTCGGGCCCGGCGATGCCTTCGATCCATGTCGCGTAGAAACGGCCGAGCATCCGGACGGCCGCCGGAACGAGCAGCACGAGCAGGAGGCCGAAGCCGCCGACGATCCAGGACCGCTCATACGGGGTAAAGCCAAGCGTACGGCCAATCGACTCAAAAAGCCAGCCGTCCGCGAACAGCACGTATTCGTATTGCCTTTCGACAATGATCCATGCGGCGGGAGCGAGCGTGATAGCCAGCGCCACGGCGGGCAGGACGAGCGCGAGCGTGAAGCAGACGAAGCCGGCCGGAAGCTGCAGCATGCAGTAGACGATGCCGCGGTACGATCTTCTGTCGGCGAACACGGACAGCAGACTTTTCAAGCCCCGCCGCCCTTGCGCCGGTCCGCCAAGATCCGGCGCCGTCCCATCCGCTCGATTCCGGCCGTTCAGCCAGGCGGACGTCAGCCCGTGCTCGCTTTCCAGCATCCGCCGGCACACGATCAGCACGAACGCCAGCAGCGGCAATCCGACGATGACCGCGGAGGCGGCGACGCCGACGGCGAGGCCGCCTCCGCGAA
>Ga0310834_101280_pt1 | contig 15867 bp, 13 predicted proteins | sample SM_ome_2_FD_201314 | JGI IMG/M metagenome (GOLD analysis project Ga0310834, IMG submission 201314) | Sorghum-adapted microbial communities enriched on stacked mutant (SM) sorghum from Joint BioEnergy Institute, Emeryville, California... ... | reverse complement strand
ATCGGCTCGGTCCCCACGCCGGAAGCACAGGCGCACGGTTATGCGTTCGGCCTCGTGCTCTGCTCCGTCCTGGTCGTGTGTGCCGTCCTTGTCGCGCTCACGGTCCTGCGTCGCACCGACTCGCCCGCGCTGGTCCACCACCTCGAACCCGAAGGAGCCGCCGTCTCATGACCTCGATTCGGCGGAACCGGAACCCGCAGCGTTGTGCGCGGCTACCGCGGGGCGGCAACCCCGCGGTAGCCGCGGACAACCCTGTCCAGGTCAGGACAGCACGCGGTAGGTCACATGGGTCACCAAACTCGCTCCTCGCGACGCCACCTGTTGCAGCTTCAGCGGCGGGACGCCATCGAACAGTCGTGTACCGGCGCCGAGCGTCAGCGGCACGATGTGCAGCCGCAGCTCGTCGATCAGGCCGGCGGCGAGGTACTGGTTGATGGTGGTCGCACCGCCCATGATGGCGACATCGCCGTCCCCGGCCGCCGCGCGTGCCTGAGCCAGCGCCGATTCGATTCCGTCGGTGACGAAGTGGTACGTGGTGCCGCCGTCCATCGGCTGCGGCTCGCGCGCGTGATGCGTGAGCACGAAGACCGGGGCGTGGTACGGCGGATCGTCGCCCCACCAGCCGTTCCACTGCCGATCCCACTCGCCACGGACCGGTCCGAACATGTTGCGGCCCATGATGAACGCCTTGGCGGCGATCATCTGGTCGATCTCGGCGCGATTCTCCTCAGGTGTGTCGGTGAACCAGGCGTGCAGCTTGTCGCCCCAGCCGTCGCCGCCGTCATCGCCGAACGGGCGTTCCTCGGTCTGGTTGAGCCCGGCCGTGTACCCGTCGATCGACATCGTGATACCGCAGACCACCCTGCCCGTACCACTGGTCATGTGCCCTCTCCTCTCAGCGCGCCCGCCGCCTCCGCGACGAGTGTCTGGTCATCTTGCTCCGTCGGGCCGGATAGACCCAGCGGCCCGGGCACGTCCACCCGGTCGGCCGATGGCACCAGCCGTCCGCCTGCCAGACGCCGCGTGCGCCGGGCCCGGAGCGCGAGCCACACCGTGGCAGTGACCGCCAGGCCGGCCAGGCTGTACAGCAGCGGGAGCAGCGTGGCACCCCACGGCCAGCCCGGACCGTTCAGGTCGAGCTCTTGCCCGGGGAACTCCAGCTGCTTGGCCCGCCACTGAGCCGTTGGCACATCGACGGTGCGCGCCAGGTCTTCCAGCACCGGGACGATCGCGAAGCCCGGCTCGCCGTGGATGTACTCGGGAGACAGGCCGAGCTCGGCCCGGACCCGCGAGTCCAGCGCCGGGTCGTGCGCGCGGGCGGCGTCTGCGCCCGGGACGATCAGGCGATCGAGGTGCTTGGCGTCGAACAACCCCTGTCGAGGCACGAATACGAGACCGTGCCGGCTTCGCACCGGCTCGGTGCCGGTCACGCCGAGCGCCACTGTACGAGCGATGTAGCTGACGTCGCTGTACGTGATGAAGACCGAGGCGAGTTCGAGCTCGCCGACGCCGTCGGTGAGAAGGACGCCGATGTCGCGGTGCGACCGGAAGCTGAGGTTTACCCCGGTGATCATGTCGTGCAGGCCGAACGCCGACCGCGGCAGCGGTTGCGGCGCGCCAGGCGAATAGTGCGTCCAGCCGACCGCCGTGGCCGCGGTGCTCGCGGCCTGCCTACCGGCGAGGCGCTCGACGACCCGCAATGCGCCATCGATTCCCGACAGCACGCCACCGGTGGTGATCACGTCGCCGTCGTCGACGTATCGGGTGCCGCGGTGCCAGCGCACGCGCGGGTAGCGGTCCTCCAGACCGCCGACACGGAACCAGTGCGACGTGGCGTCGTGCCCGTCAAGCAGCCCGGCTTCGGCGAGCACTTCCGCCCCCTGGCACACGCTCAGCACCAGCGCACCGCCCTGCGCCTGATGGGTCAGCCAGGCCCGCAAGCGCGCGGACGAGGCCGCCGTCGCGTCCGGCATCGCCGGGACCACAACGACATCGGCGACCCGCCCGGCGAGGCGCCTCTGCAATCCCGCGAAGTCGAGGTCCGGCACAAGATCCAGTCCGCCGGTCAGCGTCACGCGCTGGCGCTTTGGCGCCACGGTGTAGAGGTTGAAGGCTCCGCTGGCGGCCAGTGTCTCGTACGGAGCCAGGGTGTCCGCGGCGTTGGCTCCGCGGTTGCCTACGAGCACCACCGCGGTGGGCTTGGCCGGGTCATGGACGGGTGAGTCCACTCCGTCCAGTGACGCCGGCACCGAAACATCGGCCGGTGGTTGGTAGACACCGTGCAGGTAGGTCACGGCGTTGACAGAACCCACGACGGCCGGCGGCGCCAACACGGCGACGGCGATGACGCCGGTACGCACCAGGACCCGACGCCACCGCCGGCGCCCAGGCGAACCATGGCCGTGCCGCGCATGGGTGTACTCCGCCCGGCGGCGCAGCATCGCCACCAGCATTGCGGGCACCATGAGCACATGGCCACCCATCATCACCGTCGATCCGGAGATCCCGCCCGCCCAATAGGGCACCAACAGCAACAGGAACGGGACGTACATTGCCGCGCTCATCTCCCGGATGCTCGCCCAGCCGTGCCGGCGTAGTCGCATCCACAAAGCCATCCCGATCGACATGTCGGTCGCCGCCACGATCGCCAGCACGTCGACCCGTTCCGCAGAAGCCGGCAGGGCCAGCCGCCACACCGGATCCAGCACCACCATACCGATGGCCATCGCGAGCGCCATCTGTACAAAGTGGCCGGTGAAACGCAGGACGCCGGCCCTGCGTCCATGGTGAATGCCGCTCATCTCAACCTCCCGTGAAGTGCCTTTGCTGCGCTGATTCTCGGCCGGTGGACCCGTCCTCGATCAGTGCCGCCGGCACCAGTCCGGGATGGCTTCCGAACACTGTCCATGTGCAAACTGCACATGGACAGCGCCCCATGTGGGCGGCAGCCTCACGCGTAGGCTGATGATCCCGCACTGGCGGTCAGTTCTATCTCGCACGACGCGGCCAGGCGAGGCGGCGGTGCCCGCTGGATCGTCGGCCAAGCGATCGCCGACCGCGGTCTGCTGGCGCTCGGCAGCCCACGTGCAGTTTGCATATGGGCTGTGTTCAGAACCCATGCCGGACTGCTGCCCGCGGCACTGATCGAGGACGGGCCAACTAGCCGAGAATCGATGCAGGAAGGGTGCTTCATGGGAGGTCGGGATGGGTGGCAACATGCGGGAGGATCAGCCATGACACTTCATGTGTGGCGATCCCTCGTCACACAGGGCCGAAGGCACGGATGTCGCCGGTACGATCGTCGCGGTCCCCGCGGTGGACAAGTGCCTTGGTTCCTCCCGGTGCGACCGCCAGTGGGAACCGAGGCGGCCGGGTCGTGAGGAGGACTCCTGATGCGAGTACTGGTGGCGGAGGACATGCAGATCCTGCGCGACACGCTGGTTGCCGTGCTCGGTCTGGAGAGCGACCTGGAGGTCGTCGGTGAGTTCTCCACCGGGGATGGGGTGGTCTCCGCCGCCATGGCGCTGCGGCCCGACGTGGCCGTCGTGGACATCGACCTGCCCGGCACGGATGGCCTTACCGTAGCGGCGTCGCTGCGGGAGCGGCTTCCGGAATGCCGCGTGCTGATCCTCACCGCGCTGGCGGTACCGGACAACCTCCGGCGCGCCCTGGCCGCCCAGGTGGCCGGCTTCCTCGGCAAGGATGTGCCTGCGCATGAACTCATCTCGGCCGTGCGGCGCGTCGCGGCCGGGGAGCGGGTGATCGACCCGAGGCTGGCGGTGGCTGCCCTGGAGGTACCGCAGAATCCGCTCTCGCCCCGCGAGACGGAGATCCTCTCCCGCTACGCCGAAGGGCGGGACCCGGCGGACATCGCCGCCGAGCTGCACCTGTCCTACGGGACGGTGCGCAACTACCTGGCCTCGGCGGTAACCAAGCTCGGTGCTCGCAACCGGGTGGATGCAATCCGCCGGGCGCGGCAGTCTGGCTGGCTTCGGGAAACCTGAGCCAGACCACCGACGCCCGGTCCGGCGTTCCGGTGACGGAGTCGCGCTCATCGCCGACGGCGGTGTTCGCTAATCGACAAAGACGGTGTTGCGCTAACCGACGGCGGCGCTGACGGGCAGCCCGGCGCCGGCCCAATCCTCGATGCCGCCCGCGTAGATGCGGATGTTGCGGTAGCCGAGACTCTCCAGCAGCTGGGCCAGCTCGGGGCCGCGGGTGCAGGCCTCGTCGGTCGAGTAGACGACGATGGCGGCAGCCTTGTCCGGGAGCACCTCGGCGACGCGGTCGATGTCTTCGGCCGCCAGGTTCACGGCGTCGGGCAGGTGCCGACGCCGGTACGCCCGGGGCGGCAGCGCGTCCACGATGGTCACCGAGCGGGTGTTGATCGCGGCCTGCAGGTCGGATCGGGAGATGGACTGGAACATCGTGGGCTCCTTCTCGTTCGTCGTGGTTGACTCGGAGTCGATTGCGGGTCCGATGTGGATGGTGTGGTGGCTCAGCCAGGTGTGCCGCGGTGCGGGCGTGCGGACCGCACGGTGATGAGCGTGACGACGGCGGCGCAGGACAGCAGGCCCGTTGCCCACGCGGTGGCGGTGCCGGACCCGTGCACCGTCGCCTCCACGGACAGGGCCGGCCCCGGTACGTGGCTGCTGAGGTAGTCGCGGGTGGCATCGACCGCGACGGAGTTGAGCAGCGCGACGCCCAGCGAGGCCCCAAGCTGCATCGCAACGTTCGCGGCCGCGGCGGCGATACCGGCCTCCGCCCGATCCACGCCGGTGGTGACGACGCCGATGGCCGGGGTGAAGATCGCGGCGCCACCGGCGCCCACGAGGATCTCGGCCGGCAGGATCAGCGTGAAGTAGCCGCTGGTCACCTCGAGCTGGGTCAGCAGCGCCAGCCCGGTCGCGGACCCGAGCAGGCCGGCCGCGATCAGCGCGCCGGGAGGTACCCGCGAAGCGAGCCGCCGGGCGACGCCGTAGCCGATCGCCGTCACCGATGCTGTCATGGGCAGGAACGCCAGCCCAGACCGCAACGGGGAGTATCCGGCGACGGTCTGGAAGTGGTAGGTGAGCATGAGGAACATGCCGAACGAGCCGATGACACCGACGGCAAGGGCGAAATAGGCGCCGACCCGGTCCCGCTGCCGAAGCAGTCGCAGCGGCAGCAAGGGCCGCGGGAGGCGAGCCTGCAGCGCGACGAATGAGGTCAGGGCAGCCACGCTGGCCGTGATCGGGACGACCACCCGCGTAGCGGTCCAGCCGTGCTCCGCGGCCTGCGCACAGCCCAGCACCAGTGCGGCCAGGCCGGCAGTAGCCAGGACAGCCGGCATGAGTTGGATCGTCACCTCGCCGCGACCTTGCGGCGTGGGCAGGACGACTCGACCCACCAGCAGCACGCCGAGGGCGATCGGGACGTTGATGAACAGGCACCACCGCCAGTTGAGGTAATCGGTCAATGCGCCGCCGAGGAGTAGGCCGACTGCGGCGCCGCTGCTGGCCACCGCCCCATAGACCGCGAACGCCGTGGCGCGCTGCCTGGGCCGGTCGAAGAGAACCGTGATCAGGGACAGCGCGCTCGGGGCGAGTACCGCCGCGAAGGCTCCCTGCAGCGCCCGGCCGGCCACCAGCGTCGGCAGGTCGGGCGCCACGCCGGCCAGCGCCGACGCCGACGCGAACCCGGCCAGCCCGACCAGGAAGGTGCGGCGGCGCCCGAACCGGTCGGCGGCCCGCCCGCCGACCAGCAGCAACCCGGCGAAGGCCAGGGTGTACGCCGTGATGACCCACTGCCGGTCGGCGTCGCCGAAGCCGAGTGTCGGCTGCATCGACGGCAGGGCGATGTTGACGACCGTGGCATCCACGGCGGTCATCATCTGCGCGGTCGCCACGACCGCCAGACCGGCCCATCCGCCCCGGCCGGCCGGCGCCGCGGCCGTCGCCCTCGCCGGTCGACCGGCCGCCGCAACAGTTGGTGCTGTCGCACGTCGGGGCATGCCCATGGTGACCTCCTCGCCCCTGTCGCTGTGGGTGGTTGCGTCGCGACCACCGTGTCGCGAGGGGCGCGGAAGAACGTCGGCCAAGTGGCTGATTTGACGGGCGTGCGGTGGTTGATCCGCCGGGTCAGCCCGACGGCCGATGGGCGGACGGCGCGGACAGGCCGTCACGGTTGGCGCTGGCCAGAGAGGCGAGGCTGGCTCTGTTGGTGATGTTCAGTTTGGCGTAGATGTGCGACAGGTGGGTCTTGACGGTCGCCCGGCTGACGAACAGGCGTTCGGCGATCTGCGGATTGGTCAGCCCGTCGGCGACCAGGCGGACCACCTCCAGCTCGGTCGAGGTGAGGCTGGCCCAGCCGGTGGGCGGCCGCTGCCGCGTGCCACGCCCGCGGCGCGTCATCGCCACCGCCTCCTCAATGGACAGTTCGGCTCCGGCGGTGGTGGCAGTGGTGAACTGGTCGTTGCCGAGCGCGGCGCGCAGCGCGGCCATCGTCTCCTCGTATCTCGGCTTGTCCACCATTGGCCGCGGGTAACCCATCCGCGCTCGAGCCGCGTCGCTGGCGGCAAGCAGCCGGGCCGCCTCGGCCGGCCGGTCGGCATGGGATCCGTACGCCAATGCGTCGAGGCTGTCCGGCAGAAAAGTCTGAAGCCCGGCCGCACATCGCACCTCGAGCGCCTCATGGTGCAGGGTGGTCGCGCGGACCGGATCGGTCTCCGCGGCCAGGTAGCCCATCTCATCAAGGAGTCCGGCGATGACGTACGGAGCGCTGAAGCCGCGGGCGAGTACCAGCCCCCGCTCCGCGTGCTCGGCCGCCTCGACCCGGCGACCCAGCCGGCGCAGCGCACTGACCAGACCGGGAAAGCATCGGGTGGCGGTCCACACATCGCCGGCCGTCCGTCCCGGCTCGATCCCCCGCTGGAACCAGCGCACCGCGCCCGTGAGGTCTCCGGCCCACAGGTCGACGAGGCCGAAGACGGTCGTGAACCCCACGACGTCCACGTCCGGCGTCTGCTCGACGTCCCAGATGACGGGGGCGGCGATCCGGCGGGCACGCTCGATGTCGCCACTCATGGCGAAGGCGAGGGCCGCGTTGACCACGTTGGTACCGACGGCGAAGTAATCCCGCAGCGGTGCCACGATGGCCGCCTCCTCCTCGGCCAGGGACAGCGCCCCGGTGACATCGCCACGGTGCATCGACGCATAGACCTCGACCCCGCGGGCGAACCCGGCGGTCCACCGGTCGCGCCTGGGCCAACTCGCCTCATATGCGGCGCGGGCCAGCGCCACCGCCTCGTCGTGGCGGTCCCTGGTGGTGAACGAGTACGCCGCGATGACCGTCCCCCAGTCCCGGGCGAACGGGTCACCAACCCGCCCGCCCAGGTCGCTGCCCTCGGCCGCCAGCTTTTGACACCGGACCATGTCGACGAAGAACTCGGTGAAAGCGAGCATGGTCAGGCACCTGGCTCGGGTCCGTCCGTCCTGGACCTCGCCGGCGACCTGAAGCCCTTTGCCGGCCCACTCCACGCACAGACTGCGCTGGCCGACGACCATGGCGAGCATGGCCAGCCCGCACCACAATCGCGCCTGCAGGCTGGACCGTTCCTCCGGTGCCAGCTCGGCGGCGCGTCGCAGGAAGTCCAGCCCTTCCCGGGCCTGCCCGCGAAGCATCCATTGGCGGGCCATGGCGGCAGACAATCGCCGCCCCTGGTCGGCGCGGCCGGGGTCGGTCAAACTCCAGCGCAGGGCGGCGGCGATGTTGTCGCGCTCGTCGTCGAGCACTTCCCGCCAGGTGTCCTGGTCACGCTCGAGCTCGGGCTCGGCCCGCTCGGCCAGCGCCAGGAAGTACGCCAGGTGGCGGTCACGCGTCTGCTCCAGCTCACCGGCCGCCCGGAGCTTCTCGTCCGCGTACTGGCGGATGGTGTCGAGCAGCCGGTAGCGCATCTCCGAGCGTCCCGGGGAAAGCACCACCAACGACTTGTCCAGCAGCCGCCGGAGCACGGTCAAGACGTTCTGCTCGCCGGCCTCCGGCCGCCCGCTCGCGTCGGGTGCCGTGCAGACCGCGCTCGCGGCGTCCAGCGTGAAGCTCCCCACGAAGACGGAGAGCCGGCAGAACAACCTGCGCTCGGCGTCGTCGAGCAGCTCGTGGCTCCAGTCCAGCGACGCGGTCAGGGTCTGGTGCCGGGCCGCCACCCCGCGCGGCCCACCCTCCAGCATCCGGAACGACTCCTCCAGGCCAGCCAGGATCTGTGCCGGAGTGAGCGCCCGTGCCCAGGCCGCGGCCAGCTCGATCGCCAGCGGGATCCCGTCCACCCGGCGGCACGCGGCGTGCACCTGTTCGGCATGCTCGGCAGCCGAGAACCAGGGAGCGACCAGTGCTGCGCGATCCGCGAAGAGCCGGTACGCGTCCTGCTCGTCCATGGGCGGAACGGTCCAGATCGCCTCGCCCGGGACACCCAACGCCTGCCGGCTGGTGGCCAGCACGGCTACCTGCGGGCAGTTCTCCAGCAGATCGCGGGTCAGGCCGGCCACGGCCTCGAGGACATGCTCGCAGGTGTCGAAACACAGCAGGAGTTGCCGCGACCGAAGCGCGCGGATCACCGCCTGCACCGCGTCGCCACCGGTATCCACCAGGGCGTTGACCGACGTCGCCGCCAGTCGCGCGACCATCGCCGGGTTCGTCACCGCGCCGAGATCGACCCAGCACACCTCGTCACCACGGTCCACGAGCCCGGCACACGCCTCGATCGCCAGCCGTGTCTTGCCGCACCCGCCGGTACCGGTCAGCGTCACCAGTCGGTGCCGATCGAGCAGCCCGCGCACCGCGAGGAGCTCCGCACGCCGGCCGACGAAACGCGTCAGCGAGACCGGCAAGCCCATGCTCACAAGACCGATCTAACCACCTCGAAGGTGGCACCATGATCTGATCGACAGCCGGGAACGGTGGCGCCTCACCGTGTCCTCATTGCCGCTCGAGCGCGAGCCGCGTGCCGAAGCCGATCATGGCAGCGCCGGTTGCCCCTGCCAGGCAACGGCGCACCAGCCTGCGCGTGAGCACGCGACGGACGCGGTGCAGCACGGCCGTGAGGGTGAGCAGATACGTCAGTGACAGCGAGGCATGGCTCACCGCGAACAGCGCCAGGGCCAGCGCGCCGGCGTCCGGCGTCAGGAACTGCGGCAGAACCGCCACGTAGAACACGAGGACCTTCGGGTTGGTGATGTTCGACATGAATCCCTGTCGCCATCCGCGCCGTGCGGCATGCTGGTCGGCTGGCGCATCCGGCAACTCGTGTCGGTCCCGCAACGCCGCGCGCAGTAGCCGCACGCCGAGGTACGCCAAATAGGCGGCACCCGCCCACTTGATGGCCTGAAAGACCGGCTGTGCGCGAACGATGAGGGCGCCCAGCCCCACGACGGCCGCGGTGCCTTGGATCGCGTTCGACGAAGCGACGCCCGCGGCGCACCACATCCCTCGGGAACGACCGCCGGATATCGTGTTTCCGACCACCACCGCGAAGTCGGGACCCGGTATCAGTACCACCGCGATGGCGAGCATCAGGTAGGTCGCATAGGCGGTCCAGTTCACCCGTACCACGGTAGCCGTGCCCACGAGCCAGGGCTGGCGAGAATCGGACACGGTGATTGGGCAGCGTCTACCAGCGGTCGCGATTCTGTCGTTGTTGCGGTCCTGTCCGTCTTTCGTAATATTCGACGGATGGCTGGTCGTAACGATCTGGCGGAGTTGCTTGACGAGCAGGCCGCATACTATCGGGCGGCTGCTGCCGAGTACGACGAGCATGGGTTGCCGTTTTCCGGCGGTGATGAGCTGTCCGAGGCGCTGGATGCGTTCCGGCCGACCGGAAGCGTGCTCGAACTCGCCTGCGGCCCGGGCACCTGGACGGGCCGGTTGCTCCGGCACGCCACCGACGTGACGGCCGTGGACGCCTCCGCGGAGATGCTCGGCATCGCCTCGGCCCGGGTGGGCAGGCAGCGGGTCCGTTTCGTACAGGCTGACGTGTTCGGCTGGCGGCCCGACCGTCGCTACGACGTCGTGTTCTTCGGGTTCTGGCTGTCCCACGTTCCGTCCGAACGCTTCGCGTCGTTCTGGTCGCTGGTTGCTGACTGTCTGAAGCCGGATGGACGAGTGTTCTTCGTCGACGACGGGTACCGCACCGTCGAGGAACTCATCGAGGGTGAGGACTCCCCGGTCATCCAACGACGGCTCAACGACGGGACGTCGTACCGGATCGTCAAGGTCCCGTACCAGCCCGAAGACCTCGAACAGCGGCTCGAACGGCTGGGCTGGCACATCAAGGTTCATCCGACATCCGGACCGTTCTACTGGGGCGCGGGGAACCGCGCTCGCCCGCCGCAGCCTTAGGAAAGGTTGTTGGGGCCTTCGCTTCCTGTCATACGCCCGGGTACGACGGCGCCCAGAGCTAGCAACTGGTACGGCCATTCGCGGAAAGTGTCGGTGGTCCCGCCTAACGTGGCGGTCATGGTGGACCGCCGGCAGGTCATGCGTTTCCGGATTCGCGCCCAGCAGCTGGATCGGGACCGGGGCGAGCTGGGCGACACCGCCGTGCTCGACATCGGCGTGCAGGACACCGGCCCGGACGGCGCCCGCTGGGCGCTGGCGGTGCGCGGGGTCGACGTCGCCGGACTGTCCGACGAGGAGCCGGTCCTGCTGTGGACGGTGCGTGGCGCTCCGCACCTGTACCGCCGGGCCGACGTCGGGCGGGTGGCTGCCGCGGTGGAGCCGTTCTCCGACGCCGACGCGGGCAAGCGCATCTACGACGCGGCGAAGCCGTTGCGGGCCGGCGGCATCGGTAACCTCGCAGCGCTCGACGAGGTAGCCGCGCGGATGCGGGCCATCGTCACCAAGCCCACCGTGAAGGGGGAGGTTTCCCGCCGGCTGGCCACGGTGATGCCCGAGCCGTATCTGCGGTCCTGCCGGCCGTGCAACGCCATCCACCTGTACGAGATGCCGTTCCGGCTGGCCGCCGTGCGGGCCGGGCTGGAGCTGGAGCCGGGCACCTCGCCGCCGGTACTGCGCAGGATCGCCGGCTTCGCGAAGGCGGCCACCGCGGGCGACCGGTTCGACCTGATCCGGGGGTACCTCCGGCTGCTCGGCCCGGCGACGCCCAAGCACGTGGCCAGTTACCTCGACGCACCGGTAAAGGACGTGGTCGCCCGCTGGCCCGAGGACGTGGTCGAGGTGGTGGTCGATGGCGAGCGGCGTGCGCTGCTGGCCGCCGACGCCGAGGCGCTGGAGTCGGCCGACGTTACGCCGACCCGCCTGCTCGGCCCGTTCGACCTGTTCCTGCAGGCCAAAGATCGCACGACGCTGGTCACCGATGCCGAGCGGGCCAGACAGCTGTGGCCCGTCCTGGGCCGCCCCGGCGCCGTGCTGGCCGGCGGCGAACTGGTCGGCACCTGGCGCCCCAGGCAGTCCGGCGGCAAGCTCACCGTCGCGGTCCAGCAGTGGCAGCGGCTGACGGCCGCCACCCGCAACGCCATCGCGGAACAGGCCGAGCGCCTCGCCGCGTACCGCCAGGTGAGCCTGACCGGCGTCGACTTCGGCTGAGGTACTCCGCGGCGCGACTCGATCGGACCGGGCCGTCCGTTCACCCTTCCGGTCGCGGTCGTCGTGCCGGCGAGCCTCTTCCGCCAGATCCCGCGGTCGGTGTCGTGGTGACCTGCCCGCGGCCGGTGGCGAACATGCGGCGGAGCGCACCGGGGGTCTGCCCGATCTCACGACGCAGCAATCTGGTCAGGTGGGCCTGATCGGAGAATCCGGTCTCCATGGCCAACCGGGCGAGATTCGTCTCGCCGGAGGCGAGTTGGTCAAGAGCCGCCCTGAGCCGCAGCCACGTCCGGTAACCGGTGATGGTGCAACCCGTCGTGCGCCGGAACACCCGGCTCAGGTGATAGGGGGAGAGGCCGGTGTGCCGGGCCAAGTCGGTCAACGACGCCGAGAGGTCGACGGCCAGCCGCTCCCGTACCTGGTCGACGGCCCGGCGCGACGTGCGCGGGCCGGGCAGGCGGCCAACCGGTCCGCAGCCGTCGGCCACGGCACCGGCCAGCACCGCGCCGACCAGGACGTGGGCGCGCTCGGCAAGCTCGTCCGGCGTCGCGCCGGAGCGTGCCCGGGCCAGTAAGGCACGATGCGCGACGTCGATCTGTGGCGTGGTTTCGATCGCGGTGTCCGGCACTCCGCCCGCCCCCAGCAGCGCCGACATCTCCTCGTCGCAGACCGCGATCGAGGTGCACCGGTCGCCCCCGGCGGGATGAGCGAAGGCCTCCTCGGTGCCTGGCCGCGGCAGATAGCCGGTGGAGGAGTCCAGCACCATCTCCCGGGTGCCGACCCGGCGCCGGAACAGACCTGACCTGATCAACACCACGGTGCGGCGCTCGACCAGTTCGGGCGCGCTCCAGCCAGGCGGTTCGTGGGCGCAGCGGACGTCGTTGACCACGACGGTCGGGGTCGCCACGATGGTCTGGCCGGTGAGCACGGTGCCACGCTAGCGTCGGCCTCCGACATCGCAAGAACGTTCAAGACGCCCACCGCCGGCGCGACGATGCTGGGCGCCATGGACAACCCGTTGCTGCACTACCTGACTGCCACCGGCCCGCACCCGGATCTCGGTGCGAACGCCGACCTCTACGGACAGTTCGTCGGCTCCTGGGACGTGGACAACCACTACTTCGACGAGTCGACCGGCGAGTGGCGGGACACCAAGCGCGAGGTTCACTTCGGTTGGATCCTCGGCGGTCGCGCCATCCAGGACCTCTGGGGCCATCCCGAGCGGGGGTTCGGGACCACCATCCGGTGTTACGACCCGGCGATCGACGCCTGGCGGATCGGCTGGTTCTCCCCGCGGAGCGGGTCCTACTGCACGCTCATCGGCCGCCGGCAGGGCGACATGATCATGCAGGAGGGGCACCAGCAGGACGGCCGATCCATCCGGTGGACGTTCAACGACATCACGCCAGATTCCTTCGTCTGGCGCGGGGAGATCTCCGACGACGGCGGCAAGACCTACCGGTTCGAACAGGAGATGCGCGCCCGCCGCCGCCAGTGAGGGCGACATTGCAGGATGACGCCGGCGCGGCCCGACCCTGGGCCGGCGTCGGCATTTCCTTTCTACGGACCCCACCTTTCCGCGACGCCGACCACGCTGTAACCCGCCCGTTCCCTCGCCGCGCCCGGCCTGGCTGCCTCGGCCGCATTAGGCAAGGGGAGCAGGGATCACGTTGATGAGGCTGCCTTCCGCTGTGCCAGGGCGGCTAGGAAGCCGCCGACGAACGTGTCGCCGAGCCCGATGGTCGCGGGCCGGGCGACGTCGAGCTTGAGGCTGGGCACGCATCGGACCACCTCGCCCATGCGGCGCTTTAGGGCGGTCGCGAACTCCTTCGCCTCCGGCCGTCTCGGCCGGCTCCGCGTCAGCTCGTACTGCCGGTCAATGTAGTCGTCGCCGTGGCCATTTCGGGTGATGGCGGTCACGATCGCCTGGTCCAGCGCATGGGCGTGGCCGGCGGCGTTCGTGCCGTACGCCGCCGACCAGTATTTTGTGCACAGCACGAGGGTGGGTACGGGAATCAGCACCCGCAGCGACTTCTCGGCGGCCCGCCATCACCAATGCCGACGACCACGAGTCGCGAGTGAACGGCTCCGCTGAGCCATCGCGGATCTCAGGAAGGCCGGCCAACTTTCCTCTATCTAACGCGGTCGCAGGACGGACACTCGTAACGTAAGTCTGACGCTCCTCGGCGAGAAAGCTCGAAGCGGACCAGCATCCGCTGACACCGACCGCACGTGTCCCCATACTGGCCTGTGCCCGGCACCGCGTCCGATCGCCTCCGCCGTTGAGTACGGCGAACCAGGTCGGCGAATGCGCTGCTCTCGGTACGGAGGACGATCCCTGGATGAGGGCCGAGCAGTGAGCCGGTAGCAGACCAGACAACATCGTCGAGGACAGCGGTGGACTCCAGGACCGGCATGCAGGGGCGAACATTGATGCCCTTGCGTAGGGCGTGCAGTGCTTCCGTCGGCAGGTACCCGTCTCGTCCAGGCTGTACCCAGATAGTGTCCGGCGCTCCACCGCTACTGGCTACAGGGAGTGCCTTCAGCGCTGGCAGCAGCTTGGCCAGGCCGGCCAGCGGGGCGGCGGGCAGCCACATTTCCACGGAAGTGGTAGTGGTGAGATCGTCGCACAGTCGCTCCAGCACCTCGCCGGGCGCGATCTGCTCAGTGGGTCCATCGCAGGTCTTGATTACCTCCTGCCATGGCAGCCGAAAGGCCACGTCAAGGAGATGGGCGAAGAACCGCCACAGTGGATCGGCCGACGAGCCCGTACGGTGTAGCTGATCGAACGCACCGACCACCATAAGGTGGTCTCTCGCCCGGCTGGCCGCGACATTGAGTAGGCGGACTCCAATGCTCTGGGGGTCGTGGTCAGTGAACCAGGGGTGAAGTCGGGGTATGCCGTGTCCTGTATCGACGGTGTCGTAGACGACGATGTCGCGCTCGCCACCTTGGAATCGGTGTACAGTCGACCCGACCCACCCGTCCAGGCCGAAGTCGATCAGCAGTGACTCCAGCAGGCGGGCTTGCGCGGCGAATGGAGTGATCATCGCGAGATCGCGGGTCTGGGTAGTTGCGCTGCTGAGCAGCGAGGCGATCAGCTGGGCATGCATGACGTTGTACCGCGAGGCACTGCCCTGTCGGCGGGCCGTTCGGGCTGCGAGCTCGGAGGTATCTAGCACTATGAGCTCGGCGCGCGCCCAGCGAGCTCGGCTGCGGCGCTCGCGTGACATGACCGCATCGGAGGTAACCAGTGGGCTCTCGCGGTAGAAGGCCGTGCTGACAACCTCGCCGATGGTCGAGCGCATCCTGTACTGGGTGGTCAGTGCCGCAAGCCGAGCCGGGATGTCGCCATCCTGGACGGCGCGAGCAACGCCGGACTTTTCGAAGGGACTGCTGTGCAGCCACTCTCTGGTGGCCGGAGTTTCAGCGACGGCTACCGGCGGCAGCTGACGGAAGTCGCCGGCGATGATCGTGTGCCCGTGTCCTGCGCCGGCCACAAGCATGGCCAACACGGCTGTCGTCATGCTCGCTTCATCCAGCACCACCACATCGAAAGTCAGTCCCTTGAGGGTGTCGAGTACGATCTGATGTGCTGTCGCGGCGACGATGGTAGCCTCCCGGCAGATGGCTCTGCGGATCTGTGGCAGAAGCCGGTCCAGGCCATCTGCCGTAGCGGCGAGTTCGGCAATCTCCCGCTCCAATTCGGCACGACGGCGCATCGCGTTGGTGGGTGCCGTGGCTCGGCGCAGCTCCGCTAGCTTGTTCCGGGCTCGTTGTAGTCGCCGCCCCACCGCCACGCGCTCGTCGGCGAGCGGGGCACCACGCTCCGCGGCGACCACGTCAACCAGGACGGTGTCGCTGGCTCGATGGTTTAGCAGCGTGTCGGTCGGCTGGCCAAGCCGCACAAGTCGGCCACCTGTCGCAAGGTGTGGCGACCGTTCGACCAACGAGATGACTGCCACGTCCAGTGCGGCGTTGGTTGGCGCCGCCACCAGAACCCGCTTTCCGCGCGTAGCAAGGGCGGCGACCAGTGCAGAGAGGGTTGTGGTCTTGCCGGTGCCGGGCGGGCCCCACAGCCACGTGACCCCGTGGGTTAGCGCAAGCTCGACTGCTCGGCGCTGCCCCTCGTTGAGCCCTTCGGCCTCGGTCGGCCTTAGAGCTGCTCCGCGTCAAGATTTCTGGCAGGGCCGTTAAGTTGGGCCTCTGAAAGGAGATCTTGGATGGGTCGTCCTCCGGTGTTCCCGGTCGAGCAGAAGCTGCGGATCGTGTTGTCGGTGCTGGCCGGGG
>Ga0310834_101277_pt1 | contig 15920 bp, 7 predicted proteins | sample SM_ome_2_FD_201314 | JGI IMG/M metagenome (GOLD analysis project Ga0310834, IMG submission 201314) | Sorghum-adapted microbial communities enriched on stacked mutant (SM) sorghum from Joint BioEnergy Institute, Emeryville, California... ... | reverse complement strand
GGCGATTTTGCCGCCGGACAGCCCTTTGCCGACGTAATCGTTGGCGTCGCCTTCGAGCGTCAAGGTTACGCCCTTCGGCACGAACGCCCCGAAGCTCTGGCCGGCGGAGCCGGTAAAATGGAACCGGATCGTATCTTCCGGCAGGCCATCCTGGCCGTAACGCACGGTGACCTCGTGGCCGAGAATCGTGCCGACGACACGGTTCGTGTTCTTGATCGGGAACGACGCTTCCACCTTCTCCCTGCGCTCCAGCGCAGGGGCCGCCGCCGGGACAAGCTCCCGGACGTCCAGCGATTCCTCGAGCCCGTGGTTCTGCGATTTTACTTGATGACGCGCGGAGTCCTTCGGCAACTCCGGCATGTGAAGCAGGGCCGTCAGGTCGATGCCTTTCGCCTTGTAGTGGCGGATCGCCTTCTTCGTATCCAGCCGGTCTACGCGGCCGACCATTTCACTTACCGTGCGGAATCCGAGCGACGCCATGATCTCGCGCAGCTCCTGGGCGACGAAGTACATGAAATTGACCGTATATTGCGGATCGCCCATGAATTTGTGGCGAAGCTCCGGATTTTGCGTCGCGACGCCGACCGGGCACGTGTCCAGATGGCAGACGCGCATCATGATGCAGCCCATCGTGACGAGCGGCGCGGTCGAGAATCCGAACTCTTCGGCGCCCAGCAGCGCGGCGATCGCCAGATCGCGCCCCGTCATCATTTTGCCGTCGGTCTCGACGACGACGCGGTCGCGCAAATTGTTCAGGATCAGCGTCTGATGCGTCTCGGCCAGGCCAAGCTCCCACGGCAATCCCGCATGGCGGATCGAGCCGATCGGGGACGCCCCGGTGCCGCCGTCGTAGCCGCTCACGAGAATGACGTCCGCGCGGCCTTTGGCGACACCCGCGGCGATCGTGCCCACGCCGACCTCGGAGACGAGCTTGACGTTGATCCGGGCTTTCGGGTTGGCGTTCTTCAGATCGTGGATCAGCTCGGCCAAGTCCTCGATCGAATAGATGTCATGGTGCGGCGGCGGCGAGATCAGGCCGACTCCCGGCGTGGAGCCGCGCACTTCCGCGACCCACGGGTACACCTTCTTGCCCGGAAGCTGACCGCCTTCGCCCGGCTTCGCCCCCTGCGCCATCTTGATCTGAATCTCGTCGGCGTTGCTCAGGTAGTAGCTGGTCACGCCGAAACGACCCGACGCGACCTGCTTGATCGCGCTGCGGCGGGAATCCCCGTTGGCGTCCGGCACGTACCGGCGCGGATCTTCTCCGCCTTCGCCGGAGTTCGATTTGCCGCCGATCCGGTTCATCGCGATCGCCAGCGCTTCGTGCGCTTCCTTGCTGATGGAGCCGAACGACATCGCGCCGGTCTTGAACCGCTTCACGATCGATTCGACCGGCTCGACTTCCTCGATCGGAACCGGCGGCTGGTCGAGCTTGAACTCGAGCAGCGAGCGAAGCGTGCGAAGCTGCTCGTATTCGCCTTGCACGAGCGCCGAATACTTCTTGTACGTCTCGTAGTTGCCCGTTCGGGTCGCCATCTGCAGCATGTGGATCGTTTTCGGGTTGAACAGATGGTCTTCCCCGTCTTTGCGCCACTGGTAGTCGCCGCCGGAATCGAGCTCCGGGTCGGCGCCTTCCCGCGCCGCGAAAGCGCGGTGATGGGCCGCCAGCGTCTCCCGCGCGATCACGTCCAGGCCGACGCCCCCGATCCGGGACGGCGTCCACGTGAAGTAGCGGTCGATCACGTCCTGGTTCAGGCCGATCGCTTCGAAGATTTGCGCGCCGCGGTAGGATTGGATCGTCGAAATTCCCATTTTGGAGAGAATTTTCACGACGCCCTTCGTGGCCGCCTTGATGAAGTTCTTGACCGCCTTCTCGTGCGTGATCTGGCGGAGCATGCCCTGGCGGATCAGGTCGTCCAGCGTCTCGAACGCCAGGTACGGATTGACGGCGTTGACGCCGTAGCCGAGCAGCAAGGCGAAATGATGCACCTCGCGCGGCTCCCCGGATTCCAGCAGGATGCCGACCTTCGTCCGCGTGCCTTGCCGAATCAGGTGATGGTGCAGCGCCGATACGGCGAGCAGGGAAGGAATCGCCGCGTTGTCGGCGTCCACGCCCTTGTCGGACAGGATGAGAATATTGTGCCCTTTGGCGATGACGCGGTCGGCCGCTGCGCACAGCAGGTCGAGCGCGTCGCGCAGCCCTTGCTCGCCCTGGTCCGCCGGGAAGAAAATCGGCAGCGTGATCGACTTGAAGCCCGGACGGTGCACGTGGCGCAGCTTGGCGAACTCTTCGTTCGACAAGATCGGCGAGTACAGCCGGATATGGCGGCAGCTCTCCGGCTGCGGATTCAGCAGGTTGCGTTCCGGACCGATCGTCGTGTACGTCGAGGTGATGATCTCTTCGCGGATCGCGTCGATCGGCGGGTTCGTCACCTGGGCGAACAACTGCTTGAAGTAGTTGAACAGGCGCTGCGGGCGTTCCGACAGTACGGCCAGCGGCGCGTCATACCCCATGGACGCCAGCGGCTCGACACCGGTGAGCGCCATCGGTTCGATGATTTTGCGAATATCTTCGAACGTGTAGCCGAACGCCTGTTGCCGCTGCTGGACGGTGGCGTGGTCCGGCTCCGGAAGCTCGGGAGCGTCCGGCAAGTCTTCCAGATCCACCAGGTGTTCGTCCAGCCACTGGCGGTACGGATGCTCCGTCGCGATGGTGCGCTTCACCTCTTCATCCGAGATGATGCGCCCTTCCTTCGTGTCGACGAGCAGCATCCGGCCCGGGCGCAGCCGGTCCTTCCGCACAATGTCCTCCGGCGGAATCTCAAGGACGCCGGCTTCGGAAGCGAGGACGATCACGTCGTCCTTCGTCACATAATAACGGGCCGGACGGAGGCCGTTGCGGTCCAGCACGGCGCCGATCTGCACGCCGTCGGTGAAGCCCATCGCCGCCGGACCGTCCCACGGCTCCATCAGCGTGGCGTGGTATTCATAGAAAGCTTTCTTGTCCGGATCCATGCGATCGTCGTTCTGCCACGGTTCCGGCACCATCATCATCGCGCAGTGGGCCAGGGAACGGCCGGCCAGATACATGAACTCGAACGTGTTGTCGAACATCGCGGTGTCCGAGCCGTCCGGCGCGATGATCGGCAGCACTTTCTCCAGGTCGTCGCCGAACAGATCGGACTTTAGGAGCGTCTGCCGGGCGTGCATCCAGTTGATGTTGCCGCGCAGCGTGTTGATCTCTCCGTTGTGGATCATATAATGGAACGGATGCGCGCGTTCCCAGCTCGGGAACGTATTCGTGGAGAACCGCGAATGCACGAGCGCCATGGCCGTCTCTACATCCGGATCGTGCAGCTCCGGATAGAAGCTGCCGACCTGCTCCGTCGTGAGCATGCCTTTGTACACGATCTTCTTGCTGGAGAGGCTCGGGAAATAGAAGGAGTCGGCGCCCTCCATGCCGTCCGCGTAGCGGATCGCCTTCTCCGCCCGCTTGCGGATGACGTACAGCTTGCGCTCGAACGCCAAGTCGTCCTGCCCGGCGAGGGCCGCGGAACGGCCGATGAACACCTGGCGCACGAACGGCTTCACGCGAACCGCGGATTCGCCGAGCTTGCGGTCGTCGGTCGGAACCGTCCGCCAACCGAGCAACGTTTGTCCTTCTTCGGCCACGATCTTCTCGAAAATCTCCTCATGCCTGCGGCGAACGGACTCGTCCTGGGGCAGGAACACCATGCCGACCGCGTAGGCTCCCGGTTCCGGCAGTTCGAATCCGAGCCGGCTCGCTTCCCGGGAGAAGAACTTGTGGGGGATCTGCAGCAAAATGCCGGCTCCGTCTCCGGAGTTCGGCTCGCTGCCCTGACCGCCGCGATGCTCCATATTGATCAACAAGGACAACGCCTGCTCCACGATCTGATGCGACTTGCGCCCCTTGATGTGCGCGACGAAGCCCATGCCGCAAGCGTCGTGCTCGTAGCCCGGGTCGTACAGGCCCTGCTTCGGCGATAAACCTCTCACGATCTCAGTCATCTTTCGCTACCTCGCTATGTTTAGGAATTTTCGATGGGTACGGCAGATTGGCACTTCATATCCCGAGTCATATCCCCTACAATAAATACAAGTGCCCGACTCGGCGGATGTCCCGTCGGGAGATGCGGGAAGCGGGCTTGTTATACAGCCTGGATTCATAAATATTCACCGCCGATGATTCTGTTATTTTAACATCGCATGAAGTTTTATGGCAATTTAATATTTTTATGGCGCTGATAAGCGACGCTTGGGAGAGCGGGGATTCGGAGCCGATACGGGAGGACGTTGGGAAAATGTTCAAAGCGATCAGGAAAAGCGGGTTGATCATGCTCTGCGGAGCGTTGTTGACGGTTGGAGCGAGCTCCGGAGCGGCCGCTGCAGGAGCGCAAAGCGCGGCCGGCGCGGACGATGCGTACCGGATCGCCGCGCTCGGGGATTCGCTTGCGGTCGGATACCAGCCCGGGATGGACGAGACGACGTCCGACCCGTACGGCTATGACGACCGGCTGTTCGAACAGGCGCTGTTCCGCGGCAACGCGGAGCTCGGGAACTTCGGAATCGTCGGGCTTCGCTCCGAGGGTCTGCTGCATCTGCTGCAAGGAGCGGCGGACGGTAAAACGCTGAAAGCCGGCGATATCCAGGATTTCTCGAACTACGCGGATCGGGACAGACTGGAAGCGCAGGCTGACCGCGCCGGAGGGCGGACGGCGGAACTGGCGGACTGGCTGTCCGGCGCGGATCTGGTCGTCATGACGATCGGAGGCAACGACTTCACCGATCTGCTTGGATCGCTCCAGACCATGCCACTGCAGGAAGCGAACGCCTTCCTGGAAGGAAATATTCGCAACCGGATGAATAATTATGCAGAAACGGCGGAGAGCATCCTTCGCCTGACCGCCCGGCTGGCGCCTCAAGCCCGCATTCTGCTGGCCGATCAATATTTGCCGCTGCCCCGGTTGTTCGCCAAAGATTTGTACGACTCGATCTACGAGAAAGCGATTGAACCGCTCACGGAGACCGTGGATACGCTGACCGCCAAGCTCAGAGGGGAAGGCATCCGGGCCGAGGCGGTGCATGTCGCGGAGAGGTTCAAGGGCAGAGAAGGCAGTCTGACCCATATGAGCGTTGCCCTCGGGGGCGATTCGAAGCCGGACATCCATCCGACCGACGAGGGATACGAGGTGATGGCCCAGGCGTTCGCGTCCTTGCTGTGGCCGGAATATCGCAAGCCTTCGCCCCGTCCCGCCGGCGTCCCGATCTCGGTCATCGTGGCCGGCAAGGAACTGTCGACCGGCAATGCGCCGGTGCTGAAGCCGCCGGGCATCACGTTCGTGGCGCTGCGGGACATCTCCGAAGCGATGGGCGCCGATCTGCTGTGGGACCCCGCGACGTCCACCGCCACGTTCCGCCAGAACGGACGCGAAGTCGCCATCGCAATCGGCGCCGGGACGATCCGGGTGAACGGCTTGGAACGCCCCATCGCCGCGCCCGCCTATTTGCAGACCGTCGGCAAGGAGAAGAAGACGTACGTTCCGCTCGCCGTAATCGCCGACGGACTCGGCTATCATGTCCAGTACAGCAAGCCCCTGCAAGCCGCATTTATCAATCCGTAATATCCGCGCGCTCGGGGTCGCCCGGGGCGGCTCTCAGGCTGCTTCCGGGATGCTCCCCGGCTGATCCCGGGCTTGCTCCCGGCTGATCCTGGGCAAATCCGTATAAGTCATAAACATCGGCTAAGCCGGTTGCTTCCCTTGTCCTCCCGATCAATGGCAGCGGTTGGCTGATCGGCCCATCTGCCGGCCCATCTGATCATGCGATTCAAGGAATGACTACTCATCGCTGTAAGCTTTCCTGAACCCCAGTCAAACCGAGGGGTACGTATATAAGAAAGCCGTTCCCGCGTCATCGGACGAAGGAGCGGCTTTTCTCGTTGGGCACAATTCGGACAGGCTGGAATCAGCGGTCTTATTTGACCGTGACGACGATCTTGGTGTTCTTGCCCGCGAAGGAAGCGGTGACGATGGCTTTCCCTTTGCCCGTCGCCTTCAGGATCCCGTCCTTGACCGTAACAACGGTGATGCGGGACGAGGTCCAGAGCGACGGTACGGTGACGTCCTTCTCGGTACCGTCCGCGTAAGTCGCGGTCGCGGTCACTTTCATCTGTTGGCCGACTTTCAGCGTCACGCTGACTTCGCTCGTCTGATAATACTTCAGCGTATCGACGTCGATCGCGACTTTCGCGGTTTTGCCCGCATATTTGGCGGTCACCGTCGTCTTCCCGGGTCCGGCGGCTTTGACAAGACCGTTCTTGACCGTCGCGACGCGGAACGAGGCGGTGGCCCACTCCGCCTGCGACGTTACGTCCAGCGTCTGGCCGTCGACGAAAGTGGCGATTACCTTAACCTGGGCGCTCTCTCCCGTCTTGAGGGACAGACTCAGATCGGACACTTCGATCTTGGTCACTTGATCCACGCGCACCGTAATCGCGACCGACTGTCCGCCATATGCCGCCGTGATCGTCGCGGTGCCCTGACCGTAGGCCGTGACCAGGCCTTTCTTGACGTCGGCGACAGCCGGCTTGCTCGAGGTCCATTTCGCTTCCGATGTCACGTTGCGTGACGCGCCGTTCGCGTCGGTCGCCGTCAGCGTCACCTGCTGCGAATTGCCGAGTTGAAGCGACAGCACCCGGGCGCTCGGCTCCAGTTCGGAGACGAGGCCGACGTTGACCGTGATCTTGACCGTCATCTCGCCGAACGAGGCGGTAATCGTCGCCGTGCCTTGCGCCACGCCTGTAATCAAGCCGTCTCTCACGATCGCCTTGCTCTCGTCCGAGGAGGACCAGGCGGCGGCTTCCGTGACCGTCTCCGTATGGTTATCCGAGTATTGGGCCGTAAGCACCGCCTGATATTCTTCATTGACGCCGATGTTCACCGACTTGGAGTTGAGCGTCAGCTTGGCCGGCACATCGACGGCGACCTGGACGGAAGCGCTCTTGCCGCCGTACGTTCCCTTGAGGACGGCCGTGCCCATCGAGAACGTGACGATCTTCTTGTTCAGCACGAGCGCGACTTCATCTTTGCTCGTCGTCCAGGACGCCAGGGCGGTCACGTCCTCCGACGTGCCGTCCGCGTAAGTGGCGGTGAGCTTGATGTCGGCTTTCTCGCCCGCCTTGAGCGCAATTTTCGCGGGGTTGATGTCCAGATAGCGCGGAGTATCGACGTCGACCGCGATCTCGACCGTTTTGCCGTTATACGCTCCGGTCACCGTCGCCGTGCCGGACTTGACGCCGGTGATCAGCCCCTTGTTGACGAACGCGACGGATTCGTTGCTGGACGTCCAGGTCGCGCTTGCCGTGACGTCCGTCTCGTCCCCTTCCGCATTCACCGCGGTCAGCTTCAATTGGCGGGTGTTCGCCACGTGCAGGAAGACGTTGTCGCTGTCGACGTTCAGCTTCATCGTCTTGTCGACGTCGACCGCGATCGTCGTCTTCTTCGTTCCGTATTCCGCCGTAATCACGGCCGTTCCGGAACTGTATCCTTTGATGACCCCGTTCACGACCCCGGTCACGTCGTCGTCGCTGGACGACCAAGCCGCTTCGCTTGTCACGTCCCGCGTCGTGCCGTCGGGGTACGTCGCCGTAAGCTGAATGGCCTGCGTTCCTTGCAGAAGCAGCGACACTTGTTTCTTGTCCGCTTCCACTCGGTTCACGATCTCCACGTTCACGTCCACGGTGGTCGACTTCGAGCCGTACTTGGCCGTGATCGTCGCCGTTCCGGAGGAGTGGCCGGTGACTTTGCCGTTCACGACCGTCGCGACCTTCTCGTTGCTGGAAGACCAATCCGCCTTGCTCTCAACGTTCTCCGTCGAATTGTCGCCGTACGTCGCCGTGAGGCTGATCGTCGAAGATTCGTCTTTGCGCAAATTGAGCGTCTGCGCATTCTTGGACAGCGCCTTCACTTTCTTGGTGACAGTGACCTGGACCGATTGCGACAGCTCTTCGTATACGGCGACGATCGTCGCCGTCCCTTCCTGCTTGGCGGTGATCGTGCCGTTATAGATGGAAGCCACGGATGTGTTGCCGCTGTTCCAGTCGGCATACACCGTCACGTTCTTCGTGGTGCTGTCGCTATATACCCCCGTGGCGGAGAGCGAGTACGTATCGCCGACTTCCAGCGTGATCTCGCTGGCGGACAGAATCAGCTTGGTGAGCGTGGCCGCCGCCGCGTGGGCGATGGACGAGAAGCTCCAGGCGACAAGCGCGGCCGCAAGCAGCGCGGGAATGAATCTGTGCCGGTATGTACGGGAAGACAAGTCCGATCCAACCTCCTGCAACGTCAGGTCTTCGCGATGCATTCCAGCGAATCCCTTAATGATGGTCTCCTACTCTTATCGGCTTTTGGGAGCGGGATGTTTAGCCGGCGGAACGGTAAGCCGTATGAAGAAGCCGCCCGCCGGAATGCGAAGCCGGACGGACGGCTGGAAGATCAAGCGGACTGCGCCGCTTCGGCGCCAAGCGCCGGAGTTTTCCGGCTGCGCCGGGCCTTCAGAAGCGCGTAGACGAGCATCAGCGCGATGAAGACCGCAGCGCAGCCGGCCAGCTTGGCCAGCGGAGCCGCGAGATCGGCCGCGGCCGCTCCCGCGATCGCCATGCGCACCGCCTGGATGGCGTACGTCATCGGCATCCAGGGGTGGATCGCCTGCAGCCAATCCGGAAGCAGTTCTACCGGGTACGTGCCCGCGCTCGATGCAAGCTGCAAGGTCAGCAGAACGACGCCGAGGAAACGTCCGATCTGGTCCGCGAGCGAGACGAGGAACTGCAGGATCGTCATGAACGTGAGGGCGATCACGACGGTTACCCCGTAAAATTGGATTCCGCTTGCCGCTTTGAGCCCGAAGCCGTACAGCAGAATCGTATCGACGAGCACCGTCTGCGCCAGCACGAGAGAAGCGAACAGCAGCGCCTTGGACAGATACCAGCGGACGCCGCCGGCGGCGCCGGCCGGCGCGTCGCGCAGCGGCAGAATGACCGTCGACAGCAAAGCCCCGACGTAGAGGCCAAGCGCGAGAAAATAAGGCGCCATTCCCGTGCCGTAGTTCGGAATGTCGGCCAGCTTATGCTCCGACACCGAGACGGGATCGGCGAACTGATCGGCCGTCCGGTCTCCGCTCTTCACGCCGCTTGTTTCGGACGCGGCGCTGCCGAGCTTCTCGGACAACGTTCGCGAGCCGCTGAGGAGTTCATCGACGCCGCCCGCCAAATCTTGGGAGCCGTCCGCCAATTGAGAGGTCCCCGCCGTCACGGAACGGATTCCGTTTCCCGCTTCCGTCACACCCTGCCGAATCTTCTCCGCGCCGGCTTCCACCTGCGCTGCGCCCCGCGCCAGACGGTCCGCGCCGGCTGCAGCCTCGTCCAGCTTGCCGCCGAACGTCTCCATTCCGTCCTTAAGCTGCTTCAAACCAGTATTCAGTTGAGAGGCTCCCTCCGCCGCTTGTCGGCCGGAATCCGCCAACTGCTTCGCGCCGGACGCCAAGCCGGACGCCCCTTGCCCCAGCTGATCGGCGCTCTGCGACAATTGACCCGCGGCCGCAAGCAGCTTCTGGAACGACTCGTCCGATGCCAGGTCGGGGTGCGACTTCTCGTACCGTTCCAGTCCTTGCGCCAATTGGTCGGCGCCATCGGCAACGGACTGTCCTGCGGCTGCCAGCCTGGCGGCTTCCTCCCCGAGCGACTCCGTCCCCGCCGCCAGTCGGGAATGGCCTTCCGCGAGCTGTTCTGCAGCGGCCGCGCTCTGTTCGACCCCGCCGGCAAGCTGCTTCTCGGCTGACTGCAGACCTCGCAGTCCTTCCGCCAGCGACGCCGACCCGGAGGCGGTCCCCCGCGCTCCTTCGGCCAGGGACGAAGCGCCGCTCGCAAGCTTGCTCCAGCCTTGCTCCAGTTGAAGCGTTCCGTCCGCCAGCCGGGCCAGATTGCGGGTCAGAAGCTGCGCTCCTTCCTGGGCTGACTTGGCTCCGTCCGCCAGCCGGGCGGCGCCGTCCCCGGCTTCCTTGAAACCATCGGCCGCCTCGCCGAGCGAATGCAATACCGCCTGCGCGTACGCCTTGGTCACCGACTGACCCACGTCGGTCCGAAGCTGTTCGGCCGCCGAAGAACCGATCTTCGAATGGAGATAGTTCCATCCGTCGTCCACGTAATATTGAATCTCCGCGGGATGCGGCGTCTCGTCCTGCAGCGATGCCGCCTTCTCGGAGAAATCCGCGGGGATCACGAACGCCATCGAGTAACGATGATCCTTCAGCCCCTGCATCGCGTCGTCCTCGTCCGTGAATGTCCAGTTGAACTCCTTGTTGTTCTTCAGTTCCTCGACCAGATCTTGGCCCGCGTGAATCTCCTTGCCGCTCAGCGACGCGCCGGCGTCCCGGTTCACGACGGCCACCGGAAGCCGATCGAGCTTGCCGTACGGGTCCCAGAAGGCGCCGATCAGCATGCCGCTGTACAGCAGCGGGATGAACAGCAGCCCGAACACCGACAGCAGCGCCATCGGACTTTTCGCCAAACGGCGGAATTCCGCGAAGACGACCCCTTGCTTCTTTATCATCTGCTTTCCCTGCTTTCTCTTTGGCTGAACTCATCCATCTTTGTTGAACGGTATATGATCGCGTTGCGGGTCTGTGTCGTTCCGGCCAATCCGTATCGGATGGATCATCCGCACTTGACCGGCAAGTCCGTGATGATCAGAAATGCTCACCATTTCTGACCCGATTGACCATTTTGGACATTTGGTCAGTCCAAGGTGCAGCTTGATTTACTCTGCCGGTTTAGCGCACCACAGGCACGATTCCGCATAATGAAGAGCGAAGCGAAACGGCGGCAGCCGGCTGACCGTTGGGGACAGTCGGTGTATGACCGGAGCAGTTCGCGTGCCCGGCCCGAAATCGGCTTACCGGGGAGCCAGCCCCTCCAGCCAATACGTCCGAAAATAATCTACAATTTCATCTTTCGAGAGCGGCCGGTGCAGGTGGGGACTTTCCGACGAGAGCGCCAAATAGGTCTTGAGCATGACGTAGGCGGTCAAATCCGGATCGCAGGGCCGGAGTTCCTTCCGCTCCACCGCCTCCTTCACATGTCGGGCGATGTAAGCGACGACCGCTCCCTCCAGCGTCGCGATTCCCTCCTTCGCCATCGGCGTGCCGATATCCCGCATCTCCTGGGACAGCTTGGCGACAAGCGCGTGCTGCTGCCGGTAATCCAGGATGCGGTGCAGCACCTCCGTCAGATTGTCCACGAAAGACCGCTCCGGCCGGATCGTCCGGTCGGCCATGTCCTTCAGTTGGCGGATCATGCCGGAGAGAATTTCCCCGAACAGTTCCTCTTTATTGGCGAAAAAAGTGTAAATCGTGCCTTTGCCGACCCCGGCGAGCTTGGCCACCTGGTCCATCGTCGTGGCTTTATATCCGAACGTCTCGAACGAACGGGCCGCAGCCTCCAGCACCTGTCTCCGGCGGTCGACCGGCTTGCGGTCCGCCATCATGCGCCGCCTCCTTTGCCGAAAATATCCATTTCTGACCAAGATAACATTCCGGTCAGTCGGTTCTATCCGTCAATGTAACACATCTTCTCCCCGCAAGCAATCTCTCTGCGCCTGACCCTCCGATTCGCGGCGGCGAGAGCGAAATCACCACACCCGTTTTTTCCCCGGGCCTGAACCCCGGTTCCCGCCGACGATAGCCAAGACTCCACGCCCTGCGCTTCCCATATCCGATAACGGCTCCGGCTGCGCGCGCAGCGGCGGCCCCTCTCGATATCCTCGCCGCTAGCTGCCTGCCCGTTCCGCATCCCGGACTTGTTCATGATCCGACTTACGCTTAATATGGGAATAGAATAATTGGGGGATTCATGACCATGCGCAAAAAACGGGTTTTGCTGCTTTCCGAAGGTTTTGGCACCGGCCATACGCAAGCCGCTTATGCGCTCGCCATGGGTCTGCGCCAGCTTTCCCAGAACGTCCAGCCCCGTGTCATCGAGCTGGGCACTTTCCTGAACCCGGTCATCGGGCCGATCATCCTGGGCGCCTATCGCCAGACGGTATCCAAGCAGCCGAAGCTGGTCGGCAAATTTTATCGCAGCCAATACGACAAGTCGATCAACCGGCTGGCCCAGTTCGCCCTGCACCGTCTCTTCTACAACCAGGTGTCCGACGTCATCCGCCAGCTCAAGCCGGATTCCATCGTATGCACGCACCCGATTCCGAACGCTGTCGTCGGCCGGCTCAAGCGGATCGGCGGCCTCGATCTGCCCTTATATACCTTGATCACCGATTACGACGCCCATGCGACATGGACCAACCCCGGCGTGAACAAGTACCTGGTGAGCACCCAGGCTGTCAAAGACAAGCTGATCGCCCGCGGCATCGCGGAAGACCTGATCGAAGTGACGGGCATTCCCGTCCATCCGAATTTCTGGCATCCGCACGACCGGGCCGAGATCCAGCAGCAATTCGGGCTGAAAGATATGCCGACCGTCCTGATCATGGGCGGAGGCTGGGGCTTGCTGTACGGAGAACAACTCGTCGAATATATGGCCGGTTACGCGGACCGTGTGCAGCTGATTCTGTGCATGGGTTCCAACGACAAAGCCCGGGAGAAACTGTCGGCCGATCCGAAGTTCCAGCACCCGAACGTCAAAATCATCGGCTTCACCAAAGAGATCAGCAAGCTGATGGACGTCTCCGACCTGCTGGTCACCAAGCCGGGCGGCATGACCTGCACCGAAGGCATGGCCAAAGGAATGCCGATGCTGTTCTATGAACCGATTCCCGGACAGGAGGAAGAGAACGCCGAATACTTCATCCAACACGGCTTCGGGGAGCTCATGACCGACACCGAGCCGATCGACCGATGGTTCCGTCTGATCCAGGAGCCTTACGCCGCGGACCGGCATCGGGACGCCTTGCTGGCGGTTCGCAACGCGGAATATCATCCGGCCAGATGCTCGGAAGCATTGCTGGCTCTCATGAACAATTGACGGAGGGGATACGCATGCAAGAGTTCACGCGGCGCGTGATCGAAGCGATCCGCGCCATTCCGCCCGGCCGGGTCTCCACCTACGGTCAGATCGCGGCATGCGCCGGCAGCCCCCGCGCCGCCCGCCAGGTCGTGCGGATTCTCCATGCCATGAGCGGCAAATACGATCTTCCATGGCACCGGGTCATCAATTCGAAAGGCGAGATCGGCTTGCGGGACCCTTACGGGCGCGAGCTGCAAATTTCGTCGCTCGAGGACGAGGGCGTCGTCGTCAAGCCGGGAGGCCGGATCGAACTGGAGGAATATGTGCATCAACTTGACCGATGGGAAGAAGAAAGCTGACCCCGTTCTCGATGTCTCGCATCGCAGGGTCAGCTTTTATTATCGGGTCGACGGAACGGGCCTTACGCCGGCAGCATGCGCAGGCGCAGCTCCTTCACTTCCGGATGGTCGAGGTACTCTTCGTACGTCATCAGGCGGTCGATGAGGCCGTTCGGCGTGATCTCGATGATCCGGTTGGCGATCGTCTCGACGAACTGGTGGTCATGCGAGGCGAAAATGATCGGGCCGTCGAAATCGATGAGTCCGTTGTTGAGCGCCGTGATCGACTCGAGATCGAGGTGGTTGGTCGGTTCGTCGAGCAGCAGCACGTTGCCGCCGGACAGCATCATTTTCGAGAGCATGCAGCGCACCTTCTCTCCCCCGGACAACACCGACGCCTTCTTCAAGGCTTCGTCACCGGAGAACAGCATGCGGCCGAGGAAGCCGCGGATGAACGACTCGTCCTGGTCTTTCGAGTATTGGCGCAGCCACTCCACAAGGTTCAGTTCCACGCCGTCGAAGTAGGCCGCATTGTCTTTCGGGAAGTAGGCCGGCGTCGTCGTGACGCCCCAGGTAATCGAGCCGGAATCGGGCTCCCGCTCGCCCATGAGAATCTGGAACAGCACCGTCTTCGCCAGGCCGTTCGGCCCGACGAGGGCGATCTTGTCGCCTTTGTTCACGACGAACGAGACGGAATCGAGCACCTTCTCCCCGTCCACCGTCGCCGAGACGTTCTCCACGGTGACGACCTGCTTGCCGACCTCGCGCTCCGGCTTGAAGTTGATGAACGGATATTTGCGGTTGGAAGGCTTGATGTCGTCCAGCGTGATCTTCTCCAGCAGCTTGCGGCGGCTGGTCGCCTGCTTCGCCTTGGACTTGTTCGCGGAGAAGCGCTGGATGAACGACTGGAGCTCCTTGATCTTGTCCTCTTTCTTCTTGTTCTGGTCGCGCATGAGCTGGAGAGCCAGCTGGCTGGACTCGTACCAGAAGTCGTAGTTGCCGACGTACATCTGGATTTTGCCGTAATCGATGTCGGCGATGTGCGTGCACACCTGGTTCAGGAAGTGGCGATCGTGGGAGACCACGATGACGGTGCCTTCAAAGCGCAGCAGAAAATCTTCCAGCCAACGGACCGACTCGATGTCCAGGTGGTTGGTAGGCTCGTCGAGCAGCAGAATGTTCGGGTTGCCGAACAGCGCCTGGGCCAGCAGCACGCGAACTTTCTCGTTGCCGCCGAGCTCGGCCATTTTCTTGTTGTGCAGGTCTGTCGGAATGCCGAGGCCGTTCAGCAGTTCCGCCGCCTCGCTCTCGGCTTCCCACCCGTTCAATTCGGCGAATTCGGCTTCGAGCTCGCCGGCCCGCATGCCGTCTTCGTCGGTGAACGGGTCTTTCATATAAATGGCCTCCTTCTCCTTCATGACGGAGTAGAGGCGGTCGTGGCCCATGATGACGGTCTCGATCACGGGATATTCGTCATAGGCGAAATGGTTCTGCTTCAGGACCGCCATCCGCTCGCCCGGGGCGATGTGGACTTCGCCGCTGGTCGGCTCCACTTCGCCGGAGAGGATTTTGAGGAACGTCGACTTGCCGGCGCCGTTCGCGCCGATCAGGCCGTAGCAGTTGCCGGGCGTGAACTTGATGTTCACGTCTTCGAACAGGGGGCGCTTGCCGAATCTAAGGCTTACGCCGTTGACCGTAATCATGAATCGAATCCATCCTTTGCTTCGTTGTCTTGATTGCCGATATGAAAACGCATCGTCTCTCCGTGCTGCAGCACAAACAGCCGGTCTTCCGGAATGTTCATGCGTTCCCTGGAAGCTTCCAGCCGCTCCAGCGCTTCCCGGGGCGTGTCGTCCGCCAGCTTGAACGAGCCGTAATGCATCGGCACGAAATATTTGGCCTTGAGGTCGAGGAAAGCGCGCAACGCTTCTTCCGGACTCACATGCTGCGCCGACATGAACCATTCCGGATCGTAGGCGCCGATCGGCATGAGCGCCACGTCGATCCTGAAGCGTCGTCCGATATCCCCGAATCCGCGGAAATAGCCGCTGTCCCCGGCGAAATAGATCGTGGGGCCGCTGTCCGGCTGCATCACCCAACCGCCCCAATGGGACAAGTTCTTGTCCCACGGATTGCGGCGCGTCCAATGCTGGGCCGGGACGAAGGTGAACTTGACGCCGCCGCACCGCACATCCTCCCACCAATGCAGCTCGACCGTGTCCCGGAACCCGCGAAGGAACAGCTTCGAACGCAGGCCGGCCGGCACAAGCAGCTTCTTGTCGCCGCGAAGGCGCCGCAGCGAGGACATGTGCAAGTGATCGTAGTGGGAATGCGAGATCAGCACGACGTCCGCGGCCGGCATATCCGCAAGCTCGATGCCGGGCGGGGCCAGCCGCTTCTGCAACGCCATCCGGCGGGCCCACACGGGATCGGTGACGATATTCATTCCGCTGAGCTGGATCAGGAAGGTGGAGTGGCCGATCCAGGTGATGGAAGGCTCGCTTCGGTTGTGCTGCAAGAACGCCAGGTCGGGCGGCACGTTAGGGACG
>Ga0310834_101273_pt1 | contig 16071 bp, 13 predicted proteins | sample SM_ome_2_FD_201314 | JGI IMG/M metagenome (GOLD analysis project Ga0310834, IMG submission 201314) | Sorghum-adapted microbial communities enriched on stacked mutant (SM) sorghum from Joint BioEnergy Institute, Emeryville, California... ... | reverse complement strand
GCGTTCATTCTGCAATTGGGTATCTTACACCCGTTGAATACGAACAAATGTACGATCAAGCTGCGTAATTTTCTCGATTCTGGCTGTCCAATCTATTGACAGAGGTCCAGTTTGTATCGTACCTATGAGGAATTGAAACCCGCTATCGGAAGCAGCTTCCTATCGTCTTCACCAGTTTGTATCGTACCTATGAGGAATTGAAACTGTGGCCGACCGTTCGTGGGATCCGGAACGCAAGGTCGAGTTTGTATCGTACCTATGAGGAATTGAAACTCGTTCGCTAAAGGAGGGGTAATATATGCCGTTCATGAGTTTGTATCGTACCTATGAGGAATTGAAACATCGCCAGCCATGCGGCGGCTTGTGCCAGAAGCGGAGGTTTGTATCGTACCTATGAGGAATTGAAACATCCAGAACCTTGTCCAGCGTGGAAGCTCGCAGGACAGTTTGTATCGTACCTATGAGGAATTGAAACAAGGGAGGTGAATGCTCTATGGTGGAGGCGGCAAAAGGTTTGTATCGTACCTATGAGGAATTGAAACATGCAGAAGGATCTTTGACTCGGAACCCACACTTCAGTTTGTATCGTACCTATGAGGAATTGAAACCGAAGATGGAGCGATCCGGGTAGGCGGCAGGACGGTCGTTTGTATCGTACCTATGAGGAATTGAAACGAGGGTTGCCGCCCTCTGAACCCAAAGCCTCCAATGTTTGTATCGTACCTATGAGGAATTGAAACTGGTGTATCAGACATTCAAAGAAGAGCACGTGGCCAAATGGGTTTGTATCGTACCTATGAGGAATTGAAACAAGGGTCGAAGTAAATCGTGTAACGGCCGCGGGTGACGTTTGTATCGTACCTATGAGGAATTGAAACCGCGACGATCATCGACAAGACCAAAGGAAAGCGTCCGGTTTGTATCGTACCTATGAGGAATTGAAACTCAATTCGTGCCGATCGCGCTGAATATGCACGACGCGCAGTTTGTATCGTACCTATGAGGAATTGAAACTTACCGCACCGTTAATTGATACGCCGATGATTTGACCGTTTGTATCGTACCTATGAGGAATTGAAACCCGGTTCCCTCGCCTCCTATTTGTTTGGAGGTTGGTGTTTGTATCGTACCTATGAGGAATTGAAACTGAAGGCAAACACGATCGCCAACAAAGCGGTATCGACGTTTGTATCGTACCTATGAGGAATTGAAACAAGGCGTGGTCAACGTAATTGTTGACCTCATGAACTGGGGTTTGTATCGTACCTATGAGGAATTGAAACTGTCCGTAACCGGAAACCTTTGCGATCTCGATGTCGGCGTCTGTATCGTACCTATGAGGAATTGAAACCTGACATTTGGCAAGATGCCGTTGATCCAGCTCTCGTTTGTATCGTACCTATGAGGAATTGAAACTTGCCGGAGTTTTGGTTGCGATCGGAGCCAGTGTGGGTTTGTATCGTACCTATGAGGAATTGAAACCTTGCCGACCGGCCAGCGCATCATTTTCCGCGGCGCCGGTTTGTATCGTACCTATGAGGAATTGAAACTTTCTAGGAGGTTGACTTTGCTATGGATGTGAACAAAAGTTTGTATCGTACCTATGAGGAATTGAAACTCCGTGACGCCAGCGATGGACTCGTAAATGCGAATCCGGTTTGTATCGTACCTATGAGGAATTGAAACCGGGCTGCGCGCGCGGAATCGGCCACATCGTCGTATGGTTTGTATCGTACCTATGAGGAATTGAAACTCAAAATGCGACGGTCCGACGCCTGCAAGAAGAGCAGTTTGTATCGTACCTATGAGGAATTGAAACTATGATTCCGTATGTAGTGACATGGGATTCTGGGGGGTTTGTATCGTACCTATGAGGAATTGAAACGGGACGAAATGGAAAGTCTGCGCGGCGAAATCATATATGTTTGTATCGTACCTATGAGGAATTGAAACCATGGAAGACTTCCCGGATCGGCAAGCCGGGTCAGTTGGTTTGTATCGTACCTATGAGGAATTGAAACCCGGCCGGGCGCCTGGGCCGCTCTCGCCGCCGACGAGTTTGTATCGTACCTATGAGGAATTGAAACTCGAAGGTGCAGGAGATCCATTTGCTGCACCTTTCCGGTTTGTATCGTACCTATGAGGAATTGAAACCCGGGCAGCGCCTCCGGCTGTCAACGCCGGAATTCATTCGACCCCCAACGCCGGAATAAAATTGACCCACCTGTGTGCTTGAGGGTGAATAGATTCCGGTTTTTGCTTTGTCCTTGAGGCGGTAGCTGTTGCCGCGAATATTGAAGTCATGGCTGTGATGCAGCAACCGATCCAGCACCGCTGTTGCCAGTACAGGATCACCCATCAGTTCGCCCCACTCGCCAATGCTCTTGTTGCTCATCAGGATCATACTGCCCTTCTCATAGCGAGCTGACACCAACTGGAAAACAGGTTCGCCGCAAGCGGATCCAGAGGAAGATAGCCGACTTCGTCCACAATGAGCAGACGCGGCCGCAGATACACGCGCATCCGCTTGTCCAAACGATTCGCCTCATAGGCCTTCCGCAAATCGCTCACGAGCTGGGCAAGCGAAACGAAATACAGCTCGGCTTCCAGCAGTTCATTCAGGAACGACAGGCAGGTGTTCTGGCTGCGGCTTGACGCTTCGAGGATTGCATCCAGCGATTGGGCGGCTTGTCCCAATCCGAGCTCTTCCAGATGGTGGTGAGCTTGCTCCAGCTCAATCATGTCCCCACCTCCATCAGCCGCTCATACACATCCGGCGATCGCACTTCCACGTCCTGCACCGGAATCCGGATACCCTGTTCAAACCGGTATTTGGCCAGACGATCCGCCGGCGGGAGCGCCCCGAGCTTCTCCTGCGCCAAACGCTCAATGGGTCTCTCCCCGGTCGTCCCGTGGATACGCCGGTTCTGCTCGATACATCACCGCCTTGTCTGACGATTCAGATCCTCCACATCCGTAAACCGTCTGCCCGCCATGAATATTTGCTCAATGAATTGGACCGCCCGTTCCACCTTGCCCTTCGTTTGCGGTCGCCGGACGCGGCAGACTTTCGGAAACATTCCGATCGTTGCGGCAAAAATCTTCAAACAGCGGATGCCATCGGGGTTTTCGATCCTCTCCCATCCCGAGGATGACCGTCTTCATCTGGTCGGTCAGCATCGTCTTCGGAACGCCGCCGAAGTACTGGAGCGCATGGATCAGGCAGCGCAGGAAACTGTGGATATCGCATCGTTTGGCAAATTCGATGTACATCATGCGGGAATACCCCAGTATCATCGCATACTTCCCAAGAAGGGTTTTCTAATACAATTGTCGAATTTACGGATATTAATGAATTAAGTGTAGAAATATGTAGCACATGGAATGGCTGGATGTTTAGAGTGAGGTGTGCCAATGGTCCAATTTCGAGAAATACAGAAGGTACTAAAGAGCAGTGAACTGATCAATCGGAAATGGGCGAAGGAGATGCATATAGCATCTGTACATCATGGCATTTCCGGGCATTATCGCGAGGCACTGTGGATGGAGCTTTTCCGCGGTATCGTCCCACGCAAATATGCTTTGGCTCAAGGGGTTATCCTGATCGATTCGTATGGAAGTTGTTCCAAAGAAGTGGATCTGGCGATCTATGACGAGCAATATATTCCTTATGTCTTTCGGCACAATTCCATTTGCTACATTCCAATCGAAGCGGTTGCCGCCGCGATTCAATGCAAAAGTACTCAATTAAATGTTGGGAAGCTAAAGAAATGGGTTGCAAGTATTCAAGGATTGAAGACAAATCGTAGTGGTATCGCCAGATTCGAAAGTAAATATTTCTCCGGATACGACAATTATATCCAAACCGGGACCCGCCCCCTCATAATTCTGGCATGCAACAGAATCTATCGCTCTGACAAAAGCATGAACACCAAATTGAACAGTCTCGAAGGATTGTTCGATATCATCCTCTACCAGAAGTCCGGAGAAGCTCTGTCCATACAAGCACATATACAAAACAAAAACAGGATTCTCGGAGAATGGGGAAAATCTCTTAACTGCAAAGATCCAGTTGAGAATGCCAGTAAAGAAAAGGGAGACCAGAATAGTGAAAAAAGAAAAAAGATAATCCGAATCGACAAAGAAGACGTTGAACGTTACCTAAGCAGTTGCGCTGACAAGAAAAAGAGTTGGGAAGAACTGCAAGACATATTGCTAAAGCATGCTGTCCTTGAGCAAGGATACTACAAAATTAAGCTCACATTGTCAGATCTGGAACTGAATCGAAGAGAGCATTCATGGTTGTCACTGAATCTGCAAATCAACCAATTGTTGATGCTTCGCAACAACCCGATGTTATTCCCTCACTATGCCTATGCTCGAAAGTTCAGAGAAATAGCGGGGGGCTCCCATATGGAAAACAATACGCCGGAAAGAAAAGAGCAAATCCAGGCATATACCCAAATCCTTCAAAATTACAAATACCTCAATGAGAAACTGGCCATTGAAACGAGAAATGCGTTCTGTCACAGCCGGGATGCCGCCCGGGATCTGTGGCTGTCATTCCTTCGCAACATTATTCCCATGAAATTCTCCATCGACAAGAATGTCGTCATCATGGATTCGAATGGCAAGCAATCCGAAGAGTTGGATCTGGTCGTGTACGACGAGCAGTACATCCCGTATGTGTTCCAATACCATTCCGTCAAGTATGTGCCGATCGAGGCTGTATCAGTGGTTGTGAAACTGCATCATCAGGATGGCGGGCAGTCACGAGCAACAGAAGATTGGGACCACTGGTTTGATTCGATAAATCTTAACCCTTGCCCGTACGGCATAGCCCGATTCGCGACGAACTACAAAACCGGTATTGCCAACCCGACTCAACTGGCGACCAGACCGATCCGTGTGTTCATTTCCACCGCGAAAATTGAAGAGCATCATCCGTTGGAAGAAAAGATCTCCGGAATTTCCGATTTTCTTCTCTATCTGAAACCCGGCGCGGACGGCATTGAACGGTTCGTGCTGAAAGTTCCGAATGAGCAGGACCATCTCGAGCAATGGGCGGGAAAATTGAACAAAATGGAAGCCAAGGACAAATGGTCCCCAGAGATCAATAGAGACGGACCGCGTACATTGGCCGGACTTCGAATCGATGACAATCCCCTGCTTACGCTCAATTTCCAATTGAATCAACTGTTGATGCTGATCAACAATCCGATGCTGTTCCCTCATTACGCTTACGCAAAACTCTTCCAGGATATCGAGCGGGAGGAATCCGAGTGACGGCCTATGTGTTCATCGATGTATCGCGGAAGCAAGAATACATCTTCCGGCACAATCAGCTTCGCCTCAACCTGTATCATTCGGCGGTGATCAAGCTGTTGACGGAGGCTGTGCCGGATTTTCCGCATACGAAGTACAAACACTTGACGTTGAGTAAATTCCTCGAAAACGAATTTTCAGGTCAGTATGAATTTGTCTACTCCGGCGGCGGCAACAGCATCATCCGATGGGATGATGGAAAACTGGCGGAGGCGTTTATTGCCCGATATACGACTCGAGTCTTGACCGAATATCCGGAACTCGAGATGTATATCAGCTTGGTGCATGACTCGGAGATCCGGACCGATGGGAACACATCTCCGAATGTCACCATCTGGAAGAAGCTGATTGAGCTTTCGGACAGGCTCAAGGACAGACGCCGCGCCCGATTCCAACGCTGGTCCTACGGGATTGAGCAGATCGGCGAGACCGGACTTCCCGTCGTGGATGAACGTTTTGTGGGAACGAACGACCTGCAAGGACAGATCAAGCTGGTGAAAGGGTATCTGAAAGACAGATTCACAAAAATCCTGGGCGACGCTTCACTTCTCCAATACACCGATGAACTGCAGAACTATCGGCAGGATGACGAGGGGAACAGTTACATCGGCGTCATCGCCATTGACGGGAACCGTATGGGGGAGATGTTTTCGCAACTGACGTCATTTGAAGCGCGAAGCCACTTCAGCAGCGCCATCGAAGAACTGTATGGTGAAGCGATTGTCAAGGGGTTGAACCGGACGGCCGAGCAACTGAATCTGAAATCGCTGTTATTCACGCCTGTCATCATGTCCGGAGACGACGCCTGCGTGATCGTGCCGGCGTCGACGGCTGTTCAGGCAGCGGCCAATATCGTGCGGATGATCCATGAACTGTCCCGGAACTCGCGTGTATGGGCGTTGTTTTCCGATCGGCCCGAAGCGCATGATCCGCAGCTGCACGCCTGCGCGGGCGTGGCCATCGCCAGATACAGCTATCCGTTCTTCGAACTGGTCCGCCGCGCCGAAGCGAAATGCCGTGATGCCAAGGAAGCCATTCACCGGCTGTCCGACGGCGATGATGAATCCGCCAATGCTTCTTTCCTCGACTGGGTGATCGTGCAGGGACAGACCGAATCGTCGGAAGAGCCGAAGTACAACCGATATGGCGAAAAGCTCCAGCTGCGGCCGCTTCGTCTGGACGGCGATCCGCCGGCGGTGCAGGACGGGATCTACAGTTACCGGGCGTTCATGGATCTGGCGCTTCGGCTGAAGCAAGCGATCGAGAGCGAAGAAGCCGACAAGAAGATCAGCCAATCGCTGCTTACGGATTTGAAGAGGATGGTCCATGCGGGATGGGACGTTTATCGAACTTATCTCGAAATGAAGCGGACAAGTGATGTGATGAGGCTGACTGATCTTGTCAAGGACATATACGGCCCGAATGAAATGGCAACGATCAAGGAATACCCTTCTGACAAACCCGAAACCCGAACCTATCTGCTAAGCGACGTGCTGCAAATTCTCCGCTTCATCCAGCCTGTACGGGAGGATAAGACCAATGCAATTGCCCACTAAACTGGAAGTGCGGATCAAGAGCGAAGCGATCTTCTCCAGCGGCGAAGGCGAGAATCTGATCCACACCCGGGCGCTGACCGACCGGTACGGATTCGTCTATCTCCATGCCAAGACGCTGAAGGGGCAGCTCAAACGCCAGGCTTTCTGGCTGTTCCGCCAATATCAGGGATGCGATCCGGCGCGGGCGTATCAGTTTTTCGGTTCCATCGTCGAGCTGTTCGGAGTGAACAAGGATGAGATTAAACGTTATTATCCCGGGGAGAAGAAGCTGCCGTTTTCCCCGTCGGTCGGCTGTCTGAATCTCGGCAATCTGGAGCTGGACGAGAAGATCAGGGAATACTTGCGCAGCTTGCTGCAGACGGATACGCAAGATCCGGAGGATGTCATCACGCCGCACGATCTGATCGAAGCCCAGACGAATATCCGCACCAGCATCCAGATTGAGGAAGGCGTGGCCAAAGATCGAATGATGACCAACTATCAGACGGTCAAGACCGGCCTGATCTTTTACTCGAAGCTGAATTTCGATCCCGCTCCGTCATCCCGAAGTCTCGAGGACTTCCATCGCATCGTCTGCTCGTTCCGCCGCATCGGAGCGGGCATTCATCGGGGACGGGGACTGGTCCGGGCGAGATTGCTCGTAGAGAAGCAGGATGGTGAGGCGCTTGCATTTGTACCGGGTTATTGAGATTGAGAATCTGGAACCGCTCAAAATCGGTGCCGCCGGCAGCAAAGCGAACCAGATCGAACCGTCCAGGGATTTCGTTCCGGGGTCGACATTGCGCGGCGCCCTGATTCATGCGTTCATTCAGCGGGAAATGTTCGAACCGCGTAAACGGGAGATTCTGCTGAACCTGGAATGTTGGAACGCGTATCCTTACCACCGGGACAGGCTGTATATTCCGACGCCTCTGCATATCCGGGTCAACAAACACAAATGGCGGAAAGCAAAGGCGCACAGGCAGTCGTTCGTGAAGTTGGTGAACCTGCTCAACTCTAGCGGAGACAAAGGAAAAAACCACCTGGAGTATCGCTATGTTGCGGCAGATGGGGATGGTCTCGCCGGACACAAGGTGCCGAAGACATACAGGATTCATCACAGCACGATCCGCAATGCGGACAAGGAAGAGAAGGAGAACCTGTTCCGTTACCAGGCCATAAGCGAGCATCAGACATTTCGCGGGATCATCCGTTACCCGGAAGAGCTGCGATCCTGCCTTGATGAAGTCTTGCGGGAACCGATCGAAACCTGGCTGGGCGGATCGAAAGGCTCCGGCTACGGACGGTCCGTGCTGAAGGCGGTTGACGAGGCCACAACGGATTTTCAGGAGGCGAGACGACGGACGGGATTTTCTTTCACACGGGAAGTGAAGGAAGGCTGTCCGTTGCTGACGGTTGTCTGCCTGTCCGATTGTGTCTGCCGGGATGGATACGGCCAGCCGATCAATCATATCCCGGAGGCGGAGTTGTCCGAATGGCTGCGGCAAAAGGTGGAACTGAAGAGGCAATGGGTGGAGCATACGCTGACGGAAGGCTACAACTCGACCTGGAGGAAGCGATATCCGAAAGAATCGGCGCTGCGCGCCGGTTCCGTGTTTGTCTACAAGCTGGATCGACCGTTGAGTGAACGGGAAATGGACCAACTGGAAGAACGATTGATCGGATCAAGAACCCAGGACGGCTTCGGCTGGATTGGGGTCAATCTGAAGATTCCGGATCAGATCGTGGTGGAAGAGGTCCGGCAAGACGATTCCGGTGTTGTGCCGGTTAAGGTCAAGGAGAATAGATGGGCCGCTCTCGGAACCGATCAACGGCGTGTCCTGCACATCATTACCAGGGGATTTGCAAGCAACAAGGATTCATGGTTGATCATGAAAGCCAACCGCCTCATGAGCGAAGGGATTGTCAGGCTGGATGACGGTCTGAAGAGCAGCCATCTCCGTATCATGATCGAAGGACTGAAACCCGTGTTGGCCTGGCTGCGGGATCATGGGCCTCGGCCTGATCAGAACGACAACAAGCGTTCTTTCAACCGGGACTATCTGAAGGACGCCGATTTGTGTTCGATCTGTGGCGTGCATTACCGAAATCTGTTGACCCAGCTTAAGGAATTGAAGCTGGCCGCGCCGTTGTCCCGGTTGGCTGAGGAACAGATTTCGCAGGGCAAGGGCAGATTGCACTATCCGGATTCCCGATCTGCACGAACGAAGGCGCGGTTTATTGCAGAGCTGTTCCATACCTGCCTGACCATCCAGGATGCTCGAAAGGGGAATGAGAATGCATCAGGTGCTCATTTATGAAATTCTGCTTGAGGCCGTCACTCCCCTGTATTTCGGCAATGGAGAGGTCGGTCTGTTATCGGACGGCGATGTCCGGAGGCCCAGCCTGTTCGGCAATGCCATCGGCGGCGCGTTGAAGGAGTATCTGCGGCACACAGATATCGGTGAAGATTGGATCACCGGATTCATGGGGAATGACATTGAAGTTGAGGTTGAAGCACCTGACGATCAAGAGCAGGAGGAGAAAATCAGGCGCCGTAAATTCATCCCCAGTGTGCTCTACATCAGCGACGGCAGAATTTTCCGGCCGAAGAAGGCCAAGACGCTCAAGCGGGAGGGCACAGCCGTCGATCCGAGGCGGGGAACGGCCGCGGAACACAAGAAATATGAGTTCCACTTCTTGCCCGAAGGCACGTTGATCCGCTTCAAGATTGAGTGTGACGAATGGATGAATCCGGCGCTAAAGAATGTGCGGCTGACTCCCGAGGATCTGGAGAAATTGATTGGAACCTGGGCGCATGGTTTTGAATCAGGGGAAATGCTGCTGGGTGGCAACAAGAACAACGGGTTCGGAAGGGTGAAGATTGCGCGACTGAAGCGAAGACAGTTCAAATTTGAGAGGGCCGAGGACATCGACCGGTATCTGTTCGATCCGTATTCCGGAAAATTGGAAGACGTGGAATGGGACAAGCTGGACCGCGCGACTCAACGGACAGATCACCGAATGGTGTTCAGCATGGAGGGCGAATTTCCGTACGGCGTCTATCAGCATTACGAATCGGATCCGGAATCGGCTGATCGAACGATCAGCGGTCTGCAACGGCGCGATCGAAACGGACAATCGGCTTATTACTTGCCCTCTTCCAGCGTCAAAGGCGTACTCAAGCATGAGATCAGGCAACTGCTGCAACGCATTCATCAGAATGATCGCCTGGTGGAGGAAGATCTCGCGGAGCTGTTCGGTGATGTGAACAAGAAGGGCAAGCTGCGCTTCGAAGATTTGTGGATTTACGATCACAGGGAAGTAAGCGTCTGCAGGCCATCAAAGGACAATGATGATGTTCCGGAAATCGGGTTGCCCGTCTATGTGAAAATTGACCGGCTGACGGGAGGCGCTTATTCCTCCGCGCTGAAGACGCAGCGGGAAATACAGGGCAAGGCGATTATTCGGGTGGAACTGGAGGCGAGCGAGGAGGATTGCCGTTCTTTCCGTTTTCCGATTCTTTATGCTCTGCGCCGTATCGGGACTGGACAAGCGCCGTTGGGAGGAAGAACCGTCGTCGGTTTGGGGCAGTTTTTCTCGCGGAATTTGCGGATTGAAGCGTCCGGCAAGGAGACTTGCCTGAGCCTGGACAACCCGGATCAGGCCGAACTGGACAGCCTGCGGCAAGAATATGATCTGTTTGTCAGGTGGTGCGAACGTGAGCGGACGCAAGTTGTTTGATTGGGAGACGTTCATTGCGGGGATGGATGACTTTTGCTATATCGCGCATCTTCTCGATCGTGTGCTTGTCGGGCGGAAAGATGACGGTTCTTACCGGCAGTTGCATGAGGGTGTACGGGACGATACTGTTCTCGAGATTCGAGTTTTCAATAAGGACGAGGAGCGTTATGCGGCTCGGGAGGGAGACCGCATGGTCATGTACGAGCCGCTGAATCATGAAGAAGGTAGGGGCAATGATCGCTTTTATGCGCTGGAAGAAGGGCTGGGTTACAGCACCTTGCACGTGAAGGAATACCTTGCAATTGACGAAGATGATCACGCTTATGTGGCGAAGCGTGTGTTGTACGAGCTGAAGAGTAAGGAGGATCACCGTGGCGAATCGGAAAGATAAAACCAGGAACTCCAATCAAGGTTCGGTCAACCTGATTCAGAAGCGGCTTCCGTACGATTTCGTTCCATTCGATAAAGATCAATATCGGTTCCCCTACGTTGCTTCAACTTCTCCGGACGGTGGCAAAATGCTGCTGCCAAGGCATGACCGCGTTGAGCGGGAACGGCTGAGCGGCGAGCTGAGGTACAAAATTACGCCGCACAGTGATCTGGTGATCGAAATCCGTGAGAAATACGGCGGCGGCCATTTCATCAGCGGAAGCGTCGTGCGGGGTAAATTCCGTTCGAATGTAGAAATGTTGAGCCGATCCTATCCCGAGTTCGTCAACCGCGCGCCGCTGATGTATCGGGATTTACAATCGGACGACTATAAAGAGCAATTATTCGGGCTCAAGAAATCGGATCAGGAATCGGATCAGGAATCGGATCAGGAATTGGAGCAGGAATTGGATCTGAAAGAGATCGAACACTACATCCGCGTCGGGTTTCTCCATAAATCGGATGGGAAGTTCTTTATCGTTCCCGCAGAAAAGTTCGGTGACAAATATTTCCTGTCCATTCCTGAGCATCGGTTGAGAAATATGGAGGTCGGGAGATGTGCCAAGTCTTCGCTATGGCTGTATTATTGGAACGATGAAATAATCAATCAATTTGAACGTCTGCAGCAGCAGATCGATCAGCTCACGCGCGAGATCAAGAAACTGAGGGAACCGTATCGCCAAATATTGAAGGATTGCCCGATGTCCCGGTGGTTTTCAAGCTGCATGGCCTTTACGCAGATTCGGAGAGATATAAATGCAACAGTGGAAATTTTACAGTCAGAGAAAAAAGAGATTCCTGACGAAATAGAAATTGCCAATGAACTTATTGAGTGCCGCCGTGATCACCTCAATGAACTGACAAACCTCTTTATCGAGGAGAATGGGTTGTCCGATTCTCAGGCTGCTGACATCAAAGAAATTTACAAAAAGACTTTTGAACGGTGGCAGTTGAAATGGGAATTGGAAAATCAGTACAAAAGCAATGGTAAACGTAATAAGAAGTTCAAACCCTATCAGCTACGGGTATCGTATGATCTGGATGATAACGTTGGTGTGCGGGATGTCAGCCTGAACTTCGATAAATACAAGCGGAAAGGTTACTTGTTCAACTCGACAAATGCAAGTTCAAAGCGCAGTCATTATCTGGTCGGGAGTCCGGATCTATCGGAATCTGTGGTCAATATTAAAGATGAAGTGATCAATGCGTACAATCGAAATTTGGGGCGAATGCGTTTTCCGCAAGTACGGCGTGGACAAGATTTGAGTGAACAAGAACGGCGTGAGCTGATAAAAGATTTCATAAGGTTCTATAGTTTATTCGACCGCTATGATGAGTTGAGCAATAAGGATGAACCCATCATTTTCTATCGAACAGAAATTAATGAAAAAACAACGACAGTTGCGGATCTCGGACGAACTCCGTATATGAAGATCTTCTATGAAACCAAACCGGAGCATCTGTTGGGCTCAAAGCCCGCCAATAGCGTGGATTACGCGGGTGCGCTGTTTGGTTATGTGGATGAAGCAAGCCCGGGTTTATCAAGCCCGGATTCATCAAGCCCGGATTCATCAAGCCGCTCGTACAAGTCCAGACTAATCTTTCGGCCGGTGGAGATCAAAGGTGATCCCGGGAGAACGAGGAAAGTAAGGCACTTTATTTTGATGACTCCGCAGCCAACCGCATCCGGCATGTATCTCCGGCAAGACGGAACGATCAAAAAAACCTATGCCGATCCCGCATCAACTCTCGAGTTCAACGGCTTGAAGTATTATCATGTCAGGAAAAGTCAACGTGAGCCGTCTGATGCCAACGAACAAGAGAGATTCTCCAGCGCAAGGTATGTCTACGGAGCCAATTGCTTCGAAGAATTGAGCGGGACGGTTGCTTTCAAGAACCTGACCCGTGCAGAAATGGGATTGTTGTTGCTCGCTGCGGATATCCGGTTAATTCGGCAATCGAAATTTTGGGAAAAGGTAAGGATAAACTATTCGGCTTTACATGTGAACGAGCATTTTCTGGATCGCTGCTTTGAGCTGATTGGCGGAGCGAAACCGTATGGTTATGGCAAAGTGACCATCGATGTGCTGGATTTGCGGTTGGAGGATACTGATTATGATTTTGAAAAGTTGATGCTTGGCAATGCGAAGCAAGAACCGCAGGAGAAGTGGAAAGAATACATTGATGCATTTCTTGAGGATATGGGAGGAGAAGCTTTCATTAAGAGTGCTCTGTTTGGTGCATATTTGATCAGCAAGTCGGAAATGGTCGATGACGAATTTGGAGAGGATGATATCAGAGATTGGGATTATTTTGTAAGGAGTAGTAAAGATAAGAATGGAAGAAACTCATTCCGAAAGAAAAAACCAAAGACTCCGACGGGTTACAAAAAAAAATGGATACTCAAGCGGAGATTCAACATGTAGTGGTCCAGCTGAATTTGTCGTCGACCCCCGGTAGCGCAAAAAACCTGGGGGGTCGACGACAAATATGCAGGTTGGAAAATACGGATACATCAAGGGCTGTATGATATACTGGCATTGCGCGTCCTCGATTCGACGTATTATGCCGAAAGAAAAAAGCTTGATCTTACGCGGTTTTTGGGGTTTTGATCGTACCTATGAGGAGTTGAAACAGCCTATGAAAAACAAGTCTGCGGATCGTATAGACCGTTTTGATCGTACCTATGAGGAGTTGAAACGAGCCATCGGAAAGTATCGAATATAATCAACAAGAGGCATGTTTTGATCGTACCTATGAGGAGTTGAAACTGCACCCATCGGCAAAATGCAGTGAACTCAAAACACAGTTTTGATCGTACCTATGAGGAGTTGAAACTTTCACAAGCAGCAACAGCTAATAACATGCAGAATCAGTTTTGATCGTACCTATGAGGAGTTGAAACTTCGGTAACCCTTTCGCGTCCATGAAACGCGCCAATATGTTTTGATCGTACCTATGAGGAGTTGAAACAAGTCAAAACCATTGGATACACGGACGACGGCGAACCTCGTTTTGATCGTACCTATGAGGAGTTGAAACTCTCTCGCAGGGGATGCTGAGGTGCCGCCGAGACCGTTTTGATCGTACCTATGAGGAGTTGAAACCCACAAACCCGTCGCGGCGTGAAGGAGCGTGTGTGATGTTTTGATCGTACCTATGAGGAGTTGAAACCCGTCCGCGGCATGGCGCTCGGGGCGCTTCCTTGGGTTTTGATCGTACCTATGAGGAGTTGAAACCCGAGCGCCTTTTCCAGCTTTGCCACGGAGAGCGGGTTTTGATCGTACCTATGAGGAGTTGAAACTTATGTCGAGGTTTGGGTTGAGAAAGACGCGCTTGTGTTTTGATCGTACCTATGAGGAGTTGAAACCCCGTGCGTCCTGAACACATCGATTCGCCACTGTTCGGTTTTGATCGTACCTATGAGGAGTTGAAACCAGGGCACGCAGAACGTCCGGATCAGAGCGCCGCCGTTTTGATCGTACCTATGAGGAGTTGAAACCGAACTCCGGGTCTTTCGTGCGCAGCTCGTATTCCGTTTTGATCGTACCTATGAGGAGTTGAAACCCAAACAACAACTCACCAGCAACAGTTTCAAGATTCAGTTTTGATCGTACCTATGAGGAGTTGAAACGGAGGACGATCAAGATGGCAAACCAAAACGGCGTGAAAGTTTTGATCGTACCTATGAGGAGTTGAAACCCCAACGGCTATGGTCATGACCAAACTACCCTTCGGGGTTTTGATCGTACCTATGAGGAGTTGAAACCCAGAAGGAGGGGGCGCGAGAAAGGAGGGAACGAAGATGCGTTTTGATCGTACCTATGAGGAGTTGAAACTTCAGCGCGGGTACGGAGTAGTTTGCATATCGGACGGTTTTGATCGTACCTATGAGGAGTTGAAACACCTGATGCCGAATGACATCCTCGTGATCGAGCAGCTTTGTTTTGATCGTACCTATGAGGAGTTGAAACTACCATGGACGGGGAATGGCAACAAGGAGGCAATGAGATGGTTTTGATCGTACCTATGAGGAGTTGAAACCAGCTGATTTCCTCGGAGTCAGCGTTGACACGCTTAGTTTTGATCGTACCTATGAGGAGTTGAAACAGTGAATTTCGTGAGTCCGCTGTGGCCTATCTAGCCCAGTTTTGATCGTACCTATGAGGAGTTGAAACTTCATTGCCGAGCGCGAGGACGTGGCGAAGAACCTCGTTTTGATCGTACCTATGAGGAGTTGAAACGCGAACGGTCGGCACTGCGTCCACCCTGAAGCGATCTCGGGTTTTGATCGTACCTATGAGGAGTTGAAACCGGATCAACATCTGCTCGCGGCTCTGATATTCCCGCCATGGTTTTGATCGTACCTATGAGGAGTTGAAACTCCGGTGGCCAGTGAGCCCCCGGGCGGCGATCGTGCCATCGTTTTGATCGTACCTATGAGGAGTTGAAACGAGAACCCGTTCTACGCTGGTATAATCCGGTTTGGATCGAAGGTTTTGATCGTACCTATGAGGAGTTGAAACGTCGATGACGGGTATTCGGCGAAGGACCTGAATCGGTTTTGATCGTACCTATGAGGAGTTGAAACAAGAGCAACTGCCCGAGTGGCATGCGCAAGGGGTAGGTTTTGATCGTACCTATGAGGAGTTGAAACACCACCGCGCTGAATGCCGCTTTGAAGATGGCCGAGGCGTTTTGATCGTACCTATGAGGAGTTGAAACAAGTCAAGAAGACGGCCAGCAACAAACCCGGCTCGGGTTTTGATCGTACCTATGAGGAGTTGAAACACCCTTAACGGCGAGCACCCGTCGATGCTCGTTACGCTTGTTTTGATCGTACCTATGAGGAGTTGAAACAACTGCCCCTCAGCTCGCAAGATGTATTCCCGCCCGGCGTTTTGATCGTACCTATCCCGAAAATAATAGTCGCTAAAAAGCACAAAAAGGCCAACCCACCGTTACATCGCTTCAAATTGGAAAATGATAGGGGATTATGCGGTTTGCTCCCGTTCTTTTACCATAACGTCATATCCTA
>Ga0310834_101256_pt1 | contig 16249 bp, 12 predicted proteins | sample SM_ome_2_FD_201314 | JGI IMG/M metagenome (GOLD analysis project Ga0310834, IMG submission 201314) | Sorghum-adapted microbial communities enriched on stacked mutant (SM) sorghum from Joint BioEnergy Institute, Emeryville, California... ... | reverse complement strand
CCGCGACCCGGCTCAGTTCATGCCGCCGAGTGGATCGCCGTCAGACCGACGACGGGACGAAACTGGGTGAGGGCCGTCCAGGCCTGCTCGCGCTCCAGCCTGCCTTGCGGCAGGAAGTAGCGGAGAGACTTGTTCAGCTTGTCCTCGACGGCGGTCAGGCCGTCGCTCTCCAGCTCCTGGCGGTACTGGTGAGAATCCTCGCCCATGATGGTCACCTCGATGATCGACTGCTGCGTCATCTGGTTGATCCGTCCCTCGACGACCCAGCCATTAGCCAGCGTGGCGAACTCGCCGCGCTCCAACGCCTCCAGGGCCACCTTCGGGTCGACGCCGCCGCCGTTGGCCGCGTTGACCGTGGTGACGAACTTCTCGACCCACTTCTCCGGCAGGGTCCGGCCGAGGATGCGCTCGCCCTCGTCCGTCTCCATCCGGTAGACCGTGACCTTGTTCTTCGGAAGCTTGTCCCAGATCGGAAGCAGCGCTCCCGTGACGACGTAGAAGATCGTCTCCTCGTCGTCGGCGGCCTGGGATTGCTCGGCTTCCCAGAGGCCACGGGCCTCGTCCGGCCCGATCAGGGCCCAGCGCTCCTGGATGATCTCCTTCCGAGTGCGCTTGCGCATTCCGGTCGGCGTGTACTGTGTGATCAGGTCGTCCATCGAGGGCTGCTTGCCAGCGAGCCGCGGGAAGATCAGGCAGGCCACCCGATTGGTGAGCGCTGACTTCACGAAGCGGGAGTTCCCGCTTCGGATGGCGGCGCGTTGCGCCTCGTCGAAGTCGACCGGGTCGACGGGGTCGATCCGGAGCATCTTCAGGAGACGCGTCGGGGCGCCCGATTTGGCGTCCCGGCAGATCACCGTGTCCTCGAGCTTGATCAGCGACTGCGGCTTGATCGTCTCGATCCCGCGGTCGAAGGAGCCGTTCCGGATCGCCTCCAGCTTCACCTCGTCGAGGCGTTGCTTGTAGGCGTTCCCGAAGATCTCCTGCTTCTCGCAGGTCATGCCGGACATGGCGTTGAGGAAGCGCCGCACCGGTGGCGTGTCCCGGTCGAGCAGCTTGGTGCCCGGCTTCCTGAGCGGGATGCCGGTCTCGTACTCGAACCGCGCCAGCGACAGATTCGGAATCCGGTCGGCCTCGAGGTCCTTGAGGAACCGGATCCACGCGTCCTGAGCCAGATCGCTCTCGAGGTTGTCGTCCTCGGTGAAGAGTTCCTGGCTTGCCGCGTGGCGCTGGCCGCGGGTGATCGCACCCAGCTTCTGCATCCCCGACGCGACCGTCGAGATCATCCGTCGGTTGGCCCAGAGGTCCGTCGTTACCAGGATGTATTCCGGCGGCTGGACCTGGTTGGAGCGGTGCGTCCGACCCAGCCCCTGGATCGCCATGTCGGCTCGCCAGCCGGGCTGCAGCAGGTAGTGCCTCCGCCGGGCCTGGTTGTTGCAGAGCCGCGAGGCGTGGTAGCTCGATCCGGCCGCCCCCGAAGTGGAGAAGACCAGGACCTGCTTCACGCCGGCCTGGAACAGCCGGATGTCCTCTTCGACCTTGGCCGGGGTCCGTTCCTCGAGCACGCGCTGGCCGCTTCCAAGGCCCGGCACCAGCCGGCGACGGCGGCCGCTCACCTCGGCGACCGCCTCGGGACCGAAGGCGGCCAGGATCTGCTCCGGCGGACCCTCGGGCATGCTCAGCCCCTGGATCTCCTGGATCAGCGCGTCGCGCTCGGCCTCCGCCTTCGGGCAGGTCACGTGGTTGCCGTTCGCGTCGAGCACCGGAATCGGCACCAGCTTTCCGCCGCGCTTCACGACCTTGTACTTCTCGACCGGGAACTGCTTCCGGACATATTCGAGAAGGATGTCCTTCGGCGTCGCCTCGACGTCGGACAGGTCTCCGCTCTTGTTCTCGGCCAGCGCCCTCTCGGCGTTCGCCTCGAAGGTGTTGGTGAGCTGAATGACGGGGCTCTTTCCGTTGACGATGTCGGCGCGCGCGGCCGCGATGACCGCCTTGACCGCCACCGAGGCGATGAACGCCTGGAAGAAGCGGGACCGGGCCATGCCGAACTGGGCGAACCGCAGCGCCTGGAGCGCCTTGCCGGCGTCCTTCGGCAGCGTGGTGACGCCCGTGCTTCGCAGCGCCGCGGCCAGAGCCGCGTTCACCTTGGTCCAGGCCTCGGAGAGCCGGTCCTGCGTCTGGCGCTCTTCGTCGGTGAGCATGTACTCGAGCCGCTCGTAGCTGACGCCATCGAAGCTCAGATTGGCCGCGATGTAGAGGCCGCGGGCCTTGAGGTCTCGGGCGACCAGCTCCAGCGCGTTGATGCCGCCTTCCTCCATGCGCTCGAAGAAGGACTGCGCTGTCGGGAATGCCGTCCCGCGACCCCACAGGCCGAGGCGCACCGCGTAGCCCAGCGTCGCGATGTCGCTCGCCGAGGTGGCAGAGGAGTAGACGACGCGCGCATTCGGCAGGATCTGCTGCAGACGCAGTCCGGCTTCGCCCTGCAGCGACGACTTATCGCCGCCGTACGCGCCGTCGCGGACGACGGCGTAGCGCATGTTCTGCGCCTCGTCGAAGACGACCACGTTGTCCGAGGTCAGCCCGAGCCATTCGGCGATCTGGTCGACGCGATTGACGCCGCGCTTGTCGCCGCCGCGCAGCAGGCTGTAGGTGAGAAACAGGATCCCGTTCCGGCCGGGAATCTGGTCGCTCATCGGGATCGAGCGCAGGTCGATGATGTCGGAGGCGCGGCCTCCGACGGCGACCCAGGATTCGATAGCCTCCCGGATGTGCCGGTGACGCTCGCCGATCCAGACCGCGCGCTTGCGGCCCTGGACCCAGTTGTCGGCAATGATGCCGGCGATCACCCGGCCCTTACCGACGCCGGTGCCGTGACCCACCAGGAATCCCTGGCGAGGCGCCGGAGCCTTCGGGTCCATTGGATCGGACGCGAGATACTCGGTGTGGGCCTGCCCGGCATAGACGATGGTCTCGATCTGGACATCGGACAGCGCGCCGCTGCTCACCACGTCGGCCCTCAGCTGCGGCCGGTAGTGCGGAACGGGCAGGAGCACCGAGGCGAGCGCCGCCGATTCGACGAGCGGCGTCGGATGCTCCTTGGCGTCCTTGATCCGCAGCCGCGCCGGACGGTAAGCCTCGAAAAGCGTGTCGCCGGTGAGGCCGCTGTCGGCGGCCGGCTCGATGACCTCATATTCGATGGGTTGCGGGCCGGAGGCGTTCGCGGCGGTGGCGGCGGTCTGTGTTTGCGCCGCGTGCCGGGTCGTCACGCCGTCGATCCCCTTGAGGATCATCTCCGGCGCGATCGTCCGTATGCCTTCCGAGAACAGCACGCCCTCCACGGTGGAGAGGTCGAAGGGCTCGCCATCGCCGCCGGGATTCACGATCCGGCCGCGCGGCGCGATGGTCTCCAGGGCGCGGCCGTCCATTGCGCCGATGACGCCATGGACACGCTCGGCCTTGTCGAGGGTCGGTACGGCGCCGTTCGCCTTGGCGAAGACCATCACGAAGGGGTCGCCGGCGAGGCTGCCGCCGACATGCTCGCCGGGCTTTAGGTCAAGGGCGCGCATCGCCAGCCAGAGCCGCTGGATCTCGCCGCCCTCGAGCGCGGCCAGCTCCTCGATCTTCGCGAGGGCCGCGAGCACGGAGCGGGCCGAGCGGTTCTGCGGGTTCAGCGTGCCGCCGGCCCGCTGCAGGGCCTCGGCGGCAGCGGCGCGGCGCGTGCCGTGGTCATGGGCAGACGCGTCCAGAGGCTGGCGCTTCGTCAGCGCCCGCGCGAGCTCGGACAGGTTCGTCTGAACGGTGGAAACCATGCTGTCCATGAGTTCTTCTCTCCAGTTTTTCACGGCTTCGAGCCGCATCGGGTTCGCCGGTGAAACCCGATGCGGCCGAAACTTCTTTGACTCGTAATCTGGTCCGTTTCCGATCGGGGATTCCGATCGGTCCATTTCCGATCTTTTTTGGACTAAAGGACCCGGATTGACCGGCGTCGCCCCAGATTCTTGCCGGCGTAAGGAAGTACCCCGGAAATACAGATCGCCCGCACTGTCCGGAGGGGTCGGAGTCGGCGAGAGATACACGTCTGGTGGTCACGGGTTCGTCGGGGTCGAATTCAACTGGCTAGACCAGACGCAGACTCCTCGCCCCGGCGCCCCTCCGGTCCAGCCAATCGATCGCGGCTTGCCCCACCGGGGCTCGGAGATCCGCCGGGAGTACACGGCCGCGGCGCACTTCCACCTCTTGCGTTGGATGTTCGCCAAGGTGGGCAAGCTTCGCTTCTGTCTCGATCAGGATACGGATCTTCGCTCCGGCTGCTTCGGCGCCTTCGCCGATCGCATCCAGGACCGTACCTGCGATGCCTCCTACGTTCGCATCGCCAAGGACCGACCCCGTCGACGAGAAGCGCGAGCGCGTCGCCCAGGCCCGCTCCCGGTTTCAGCAGGTCAAGGCGCGGTACCCCGGCGTCAGCGACGAAGATCTGAAACTGGTGCTCATCGCCGGGCGTCTCGCCACGATGCGCGCACACGGCCCGTGGAACGACAAATGGCTCGACCATCCGTTGCCGACCATGGCTGAGCCCGACAAGGCCATCGCCCATCTGACCGACTATGGAGACCTCGACGTCGTTCACGCCGCCCGCCTGTTCGGCAAGGTGAGCCTGCGCGCCATCGACCGGTTCTTCATGCAGGTCAGGCGCGCGGTCTCCGTCATCGGGCGGCCAATCCGGTCGCCCCGAACGGCAGAGCGGGTGTGGCGCGGGCGCAGCGCCCACAACCCGGAGGTCGTCGTCAAGCTGCTGGAGATGTACCGCGTCGTCCTCAACCACGTCGAGACAGGCACGAACGGCCGGACGCCGGCCATGCGGCTCGGCTTGGCCGAAGGCCGGATCCGCTTCGAGGACATCATCTATTTCATCTATTTCGACGGCTGATGCCGAAGCAAAGACAGGGCCGGCCAATCACGTCAGCAGACCGGGGCCGAAAACACGCACAATAACGACCCGACTCGGGCGGCCGGATGGCATAGAGACGATGTCGTAGATGATCGTGTATCCGGCTTCGGGACCTGTGCGCTTACGCCGATCGACGGCAGCGATTGACGACCCATGCGTGGGCGCCGCCCGGGGCCAACGATACGCGTCCGTCCTCAGCGCGCGGATAGCCTTGGCAATGGCCTGGGCCTTCCGGCGCGCAATCCGCCCGGCGCCCGGTTGCGCGAGCCATTGGCTGGCCCTCTCGAGGTCGCGTGTCGCCTCCTCGGAAGCCTCTACGGTCCATCGCATGTGGGGCGGTGATGGGGCTCAGCGCTTTCGCATCGTCGGTATCGGTTTCTCGTCGTCCGTGAACCACGAATCGACCCACGCGGCCAGTTCCTCGCCATCGACGTAGGCACCGGCGTCGTAGTCGGCTCTGGCCCGGTCGGCACCGAGCTCCTGCTCAGGGGTCATCTCGAAGTCATCGGACGTGGGCGTGGCCGGCCCCTCGCGCGTCGGGAACGCTGACCCCGTCCGCTGCATGAAGCCAATTGGCTTGTTTCCGGCCATGATATCGTCGCTCTTCCGCAGAACCCGCTTTCGCGGGCCACCTCCTTGATGTGATCCCGACCGAACAAGGATCAACCCTTTGATCAAATGATATCATCCGGCAGACCTTTCCACGAGGTGAAAAAGCTGGCCTCGGAGCGCGCGAGCAACGGGCTTTCCGCAACTTCTACGAGTCCACATTCTATCCGATCGGCTGGCCCCTCCGGTTGCCGGGGTCTTTCCTTGTCGATCGCTCTCCTGCTGGAAAGGCCATGAGAAAAGCCGGAGCCCGCGAGAGCGGACTCCGGCCTTTGTTGTCGTTTGGCGAGACGTCGGACCGTCAGCCCCGGGCGCCGTCGAGCGCGGCGGAGAGATCGCACTCCCTGTCCGTCTCGTTCTCGCCGTCACCGCCGAAGAGCGCCGTGAAGGCGTCCTCATGGATCTCCTCGTCGGATTCGACGGAGACGCGGGCCGCGTCGTCCTCGGCCGGGAAGCGCATGGCGCCCGGAACCCAGGCGTTCAGGCGTCGGACCGTTTCCGGATCCATGCTTCCGTCGTTGGCCTCGGCGTCCGCGAAGGCGTCGCCCAGCATCTTGACGAGATGCGACTTCTTCGCCGACAGAATACCCTGCTGGCGGTCGCCGGGCAGCAGTGCCAGGGCGAGCCGGCGCAGGTCGGGCGTCTGCATGAGGTCGAAGAAGGCCTCGTCCGGCGTCCAGCAGGCCCGGACGTCGATCCCGAGCGCGCGGCCCAGGCTGTTGAGGACGCTGCCTTCATCGGCGTCGAGCGTCCGAACCGAGTGCTGTCCGACCTTCGCCGCCACGAGTTTCGCGAACAGCTCCTGCAGCGCCTCGTCCGACATGGAGCGGACCATCGCCAGGACCTCGGCGTCGTTGCGGTTCGTCGCCGGAATGCCTGCGGCGAGCAGGGCGTCGGAGACGTCCTCGCGGATCCGTGCGACCTCTTCGAAGGCTACGCTGTTGCGGGCCTCCGGAGAGCCGGAGAAGCGATAGTCTTGAGCCCGGATAGCGATCTCGCCATGGCCGATCAGGCCAGCGACGACCACCTCGAGCGAAGCCCGGTAGTTGCGCGCCAGCGCGGCTTGAACCATCGCGCTGCGATGGGCCGCGACATACTCGGCAACGGCGGGCGTCAGCCGCACGGTATCGCCGGTCAGCGCGGAGGAATCTTCCTCGACCGTGATATCCTCGTCGAGGCCGCCGCCGTCCAGGTCCGCGAAGTCGTGATCGACGCTGGTGTCGATGAGTCCCTCGTGGACGGTGACCTTGCCGTTCGGCGAGACCTCGATAAGCACGTGGCCCGTGGACTTGTCCTCGGTCTTCTGGTAGCGCCAGAGATCGACCGGGTTGTGCGTCACGTGGACACCGGCCCATCCATCGCCTTCGAGCTTGGTCTTCAGCTCATCGATCGCTGCGTTCTGGAGCTCCCAGAACTCTGCCCGGTCGGCGAGCTTGTCGCCGTCGAACATGTCGTGGATGATCCGGCCCGTATAGGCCGACATGTCGAAGAGGGCGTGCTCTGCCGGAATCGTCTCGGCCGTCAGGAACCGACGGATCTCGCTGCCGTCGCGCCAGGCGCTCGGGTTGAGGCCGATATCGTTGCAGATCTTCTGCTGCGTGGCGACATCGGCAAGCGTCATCGCGCGCGCCCAGTCGAGGTCGCGGGCGCCGTCGCGGATGATGTCCTGCGCCTCCGGGATCAACCGGCCCAGCGCCAGGCGCTCCTTGACGGTGCGGACCTTGTAGCCGAAGGTCGCCGCGATCGCCTCGGCGGTGCGCCCGTTCTTGAAGAGCTCGGCCATCGCGATACATTCGTCGATCGCGTCCATCTGCCGACGGACCATGTTCTCCGACAGCGCGAGCTCGAGCGCCGCGGGGTCGCTTGGGTCGATGTCGCGGAACTCGACCGCGACCTCCATCTTCCGATCGATCTCGCCGGCCTCGGCAAGCTCCTGAAGCGCGGTCAGCCGGCTCAGGCCCGCGATGACAACGGCGCCTTCCGGATCTTCCGGATCGGGCGTCGCGATCGGGTTCTGAAGCAAGCCGCAAGAGCGGATCGATGCCTTGAGCTCATCGATATGCGCGCGGTCCATCCGGATCCGCGGGTTGTTCTGCCAAGCCCGAAGCTTGTCGAGCGGAAAATGGCGCATCATGTCGTCCTCTTTGGATTGCGGATTAACGGTATTTCTGACCGAATCTGAAAAAGGCGAATCCGCGGGCGGCATTTCGAGATTTCGAAATGTCAACATTACAACTTTTCGATTCTTGAGATTCATCACGGACGGCCTCGCCGGATGCGGGCGTCCGTGCTGTTCCGGCCGGGATCCGGCCGGTCATGGAAAAGGGGAGAGAAAGCGGGGCGCCGGCTACCGGCGCTCCGCCTCGTCCATCGTGACGATCGTGCCGTCGAGCCGAACGACGTAAATGGGCAGTCCCCCAAGCGCCTCGCTGTCCAGCTGGGCATGCACACCGTCGCGGAACGGGGCGCCGGTGGGCTCGTTGAGGCTTCCGACGCGCGTGAGGCTGAGGGGCACGATCTTGAATCCGCAATCGTTGTGATCCCGGGCATCGGCCGATCTGAGCGGCAGAACGAGCTCATAGTGGCAGGACCCCGGAAACTCCGATGAATCCACCCGAGTCCAGCGCAGCTGAAGGCGCGGCATCGGCGCCGAGCGCATCAGCTCGACCATGCCGTAGGGGCATCCGGCCTTGTGGCGGATCGATTCGTGGTCCCAATCCACCGCGCCGCAAACGCCGCAGCTCGCGCGATCGAGCGGAGCGATCCGGCTTATCGGGTTGAGAAAGGCGCTTTGCAACAGGGCGATATGCTCGGCAAGCTCGGTCGGGAGCACTGCAAGGATGCTTCCGCTCTGGTCCTGCAGCACGGCTCCTCCCTCGGGGAGTTCCCGAGCACTCCATGGCACCCGCTTCGCCCAGCTGATGTCCTCGTCCGATACGTTTCGAGACATATTCCCTCTCAATAAAAAATCGCGCCAGTCCTGGATAATCTGGCGCGATTCTTTTCGGGTGTTACGATCCATGTGGCCAATGTCCATGCATGGACAGACAGGATCGGCTCCGGCTCCAACATAATCTCCAATGTCTTTGTTATCGATGCCTCTTCCTTATTGGCAGCCGGCATAGAAAGGGCCGACCGGATATCTCCGGTCGGCCTAAGATCAAGAACAAATGCTTCTAATTGAAGTCGATCCGAACATAGCCGTCGCCGCCATCGGCGCCATAGACTCCTGCACCCGCCCCTTCCGGATAGTAGGGGTGATCGGCGTTGCCCGGGAGCCGAATCTCTTCGGAGCCGATCGGATTCTGATTTTCGGCGGCGAACAACGATCCAGTCGCGAAGCTGCCGTTGATGTAGCTACTTCCGGAGCCGCCACCGCCGCCGCCCTTTGTGCTGTGGCCGCCGCCTCCGCCGCCGCTGTACCAGCCGCCGCCACCACCGCCGCCGCCTCCGTACGCACCGCCAACGCCTCCGTTGCCGCCACCGGCCGGGGTTGCGGCACCGCCATTGTTGTTGCCACCGAGGCCGTCCTGGCTGTCGGTCGCGCCCTTGCCTCCACCTCCGCCGCCGGACTTCATCTGTCCGTCCTGGCCGACGGGACCCAGGCCAACACCACCGAAACCGCCAAAGCCACCGCCGCCTCCGCCACCTCCAACCACGACGATCGCTTCGCCGCCTGGGCCGAGCAGGGCAGAGGCACCACCGCCGCCGGCACCTGCGAAACCATTCGTGCTGCTTATGCCCCCATTGCCACCAGGCTTGAAGCCGACACCACCGAGGAGGTCTTCGGGTTGAACTTCGCTTGATTGCGTCCAACCGCCGCCGCCGCCGCCAACCCAAACTGTCATTGTCTCATTCGGGGTAGCGTTGACGGTTGCGATAGCGGCCGATGCCCCTCCGCCAGTCTTTTCGCGCGCGCCACCGCCGCCGCCTCCCCACATATAGACCTCAAAGGAGGTAATTCCTTGGGGCACGGTGAACGTGTGCTGGCCGGGCTCGGTGAACTCGATGTAGGGCGGGATGACCTCCATCCGGAAGTCCTGCTCCACCGCGGCGCCCTCGCTGTCTGCGATCTCGACGGTGAAGTCGTGGGTGCCTTGATCCGTCGTGCTGCCCGAGATCAGCCCGGTGGCGCTCAGCGACACGCCCGACGGCAGGGCGCCGGCGGCGAGCGCGAAGGTCGGCGCCCCGTCCTCTGCGTCGGTGGCCTCGAGCTGGAACGCGATCGTCTTCTCGGACACGAAGGCGCCGAGGTCACCGGCTTCCGTCACCCAGACCGGCGGGTTGTTGGACGCGCCGTCGCCGCCGTCGCCCGGCGCCGCGCCCGGGAACGAGTCTCCGCTCAGGCCGAAAACCCGCTCGACCTCGAGCCCGAGGTCGCGCGTGCTCGCGAGGCTGACCATGGCGATCAGCGCGAGGACGATGCCGTAGCCGATTATTGCCGCGGCGTCTCTGCCGCCAAGAAATCCGCGTAGACACGAACCCCACCCGGATTCGAAGAGCACCCTATAGTTGATCATTGGCGCCACCGTAAGAATTCATTGCATATCAATAGTCGCCGGCTGACTTTGTTGCCGCATATCCAATTACGAGTCGTTTTTGTTTTACCCCGGATGTGCCACTGCTTGGCGCCGGCTCATAATGCTTACATTCTCTTTAAATGTATGGGCGAGTATTACCTTCTTCAACGGCGCTTGAATCAGCTCGAGTCATCAGATCGGCCGCCGCGCCCAAGACCATTGTTTTTTGGATTTCCTGATGGGTGGCCACCAGAAAGGAAAATCGCGCCAGCCGTTCATGGCTGGCGCGACCATTCTTCGATAACATCCGGCGTCAATGAATCGCGAGGCTTCCACGGATGACATTCCGGGCGCTAAGCGCGGCGCCGATCTGCCGGTAAATCGCCGTCGCTTCCTCGAGCGTTTCGACCATCTGTGAGATGGGGCCGCGACCCGTGACGATCTCCCCGACCGGGAGCCCCGGATCTTTACCGGCGTCCATGGCGCCGTCCGGATCCTCTTGGTCCTCATCTTCGTTTTGCGCCGCCACGAGAATGTCGAGCCTTTCCCGGTAGAAGTTCATCTCCAGCGCCGCGACGGTCTCGGCGCCGAGCAGGCCCACGACGTCGAGAGCATCCGCGCCGTGGCTCCTGAAGATCTCCAGGGCTTCGATCTGCTCGGCGAAGAGCTTTGCGAAGTCCAGGGTCGGCAGGACGATACGCTCAACACCGTCCATTCGAACGCTCCAGCCTTCGTCCATGTCGAAGTCGTCATCCGTGCCGAGAACAATCTCGTAGAACGTACCGGTCCGGCCGAGACCGGCGATATCCCCGCCGTCGACGCTCTGGCCGGCCGTCCAGTCGATCACGCCGAGGCTGTCACGGATCCCGGATGCCGGATCGTTTCTCGTCGGGACGCGATTCATCAGATCACCGGCCATCGATGAAGTCTCCCGCGCTGAAGCCGCGCTCCTCGAGGCTCTGTCGCAGCTGCTTCAGTGCCTTCCGCTCGATCTGCCGGACGCGCTCCTTCGTCACACCCAGGATCTCGCCGAGCTCGTGAAGCTGCATTCGCTCGCCCGAAAGCAGTCGGTGGTGGATGATCGACCGCTCGCGGTCCGGCAGCTCCTGGATGAGCTCGGCCAGGATCCCGCCGACCTTCTTGCGGTCCATCCGCGACATGGTCAGTTCTTCCGGGTCCGGCCCTTCGTCGATCAGCATCTCCATCCGCGACCCGCTTTCGCCTTCCTCGCCTTCCGACGAGATCGGCGCGTCGAGCGAGACGTCCGACCGCAGGATCCGTGGCTCCATCCGCTTGACGATCTCAACGGACACGCCGATGGTCTCGGCAATCTCCTCTCGACCGGCGTCGTCCAGCGGCTCCCCGGTTCGGGCCTCAATCATGGCGCGCAGCCGCCGGAACTGCGTGAAGACCTTCTTGTCGTTGAGGTTTGTGCCGATCCGGCAGGGACCGAAGAAATCCATGATGTGCCGGCGCACCTGGCCTTGAATGTGCCAGCGGGCGAACGTCCCGAAGCGGTTGCCGCTCTCCGGGTTGTACTTGTCGATCGATTCGGCCAACGCCAGAAAGGCCTCCTGGGAAAGATCCTCCACGTTCATGCCGCACTGCTTCGCCAGCGTAGCGGCGATGGAGACCGCGAGAGGCCGGTATGCGATGATAATACGGTCGCGCGCCTCGATGTCGCCGTCGTTCAGCCATGCGCGCGCCAGGCGCAACTCCTCCTCTGGACTCAGCATGCGGACGCGCCGGCTGCGGCCTGAGGTGGGGATCTCGTACTCTGCGCTCATTCGAAGAATCCTTTCAACCCTGAATATTGTGTTCTACCACCCCGAACTCCGGGTCGCGGCACATCATTAACATCCGCTGCAATATTCGCCCGCCGTTTTAAGGCGTCGGATCTCAATTTCTGACCCTTTTATTATAGCACATATTGGCCAAGCAGACATTGATTTTCTGGTATTCGCAACGCGGTTATCGGGTTACGAATTTCTTAAGCAAAGACAAACCCGCCCGGCAATCGCGATTCGGTCCGTTTTTACCGGATATCGAAAAACTATGCCGCCGTTATGAAGGAAAATTTGACGGGTAATTGTTTGTTAACCGTTCTGTTGTGCGCCGAGACGCCTTCAAAGCGTCCGTTTGACTTCCATCCAGGCGAACCAAATTCGACCTGAGTGAATCCATTTTCTTGCCACCCCACTCAGGAGAGAACACGTGCAAGCTCAGCAGAACGAGGGCGCAAGGCAGAAGGCGCTCGAGGCCGCGCTGGCGCAGATCGAGAAGAACTTCGGCAAGGGCTCGATCATGCGTCTCGGCGAAGAAGGGTCGATTCAGAAGGTAAGCGTGATCCCGACGGGATCTCTCGGCCTCGACATCGCGCTCGGCGTCGGCGGACTGCCGAAGGGGCGCATCATCGAGATCTATGGGCCGGAGAGTTCCGGCAAGACGACCCTGGCGCTGCAGGCCGTGGCCCAGGCGCAGAAGCAGGGCGGCACCTGCGCCTTCATCGATGCCGAGCACGCGCTGGACCCCGTTTACGCCGGCAAGCTGGGCGTGAGCGTGGACGACGTTCTCATTTCTCAGCCGGACAACGGAGAGCAGGCGCTCGAGATCGCCGACACCCTGGTCCGGTCGGGCGCGGTCGATCTGGTTGTCGTCGACTCCGTGGCGGCGCTGACGCCGAAGGCGGAGATCGAGGGCGACATGGGTGACAGCCATGTCGGCCTGCAGGCGCGCCTCATGAGCCAGGCGCTGCGTAAGCTTACGGGCTCCATCTCGCGGACCGGATGCACCGTCATCTTCATCAACCAGATTCGCATGAAGATCGGCGTGATGTTCGGCAATCCGGAGACCACAACCGGAGGCAACGCGCTCAAGTTCTACGCCTCCGTCCGCCTCGACATCCGGCGCATCGGTTCCATAAAGGATCGGGACGAGGCGATCGGCAACCAGGTCCGCGTCAAGGTGGTCAAGAACAAGGTCGCGCCGCCGTTCCGCGTGGCCGAGTTCGACGTCATGTTCGGCGAGGGCGTGTCGCGCGAGGGCGAGATCGTCGACCTCGGTGTGAAGTACGGGCTCATCGAAAAGTCCGGCGCATGGTTCGCCTACAAGGACCAGCGCATTGGGCAGGGCAGGGAGAAAGCCAAGCTCTATCTCCGAGAGAATCCGGATGTAGCCGAGGAGCTGGCCGCGCGCATCCTGGCCATGGCCACGGGCGTGGTTGAGTCCGCGGACGAGGTCGGCATGGAAGACGCCGCCTAACGGGGATTGTTGCGCACCATGTCCGGGAAGCAGGGCGTCCAATACAAGGACATCGCTGTGGAGATCCGCAGCCAGGCCATGAAGGAAGACCTTCTTGGCCGAGAGGAAGAAGTGGCCCTCGCCCGGGCATGGCGCGAGCGCGGCGACAAAGACGCGCGCGATCGTTTGATCCGGTCGCACCAGAAGCTGGTCATTGGCATGGCCCGGCGCTTCGAGCGGCTCGGCGTGCCCATCGCGGACCTCTTCAACGAGGGGATCATCGCCCTCATTATCGCCGCCAATAAATTCGACCCCGAAAGCGGAAACCGGTTCGCCACCTACGCGCAGTGGTGGGTGCTGACATACCTCCAGGAGTTCGTCCAGCAGAACACGACACCGGTCAGGCTGGGCCGCACGCGCACCGAAAAGGCCGTTTTCAGGGCAATCGGAAAGGCGAGAAAGGGATCGGGCCCGGCCCTGGATGCGGAAGCCAGGGAGAAGATCGCCAAGGACTTCAACATCAGCATCGACACCGTCTACCGCATCGAGGCCGCGACGATGGTCAAGGGCCTCTCCTTGAACCAGCCCGTCTCGCCCGACGAATCGAACATCGAATACATCGACATCATCCCGGACGAGAACGAGGGGGTCGAAAAGATCATCGAAAGAGATCTCGTCCGAGCCAGAGCGGAAGTCATCTCCCGGATTCTTGAACAGCTCGACGAACGAGAGGCGCGGGTCATCAACGAACGCTTTCTGGCGGACGACCCGAAGACGCTCCGCGAGCTGGCCTCCGATCTCGGAATCTCGGCCGAGCGAGTGCGCCAGATCGAACGGGAAACGCTCCACCGGATGCGGCGGCTGATCGAGCGCGCGGGCTTGACGGCGGATGACCTAATCGGAGCTACGGCATGAGCGCAGTTCGCAAGAGATCCGAGCAACGTTCCTTTCGCGGGCGGACATGGGAAGTTCCTTCGCTGGACAGGAAACTGGTTAGGGCAATGGTGGAGGCGGGCGCCGCCCACGCCGTCGCGCCGATTCTCGCGGCGCGCGGTCTGGCCCCGGAGGATGCCGCCGACTATCTCGAGCCGTCCCTCCGGAAGCTTCTGCCGAACCCGTCGGTCTTCCTCGATATGGACAAGGCCGTGAAGCGCGTCGCCGCGGCCATCACCGGCGGCGAGAAGATCGCCATCTGGGGCGATTACGACGTGGACGGCGCCACCTCCTCGGCGATTCTGGCGCGGTTCCTCGGCATGATCGGTATCGAGCCGCGCATCTACATTCCGGATCGCATCAAGGAAGGCTACGGACCAAATGCGGAAGGCTTCGCGCTTCTTAGGCGCGAAGGCTGCTCGGTCGTCTGCATTCTCGACTCCGGCACGGTCGCCTTCGAGACTATCGAGAAAGGCAACGAGATCGGGCTCGACTCGGTCGTCATCGACCATCACGCGGCCGAAGCCAAGCTGCCGAAGGCCATGGCGGTCGTCAATCCCAACCGACTGGATCAGCCGGAGGGATACGGCCATGTCTGCGCCGCCGGCATGACCTTCATCTTCTGCGTCGGTCTCAACGCGGCGCTTCGCGACAGCGGGTGGTACGGGGAGCGCGGCTTCGCGCCAAACCTCATGGCGCTGCTCGACCTGGTGGCCCTCGGCACGGTGGCGGACGTCGTTCCGCTCACGACGATCAACCGGGCCTTCGTGCGCCAGGGCCTGACCGTCATGAGCCGTCGCTCGAACCCCGGCATAGCCGCCCTGTCCGCGGTGACGGAGCTCAGGTCGGAGCTCAGCGCCTATCACTGCGGCTTTGTCCTGGGGCCGCGCATCAACGCCGGCGGGCGGGTCGGCGCCGCGGATTCCGGCGCGCAACTGCTCTCGAGCGACGATCCCGTCTTCTGCATGCAAGTTGCCCAGCGCCTCGACGCCTGGAACAGCGAACGGCGAGAGCTGGAGAAGGCATGCACCAAGGAGGCGATCGAACAGATCGACGCGGCCGGCGGCCCCGGCAACATCGTCTTTGCGCTCGGCGAGAGCTGGCACGAGGGGGTCATCGGCATCGTCGCCAGCCGGCTGAAGGAAGCCTATGACCGCCCCTCCTTCGTCTTCACGGTGAACGGAAGCGAGGTCAAGGGCTCGGGCCGCAGCGTGCGCGGCTTCGATCTCGGCAACGCCGTCATCGCAGCTCGGCGTGCCGGCATCCTCAGCAAGGGCGGCGGGCACGCCATGGCCGCCGGCGCCTCGATGCCGATCGATCGCTACGAGGACTTCAAGGCATTCATGGAGGAGCGGATCGCTTCGAGCGAGTTCGCACGGACCGGGGTCGTTGCGACCGCCGACGTCGTCATGACGATCGACCGGGTATCCGTGGGGCTGATCGATTCCCTTTCGGTGATGGAGCCTTACGGGCAGGGCAATCCGCGCCCGCGCTTCCTGCTGACCGGCGGGATCCTGACGAAGGCCGACTTGCTCAAGGAAGCGCATCTGCGCATCGAGCTCACCGGGCCGGGCAATCGCCGACTCAAGGGCATCGCCTTCAACGTCGCGACCAGCCCGCTGACCGAGGGAATCATGGCGAGCATCGGCAAGCCAATCGAGGTCCTCGGGACGCTCGACGTCAACGAGTGGAACGGCACCCGCACGGCCCAGGTCCTCATCGAGGACGCCAGGCTGGCGGCCTGATCGCCCGCGGCCGGTTCGTCCCATGTCGACGCCCGTCGAGCTGATTCAGCTGACCGCGATCGCGCTGCTCCTGGTGGGGCTCGCGGTCCTTTCCCTGCACGATCTGCGGACGATGCTGCTGCCCGATCTCTACATGCTGCCGCTCGCCTTTCTCGCGCTGGCGGTCGCCTTCGTCGATCCGATCGGCCGTCTCAACACGCTCGATTGCCTGGTTGGCGGAGCGCTCGGCTTCTACGGCGCCGCCGCGATCCGGC
>Ga0310834_101249_pt1 | contig 16343 bp, 17 predicted proteins | sample SM_ome_2_FD_201314 | JGI IMG/M metagenome (GOLD analysis project Ga0310834, IMG submission 201314) | Sorghum-adapted microbial communities enriched on stacked mutant (SM) sorghum from Joint BioEnergy Institute, Emeryville, California... ... | reverse complement strand
GCGCTCGGGTTGCGCAAGGAGTTCGGCCGCACCGTCGCCGTGGACGGCATCGACCTCGAGGTCCCGACCGGTTCCGTGCTCGGGATGCTCGGCCCCAACGGCTCCGGCAAGACCACCCTCATCCGGATGCTCCTCGGGCTCACCCGGCCCACCGGGGGCGCGGCCGAGCTCTTGGGCCAACCGGTGCCCGAGGGCATCGAGCGGGCGCTCCCCCACGTCGGCGCGCTCGTCGAGGGCCCCGGGTTCCACCCGTTCCTGACCGGGCGGGAGAACCTGCTGCGCGCCGCGGCCATGGAGCCGCTGCTCGCCCGCCGCGAGATCGCAGGCGCCGTGGACGCCGCGCTGGAGCGGGTCGGGCTCGCCGAGGCCGCCGACCGCCGGTACCGGGGCTACTCGCTGGGCATGAAGCAGCGGCTCGGCCTGGCCGCGGTGCTGCTGCTGCCGCGCAAGCTGGTGGTGCTCGACGAGCCGACCAACGGGCTCGACCCCGCGGGCACCCGCGACGTGCGGCGGATCATCGCCGAGCTGCACGACGCGGGCACCACGGTCATCGTGTCCTCCCACCTGCTGGCCGAGGTCGAGGCCACGTGCACGCACGTCGCCGTGCTGCAGGCGGGCTCGCTCGTGGCCGCCGGCGAGCTGCGCGCGCTGCTCGCGGCGGGCACCACCGGGCTGGTCATCACCACCCCGGACGTCGACCTGGCGCTGCGCACGCTGCGCGCCGCGGGCGCCACGGCCTACCGGGCCGAGCGCACCAGCGCCGAGGAGCAGGCCGTGGTGGTCGGCGACGACGGCCCGCCCGCACCGGAGCTGATCGCGCTGCTCGTGCGCGCGGGCGTGGCCGTGCACGAGGCCCGCCGCAGCCGCACCAACCTCGAGGAGCTCTTCGCCCGGCTGACCGAGGAGCCCGCGTCATGACCACGACGGCCGTCCTCCCCGGCACCGACACGCCGCGCAGCGTCTCGCTGGGCCGGCTGCTCGGCGCGGAGCTGCGCTGGGTGCTGCGCCGCCCCCGCACGCTCGTGATGCTCGCGGTGTTCGCGCTCGTCCCCGTGCTGATCTCGATCGGGGTGGCCGTGGGCGACCCCGGTGAGGGCGGCGGGCGCGGCCTGATCGGCGCCGTCGCGGGCAACGGGCTGGTGCTGCCGGTCGTCGCGATCACGGTCTCGCTCGCGCTGCTGCTGCCGCTCGCCGTCGCGATGGTCGCGGCCGACGCGATCGCGGGCGAAGCGGCGCAGGGCACGCTCCGCGGGCTGCTGCTCGCGCCGGTCGGGCGCCTGCGTCTGGTCGGGATGAAGGCGTTCGGCGTGCTCGTGGTCGCGGTCCTCGCCGTGCTCGCGCTGGCCGTGGTGGGCGTCCTCGCGGGGGTGGTCGTCGTCGGCCGCCCCGAGGGGCTGCTCGTGACGCTGTCGGGCACCACCCTCGAGACGGACGAGGCGCTCGGGCGGATCGCGCTCGTGGTCGCCTGGACGATCGGGCAGCTGGCCGCCGTCGGCGCGGTGGCGCTCGCCGTCTCCGCGCTCACCGAGCACCCGTCGGTGGTGATCGCCTCCGTGCTGGGCGGGCTGATCGTGTTCGGGGTGCTGTCGGCCATCCCCGCGCTGGAGTGGCTGCAGCCCTACCTGCTCACCACCGGGTGGACCGCGGGCGCCGACGCCCTGCGCGACCCGATGCCGGTCGACGGCATGGTGACGAGCACCCTGCGCGCCCTCTGCTACCTGGCGGTGGGCGCCGGGATCACCGTCTTCCGGATGCTGCGCCGCGACGGGTAGCGCAGGATTGCGCCATGCCCAGGCCGAAGCTGCTCGACGACGACGAGATCACCGCCGCGCTCGCCGACCTCCCCGGGTGGGAGCGGGAGCAGGACGCGCTGGTGCGCACGACCCAGCTGCCGTCGTTCCCCGCCGCCATCGCGGTGGTGGACCGCGTGGCGGCGATCGCCGAGGAGCGCGACCACCACCCCGACATCGACATCCGCTGGCGCACGCTCACGTTCCGCTGCTCCACCCACTCCGAGGGCGGCATCACGGAGCTGGACGTCGCGCTGGCCAAGGCGATCTCGGAGGAGATCGGCAAGGAGATCACCAAGGACGTCGCCGCGGGCGGCGGCTGAGGGATCAGTCCGCGGCCAGGGCGGGCGCGCGACGGGTGGCGGCGCGCAGCGCGAACACCAGGCCGACGACCACCAGCCCGAGCACCGCGCCGACCTCGGGCAGGGCGAGCAGGCCGACGGTGCCGATGACGGCGCCCCCGAACACGGCGGCAAGGCCCATGCCCAGGTAGATCGCCGACGCGTTGAGCGACAGCACCAGCCCGCCCGCCGGGGCCAGCTCCAGCAGCAGGTTCTGCACCGGCGGGTTGAACGACCAGGTGAACACGCCCCACGCGAACAGGGCGAGCGCCGCCCCCACCGCAGCCGTGGCGGTCCACGGGAGCGTCGCCACCAGGACGACGAAGCCGCCGACCGTCGCGAGCAGCGTCGGCATGCTCCCGAACCGGTCGGTGGCCCGGCCGCCCCACGCGTTGCCCACGATCGCGCCGAGGCCGTAGGCGAGCAGCAGCCCGCCGATGGTGGGGCCGGCGAGGCCGGTCGTGAGGCCGAGCAGCGGAACGATGTAGATGTAGACGCTCATGGTCGCGACGACGCCGAGCACCGTGATCGCCAGCACGGTGAGCACGCGCCGGTCGGCCGCGACGGCGAACCGCTCCCGCAGCGGCACCGACGGCGAGCCCTCCAGCACCGGCAGCAGCGCCCGCACGGCGACCGCCGTGGCGACGCTGACCGCCGCGATGAGCGCGAACACCCCGCGGTAGCCGATGCCGTCGGCGAGCAGCGAGCCGATCGGCACGCCCAGCGCGAGGGCGACGGTGAGGCCGCCGAACACGATGGCGACGGCGCGCCCCCGCTCCTCGGGCGGGCGCAGCGCGGTGGCGAAGAGCGTGGCGGCGGGCGTGTAGGCGGCGGCGCCGAGCGCCGCGACGATGCGCCCGCCGAGCAGCAGCGGGTAGCTCGTGGCGACCGCGGAGAGCGCATTGCCCGCCGCCGACACGAGCAGGGCGACCAGCAGCAGCCGCCTGCGTTCCCACCGGGCCGTCACGGTCGCGAGCACCGGGGCGCTCACCGCGTATGCGAGCGCGAAAGCGGTGGTGAGCTGCCCGGCGGCGGTGACCGAAACGCCCAGCTCTGCGCTGACCGCGGGCAGCACGCCCGCGATCACGTAGGCGCTCGTGCCGACGGCGAACGCGCCGGCGGCGAGCAGGTGGGTGCGTGCGGAGGCGAACATCCGGGACCTTCCCAGGCGGAATCCAAGTACGACGGTCACCGTACTACGACGGTGGTCGAACTTCGATGTCCGTCGTACGATCGCGCCATGCCCGCCGTCGCGCAGGACGCCCGGCTACCCCAGCCGGCGCGTGAGGAGATCCGGATCGAGCAGGTCCTGGCCGCGCTCGGCGACCCGGTGCGCCTGCAGTACGTGCGGGAGCTCGCGAAGTGCGCCGACGGGGTGGCGTGCGGGTCCATCCCGCTGCCGATCACGAAGTCGACGCGCACCCACCACCTGCGCATCCTGCGCGAGGCAGGGGTGATCAGCATGCGCGTCGAGGGCACGCGGCGCATCGCCCACCTGCGCCGCGACGACCTGGACGCCCTCTACCCGGGGCTGCTGGACGGCATCCTCGCCGCCCCGCACTGACGGGGCGGCGTCAGAAGCGGCGGTTCGCCAGCACGGGCACCGCGGCCCGCGCCCGCTCCACCTCGTCCAGGTCCAGGTCGGCCACCAGCAGGTCGGGTTCCGCGCCGAGCTGCGCCTGGATCGTGCCCAGCGGGCCGGCCACCGCGCTCGCGCCGATGCCGGTGGGCGCCTTGCCCGCCTCCCGGCCGACCGTGGTCGGGTCGGCCTGGTCGCACGCGGCCACGAACGCCGTGCTGTCCAGGGCCCGCGCGCGCACCAGCAGGTCCCACTGCTCGCGCTTGCCCGGCCCGGCACCCCACGAAGCCGGCACGACGATCACGGTGGCCCCGCTGCCGGCGAGCGTCTGGAACAGGCCGGGGAAGCGCAGGTCGTAGCAGGTGGCGAGCCCGACGGTGACGCCGCCGACCACGATGGTGACCGGCTTCGTGCCAGGCGCCACCGTGCGCGACTCGGCGAACCCGAACGCGTCGAACAGGTGGATCTTGTCGTAGCTCGCCTCGACGCCCGGGCCGGTGGCGAGCAGCGTGTTGTGGACGCGCCCGTCGGCGGCGGGCGTGAACATCCCGGCCACCACCGTGACGCCCGCGCCCGCGGCGATCTCGCGCACGCGCTGCGCCCACGGGCCGGGAAGGGGCTCCGCGACCGGGCCGAGGGGGTTCCCGAACGCGCACATGGTGGCCTCGGGGAAGACGACGAGCTCGGCCTCGGCGGCCGCGGCCCGCTTCACCCCGTCGGCGACGAGGTCGAGGTTCTCCGCCGGGTCGGCCGTGGCGGCGATCTGAGCGAGGGCGATCCGCACGAAACCTCCAGTTCATGTATACCTAATGCATGCAAAAGCCGGTGTCGGGCCGCGAGCGCGCGTACCGCCACCTGCGCGAGAAGGTGCTGGTCGATCCGGACATCCAGGGAACCTTCCTCAACGAGGTCGAGCTCGCCCAGGACATCGGCGTTTCCCGCACCCCGGTGCGGGAGGCCCTGCTCCTGCTCGTCGCCGAGGGCCTGGTCGAGATGGTGCCCAAGCGTGGAGCGTACGTCCCCCCGCTCTCCGGGCGGCAGATCCGCGAGCTCATGGAGCTGCGCGCGCTGCTCGAACAGCACGCCGCGTCCGTCACGCTCCGGGAGGGCACGGTCCCCCTGGACGCCATGCGCGCCGCCCTCGCCGAGCAGGAACGCCTGCTCACCGGCGAGTGCGACGCACGGGAGTTCATCGAGTGGGACCGCCGCTTCCACCAGGCCCTCGTCGACGCGGCGGGCAACTCGTTGATCGCCCGCACCTACGCGGGCCTGCGCACGCGGCAGGTGCGCGTCGGGGTCGCCGCGCTGTACCGCGCCACCGACCGGCAGCGGGCCGTCCACGCGGAGCACGGCCGCATCGTCGCGGCGCTCGAGGCGGGCGACGCGGCGGCCGCGCACGAGGCGATCGCCGACCACCTGCGGATCACGCAGCAGCTGTTCCTCCAAGCGTGACCAGCAGCTCCTCGTCCTCGTCCGGGTTCGCGTCGCGGCCCGCGACCAGCCCCGCGAGTGTGACCAGGCAGGCCACGAGCACGTAGAGCGCCACCGGCACCCACGACGCCCACGCGCCCAGCAGCGCGGTGAACGCCAGCGGGGCGATCGCCCCGCCGAACACGCCCGCGATCGTGTAGGCGAGCGAACTGCCGGTGTAGCGCAGGCGCGGGGTGAACTGCTCGGTGACGAACGCGGCCTGCGGCCCGTACATGAACGAGTGCAGCGCCAGCCCGACGACCACGCCGACGACCAGCACCGCCGTCGATCCGGCGTCGATCGCCGGGAAGAACACGAACGGCCAGATCGCCGAACCCACGGCCGCGGCCGCGTACACCGCGCGCCGGTTGAACCGGTCGGACACGGCGCCGGCCAGGGGGATGAGGCCGAGCTGGCAGGCCGAGCCGACGAGGATCGCCGTGAGCACCTGGGCCCGGCTCATGCCGACGACGGTGGTCCCGTAGGTGATCACGAACACCGTGAACAGGGCGTAGCTGACGTCGGGCCCGATCCGGCTGAGCACCCCGGCGAGCAGGCCGCGGCCCTGCGTGCGGAAGACGTCGCCGATCGGCGCGGCGGGTTGCTCGCCGCGCTGCTGGATCGCGCGGAAGACCGGCGTGTCCTCCAGCCGCAGGCGGATCCACAGCCCGAACCCGACGAGCACCGCGGACAGCAGGAACGCCGCCCGCCACCCCCAGCCGAGGAAGGCCTCGTCGGTGAGCGTGGCGCTCAGCAGCGCGAGCACGCCGTTGGACAGCAGGTTGCCCGCGGGCGGTCCGATCTGCGCCGCGGACGACCAGAAGCCCCGCTTGCGCGGGTCGCCGAACTCGCTCGACAGCAGCACGGCGCCGCCCCACTCGCCGCCGACGCCGACGCCCTGGGCGAACCGCAGGAGCACCAGGATGATCGGCGCGGCGACGCCGATCGTCGCGTACGTCGGCAGCACGCCGATCAGGAACGTCGCGACGCCGATCAGCAGCAGCGTGAGCACCAGCACCTGTTTGCGCCCGACGACGTCGCCGAGGCGGCCGAACACGAAGCCGCCGAGCGGGCGCGAGACGTAGCCGACGGCGTATGTCGAGAACGCGAGCAGGGCGCCGGTCAGCGGGTCCGACTCCGGGAAGAACAGCTGGGGGAAGACGAGGGCGGCCGCGGCCGAGTAGACCGCGAAGTCGTACCACTCGAGCGACGTGCCGGTGAGGCTCGCCGTGAACGCCTTCACCAGCGAGCGCCGATCGATCTCCGTGGGCATGCGCGTTCCTCCGGTCCGGTGGCGACTCGCGCTATACTTCATGTATACAAGTCGCATGCGCAAGTCCTGGACGCCCGAGCTCACCTTCGACCTGCCCGACGGGACGACGGTCGCGGTCACCGTCACGCGGCTGCTCAACGGCGGGTACGCCGGGCGCGAGCAGGACGAGGTCGCGGCGCACGTGGCCGAGCTCGCCGAGCTGGGGGTGCCCGCGCCCGAGGTGACGCCCGCCCTCTACCCCGTCGCCCCCTACCTCGCCGCCCAGACCGACGCGGTGCCCGTGCAGCACGGCCGCACGTCCGGCGAGGCCGAGTGGGCGCTCGTCGTGGCCGGCCCGCAGCCGCGGGACCTGCTGCTCACCGTGGCGTGCGACCACACCGACCGCGCCCTCGAGGTGCACGGCGTCGCGTGGAGCAAGAACGCGGGCCTCGACGTGCTGGGCCGCGGGGCGTGGCGCCTCGCCGACGTCGAGGACCACCTCGACGAGCTGCGCCTGCGCGCGTGGGTGACCAGCGGCGGCGGCCCCGAACGGCTGATCCAGGACGCGACGCTCGCCGCGCTCCTGCCGCCGCGGCACTGGCTCGGAAGCGTCGGCCACCTGCTGGAGCCCGGGACGGTGCTGCTGTCGGGCACCGTGTCGATGCTGCCGGGCGTCGACCAGTTCGCCGACCGCTGGCGCGTGGAGCTCGCCGACCCCGTCACCGGGCACGCCCTCGGCCTCTCCTACACGGTGGAGCGCATGCCGGAGCCGATCGGATGACGGCGCCCCGCCGAGGGGTCGCCGGCCGGCGTTCCCGTCACCACCCCGGGACGGCCGGCGGTGACGTCGGCTAAACTCCCCGCCGTGCAGCGGTTCTACTTCTGGTTTAGCCGACCGGCCCGGGAGGGGTCGGCGGGCGAACCGCTGCGCTGACCTTCCACCCCGAGCCGGATCCCCGAGCCGGCTCGGCGGTTTCTCGACGAGCGCGGCTCGACCGACACAGAGAGCGCCGTCATGACCCTCACCGCCGTCCCCGCACTGGACGAGCACCGCACCACCCGGATCAGCCCGCTGCTGTCGCCGTCCCTGCTGCGCCACGAGCTCCCCGTCGACGCGACGGTGGCGGAGACCGTCACGAGATCGAGGGCCGAGGTCGTCGACATCCTCGACGGCCGCGACGACCGCCTGATCGTGGTCGTCGGGCCCTGCTCGATCCACGACCCCGACGCCGCGATGGACTACGCCCACCGGCTGGCGGAGCACTCCGAGCGGGTCGCGGGCGAGCTGCGGGTCGTCATGCGCGCCTACTTCGAGAAGCCGCGCTCGACCGTGGGCTGGAAGGGCCTGATCAACGACCCCGGCCTGGACGGCACCTACGACGTCAACCGGGGCCTGCGCACCGCGCGCAAGCTGCTGCTCGACGTCACGGCGCTCGGCCTCCCGGTCGGCTGCGAGTTCCTCGACCCGATCACGCCCCAGTTCCTCGCCGACGTCGTGACGTGGGGCGCGATCGGCGCCCGCACGGCCGCGAGCCAGGTGCACCGCCAGCTGTGCAGCGGGCTGTCGATGCCGGTCGGCATCAAGAACCCCACCGACGGCGACGTGCAGGTCGCGGTCGACGGCGTCCGCGCCGCCGCGGTCAGCCACGTGTTCATGGGCATCAACCGCGACGGCCTGGCCGCCCTGATCACGACGTCGGGCAACCCGGACTGCCACGTCATCCTCCGCGGCAGCACCAGCGGCCCGAACCACGACGCCGCCTCCGTGGCCGACGCGCTCGACCGGCTCCGGGCCGCCGACCTCCCCGCCCGGCTGATCGTGGACGCGAGCCACGGCAACAGCGGCAAGGACCACGTGCGGCAGGCGGGCGTCGTGCACGAGCTCGCCGAGCGCATCGGCGCCGGCGAGGAGGGCATCACCGGCGTGATGATGGAGAGCTTCCTCGTCGGCGGGCGCCAGGACCTCGGCCCGAACATGACGCGGGGCCAGAGCATCACCGACGCCTGCATGGACTGGGACACCACGGCCGGGCTCCTCGACGAGCTGGCCGCTGCGGTCTCCGCAGCGCGGTCGCGGCGAGGGACTCCAGCTCCGCCGCGACCGCCGCGCGCCCGACCGGCTCCGCCTGGGCGTTCACCACCGTGGTCCCGTCGCGCCGCGAGGCGTAGTGGTGCCCGGTGAACCGCACCCGCCGGTACGGGCCCTCCTCCCGGGACAGCTCGGTGACGTTCCCGGTGCCGTGGGTGTCGACGAGCCGGTGGAACTTCCGCGCGCTGCGGGTGTCGGGCATCTCCACCCACGACACCGCCACCAGCACCACGCCGCGCTTGCCGTCCCGCACCTCGAACCACGCGCGGTGCAGCGCCACGCAGGGGTGCTCGCGGAAGAACTCGCGCACCTTCCCGTAGGAGTGCGCGGCGCAGTCGTCGGTGGTGTCGAAGCGCTGCTCGACGCGCACCGCCTGGCGGAGCAGGCGCAGCCGGGCCGCGTTCGCGTCCCGCCGGCGGGCCTGGCTGCTGGCGCGGAGGCTGCTCGCGCTCACGGTGACGCCGCTCCCCCCGGCCGCCGCGGTGCCGGCGACGGTCGCCGTTCCGCCTGCTCCGATCGCAACGGTCAAGACGATGGCGAGGAGGAGACCTCCGCCCTTCCCCTTCGCCTTGTACCCCGGACGCCGCCGACCTTCATCATCCGTCCACCAGAAGTCGGGCTTGTCCGCCATGATCACCCCCCGTCTCAGCGGGCGGCAGCATATGACCGGGATCACCCGATCGTGCGGACGAATCGCCGAAGCGGATTCGATCTCCGTGACGTTTCCCGAGCCCCGTCACGCGGACGGCTCAGCCCTCCACCTCCGCCAGCCGGCGGGTGAGGAAGCGGCGTTCGGCGTCCGACTCCGTCAGCGCCAGCGCCTTCCGGTACTCCTCGGCCGCTTCCTCCCGCCTGCCCTGGCGGCGGAGCAGGTCGGCGCGGGTGGCGGGCACCATCCGGTAGCCCGCCAGCTCGTCGCCGACCTCGTCGACGAGGGCCGGCCCGGCCGCGGGCCCGTCCGCCATCGCGACGGCGACGGCGCGGTTGAGCCGCACCACCGGCGAGGGGGTGAGCTGCGCGAGCCGTCCGTACAGCGCCGCGATCTGCGGCCAGTCGGTGTCGGCCGCGCGGGCGGCGCGGGCGTGGCAGGCGGCGATGGCCGCCTGCACCTGGTAGGGGCCGGGTGCCCGGCGGCGCAGCGCCGCGTCGAGGAGCGCGAGCCCCTCGGCGATCTCGTCCCGGTGCCACCGGGCGCGGTCCTGGTCCTGCAGGGGCACGGGGTCGCCGGCGTCGTCGAGGCGCGCCGCCCGCCGCGAGTGCTGCAGGAGCAGCAGTGCCGTCAGCCCGAGCACCTCGGGGTCGTCGGGCATGAGTCCCGCGAGGGGGCGGGCGAGGCGGATCGCCTCGGCGCACAGGTCGTGCCGCACGAGCTCCGCCCCGGCCGCGGCCGCGTAGCCCTCGTTGAACAGCAGGTAGACGACGCCGAGCACGCCCGCGATCCGGTCGGGCAGCAGGTGGTCGGGCGGCAGCCGGTGCGGGATGCCCGCCCGGCGGATCTTCCGCTTCACCCGCACGATCCGCTGCGCCATCGTCGCCTCCGGCACGAGGAACGCCCGCGCGATCTCCGGCGTGGTCAACCCGCACAGCGTGCGCAGCGTCAGCGCCACCCGGCCTTCGAGGGACAGGGCGGGGTGGCAGCAGGTGAAATCAGGCGGAGCCGTTCGTCGGGGATGGCGCTCTCGTCGCCCGGGTCCGCGGGCCCGGGCAGCGTCGCCAGCTCCCTGAGCTTCGCCGCTTCGATCTTGCTGCGCTTGAGCCGGTTGAGCGCCGCGTTGCGGGCGGCGGTGGTGAGCCGCGCGCCGGGGTTGCGCGGCACGCCGTCGCGCGGCCGGCGGGCCAGCGCCTGCGCGACGGCGTCCTGCGCGCACCCCTCGGCGAGGTCCCAGTCGCCGGTCATCCGGATCAGCGTGGCGACGACGCGGCCCCACTCGTCGCGGAACGCGGCGGCGACCGCCGCCTCGATGGCCTCGTCGAGATCGGCGCACTCCAGCAGGTCGAAGCCGAACACCTGCTCCTTGGTCTCGGCGAACGGACCGTCGGAGATCATCACCTCAGCGCCCCGCACCCGCACCGTGGTGCTGTCCGACGGCGGACGCAGGCGGTTGCCCACCAGCCGCACGCCGCGCCCGTCCATCTCGCTCACCCAGTCCTCGATCGGGTAGCCCGTCTGGTCCTCGGCGCGCCCTCGTCGCCCTCGTAACCGCAGATCAGCAGCAGGTACTGCATCGTCGGTCCCTCTTCGTCCCGGTCGGTCACCCCTACGACAACCGGGAGGGACCGAAATCGACACCCGCTTGACAGGCAAGTCGTCACTTGCATATAAAGGCGTCGTGTCCGACGCGCTCTTCAAGGCGCTCGCGGATCCCACGAGGCGGACCATCCTCGACGAGCTCACCGAGAAGGACGGCCAGACGCTGTTCGAGATCTGCGGGCGGCTGTCGATGAAGCACGGGTACGGCGCATCGCGGCAGGCCATCTCCCAGCACCTCGCCGTCCTGGAGGAGGCCGGACTGGTCACCACCCGCCGCGAGGGCCGCTACAAGTTCCACCACCTCGACACCACCCCCCTGCGCTCGATCGTCGAGCGCTGGCCGATCGACTAGAGGGAGCCTGCGATGCTCACCATCAACCTGACGAGCGTGCTCGTCGACGACCAGGCCAAGGCGCTGGCCTTCTACACCGACGTGCTCGGCTTCGTGAAGAAGACCGACGTCCCGATGGGCGGGGCGCGCTGGCTCACCGTCGTCTCCCCCGCCGCTCCCGACGGCGTCGAGCTCGTGCTCGAACCCGACTCCCACCCGGCCGCGAAGGCCTTCAAGGAGGCGCTCGTCGCCGACGGCATCCCGTTCACGTCGTTCGCCGTGGAGGACGTGCAGGCCGAGTACGAGCGGCTAGCGGCGGCGGGCGTGCGGTTCGTGCAGGGGCCGACCGACCTGGGCCCCGTCGTCACCGCGGTCTTCGACGACACCTGCGGCAACCTCGTCCAGATCGCGGCCCAGAAGGGCTGACCCGCGGCGGCGTGCGCGGGCGAACCGGTGTGCAGCGGCGACCTCGCGCCCCACCACGTCGCCCACCGCTCGATCGCGCCGTGCCGCCCCAGGGCGGCGCGGACGTCCTCGTCGGAGCGGAACCGGGAGGAGGGCGTCGGCCCGGGCCGGCCCTCCACGAGCTCCCCGCCCCCACAGCCGCACCGCCGGCGGGGCGCCAGGACGCGCACGATCTCGGCGAGCGCCGCGTCGAGGTCGGCGTCGGCCACGTGCAGCAGCGTGCTCATCGTCCACCCGCCTCGAACGCGCCGTCGGCGGACGGGAGCTCCAGCACGGACGCGACCCGCACGTCGAGGCCGATCTACCGGCAGTGGGCCACGCGCCAGGTCGACGCCCGCGCAACCCGGCCCCGCCGCCGCGAACGCGGTGGCGTCGCGCCCGGGGCCCGCGCCGACCTCGACCACCGACCGGCACCCCTCGGCCCGCAGCGGCTCGACCACCGCCGCGCGCCGCGCCACGCGCTCCGAGGCGAGCTCCCGGCGGATGCGCTCGGGCACCGCGCCGTCGTCGTACGCGGCGAGGTCGCGCTCCCGCCGCCTCCGGACGGTGTCGTCACGCCCGCAGCGTGCCGGCCCGCCGGCGCGCCCGATCCCCCAATCCCTCATCCCCCAACGCCCCCTCGACCCCACAAGAACGCAGGCCGGTTGCTCGGCCGATCCCGGATGTCCGAAAGCTCGGTCGCTCCTAGCTTTTCCTCACATCGCCGGAGCGCGAATCGGAAAACCGGATCGAGGAGACGATCAAATGACCTCCGTTACCAACATCGCCGACCTGCTCGAGGCCCTGCGGCAGTGGCTGCTCGCCAACCCGAACGGCGATCTGCAGGACTTCGCGGCCGAGCACGACACGACGCCGCAGGAGCTCGCGGAGACCTGGAACAACTTCTTCGCCCACGCCGACTTCAGCCGCAACTACAACCTGGACACCGCGCAGGCGGGCGCGCAGGGCGCCACCCAGGCCGCGACCCAGGCGGCGGCGCACTCCGCCCCCGCGTACGTGCCTTCCTCGCCTCCGCCGTACCACGCGAGCCCCGAGGAATACGTGCAGTACCTGAAGCAGGAAGTGCACAACTACCAGCAGTTCACCACGATCAACAACATCGAGGACAATTCGATCAACACCCAGATCCTCGCCGGCGGCGACGTCGACCTCGACATCGACCAGAACCGCGCCGAGGACGGTGGCGTGGTCATCGACGACAGCGAGCTGGACGACGTCAACCTCAACACCGGTGACGTGGGTCCGGGTGGCGTGCTGCAGCAGGGCGAGACCAACCAGGCCGCCACCGGGGACGAGAACGTGCTGCAGGCAGGCGACAACAACGTCGGCAACACCGGCGACATCACCGCCAGCGACGGCAGCTCGGTCGCGGTCGGCGGCAACGCCAGCTCGATCGGCAGCGGCATCGACAACTTCGGCAGCGGCCAGCAGGCCACCAACGTCGCGGTCGGCGACAACAACAAGCAGGCCAACCAGCAGCAGGACAACGACAGCGAGGTCACCGTCGGCGACACGAAGGGCGGGACCGCGACCGGTGGCGCCGGCGGCGACGCGACCGGTGGCGCGGGCACCGGCGGCGACGGCGGCGACGGTGGCGACGGCGGGGCCGGCTTCCCGTTCGGCGATGGTGACGGCGGCGACGGCGGGGCCGGCGGCGCAGGCACCGGCGGTGCCGCGACCGGCGGCGCGGGCGGCGACGCCGACGCGAGCGCCGACGTCGACATCGACACCGGCAGCGACCAGAGCATCGACTTCTGATCGCCGCCCGGGGTAACGCCCGGGACCCGACGGACCGACTCAGCACCTTCGGAGGGGTGCTGGGTCGGTCGTTCGTCGTGGCGTGTGTTCACGAGGGGGAAGCGTGGCGCTGTCGGATGCCATCCAGCTCGTCGACCTCGCCCGCAGGGCGACCGAGGCCTACGGGCGCCCGGACCTCACGGCGAAGCTGAGCCGGACCCGTGAACGGCTGACCGACCCGAACGTGCGGGTGCTCGTCGTGGGCGAGTTCAAGCAGGGCAAGAGCCTGCTGGTCAACTCGCTCGTGTCGGCGTCGGTGTGCCCGGTCGACGACGACGTGGCCACCTCGGTGCCCACGATGGTGCGCCACGCCGAGTCGCCGACGGCGGCGCTCGTCCGGGAGCCGTCCGGCGGCGGGGAGCCGGAACGGACGCCGATCCCGATCGGGGAGCTGGCCGCGCACGTCTGCGAGTCCGGGAACCCGGACAACCGGCAGCGGATCTCCTACGCCGAGGTGGGCCTCCCCCGGGCGCTGCTCGCGGGCGGGCTCGTGCTCGTCGACACCCCGGGCGTCGGCGGCCTCGGCTCCGCCCACGGCGCCGCCACGATGGCGGCGGTCGCAGGCGCCGACGCGGTCGTGTTCGTGTCGGACGCCGCGCAGGAGTACACCAGGCCCGAGCTCGACTTCCTGGCCTCCGCGATGCAGATGTGCCCGAACGTCGTCGCGGTCCTCACCAAGATCGACCTCTACCCGGAGTGGCGGCGCATCGCCGAGCTCGACCGCGCGCACCTCGCCCGCGCGGGCGTCACCACCGAGCTGATCCCGGTCTCGTCCGAGGTGCGCCAGCTGGCGCTGCGCACCAAGGACAAGGCCCTCAACGAGGAGTCCGGCTACCCCGCGCTGGTCGGCTACCTGCGCAACCAGGTGCTCGGCCAGGCCGAGCGGCTCGCGCGCCGCGCCACCGGCCAGGACGTCGTCGGCGTCTGCGAGCAGCTGACCGCCACGATGCGCGCCGAGCTCGCCGCGCAGGAGACGCCGGAGCGGGCGCACGAGCTCGTCGCCCGGTTGGAGCAGGCGAAGGCCGCCGCCACTCAGCTGAAGGAGCGCACCGCGCGCTGGCAGGTCACCCTCAACGACGCGATCGCCGACCTGACCTCCGACATCGACCACGACCTGCGCGACCGGCTCCGCACGGTGCTGCGGGAGGCCGAGACGCTCGCCGAGGACGCCGACCCGGCCGACATCTGGGACCAGCTCGCGAAGACGTCATTTCAGAAGTGGTGGGCCCGGTCCTGTCGGTGTTGGCTGGGACTGACAGCATCGGCGCATGCCCGCGCCTCGTGTGTCTGCGAAGACGAAGATCTTCGAGTTGGAGATCGTCCTGGCCGGGGTGCAGCCGGCGGTGCGGCGTCGGGTGCAGGTGCCGGGCGAGGTCGACTTGTCGGTGTTGCACGAGGTGGTGCAGTCGGTGATGGGCTGGACGAACTCGCATCTGCACGAGTTCGAGATCGCCGGGCGCCGCTACGGGATCCCGGACCCGGACTGGCCCTCCCAGCACGTCACCGACGAGGCCAAGGCCAAGCTGTTTCGGCTGGTCAAGGCGGGTGACCGGTTCGGCTATGTCTACGACTTCGGCGACAACTGGACCCACGAGATCGCCGTGGAGAAGGTCTTCGCCGCCGAGGCGGGGGTGCGCTACCCGCGTTGCGTGTCTGGACAGGGGGCGTGTCCGCCCGAGGATGTCGGCGGGGTCTGGGGGTATGAGGAGTTCCAGGCTGTAATGGCCGACCCCGCCCATCCCGACCATGCTGAGCGCCTCGAGTGGGCGGGCGGTGAGTTCGATCCGCACCGCTTCGAGCCCGCTGAGGCTGACCGGGCCCTGGAGTGGCTGGCGTGGCGACCGCTGGCCTCGACTTCGTAGACGGCACCGGGGCGAGCACTCGGGCGAGCACCGGGGCCGATCCTCACGCCGGTTTCGGCCGGTGTCCGACGAGGCGGCGGTGGCAGATCAGGGCACAGGCCAGCGACAACAGGGCGGTGATCGTGGCCTCGGCGCGGTCGTAGCGCAGGGCGAGACGGCGGAAGTCCAGCAGCCAGGACATGGTGCGCTCGACGACCCAGCGGACCCGCCCGAGCCGGGTGGAGTCCTCGATCCCGCGCCGCGCGATGCGCACCCCGATCCCGCGCTTGCTCAGGTAGCGGCGGCAGCGGGGATAGTCGTAGCCCTTGTCGGCGTGCAGCTTGTCCGGCCGCCGTCGCGGACGCCCCGGCCGTCTGGCGTGTTCACGGACGCCGGGGTTGGTGTCCAGCAGCGGGGCGAGCATCCGACTGTCGTGGGTGTTCGCCCCGGTGACCAGGGCGTGCAGCGGCAGCCCGCCTCGGTCGCAGAGCACGTGGTACTTGCTGCCGGCCTTGCCGCGGTCGGTCGGCGAGGGCCCGGTGGCCTCGCCGCGGCGCTTGGCCCGCACGCTCACGCTGTCCACCGCGGCGCGCGACCAGTCCAGCAGGTCCTGCTGGGCGAGGCGGTCGAGCATCACACGGTGCAGTTCCTGCCACACTCCGCCCTCCTGCCACTGCTGCAGGCGCCGCCAGCAGGTCACCCCGGACCCGCAGCCGAGCTCGGCGGGCAGGGCGTTCCAGCTGATCCCGGTCTTGAGCACGAACACGATCCCGGCCAGCGCGGCTCGGTCCGGGACCCGCGGCCGGCCTGTCCGTCCCCGCTTCGGTTTGGGCGGCTTCGGTAGCAGCGGCTCCACCAAGGCCCACAGCTCGTCGCTGACCAACCGCTCGACACAAGATCGTCCCGACATCGTCGGACATGATCAGCGACCAGCATAGCTCCACACAGGACCGACACGCCGACTTCTGAAACGACGTCTAAGAGACATCGACATCGTTCGGAGCGATTGCGCTCCTTCTTGCTCCCGGGGTTCCGCAGCTAACGTGTGATCTGGTGCATGATCGCGGGTGTTGGTGCAGGTCAGCGGGGTTCGACCTGGTCCAGCACACCGAAATGCCTAGTAACACGACTTTGGCT
>Ga0310834_101240_pt1 | contig 16419 bp, 11 predicted proteins | sample SM_ome_2_FD_201314 | JGI IMG/M metagenome (GOLD analysis project Ga0310834, IMG submission 201314) | Sorghum-adapted microbial communities enriched on stacked mutant (SM) sorghum from Joint BioEnergy Institute, Emeryville, California... ... | reverse complement strand
GGCTGTCCATCCAGCTCGCTTCCGCTCCGGCTCCACCGGAGCTGTCCGCTGGCCAGGTCGAAAGCGGCCAGCCACGGTTCGCCGGAGGGACCGAGAGGATCAGCCGCCAGCAGCATATCGCCCCGGACGGCCAATCGCCCCTCCGGCGACAGAAGCCCGGCCCCCGCCACGAACATCCGCTCCAATTGCCGGCTCATGCGGTCGTATATCCACAGTTGGCCTTCTCCGTCCAGGATGACCAGACGGCCCAGCGATCCGACCGCGAAGGCGACCGTGTCTCCGATGCCCTCCAGTCCGTCCAAGGCGATCGTATCCAGCACTCCGTATTTCTCTCCGCGCTCCAGCGTCACACCGCTCCGGGAGACGTCCAGATTTCGCCAGACGCCTCTTCGGGCCCAATGCTCCGGCTGATTCACGGAGAAGAACGCCGCCGCGTTCTCCGTCATTCTCTCACCTCCGATGCGGATTGAGCCGCTTTACGATCGTTTACGTCTGCGTCCGGCTCAACAATTCGATATGATGGCTGCCGGAATACACCAGTCCGTTCGGCGGAAGCAAGATGTCCCCGCCCGCGCTCTTGCGCGCGTAACGCCCCTCCGCATCCAGCCACAAGTCCTGCACGTAGGCCACCCCTTTGATGCGGCCGATTGCCCCGTAAATATCTCCTTTATAGACGGTCCGGCCGAACGGCCATCCTTCGATGCCTTCCGCGGGGCGATCGAGCGGCGACAACAGCCGGTTCAGCGCCGCCGTGATCCGGTGCGCCTCTTCCATGAAGTGAGGCTCCACGACGACGACGGCATGCACCGTTACGCGAATATACTCCGGTGCCGCCGTATACACTTCCGTCGTGATCATGCGGCGTTCGTCCAGATGGCGGGCGACCGTCGCCAGAAATCCCCGGCTCGGCACCGGGGTCAGGCCGGAGCCGCAGGGCACGACGACGACCGTCACCGCCCCGGGCGAATCCGGCTTGCCCGGCGCGAAGTCCGGGATCACGTGCACTCTCGCCACGCGCAGCCCTGGCGTGGACATCGCAATGCGCGCGTAATCTTCGTCGGTGACCGCGCTGTACGGCGTCCGCCATTCCTCGGCGGCCCGCTCCAGGCACTCTTGCAGCGTCTCTCCTTCCGCGCCTCCGGAAGCGTAGCCCGGATTCGTCACCGTGAATCCGAGCGCGCCTTGTTCCGGCGACGCCCACTGGGTCAGCAAGCCGGGCTTGATATTGCCGCGCTCGCCTCCGCCCAGCCGGCAAGCGACAATGCGCAGATTGGGCGAGTCGTGGCATGCCGGAATCGCCCCGTGTTCGTCATCGCCGAATCGAAGTTCTCCCGTTCCGGGGTCGTAGATGAAGTGCCGGTCAAGCGGCCCCGAACGGTCGAAGCTGGCGACCGGCTGCCAATCCTCCCACACCCACTCGTCTCCGTCGGGCGCCCCGACCTGGATCCGAAGCGATGAGGGCCAACGGCAAGGCACGTCATACAACGGGAACTTCTGATTCGGCAGCCCGTTGCTTCGTCCGAACAGGCTGATCGCTTCGAAATCGGCTTCGCAGAAGATCAGCCGGACGTTCGCCGCCCCTTCCGGCGGGATCGCGCCATGCGTTCCGTCGCCGAAGCGGACGACCGCCGCGCCGGTCTCGCTCCGTTCCACCGAATACCGCCGGTCATCCGGCCCGGCCGCGCCGAGGTCCTCCGTCCGGCGCCACTCACGCCAGCGGCCGTCGGATTCGCGCACCTGTACGGCCATCCGCCCGTACCGGGCCAAATATCCATCCGCCTCCACGGTGAAGCCGGGAACGCCGGGACTGTCGAACTCCCTCGTCTCGCTCAGCGTATTCTGCTGCCGGACCCGGATCGTATTGAGCAGCAGCCGATCGATGCGGGGCGGCTGCTCGTATCCCGGTTCCACGACGGTGCAGGAGATCCAGTACCGGGGCTTGTCCGTTGCCGGATGGACAACAACCGGTCTCATCGGCCGGTCCAGACGGAACGTCACGCGGCCGCTGTAGGAGAGGTGCAGCGTCTCGTCCAGCTCCGGCTGCAGCTCGACCCAGGAGGGAGCTTGCGCTCCTTCCTCCAGCGCATACGCTTTCCAGACGACTTTCGCCGAAGGCACGACAGCCGTCCGGTCGGGAGCCGGCTCGCCCTCCTCCTCGTCTGCGAGCTTCACCGAGAGCGTGAGCCGTTCGCCAAGTCCCGGATCCCGGTCGAACGCGACGTACATGGCGCTTCCGGCGCGCGCGTCCGGCCCGAAGGCGTAGAACGCCGAGCTGCCCCCGCTGCTCGCCGCCGTCCGGTCGCCGACCTCGCGGTCCGTCCGGGTCACAACCCGGTCGATGGCCAGGGGCAAAAGCCGGACGGCCTCCGTCGTCTCGAACACCTGATCGCCGGCCAACAGCTTGGAGCCTTCGGGCAGCACCGCAGGCTCGTTCACCTGGCCGATCACCACTTCGGTTGCGGCGGACGAAGCTTCCCTGGGCGTGATGCGGAGCAGTTCGAGGAACTTCCGCAGATTGCGCTCCGGAATCCGGCTCAAATAGAACTGCTGCATCTCGCTCAGCCACGCGAACAGTTCGAGCATCGTAATGCCCGGGTCGTGGGCGTTCTCGTCGGTCCACTCGGGCAGGCGCTGCGGGATGCCTCTTCTGGCTTCCTGCACCATTCCCGCGAACGTCCGGTCGTCTAGCGGCAATCGGGGCAGCATCGTCCATCCTCCTCTCCTACGCGATCCGTCCTTAATCCGTCTCCACGGTCAGGCGATGGGTTCCGCCGGTCACAATGCCGTGGAGCACCTCGCCCAGCCGGTCTTCGGGAATTTCCGTCCGTTCCCCGTTCTCGACTTTCACGACGCCCAGATGCAGCTTGTCCACGCGCCGGACTCCGGGAACCGACTGCAGCAGTCCGTAAAATACCGATACGTGAACCGGTTCCCCGATCTCCCACCCGCCGCCGTCCATCCGGCCGGTCGACGTGTTCAGAAAACGATTCAGCCGCTGGACGCATTCCGCCTCCGCGGGCAACATCCGCTCAGGCGAATCGACCACGATCGTCGCGATCACCGAAATCTCCAGAAACGCGGGGGCGATGACGCTGAACCGGCCCGTTCGGCCGACCACGTTCGGCAAGCGGCGGCGAAGCCCCTGTTCCAGCCGGCGCTTGGTCTCCGGGAAGAACGCCGTACCGTCTCCCGGTGTCAGAACCGCCACGGTCAGATGGCCGGGAGCGGGCTCCAGCCTCGCGTTCCGCCCCGGCAGACATTTCACTTTGAGCACGTCCGGCGCAAGCTCCCGGACCACCCACTCCACATCCGTCGCCGAGATGCCCCTCCCGCGGTGCTTGAGCGCGTTCGGTCCTCTCCGCAGCGCACTGCCGATCGGTTCCGCTCCGCTGCCGCCCGACGCCGGGGCCGGGTTCGTGACGCCGCCGATGAACGCGATCGCCTGCATCATGCCCGTGATCTGATTCGGACCGACGTTGCCCCTCGGGCCTTCCGTCACCTGGTACGTGACGCGGATCTTGTCGCCGCCCTCTTGCGGCGGCGTGCGGCCCCGCGCGCCGTCGCCGAATCGAAGCTGCCCGGAAGCCGAATCCAACTGGTAATGCCGGTCGTCGGGCCCGGAGGCGGCAAATGACGTGACCGGCTCCCATCTGACCCACAGCCGCTGGATGCGGCCTTCGCTGTCGCGATAAATCTCGAATCGCTCCAGCTGGCTTTCGGATAAAGCCGCGATTTCGTGCTCCCCGATCGTGCTGGTCTCGTCCACCCACACTTCATGCCCGATCACGGGCGCCGCCGACAAGCGGAATCCGTCCTTGCCTTTCTCGGGATATTCGTCCCGGATCGTGTGCCGCTGCACGACGGGAACGGCGTTGCGCCGCACCGCATCGGCCACGGGAACCGCCGCACCTTCTTCCCCGTACGTCCCGTCGCGGTTGACCGCCCTTAGCCAGACGCGCTCCCTCCCGAACAGCCGCGCCGGAGCCAGCGCGGACGGGCCGGCGAATTGCAGCGTGCCGGTCTCCGTGAACCCCATCGTCTCGTCCACCGTCTTCAGCGGCGTCCAGGTCATGCCGGCGTTGCCGCGGACATAGGCTTCCCATTCCACCCAGGGAGGGCTCCCGTCCGCATTCACCTTGCGCCCCAGCGTGAAATGCAGGCGAATCGGTCCTTTGACCGGCGGAGCATCGAAGCCGAAGTAGACGGCGGGAGCCGGCGCCGGAATCGGCAGGAACGGCTTGAACGGAGCGCCTCCCTGCCGGGTCGCGGCCGTCACGTCCGTCATATCGGCATTGTTGAGGACGAACGCCGTCTCCGGCGTGAGCGAGGCGTTCCCGTCGTAGGCATAGGAGAAGCGAAGCCCCTCCATCCACGGACTCATGTAATCGACGACCGGCGCCGTGACGGGATCCGTCATCAGCACGCGAACGCGCAGCCAGCGGTCCTCCCTTCCGTTCACGAAGACGGGCTCCAGGTCCTCCGGACAAGGAAATTCGACCTCGTAGTCGGTGAGTTCCTCCGCCAGTTCCGCGAACAAGCCTTCATAGCGGCCGCTCTCCGGGATGCGCATCCAGTTGTCCCCGTTCCAGTACTCCCAGATGACCCGGCGGACATACAGCTTCGGGGCCGGCTTCGGCTCGAAGTCGGCGACGCGCATGATCATTTTCCAGCGGATCTCCGGATCCGGACCGGTGCGGAGCGGGCTTGCGACGTTCTTGGCCCGGAACTTCAGGCGAAGCCGGCTGCCCCGCTTGCTGAGCGCCTCCGGACAAGCCGCGTAGAACACCGAGTACGGAATGAAATGCGGCCCGAACGGGTGAAATCCGGTCCCGTCGAGTTCCGTATCGTTGAAATACAGCTCGGCGGGGAGGATGCCGTCATGATCCGATTCCGTGTCGTGGACGGCGCGCAACGTCAGCCGGTCCATCTCGGGCACCGCGTCCAGAACGGACGAACGGTCTTTGCCGGGCCGCACCCGGCAGCGAATCCACCGCCCTTCCACTCCGTTCACTTCTCCCGGTTCAAGGAATCCGGGCGTCTTTTTGCGAAGCGTCAGTTCGTTCCCCCGTACGGACACTTCCTCGAACGGGATCCATTCGCCCCCCCGGGAATACGACCATTCCAGCGCGTCCGTTCGTCCCATGACGGCGGCGAGGTCATCTTCCACATATCGCTTCCGCTCGTTGTGCCAGCGCAGCGTCAGGGCGGCCGGGCGGTCGAGCCACAACAGCTCGTCGTGCCGGATATACAGCGCGTGATCTTGCAGATTGTCCCCCTGGACGGAGAAGAGCGGCACGGGCGGCGCCGCGTCCGCGTTCAGGGCTTCTTCGTAGTTCTCCGCCGCCAGTACGATGCGGTCGAGCCCCGGATGCACGTTGAGGAGATCGACGAGACGCGCCGGCGTGACGGCCAAGGCGCTGTCGGTCTCGAACTGCAGATCGTCGCCGCCGTCTTCGGCGGATGCGGTCAGCACGGTGCCCGCCGGGACGTGGACCGTCTCCTGGACGCCGTCGTTCAGCTTGAACACGACATACGTCCGCGCGGGACGGGCCGGCTGCAGCCGGATGCCGAGCCGGTCCAGGAACGCGATGAAGTGGTTCATCGGCACCTGGTTCAGCCGGTTCACGTTCTCCTCCAGCATCTCCGCGGTCAGGAAGAACAGCGCCGTTCCCGCGTCCGGATCTTCCGGGGAGAACCGCCATTCCGGCGTATAATGGGGAACCATCTCTTTCATCTGCTTGATGAAATCTTGCATCGTTCTCGCGTCCACCGCCGGCGGTCCGTTGTCACCGCCTCTTGCCCATGCGCTCATTCCGCCGTCTCTCCCGTTTATTTCGTGCCTTCTTCCAGGTAGAAGGGATATACCTGGTTAAACAAGTTGTTCGTCGAACGGACAACGTAGCTCACGCGGATCGTCAGCCTGCCCGACAAGGCGTCGTCCGCCGACGCCTCGACCTCGACGTCGGTGACGCGCGGCTCCCACACGGTGATCGCTTCGCGGACATCCGATTCGATCAGCCGAAGCGACGTCTCGTCCATCGTGCCGAAGGCGAATTCCTTCAGCCTGCACCCGAAATCCGGCCGCATGACGCGTTCTCCCTTGGAGGTCATCAGGATGATGCGGATCGCTTCCGCGATATCTTCTTCGCCTTCCGACATCAGCACGCGCCCGGTCGTCGCGTCGACGGCAACCGGAAACTTCCAGCCCCGCCCCAAAAATGCCGCGTTCATCTTCTATCCCTCCAACTCCCCGCGTCCGGCGCCCGTTCTGCGAATCAATTGATTTTGACGAGGCTGCCTTTGAGGTTCACAATCCCGCTGGCTTGCAGGTTCAGCTGCGCGCCGGCTTTGATCGTCATGTTCGCAGTCGCTTCGAGATTGAGCTGGGTGCTCTTGACCGTAATGCCTTTCGTCGATTCCAGCTTGATGTCTCCCTTGTTGTCGATCGTGATCTTGTTCGTGCCCGATTTGATCTCGATCGTGCCGGACGAGCTGCCGGTCAGGGTGACGGACTGCTGGTCGTTCTTCGTTCCGATCGTGATTTTCTCGTTCTGATCGTCGATGACCATCTGAATCCCTTTGACCGTCTTCAGCGTCACCTTGCCCGCATTGGCCGTGTCGTCAAAAATGAGTTCGTGTCCCGACCTCGACTTGATTTTGCGGAGGTTGTTCTTCTCGTCCTTGGCCGGCGGCTTGTTGTTCTGGTTCCACAGGCAGCCGATGACGTACGGTTGATTCAAATAGCCGAGATGAAAAGCGACCAGCACTTCGTCCCCCACTTCGGGAATAAACAGCGTGCCCTTGTCCTTGCCCGACATCAGGGACGCGATCGGCACCCAATCCGTCTCGTGCTCGTTCTCGCGGAGCGGGAACTTCAGCTTGACCCGCCCCAGGGCGTCGGGGTCCTTGTTGTCGGTGACGGTCGCGACGAGGACGCCGTTCACCGTGCCGCTCCGGCTGCCGCCGGTCTCCGCATGGTCGTCGAAGCTGAGCCTCATATCGCGTTCCCCTCCACCGTAAACGTTGTTGTGTAACCCCGGTTGTCGATCGTATGCGTAACCCCGTTCATGACCATGGGCTGATTGAACTTCGGCCCGAGTCCGTCCAGTTTGATGTGCCGGCCCGCCCTCAGTTCCGGCAAGCCTACGCATTCGCCCTGCCCGCTGATCAGCCCCATCGCCCGCTCGTTCATCATCGCGTTGGCCAGCGTCTGCGCTTCCGCCTGCGTCGCCACATCGCTGTAGACGACTTCGACGAGATGGCTGGACAGCGCGCCCATGATGTCTTTGCCGGTCTTGCCGTTCGTGCCCACGATGTTGACGGTCTGGGATTCCGCCTGGAACGGCGCCCGCGTCTTCGGATCCGTCCCGCGCACGATGATCTTGCTCACCTGGTTGCTGATGTCCACGTCCGTCGAATAGCTGCGAAGGTTCTTGCCGTACATCAGCGTGATGACCGGGCTGGCGGACGGGTTCGGCTTGCGGAAATACAGCTTCTTGCCCAATACGAAAAAGTCGTGGTTCACCTCTTGGGCCAATTGCTGCAGAAAATGGTAGTCGCTCTTGCGGAACTGCTCGATCGTCGGCTTCGGCGTCATCGTGTCGTCGACCTGAAGCTGCAGGCTGTATTTGCCGCCGATCTCCTTGACGACGTCGCTCACTTTCTTGTTGTGCCACAGGTTCGACTTCGCGCTGCGCATCATGAGGAAGGAGCGGTCCATTCCCTGCACCGACACCGTCGGCTGGCCCGAAGAAGGATAGTCGAGCGAAATGCCCGTGACGATGCCGTCGAACACCTCTTCGAGCTTGTCCTTGTAGCCCATCTTGACGACGATCGTCTTGCCGACCTCGATGAGCGAGCCTACCCAGTTGAAGGAGCGGGACACCGCGTTGTAGGCGTTCTCGATCTTAAGCCGCACCGAATCGGCACGGGGGCCGGTCGACGTGTCCACCGTCACGGAGGACACCGCGATGCTCTGCTTCGTCAGGCTCTGTCCGTCAATCAGGATATCGAAGGCGGGCGCGAAAAAATGGCCGTACTTCTTCTCCAGATCGTCAAACGAGTAGGTCGTGGTGTTGAACGTTATCGCCATGCCAGCCTCACTCCAGCCTCGGGATCACGAGATTGCGTCCGACGGGCGGCTTGCGGGGATTGTCGATGCCGTTGGCCTCCGCGATCGCCCTCCAGCGGGACGGGTCCTCGTATTCTTCGGCGGCCAGCATCCAGAGCTGCTCGCCTTGCTTCAGCGTCTTCTGCTTCGTCCGGTCCGCGCTTTGGCGCGGGACGTTCTGATACTGCTCCAGCATCGTCTGCAGCGACCGGAACGTCACGTTCAGCGTCGCCCGCACCGGGATGCCGGAATCCAGGAACATCGTGAAGCGCTGCTGGACTTTCTCCGCCACCCCCTTGAAGTCCAGGGAACCCCAGACGAATCGGCAGGTCGGCGGCGCATGCAGATCGCGGTCCACGTTCAGGAGTCCGGTGATTTTCGATGTATGCGTGCGGACGTCCGTGCCGGCCTCGTATGTATCGAAGAACAGGTCCATCGTGAGCGTCGTCGCTTCCCCGCTGACGAACTGCGCGATCGGCGACTGCAGGCCCGGAATCGTCTGCCAGGCGTACTGGTTGCCGGATTGCAGGACGTATTCGCTGGGGTTGAACAGCACGTTGACGGTTTCCTGGGAGCTTCCCTTGATGATGATGATTTTCGCTTTCGAAAGCGCCATCGGCTCGTTCCTCCTGTGTCGCGCCGCGCCCGTCCGGCGGCGGATGATCGGTTGCCCGCGCGGGCAGTGCACCCAAGGGCCGGGCGGAGCGGGGCCCGTTGCGAACCCGTCAATACCCGCGCAACCGCTGCTCGAACTTCATGCGCTTCATCAGCGCGGTGTACACTTTGTCCGCCAGTTGCTCGGGATTCAGCTGCGGCAGCTTGCTCAGCGCTTGCTGGAGCTGCTCGGCGTCGATCTGCGGCGCTGCCGCCGCGGCAGCCTGGACTTGCGGCGTCGGGGCGGCGGCGGGCGGAGCGGCGGACGGGCGGCGCAGTTCCATCGCGGCCGCCGCAGGGCCGGATGCGCCGGCGCGTGGCTGTTCCGCGGAAGCGGAGCGGCGGAGCGGCGACGCAGCCGGGGAGGCGTATGCGAGCGCCGGCCGATCCGCGGACGGAGTTCCGGCGGCTGCAGCGACGGTGGCTGCGAGGGCCGGATAGCCGGGCGGCTGCGGCGCTGCGGCGGCAGCAGCCGCCAGAGGCAGACGGCCTAGCGGTTGCGTTGCGTCATCCGCAGTCTGGTTTGCCGCCGGGCGGCTGCGGAATACCGTCGCCGCCGCGCCGGGAACAGCCGGCATAACCGGCTTGCCGCCCGAAGGCGCGCTTCCCGGCACGACGCGCAGCACGACAGGAGCTGCGGCGCGATCTCCCGGCCGGGAGCCGATCCGGTGCACCGCGGCCAGACGGGCAATCGGCGTCCGCAAGCCGGCCGCCATTCGCCAGGTCGGGCGGAAGTCTTCCGGCCCGGCGGATCTTTCGGGACCGCCGGACGACGCCGCTCCGCCATCCTCATTCGTCCCGCCGCCGCGCCTTGTAGCCGGTAGAATCCCGGTCGGCAAGACGGATTGAGAACCCGGATCCGTTCCGGCCGTCATGCCGGAAGAGCCGCCTCCGGTTCGTCCGGCTCCCGGATCGCTCCGGTCCATCCGGCCGATCCGTTCGTCATGCGGCTCCCGGGCCGGAGCCGTCCGATGCGAGATCGTCGCGGGCGACGGACCGAAGCTTGGCCCATGCGGCGGGAGCGTCCGGGAAGCCGAACTTCCGCCCGCCGGGCCCGGCTCGCGCCTTCCGCCGTCCGTTCCGACGGTCGACCTGCGCTGGAGCGAATCCGCTCTTGCCAAGCGGCGGAAATCCGCATGGAGAACGATCGGAGCTGTCGTCTTCCCTCTGTCGTCTCCCTGCGGGGAACCGCCGGACTCCCTTCGCCGGGATGCAGCCAGACCGCCGATTCTGCCCAGAGAACCGATTCGGAACGGATTCGCCGGTTGGGCCGATGTCAGTCTGGCGGCAAGCGGCTGGCCGCGGCCTTCGTTCAAGGAGATCACCCGTCTCAGCACGAAGGACGCCATTTCCGCCGCGCCGGCTTTCGGTGCGGCTTGCGGCCCGGGCGGATTCGTCCGTGTCTCCGCCGGGGCTAAGGTCCGGAACGCGCGATTCCGCGTCCCGATGCCGCCCGCAGCTTCGGCATCCGCCCTCGGGGCCCCGCCGGCTGCGCTGCCCTCCGGCGCAAACGCCGCGCCGGAAGGCTTGCGGGCGTGAATCGTCTCCACCTGCGGCCAGCGGGCCAGCCGGATCCGCTGCCGGCGCGCCGCCGAGCCGGACGGGGCGCCGCCGGATTCCGCTTCGGGCGCGTCTCCCGGATCCCGCTGCCATCCCGGCCGATGTCTTGCGGCCATCCGTTCCAGCCGCTTCGCCCATGCCGCCGGGTCCGCCGATATCCGGCGAACCGGCGCTCGACCGGCCGTTCCTTCCCTCTGAACAGCCGGACCGCTTCGCCCCGCGGCGCCGGACTTGCCGCTGGATCCGGAGCTGTCCGTCCGCATCGGGGGCTCCGTCTCCGCCATACGGAAGTCCGCTCTAGCCGTTACGCCCCCGGAACGTTCCGCGGCGGCGCGCAAGATCATCCGGGGACTGTCCGCCTGCCGCCGCGCGGCAGCGGGGTCGCCGCCGCCTTCCGACCCTTCGTCGGCTGCGGATCGGAACAGCCGCAGCTTCGGCATCCCCGCGATCTTCCGATGGAAGATCCGGTAAGCAACCGGATATGCTCCGCGGAGCGCCCGCACCGTCGGTTCCGCGGTCTCCGCGCCGCCGGTCCGGCTGCCGTCTGCTCGATCTTCTTCCGCCGGGCTGTAGGAACGAGCGGGGGGGACAGAGCCGGCGGGCTCCCATGGAGACGACGAATGAGAAGCCGACTCACCGTCCGGCTCGGCCCGCGGCTCCGTATCGTCGATGCGGCCGGCGTCCTCTTGCCGCCGCACGCGTTCCCGAGCAGGCGAACCCGGGACGGGGTTATCGGGCAACGCGCCGCGCGGAGACAACCGCGAAGCCCCGTGCGCCGGCTCGACCCGCGAATCAGGCTGCGCCAGTCTGCCGGCTTCCGGACTTCGGGGAAGAGCCGACGCCGCGAACCCCGTCAATCCGCGTCCCGCCGGTCCTTCCGATCCCGCGGGACCGCTCCGCGCCAGCCGGAAAACCATCGGCGCGCGGCCGGTATTCGTCGTCTTCTTCCGACTCAGTACCGTAACGAAGTTCCGCGCGGGAACTTCCGCTCCCATGCGCCTGCGATCCTCCGGAGCGCCGCTTCCTCTCCGCCGTCTCTTCCCGCCGCGGACCGGATGGGCTCCCCGCCGCTCCTGCGGCTGCTGCCCGATGTGCGGCCGGCGGTTCCAGACGTTGCCGCGCCGGGCTGTGATCGGCGCAAGCGCGGCCGGCATTCGCGACGGTTCGGATTCGTAGGCCGCGCTCCTGCCGGGCCTGGCTTCGTCCGCTTGCTCCGTCTGCTCCGGCGCAGCCGGTTCCGGATCATCGCCTTCCGCTTGCACGCCGATCGGAGCCGCAAGGGCGAGCTCCCGCAGCCGCTGCCGATCCAGGATGATCTTCTCGACCTCCCGTACGACGACGACCCGCTTCTCCACGGTCCGCTCCGTCTCCCGGTCCCGATACACCGGCTTTTCCCTCACGATCTCGCGGTCCCGGAACACGACCCGTTCGCGCGGCGCTTCCCGGTCCCGCACGACCGGCTTCTCCTGAACGACGATCCGATCGCGGACGGGCATCACGACTTGCACCTGCACGGACGCGGCGGGAGAGGCGCCGCGGGCTGCGCGGGGCCGCCTCGCGCCATCGGAAGTCCGGTGGGTCAGGGACAGGCTCTTCGCGCCGCGCTTCGTCATCCCGTATTTTCCGACGATGTCGCCGACGAACGACTCGTGCCTCGCCTGCCGCAGCGGCAGCGTCCGATATGCGACCGGTCTCCTGGCCATCCGGCTCCCTCCTTCCCGCGTTCGCAAGCGGCCGCGCTTCTAGTTCCGAAAGATCGTCTTGATTCCGTTGTGCGCCAGTTCGACGCTCTCGATCGCCACATCGCTCGACGACGCGTTCAGCGACGGACCGCTCCACTTGATCGGATAGGCGTCGAAGAAGTTCCACCGGCACAGCTCGTGCCCGTCCTGCTTGATCAGGATGATCGAGCCGCTCTTGCGCGTGACGATCCCCCGCGACGCCGAATCATACCAGTTCCATAACTCCTGAGAGGAGGACATGCCTCGCCTCAGGACGATCGAGGGGTAGCGCGTGCCTTTGGGCAGCCGATGCACGTAGCCGTTGACGCCGCCTTCGCGGATCTCTTCGACTTCCGTCTGCGCTTCGAGGCCGTGCACCTCGGAGAAGCCCGCCACCAGCATCGCGTCCAGCTCCACGACAAAGCGGAACGCGCCGTTCACCCCATGGTTCATCGCACCTGCGCCTGCGGTCACGTCCCGCCGTCACCTTCCTTTTCCAAATACGTCGAAAACGTTCTGTCTCTCCGGCTCGTCGTTCAATTTCCGGTTGATCTTGGAAATCTCCTCGCACCAGCGCCGCCGTTCCCGATGATCCAGATTCATGATCTCTTCGTGGGGCCAATGGAAGTAATAGGCGATAAAGCCGATTTCCTCGTAGATCCGGTCGACCGGATATCCTACGAGAGCCCCTCCGTTACGGATAAAAAATCGACTTCCACCTCGAACTCATGGTCGCATTTCGGGCAGTTCGCGTGCATTTTCGGAGGATCCAGATCGTTGATATGGCGGTACAGATTTTGCAAATAGGCCAAGTCCGCTGTGAACAGCTTCTCGATCACCTTGGTGTCGATATGCTTCAGTTCCCCAAGACGGGTCACGACCCGGGCCAGCAATATCACCGTCAGATAGCTCGGATTCTGCTGCACGCGGGGGTCCCGCATCGGCAGAATCTCGTCCGCCGCGGTCGCGAGACGCATGACGCCGCGTTTGTGCAGCGTGCCATGGTCGTCAATATACCCGCGCGGAAGCTCGAATTCGTATTCCGTCTGAAACGCCATGCTCTCGTTCCTTTCGAAGGCGTAATTTGGAAAAAGGGAAAACAAGAGAGGGGGCCCCTCTTGTTTTCGCCGGTGAGTGAGATGGAAGCTCGGTTATGCGTTACGCCGTGCGGGTCATGCCTTCGTGCGCGAGCTCCAGGAGCTCGATCGCGACTTCCGAGCCCTGGCCGTTGAAGCTCGGCGCCGTGTAGCGGGTCGGCCAGGCTTCGATGACTTGCCAGGTCGCCACGTCGTTGCCTTCCTCGTCGATCGCGATAATCGTGACCGTCTTGCGCTCGACGGTGCCCTGGATGCACTCCTGAATCCACTCGTACATCTCCATGGACTCGGTCGCGCCCCATTTGAGCGTAATATTGCCGTAGCGGGCCAGCCCCGGCAGCTTGCGGGGCGTGATCACTTCGTTGCCTTCGCGGTACTGGACGACGTCGAACGAGGCGTCGAAGCCCGACACTTCGCTGAAGCCGGCCTGCTGAAGGCCTTCGATTTCCACGCGGAATCTAAAATTGCGGTACGGATCATTGCGTTCTCCTGGCATGGGTATCCCCTTTCATCCCGTTAATCGGGCTCCCTGCGGGAGCCGGAATTGATAGCGTCAGGTCAGCCGGTCCGCGTTAATCGCGCATTATTCGGATCCGGTCTTCTGCGTGATGCGGAAGATGACGAATTCGGCCGGCTTCACCGGCGCGACGCCGATGACGCAGATCAGGCGGCCGTTGTCGATGTCGTCCTGGGTCATCGTGCTGCGGCCGATGTCGATGAAGAACGCTTCCGTAGGCGATGCGCCCATCAGCGCCCCATCGCGCCATACCCGGGTCAGGAACGCGTCGATCGTCCGCTGGACGCGGGCCCACAACTGCTCGTTGTTCGGCTCGAACACGACCCAGTTGGTGCCGGCTTTGATCGATTCCTCGAGGAAAATGAACAGACGGCGAACGTTGACATATTTCCAGAGCGCGTTGGAGGATGCGGTCCGCGCGCCCCAGACGCGAATGCCTTGTCCGGTGAACGAACGGATCAGGTTCACGCCCTGCGGGTTCAGGATGTCTTGCTCGCCCTTGTTATACTGCACGTCCAATCCGACGACGCCGCGCAGCACTTCGTTGGCCGGAGCTTTCTGCACGCCGCGGGTCGTGTCGGAGCGCGAATAGATGCCGGCGATCGTACCGGAAGGAGGCACGAAAATATTGCGCTTGTCGAGCGGGTCGAACACCGACAGCCAAGGATTGTACAGCGCGCAGTAGCTGGAGTCGAACAGGTTGCGGTGCGTCAGCACGTCCTGCACCTTCGTCTTCTCGCGCGGAATGTCGAGAATGGCGAAACGGCTGCCGAGATTTTCGCAGTGCGCGACCAGCGACAGCTGAACGTTGGCGTCGGTGACGCCCGGGATCGCCATGATGCTGACCACGTCGTTGTCGATGAAGGATTGGATGCCCGTGCGGCGTCCCGGACCGCGGTCTTCGCCGATGAAATCGGCCGCGGACAAGCTGTCCACCGAACCGTCGCTGCCGCCGCCCAGCACGAGCTGGACTTTGCCCGACGTGCCTTCGCCCGTCACGGCGTCGAACGGATGCGTCGCGTCCGTGGACGTCACGAGCGCCTTCACGTTCACAAGATTGGAGCGGGCCGCCACTTTGTCGACGAACGTCGGGGCTTCCGGATTGAGCGACACTTTCTCGAAGCTCTCGGCTTCGTCGCCGAAGTAGACGTGCAGGGAGAACTCCGCGGTCGTCAGCACCTTGGTCGGCAGCAGCGCGTTGTCCACGACGTCGCCCGACAGTTCTTCCTCCAGCTCGATGACGTTGTCCTGAACGCTCACGATGCGGTTGTATTGCGTCTCTCCGTCCGCCGTGAACGCCACGACGTCTCCGGCGTAGAAGCCGCCCGCGTTCTTGACGCGATAGCGCTTGCCGATCACTTCATAGATTTGCGTCTTGGCCTTGCTGGCGTCCGTGATGACGATATTGACGAGGTTGCCCCAAGCGCCGGGGTTCTTCGCCGTGATGCTCAGCGCTTCGGCGACGCGGCCCTGAGCCGATGCCGGTTTGGCGTCGGGAGGAGCCACCCGCATGACGAACGCGCGGGATCCGCCGTTCATGAAAAACTGGTCGATCGCGTAAGCCAGGAAGCGGTAATTCCCATATGCGCTTTCGGACAAATACGTTCCGAACGTGCGCTGGAAATCCGCCGGGCTCGTGACCAATTGAGGGAGACCTTCCACGGGTCCCCGCTGGGCGAGGCCGATAAAGCCGGCCGTGCTCGTGCTGACGCCCTCGAGCGGCCTGGAGCCGCTCTCGAATTCTTCCACGTATACGCCTGGCGACAAATACTCTGCCATGTTCCCCGGTTTCCCCGATCCGTCTCGATGCGGTCGTCTCCGTGCTGCGCGCGGTCGGAAAAACCAGTTCCTCCTCTCTGATATTGGGTTTATTTATCGCCGTCCGACTCCTTGCTCCTTACGGGAGAAAGGAAAATCATCCGACGCCACGCACGACAGTTCGTCAAGTTGCTTCTTCCATTCGAACATCCGGCTGGTTCGCGACGCTCCCGGGTTCGACCCGCCAACGGAATTCCTTCCGCATTCCGCCGGATGCGATCTCGACAATCGCTTCGGCCGCAGCGGGGATGCTGCCCCGAAGCGGGATCACGACCGTGCCGTCCGCGGCGCTCCATGTCCGGCAGGCCGGCAGCAGAACGGATCCCCGCGGCCAATGGTTCTCCAGCGGCTGCTCGAGCGAGAGCGCGAGCCCTCCGTCTTCAACGTCGGCCACCGCTCCCCATTCGGCGGCTGCGCCCCCTCTGCTCTTCAGGACGAACGCGTCTCCCGGCTGCAGCCGGCCGCTGCCCGCGGCAACCGCGATCCTGCGGGCGCCTGCCGCGGCCTTGTCTTCCGCCAGCCGGCTTCTCGCCGCGCCGTCATGGTCGACGTAAGCGCTGACATTTGCGCCTGCCGCAGGAGCGCCGGAGGCGTCTACGACGCGGAACACGAAGCCCGATGAAGCCGAAGGAGGCGGATAGACGCGATTCGGACGCAACCCCACGGTCACAATCGGAACCTGGCCTGCGAATGAATCTAGATGGATGGGGATTCGCATTCGCAAATAAAACGGGGAATCGATCGTCAAGGTGCAATCCCGTCCCGGGAAATCAAGAAACGCGTAGCTGCCGTCCGATACCCGCACCGGAAGCCGGCTGGTTTCCTCCAACCGCACGATGAGCGCGGAATTTCCGGGCGGCTGTCCCGTCCAGAGATCGAACGGCCGCACCACGAGCGAACAACGGGTTACGAACGTTCGCGACGCCGCCGTCATGAGTTCCC
>Ga0310834_101237_pt1 | contig 16453 bp, 18 predicted proteins | sample SM_ome_2_FD_201314 | JGI IMG/M metagenome (GOLD analysis project Ga0310834, IMG submission 201314) | Sorghum-adapted microbial communities enriched on stacked mutant (SM) sorghum from Joint BioEnergy Institute, Emeryville, California... ... | reverse complement strand
AAGGCCATCGGCTGGCTCCCTTCAGTGAGTGCTTGGCCGTACACACCGAAGATCTAGCCGATGGCCGCCAACCTCACCGCGACCGAGCCGGCCACCCCCAATCCCCACCACCCGGCGGGACGCTCACAAGGGGGCCTGAGCGAGGCTCGATCACGGGCCGTAACGGAGCCGCGGAACAGACGACAGCAACCCTCCCGAACAGACGGCGAGCGGGGTTGCGATACCTCAGCAGCAACGCCTTGCCCTGTGCCGGCGCGACCAGTGACGCTGGCTCATCGTGCGTCGATTCCGGCCGCGGACGCCCGATGCCCACTGGTCTGCTTCACACGCGCGGTCGGCTGATCAGGTCGAAGTCCCAGCGGTGTCTGCCAGCGCGTTTCGTCTTCTCGGCCAACCAACGCCTGCCCGGGCCGACACACCGCCCCTCCGCCTCGCCAACCGCGAGAAGTTGATCTGCGATATCGCAGATTGCCCCTAGCCGAAACGCGACGAAGGACTCATACTCGCGAGTAAAGGCAGCGCGGCCTGGACAAAGGCACTCAGCGAAGCGGCGCCCGGTGGCACCCGGACGCCGCCTTCAGTCCAACCCAACGCTATGAGGAGGGGAGGACCCGCAAGATGCCATCGTCGCGCATCGCCCACCCTCCTCGCAAGCAACGAGGAGGTAACGAGCATGGCGGAGCTGTTCCCCGGCCCCGGCGTACGGATTACCCATGAAGCGGTCGAGACGCTCACCGGGGTCCGCCGGTCCTACCCCGTCGCCGAGCTCGAACGGCCCCACGTCGTCCATGAGAACCCCATCGATGTCCTGCTCGCCTCACCGACCGCACGCGTCTGTTCCAGCTCGTTAACCGGGCTGTCCGTGCTCGCGGCCCTGGCCGGATCACAGCTAGACAGTCCACACGCGACACTCGTGTGCGTGCCCCTCGCCCTCGCGGCGGCGGTTGCCGCCGTGCACGGGTGGCGGGCCTGGCGGCGTCCCCGTGCCCTGTGGGCCTACTATCGCGGCACCCGCGTCTGCCTGTTCGTCAGCCGCGACCGACTGCAGTTCGCCCAGGTCGTCCGGGCGCTCCTGCGGGCGCTCGAGGCCGTCGAGAACTGATCCCTCGATCAACCGTGGCGGCGGTCCACCCGGCCGCCGCCCCAACCCTCGCCGTCGGAAATGTCGGGAACGCGGCACCCCGGACACACCGTCCGATCATCCCAGGCGCAAACGGCGATCTGCTATATAGCAAAGATCCGCCCGCGACGACCGCACCACGGCCTCGCGGACGGCGACACCGGAGGGCACCGCCCGCCGGAGACGCTCCGCAGACGATGGTGGGGGAAACGGATTGCCCACGACCGACTCTCCCGCGGCCGCCCGCCGCCGACTCCGCTTCGCGCTCCGCGCCGCCCGCGAGGCGGCCGAAATGACCCAGGCCGAGGTGGCCGAGCGCCTTGAATGGAGCGTCTCGAAAGTCAATCGCATCGAAAATGGTGAAGTTACGATTTCGGCCACCGATCTGCGGGCCCTCATGGCGCTGCTCGGCGTGACCGACCCGGAGACGGTCGAGCGGTTCACGTCCTGGGCGCGCACCGCCCGCAGCCGGGGCTGGTGGGACGCGCCGGAATATCGCGCCCACCTAACGCCGGCGATGCGTCAGTTAATCCAGTACGAAGCCGAAGCCACCGCCATCCGCTGCTTCCAGCCGACGATCGTGCCCGGCGCACTCCAGACACCCGAGTACGCCCGAGCGGTTCTGGACTTCTGGAGTGAGTTGTCCGAGGAGACCCGAGCCGCTCGTCAAGCCATCCGTGCGGAACGACACCGACGGCTCTTCGGTGACCGATCGGCGCCTCCGTACCACCTCGTCCTCGACGAGTCGGTTGTCCTGCGCCGGGTGGGTGGGGCCGCGGTCATGGCGGCCCAACTCCGCCTACTCTTGGACGTAATACGTACATCCAATCTTTATGTCCGGATCATTCCACTAGCAGCGGGAGCCGTCGTGGGGCAGCTCGGCAACTTCACCGTGCTCGACCTATCCGGTGACGAAAACGCGATTCTTTACCGCGAAGTCCCGCCCGATGACATGATTAGGGACGCCCACGACGTGGTACAGCAGTACCGACAAGCGTTCGAGCACATGTGGGATGTCGCCCTGACCCTCGAAGACTCGGTCACGTTCATCGAGGCGAACGCGACCATGCTGGCCCGGGAGCGTGACTGACTGGCGCAAACATTACCCGAGGGGATCCTTGCGTGATGGCCAGACATACGACAAGATCCGCACCGTCCACTTTCAACCGCACCGCCCCGCGTCGCTTCGGCGCGGGGTCGACATTTGGAGGCAGCGTGCAGGCATCGATCACTTGGATAAAGAGTCGTCGATGCGAATCTAATGCATGTGTCGAAGTTGCCTTCACCGGCGACGCGGTCCTGGTTAGAAACTCGACCGAAAAGGCGAGTCCCGTGCTCAGATTCACCACGGCCGAATGGGTCGCCTTTGTCGCTGGCGTTCGCGACGGCGACTTTGATTTCGGCCTGATCGACGAGCGCACCTCGGCCGCCCGCTGACCGAGGACCGGACGACGGGCCGACCCGTCACCCGGTCGAACGGAGGGCCCGCGACGCTGGGCGGCTGACCCGTAGGCCGCCCAGGTCGGCGCGCTGCCCGGCCGCATACCCCTCGCGCCCACCGCTGCCCATGAGCCGACGCGGTGCCGCCCGGCCCAGCCGCGGATAGACCTCCGCCACCCGACGGGCCACCCGGTCGTCGCGGTTGGCGAGCACGAGCGCCATCGACGTTCCGCCGGACTCGGCGGCGGACGAGGCGCGACGCTCAGCCTCCCGGAGTCGTTGCTCGACCGCCTTGGTGAACCCGGCCAGCCACGATCGCCGGAACGCGGCGACCGGCTCCCAGGGCGGAACCTGGGCGGCGGCCAGGCCGTAGGACGCCTGCACGAGCAGCGAAGTGAAGAGCAGCTCGGTGCGCTCCAGGTCGGACTCGCAGCCGAACAGGTGGATCGAGTACACGTACGCCCCTCGATCCCACTGCTTGCGCCGCACGCTGCGGCACCGCAGCGCCGCGGCGATCGCCGCAAGCAGGCCGGCCTTGTCCAACGCGTACGGCGGATCCAGCCGGATCACCCGATCCCCCACCGGGTCGGCCTCCGGGGTGGCGGCCGCGAGAAGCGCCCGGTCCACGCCGTACTTGGCGATCAGCTCGGCCGCCTTGTCGTTGAGCGCCGCCGCCTCGGCCGGCGAGCACGCCGGGTCCTCCGCTTTCGCCAGAAGCTTGCGCACCCGCTCCAGCACGGCCGAGCCGGGCTGGGGCGCCGTCGAGTCGGTCATGCGAACATACGTACCAGAGGTGACCGACAATTCCACGGCGCCGCGCCGCGACCCGGACGCCGCCTGTCACGAACCGTACGCCGCATCTCCCAAGCCCTGACTGCGGCGACGGAGCGTGGCCACCGTCGAGCCGGCCAGCGTGGTGAGGCACTCGGCCAGCCAACCGTCGGCCATGGCCGCCCCGAAGAGGGCCTGACCGGTCGACGCGTCGGCATTGGCGTAGGCGCTGACGAACCGGGCCACCCACCGGGCGTCGTACCTGGCCTTCTCTATATCTGGAAAGTCCAACGCGGCGAACCCGCCCGGGTGGTTGTCGCCAACCATGGTGGCGGCCAGGCAGCACGCCACGTCGTACGCCGACCGCAGCCCACCGCGGTTGAGCGCGGCCTCGAACCGGCCGACCACCCCATCCCGGTCGCCCCGCAGGGCCGAGTCGAGGATGGCCTGCGCGTCCTGATACACCTCAGGCGGCACGGCGTGCGCGGCGGGGACGGCCTGATCCGCCGATGCCCTCCCCGTCTCGCTGGAATCGTCGGCTCGCGAACTCGCCGAATCCGGACCCACGTGACGCAGCCTAGGCGCTCCGAGCAAGCCCATCCACAGGTACGACCGCCCTACGGATGCCCGCCTTACGGACGGCGCAGGACGCAGGTCAGACGCGCGGTGCAGACCCGCTGGCCCGACTCATCGGTGATGTGGATTTCGTAGGTCGCCACGGTGCGACCCCGGTGGATCGCCGTGGCCACCCCGGTCACCGTGCCCGAGGTGACGCTGCGGTGGTGCGTCGCCGAGATCTCCAGGCCCACCGCGTACCCGCCGATCGCCTCCATCGCGTGCAGGGTCGCGGCAATCGAGCCCAGGCTCTCGGCGAGCACACAGGAGGCACCCCCGTGCAGCAGGCCCATGGGCTGGGTGTTTCCCTCGACGGGCATCGTGCCGACCGCTCGCTCGGGCGACGCCTCGAGCAGCGTGATCCCCATCCGATCGGTCAGGGCCGCCCGGCCCAGCCGCTGAACGGCCTCGGCCAGACGGCGGGCGGCGCCGCCGTCCAGCTCGGAACCATCGGACACACCGGAACCTCCGGGCGCATCCGAGGAAGGTCCAGACGCATCCGAAGAAGATGCCGCCGGGGCGGCGTTGGCAGAGCGGTCAGGGTCCGCGGAATCCATGTCGGCAGGCTACCGAGGAGCCGATCCCCACGGCGCGCCCCGAGACAGTTGCGTTAGCAACAAACCGGACGAACGCATCGTGCTCGCCTGCTCACGCCGTAACGTCTGCGTAACGCTGCGAATGGCCGGGATGCTGAACCGCACACAGGATTCCGGACGGGTTACTCTCCCTGGCGAGCCGCGCGGGCCGTACCGGTTCCGGGCGCTCGGCAGGGAGGGAGTTGAGGATGCGCCGGAACGTTTCCCGGCTCCGCAGTGGTCGCCGGGCGTGGTGCGCCGCTGCGGCGAGCATAGCCATCGGCCTGGTCCTCTCGGGGTGCGGCGACCCGGAGCCGCCACGCTCGGATCTGCTGAACCGCAGCCCTGGACAGGTTTACCTGTACGGGTCCGACGGCAACATGATGAACGCGATCGGCGAGATGATTCAGCAGAACCATCCGGACGCCATCACGGGCATGAAGGGCACGATGCCGCTGACCCGGCTCTCGCAAAGCTTCCGGTCGCGCCTCCGCCAGATCGATCCCGGCCTGGTCGACGACACCTACGCCGGCGAGGCGTACGACGCCGTGGTCATCAGCGCCCTCGCCGCCCAGATCGCCGGATCGACCGACCCGCGGGCCATCGCCGCTCAGATCAACGGCGTCACGGTCAACGGCGAGCCCTGCGACACGCCGGCTCAGTGCCTGGCGCTGGTGAAATCGGGCCGAGACATCCGCTATCGCGGGATCACGCTGCAGCTGGGCGGGTTCACCGACGCCGGCGAGCCGTCGGCGAGCACGTACGGCGTCCTCCGCTTCGGCCCGGGCAACCAGATCGCCGAGAGCCTCACCCAGTTCGTGCCGGCCGGTAACCCCTCCACCGCGACCGAAACCGCGGCACCCGCGGGCACCGGCGCGACCACCACCAACGAGCCGTTGAAGTTCGGTGCTCTGCTGCCACGCACCGGCGGCCTCGCCACCGGTGGCCGGCCGATGTTCGCCGGGCTGCAGCTGGCGGTGAACGACATCAACGAGGCCGGCGGCATCCTGGGCCGGCCGGTGGAGTGGCTCGACGGGGACACCGCCACCAACCCCGACGTCGCCAAGGCGACCGCCGCCCGCCTCATCGAGGAGGGGGCCCAGGTTCTCATCGGTGCCGGCGCCTCGGGCGTGAGCCTGGCCGTGCTCCCGGTCATCCGCGAGGCGGGCGTGGTGCTCTTCTCGCCGTCCAACACCGCCGCTCGGTTGTCCACCGAGGAAGACGACGGGCTGTACTTCCGGACCGCCCCGCCGGACGGCCTGCAGGCGGCCGCCCTGGCCGACATCATCGTGCGGGACGGCACCAGCAAACTTTCGATCATTTACCGGGATGACGCGTACGGCGTCGGGTTGGCCGAGTCGACCAAGGAGAACCTGGTCGCGGCCGGCTTGCGCGCCGACGACATCATCCTCATGCCGTACAGCGCCGAGAACGCCGAAGCGGTCCTGGCCGGAGAGACGGGTGCCCTCGACTTCACCCCGTTCGGGCAGCAGGTCCGCGAGGCCGACCCGGACGGCGTGCTGATCATCGCCTTCGATGAGACGGCCCTCATCGTCGACGCGCTGATCAAGGCCGGCATCACCTCCATCACCAACTGAGCGTCGGTCCGGTACGGTCGGCTGACCGGCCGCCGGATATCCGGTACGGTCGACCATCCGCGTCCACAGCAGCATCAGGAAGGGCAGGCATGAGCGAGAACGAGACCGCGCAGACCCGCGGCGACGAGCGGCACGAGATGCTGAGCCTCGACACCAACAACGACGGCAAGTCCGACGTCTGGGTGGTGGACACCGACGGCGACGGGAAGGCGGACCTGTACCAGTTCGACCACGACGGCGACGGCAAGGTGGACCTGTCGATCGTCGACAGCAACCAGGACGGCACCCCCGACCAGGTGGTCGACGGCGACGTCACCCGCTCGTAACGACACTCCCTCGTCAGACCCTGGGTTGCGGCTGGCGCAGGCCCTGCCGGCCAGCCGCATAACCCACCCGGGCTCGCGCACGACCCTCGGCACGACCACCTCGGCGCAGCATCCGCACCACCGGGCCTGTGCCAGGATGGGAGTACTGTGACCGTTGAACAGGCGCCGACCAGGCGCGAACGCAAGAAGTTGGAGACGCGCCGGGCGCTCGAGCGGGCGGCGCTGCGCCTGTTCGCCGAGAAGGGCTACGACCAGACCACGGTCGAGGACATCGCCGAGGCGGCGGACGTGGCCGTCCGGACGTTCTTCCGCTACTTCTCGTCCAAGCAGGACGTCCTCTTCGGCGAGATCGTCACCGACCGCATCGACCGGCTGCGGCGAGAGCTCGCCAACCGGCCGGCCGACGAGGATCCGCTCGCCTCGGTCATCGCCGTGATGGACCTGCTGGACTTCAACACGCCCGACGAGGAGGAGCAGGTCCTCGCCCGCATGGACCTCATGCGTCGCCAGCCCTCGTTCGTCGGCCGGTACCTCGAGATCATCGACGAGATGAGATCGATTGTGGTCGAGTTCGTGGCCGAGCGGACGGGCCTGGACCCCCGGCACGACCTGTACCCCGCGCTCGTAGGCGGCGCCTGCGCGGCCGTGTGGGACGCCTCCCTCAAGGTGTGGGTGGAGTCCGGCGGCACGCGGTCGTTCCGCCAGCTGCGCACGGAAGGGTTCAAGGCGCTGACCGAAGGGCTACACCGGCGATGAGCGAGGCGGCGGACGCGCTGGCCCGCCTGGGCAACGCCACGTACGTCCTGGTCACCACGTTCCGCAAGGACGGCCGGGCCGTACCCACGCCCGTCTGGGTCGTCCGCGACGGCGACCACCTGGCCATCTGGACGGCCCGGGACTCGGGCAAGGTCAAGCGGGTGCGTCGCAACGCCGAGGTGCTCGTGGGACCCTGCGACGTCCGAGGTCGCCTCACCGGAGCTCAGGTGCCGGCCCGGGCCACCCTGCTCGATGCGGCCGACACGGCGCGGGTCAAGGCCGCCATCGCCCGCAAGTACGGGCTGCTCGGCCGGCTGACGCTGTGGGGCAGCCGTCTGCGGCGGGGCGCCGAGGGTACGGTCGGCATTCGCCTCACGCTCGCCTGAGCCCGGGTAGAACCGCCCCTGGCCGAGCCTGGTCGGCGTCGGCTGCGCCGGCGATCCGGGGCAGCCCGGACCCAACCCGAACGGCCCGGACCGTGGAATTCGGGCAGGTCAGACGGCCCGGCGTCCCTCGAAGGCCCGGCCCAGCGTGACCTCGTCGGCGTACTCCAAGTCGCCGCCCACGGGCAGACCGCTGGCGAGCCGGGTGACGGCCAGCCCCATCGGCTTGACCATCAGGGCGATGTACGTGGCCGTGGCCTCGCCCTCGGTGTTGGGGTCGGTGGCGAGGATCAGCTCCTTGACGTCCCCGGCCGACAGCCGGGACATCAGCTCCCGGATGCGCAGGTTGTCGGGCCCGACGCCCTCGAGGGGGTTGATCGCCCCACCCAGCACGTGGTACCGACCGCGGAACTCGCCGGTCTTCTCGATCGCCACGACATCCTTGGGCTCCTCGACGACGCAGATCGTCTCGTCGGACCGGCGCGGGTCGCGGCAGATCCGGCACCGTTCGGACTCGGCGACGTTGAAGCAGACCGAGCAGAACCGGACCAGCTCCTTGACCCGGGTCAGTGCGGTGGCGAGCCGCGTCACGTCGGCCGTGTCCGCCTGCAGGATGTGGAACGCGAGCCGCTGGGCGCTCTTGGGGCCGATGCCGGGCAAGCGGCCCAGCTCGTCAATGAGGTCCTGAATGGCCCCCTCATACATCGCGCGCGACTCCTTCAGGCAGCACCCGATGAGGTCCTTCGGGTAGCACCCGATGAGGGTAGCCGGCCGTCACGCCCACGGTCAGGACCCGTGCCCCGTGTCGTTGATGGGCTCCACCGCCGGGAACTCCGCGGTGATGGCCATGATCGCCTGCTCCTCGCTGGAGATCCGGACCGCGCTCGCGTCGTCGTCGTCGAGCGGTTCGTCCCCGGGGTCGAACCCTTCGTACGGAGGCCGGTCGTAGTCCGGGTCGAAGGGCGGCTCGTCCGGCGGTGGCCCGTCGAACGGTCGCGCGGCCCGCGCCGGCGCCGATCGGGCCGCAGGCGTAGGCGCGGCCTTCGCGGCGGGCCGCCCGGGGCGAGCGGCCCCACCGTCGCGGGCAGCCGGGGGCCGGGCTGGCTCACGCGGAGCCGCGCCTCCGGGTCGGGCCGGCTCGGGCCAGTCGGCGTCGGCGCTCCCGGCCGCCCGCAGGCCGCCACTGTCCCGCCGGACAGGCGCGACCGTCCGCTCGACCGGGGGCGTGGCGACCCGGGCCCGCTCGTCGCCACCGACCTCGACGCGGACCCGCCAGCGGACGCCCAGCACCTCGTACAGCGCCTCCACCAGCAGGTCGACCTGAGCGTCGATCCGCCGTACGTGCTGGTTGTGCTGGGTCACCAGCACCAGTTCGTCGCCGCGTACGTCCCGCACCGTGACCGCCGTGCTCAGCGTCGCCGCGAGCACCTTCCCGCGTCGCTGGACGTACCGCACGATCTCGTCCCAGGCGCGGCGCACCGCCGCGGCGTCCACGGCCCCCACGGTCGCCGGTCGCTCGTCGGCGGCCGGCGCCGCTGAGGTGGCCGGTGACGCGGCCGGCGCCCGGGGCGGCTCGGCGGCTGGCCGTGGCGCCGGTTCCGGGGCGGGACGATCGACTCGGGGCCGCGCCGGCTCGGCCGACCGTACGGGACCGGGAGCGCTGGTCGACGTGGGCGCGCTGGGTCGCTCGGGTGGGCTGGCCGGCGCGCTCGCGGGCTCGACTGTGCCCCTGAGGTCGACGGGGCCCCCGGGCTCGGCCGCCCCCAGCCGGCGCTCCATCCGCTCCAGGCGGTGCAGGAGCGCGCTGATCGAGTCATCGGCGCCGGGCAGGAGCATGCGGGCGACGATGAGCTCCAGCAACAGCCGCGGGGCCGTCGCCCCCCGCATCTCGGTCAGTCCATTGTGGACAATATCGGCCATGCGGGAGAGGGTGCCCGGGCCCATCCGTGCGGCCTGCGCGGCCATCCGTTCGAGCTGATCGGCCGGGGCGTCGATGATCCCGCTCGCCGTCGCGTCGGTGACCCGCTGCAGCACGATGAGGTCCCGCAGCCGTTCCAGCAGGTCGGTCGCGAACCGACGGGGGTCGTGGCCGGCGTCGCAGACGCGCTCGACGGTGGCGAACGCGGCCGCCCCGTCGCCTGCGGCCAACGCGTCGACCATCTCGTCGATCAATGCGACGTCCGTCACACCGAGCAAGGCGACCGCGCGGGCGTAGGTGACGCCCTCCTCCCCGGCGCCGGCGATGAGCTGATCGAGGATCGACAGCGAGTCCCGGACGGAGCCGCCGCCGGCCCGGACGACCAACGGGAACACGGCCGGCTCGACCCGCACGCCCTCGCGCTCACACAACTGCTCGAGGTACGGCCGCAGCACGCTCGGCGGGATCAGGCGGAAGGGGTAGTGATGGGTGCGGGACCGGATCGTGCCCAGCACCTTCTCGGGCTCGGTGGTGGCGAAGACGAAGACGACGAACTCAGGCGGTTCCTCGACGAGCTTCAGCAACGCGTTGAAGCCACTGGGCGTCACCATGTGCGCCTCGTCGATCACGTAGACCTTGTAGCGGCTGGCGACCGGAGCGAAGAACGCCTTCTCCCGCAGGTCACGGGCGTCGTCGACACCGCCGTGGCTGGCGGCGTCGATCTCGATCACGTCGACCGAACCGGGCCCGTCCGGGGCGAGCGCCACGCAGGACTCGCACTCGCCACAGGGTTCCGGCGTAGGGCCCTTGGCGCAGTTCAGCGAGCGCGCCAGGATGCGGGCCGAGGAGGTCTTACCGCAGCCCCGAGGGCCGGAGAACAGGTACGCGTGGTTGACCCGACCGGTTCGAAGGGCCTGGATGAGCGGCTCGGTGACGTGCTCCTGCCCGATCACCTCACCGAACGTGCGCGGACGGTACTTGCGGTAGAGCGCCAGCGCCACTGACCCGCACCCCCTTACCGTCTCGACCCACGAACCCCGCCGACCACGGCGGTCAGCGTCGGGCGTCACGCTACCGCCCGGCGCCGACACCCGCCACGGACCCGCCGTCGTCGGTGCGGGCAGACACAGCACCCGGACGTCCAGGCTCAGGTCAACCGGTGAGGGATTCCTGCGGGGGCGACGCCGGCCCCGGCCGAGGCGTCTCGGGGCTCGACCTGGGAAGCGCTCCGAACGACCCCAGGAAGCGCTCCAGACGGCCCGCGGGGAGCTCCCGACGGACCCGGAGGCGGGCCGCCGCGGCGAACCAGGCGCCGGGGCGAGCGAGCAGGGTCGGGAAAGAGCGAGGCCCCCCGTGCACCCGTCAGAGCTCGCTTATCCTTGCTGCCTTCCGGCCCTGGGGAGGTTCACGAGATGGACGCCGCACGGGGGGCGCCTCCACTGTACCCGAGTACACACCGGGCCGCTGGCTAGGTATCCTTTTCGGCGGAGGATTCGCCTAGCGGCCTAGGGCGCACGCTTGGAAAGCGTGTTGGGGTAACACCCCTCACGAGTTCGAATCTCGTATCCTCCGCCCGTCGCCGCGACCCGCCCCGCGCGGGTCGCGGCGACGATAAGCCACCGACGCCGTACGCCACCCCCGAAGCCTCGACGTACCGGGTTCGGATGCGCGGCTCGCACCCAGTCCCCCAACCCCCTGTCGGCGATCTCGACTGCCCGACGCCGTGGGGGGTACGCCCACCGACGACCGTCGGCCGGCCGGGGACGGCGGACCGAGCCCGGACCGACGCCGGCCGGAGCGAGCGAACGGGAAGCCGGCCACGAACGAGACGCGCGTCGCAATCGAACGCGCGCCGAGTGCCGACGGGTACGTACCGCGTCATCGGTGGCCGCACCGTCGACGTCGCGACCAGCACCGGCGGTGGAAAGCACGACGGCCGTGGCACCGGTACCGGCCGCAACCAGCGACAGCCGTGGGAGGAGTGAACTCGCATCCGTGCTCACCCGTTGATCTGAGTCACCCGGTGGATTCCGTCCCCGGTTGTCGCGCCCCGCGGGCGGACGACCCGTCCCCTCCGGCGGCGGCTGACCGAGGAAACCCACGCCCCGCCCGGGACCGGCGGATCAGGCACGCCAGCCTGGCATGACGTCCGACCCCGGCATGGCGCCCAGCCCGGCGCTGTGCGACGCGGCGCCCGAGCGGACACTGTGGACTGGCGTTGGGCCGTTGGACCGGCGTACGGCCGGTGGCCTGGCCGGGGAATGGAGTACGAGACCGTCGGCCGAGCTGCGCGTTAGGGCATTCTGACGTCGGCCGGTACGCGATACTCCGGAGCGTGTTGACGCCTGTTATCGCCACCCTCGTCTACGTCATGTCCCACGACCGCTCGCGCGTACTCATGTTGCACCGCAACAAACGCGCGGACGACATCCACTACGGCAAGTACAACGGTCTGGGCGGCAAGGTGGAGCCCGGCGAGGATGTGGTCAGCGGCGCGATCCGCGAGGTCGCCGAGGAGTCCGGCCTCACCGCAACCGCGATTTCCTTGCGGGGCACCGTCTCCTGGCCCGGCTTCGGAACCAACGGCCAGGACTGGTTCGGCTTCATCTTCCGGGTCGACGGCTTCACCGGAACCCCACACGCCGGCGGTCCCGAGGGCACGCTCGAATGGGTAGCAGTGACGGACCTGCCCACGCTGCCGATGTGGGAGAGCGACCACCTGTGGCTGCCGATGGTCTTTGACGACGATCCCCGGACGTTCCACGGCGTGATGCCGTACCAGAACGGGGAAATGGTGAGCTGGAGCTACCGCCGCGTCTAGGCCCAGCCATCCAGCCACCTCAACAGGTTGATGCTCTCGTCCGGGCTGAACTGGCCCTCAACCGCCCGCAGTTCCTGACGAAGCACTTCGCTCGCCCCGGAAATCCCTGCCAGATAGGGGGTTCCCGCCCGCCGGACGGGCTCTCAGCTGTCAGATGGCTTGCATTACAAGGGGATCCCGGCCTACCGGCGTTGAGTGTCGAGAGTGGACGCGCTACTGTATTCCGCAGGACCGCTGATGCTGAACGGACAGTAGCGGAAAGCAGAAGGAGGAATCACCCGTGAACAAGGCCGAGCTCATCGAGGCGATGTCGGGCCGCCTGGGCGACAAGAAGTCGGCGGCCGCCGCTCTTGACGCGGTTCTCACCGAGATCCAGAACGCGGTTACCAAGGGCGAGAAGGTATCCATCGCCGGATTCGGCGTCTTCGAGAAGCGCGACCGCGCCGCCCGCACCGCCCGCAACCCGCGCACCGGCGAGCCCGTGAAGGTGAAGAAGACCTCGGTGCCGGCGTTCCGGCCGGGCCAGACCTTCAAGGAGCTGGTGGCTTCGGGCAAGCTGCCGAAGGCCGCGACCACGACCCGGAAGGCCGCCGCCGCGCCCGCCAAGAAGGCCACCGCCGTTGCTCCGGCCAAGGCCGCCGTGGCGAAGAAGACCGCTCCGGCCAAGAGCACCCCGGCCAAGACCTCGCCGGCCAAGACCGCGGCCAAGAAGACCACGGCCCGCAGCGCTCGCGCCAAGTAAGAGCAGACACGGCAGACGACTAGGGCGCCCACCGTTACCACGGTGGGCGCTCTTCGTTTTGTGGTCCTTGGCTTGTGGCCCTCGGTTTGTGGTCCCTTGGACCATGGCGGGATGCGCTCCGCTGTCAAGGACTCACCAGGTGAATTCGTCGTTACATCGTGCGGCTCGTCAACGGGCCTGGCGTCGGTGACCGTCAGGCGTCAGTGGGCGCGTGCTTCTCCTGGCCACCATGCTTCTCGTGGCCGCCCACGTCTCCCGTGGCCACCCAGTGCTTCCCGTGACCACCTATTACTTCCCGCGGCCACTTCCCATGGCACATGGACGCGTCGACGTCGGTGAACGCCCGCCGAGCGGCGCCGTACCAGCGGTTCTCGACCCAACCCGGGGCCCGACGCCGTGAGCGGCGTCACCGGGTCGTCGGCCCCGCCCAGTTGCCTCAGCGGTCAGGAGCAAACCCGGACAAGCCCGCCGAGACCGCGAAGACGCCCACGGAGGAGCTGAACGGGGACGAGTCCGGGCACCCCGGGGCTGAGACGGCGAACCCGAGCTGAGACGAGAGACACCCGGCCTGAAACGGCGAACGCCGGGTGGTCTCCCACCCGGCGTCGGCCTTGCGGCGGTGGCGGCGGGATTTGAACCCGCGGAGGGTTGCCCCTCACACGCTTTCGAGGCGTGCTCCTTAGGCCGCTCGGACACACCACCGCGGAGAAGAGTACCCGACGACCCCGGCCGCCGTCGCGGGGCTATCCCCCTCGCGCCGGTTCGGGTCGCCGGGCCGTCGCCGGGCGGCGTCCCAGCGACCCGGGAAGCGGCTTCCGCCAGCGGGTCGCCCGGCGTCGCGGGCGGCCGGCCTGGGCCGTTTCAGCAGGTCGTGACCGCTCCCACGCAGACGCTTCCGGCCCAGCCAGCACCCCAAGCAGCCCGGCCCGACCACACCTCAGCCATGGTTGCCGGGGCGGCCGTTCGGCTCAGCGACGCGACGCCCACCAGCGGCCCCGCCCGGGCGGGGTGCGATGATCGGCGCCATGAGCATCCACATCGGCGCCGAGCCGGGGCAGATCGCGGAACGGGTCCTGCTGCCGGGCGACCCCTTGCGGGCCAAGTGGATCGCCGAGACGTTTCTCGAAGACGCGGTCTGCTACAACACGGTGCGCAACATGCTGGGCTTCACCGGGCGGTACCAGGGCGTGGCCGTCTCGGTCCAGGGCTCGGGCATGGGCATGCCCTCCTGTTCGATCTATTCCCACGAGCTCATTAATGAGTACGGTGTGCGGACCCTGATCCGGGTCGGCACGTGCGGGGCGCTCACCGAGCGTCTGCGGGTGCGCGACGTCATCGCGGCCAACGGGTCGTCCACCGACTCGGCGATGAACCGGATGCGCTTCGACGGGCTGATCGACTACGCGCCGGTGGCCGACTTCGCGCTGTTGCGCCGCGCGGCCGAGGCGGCCGAACGTCGCCAGATTCCTCTCCACATCGGCCCGGTCTTCTCCGCCGACGCCTTCTACACCGACCGCCCCGACCTGTACGACACGCTCGCCGACTATGGGGTACTGGCCGTGGAGATGGAGTCGGCCGCGCTCTACACGATCGCAGCCCGGTACGGCGCTCGCGCCCTCACCCTGCTCACCGTCAGCGATCACCTCAAGACCGGGGAAAAGGCCACCGCCGCCGAGCGCGAGCAGACGTTCCGCGAGATGGTCGAGATCGCCCTGGACGCCGCGATCGCGTCCTGACCAGGTCGCCGAGCCTGTCGTCCGCGTGCCCGTCCCACGACCGCCCGCGCCGGTCCCAGAGAACCGGTGGCGAAGGAGACGTGGGACGGGCCGTCAGGACGAGCGGAAGAAGGAGCGCATCAGGTCGGCGCACTCGTCGGCAAGCACCCCGGCGTACACCTCCGGACGGTGGTTGATCCGCGGGTCCCGCACGACATCCCACAGCGACCCGACCGCCCCGGTCTTCGGCTCCCAGGCCCCGAAGACCAGCGTCGAGATGCGCGCGAGCACCAGCGCGCCCGCGCACATCGCGCACGGCTCGAGCGTCACCACGAGCGTGCATCCGTCCAGCCGCCAACCGTCGCGGGTAGCCGCCGCCCGCCGAAGAGCCAGGATCTCCGCGTGAGCCGTGGGGTCGCCGGTCGCCTCCCGTTCGTTGCGCCCGATCGCCATCTCGGAACCATCGGGCCCGAAGACGACCGCGCCGACCGGCACGTCGAGGCGGTCAGCCGGTCCGCTGCGGGCCACCTCGAGGGCACGGCGCATGTACGCTTCGTGGCGCGCGAGCCGGACCGAGGCCATGCATTACCACCAATGGGTCGAAAAGACACCGCAGACGTACGGTCAGCAGTCTAGGTGTCCTGTCCCCAGAGGTTGGTGACAGGGACACGACGGTGGTGATCCACGAATGGTGAAGACCTCCGGGTGAGTGTGGGAGCTGCTACACAACCCACTCTCCTCGGAGGTCCTCGTGCCCCACGCTAATGCAACGTTGACCGAGCGGGGTCGTCTGCTGCTGGCTCGGTGTGTCGTGGAGGATGGCTGGCCGTTGCGGCGGGCGGCGGAGCGGTTCCAGGTCAGCCACAGCACGGCCCGCCGGTGGGCCCAGCGGTATCGCCAGCTGGGGGCGGCGGGGATGGTCGACCGGCCCAGCCGGCCCCACCACAGCCCGCGTCGTACCCCACCTGAGGTGGAGTGCACGGTGCTGGAGCTGCGGCGCGATCGTCGGCTGGGCCCGGCCGCGATCGCCGGTCGGCTCGGGATGCACCCCTCGACGGTGCACCGGGTGCTGCGTCGCCACGGCGTACCCCGTCTGGCTCACATCGACCTGGCCACCGGCGAGCCGGTCCGCAAACAGCCCCCGCGCCGCTACGAGTACCCCACCCCGGGTGGCCTGGTGCACGTCGACGTCAAAAAGCTCGGCCGCATCCCCGACGGCGGCGGCTGGCGTACCGTCGGCCGCCTGGCCGGCCGGCGCAACCGGGCCATCAGTGCACCGTCAGCGCGCGGCTACGGCTTCATCCACAGCGCCGTTGACGACCATTCCCGGCTGGCCTACAGCGAGATCCTCCCGGATGAGACCGGCCCCACCGCCGCCGCGTTCTGGCAGCGCGCCCAAGCCTTCTTCGCCGCCTACGGCATCACCGTCCGCCGGGTGCTCACCGACAATGGCGCCTGCTACCGCTCCCGCATCTGGCGCGCCACCCTCACCGAGGCCGGCATCGTGCACAAACGCACCAGACCCTACCGGCCCCAAACCAACGGCAAGGTCTGTGAAGACTGGTGCCTGGCGCAGCACTGGGACGGTCTGACCCTGGCCAAGGTATGACCGCGGTGTCTTTCGTTCGATTTGTCGACCGGTACCGGTGCTGTGCCGTGGCGCGTGCCGGTCA
>Ga0310834_101236_pt1 | contig 16503 bp, 11 predicted proteins | sample SM_ome_2_FD_201314 | JGI IMG/M metagenome (GOLD analysis project Ga0310834, IMG submission 201314) | Sorghum-adapted microbial communities enriched on stacked mutant (SM) sorghum from Joint BioEnergy Institute, Emeryville, California... ... | reverse complement strand
TGTACTGCCCACAGAGGTTGGTGACAGGGACACGACTTTGAAGATCCACAAACGGTGAAGACCTCCGGGTGAGTGTGGAGCTGCTACCACACCCCACTCGCCCGGAGGTCTACGTGCCCCACGCTAACGCAACCTTGACCGAACGCGGTCGTTTGAAGCTTGCTCGGTGTGTCGTGGATGACGGCTGGCCGTTGCGCCGCGCGGCGGAGCGGTTCCAGGTGAGCCCGATGACCGCCAAGCGTTGGGCCGACCGCTACCGGCAGCTCGGGCCGGCCGGAATGGTCGACCGGTCCAGCCGACCCCACCGCAGCCCGCACCGGACCCGGCCGCCGGTGGAGCGGAAGATCTTGCACCTGCGCCGGGCCAAGCGTCTTGGCCCGGCGGCGATCGCCGGCCGGCTCGGTATGCACGCCTCCACCGTGCACAAGGTCCTGGTCCGCCACGGCGTGCCCAAGCTGGCCTGCATAGATCTGGCCACCGGCCAGCCCATCCGCCGGCAGGAGCCGCGCCGCTACGAGCACCCCACGCCCGGTGACCTGGTGCACGTGGACGTCAAGAAGCTGGGCCGTATCCCCGACGGCGGCGGGTGGCGCGCCGTCGGCCGGGCCGCCGGCCGGCGCAACAGCCGCGCCAGCACGAACACGGCCCGCGGCTACGGCTACATCCACAGCGCCGTCGACGACCACTCCCGGCTGGCCTACAGCGAGATCCTGCCCGACGAGCAAGCAACCACCGCGGTCGCGTTCTGGCAGCGCGCCCAGGCGTTCTTCGCCGGCCACGGCATCACTGTCCGCCGGGTGTTGACCGACAATGGATCTTGTTACCGCTCCCGCCTCTGGCGCCATGCGCTCGCCACAGCCGGCATCGCCCACAAACGAACCCGCCCGTACCGGCCCCGCACCAACGGGAAAGTCGAACGCTACCAGCGCACCATGCTCCTCGAATGGGCCTACGCCCGCCCCTACCACAACGAGACCGCCCGCCGACGCGCCTTCCCCCGATGGCAGCACATCTACAATCACCACCGGCCCCACACCGCACTCGGCGGACGACCACCCATCAGCCGCGTCACCAACCTCCGTGGGCAGAACAACTAGGGACGGACCGTTCGGTAGGCGAGCCCGGGTCGGGGCGCCCGCCCGGGCCGGCGGCCCTCACTCCGCGGGCGCTTCGGGGCGCAGCCAGAGGGCGCCCAGCGGCGGAATGCGCAGCGTCGCCGAGGCGGGGTGGGCGTGCCAGGGGTCGTCCTGGGCATCGACGTGGCCGCCGTTGCCGACCCCGGAGCCGCCGTAGTGGGTGGCGTCGGTGTTGATGACCTCGAGCCAGCGCCCGGACCGGGGCAGGCCGAGGCGGTAGTTCTCGTGCGGTACGCCGGCGAAGTTCGCCACGCAGACCAGTACCTCGCCGCCGTCGCCGTAGCGGGCGAAGGCGAAGACGTTGTTGGCCGCGTCGTCGGCCACGATCCAGCCGAAGCCCTCCGGGCGGGTGTCGCGGGCCCACAGCGCCGGTGAGGACCGGTACACCGCGTTGAGGTCGGCCACCAGCCGGGCCACGCCGGCGTGGTCCTCCCGCTCCAGCAGCGACCAGTCCAGGCCGCGCTGCTCGCTCCACTCCTGACCGTCGGCCAGCTCGCACCCCATGAAGAGCAGCTTCTTGCCGGGGAACGACCACATGAACCCCAGCAGCGCCCGCAGGGTGGCGCGCTGCCGCCACCAGTCGCCGGGGGCCTTGGCCACCAGCGCCTTCTTGCCGTGCACCACCTCGTCGTGGCTGATCGGCAGCACGAAGTTCTCGCTCCACGCGTAGACCGTGGCGAACGTCATCTGGTTGTGGTGGTACTGCCGGTGGACCGGGTCCTTGCCGATGTAGCCGAGCGTGTCGTGCATCCAGCCCATGTTCCACTTGAACCCGAAGCCCAGCCCGCCGTCGGTGGTCGGCCGGGTGACGCCGGGCCAGGCGGTCGACTCCTCGGCGATCATCATGACGCCCGGGTGGTGCTTGTAGACGGTCGCGGTGAGCTCCTGCAGGAAGCTGATCGCCTCCAGGTGCTCCCGTCCACCGTGGACGTTCGGCGCCCACTCGCCGTCGGCCCGGGAGTAGTCCAGGTAGAGCATCGAGGCCACGGCGTCCACCCGCAGCCCGTCGGCGTGGAACTCCTCGATCCAGTACAGTGCGTTGGCCACGAGGAAGTTGCGCACCTCGGGGCGACCGTAGTCGAAGACGTACGTGCCCCAGTCGGGGTGCTCGCCGCGACGCGGATCGGGGTGTTCGTACAGGGGAGTGCCGTCGTAGCGGGCCAGGGCCCAGTCGTCGCGCGGGAAGTGCGCCGGGACCCAGTCGAGGATCACCCCGATCCCGGCCTGGTGCAGGCGGTCCACGAGCAGCCGGAACCCGTCCGGGTCGCCGAACCGCGCGGTCGGCGCGTAGTAGCCGGTCACCTGGTAGCCCCACGACCCGCCGTACGGGTGCTCCATCACCGGCAGGAACTCCACGTGGGTGAAGCCCATGCGCTTGACATAGTCGACCAGCTCGGTCGCCAGCTCCACATAGGACAGCCCGGGTCGCCAGGACCCCAGGTGCACCTCGTAGATGCTCACCGGCTCCCGCCACGGCGCCCCGACTTCGCGGCGCGCCAGCCAGTCGGCATCGCCCCACTCGTAGGTGGAGCGGTGGATGACGCTCGCCGTGCGGGGCGGCACCTCCGTCGCCCGGGCGAGCGGGTCGGCCTTCTCCCGCCACACCCCGTCGCGGCCGAGGATGCGGAACTTGTACCGCTGCCCCGGCTGGGCGTCCGGGACCAGCAGCTCCCACACGCCGCTGGCGCCCATGGAGCGCATCGGCCAGCCGTCGTGCGGCCCCCACCCGGTGAAGTCGCCCACCACCCGCACGCCCTGGGCGGTCGGGGCCCACACCGCGAAGGCCACACCGTGGGGCTTCGGGTTCGCCCCGAGCACCGTCCACAGTCGCTCGTGCCGGCCCTCGCTGATCAGCGCGAGGTCGAACTCGCCCAGCGTGGGCAGGTGCCGGTACGGGTCGTCGGTGACGCGCCCGTCCACCTCGATGCGGTAGTCCGTCACCCGCCCGGGCACCGTCGTCTCGAAGATGCCCTCCTGGATGAGGCGCTGCATCGGGTACCGCTGACCGTCCACAATGGCCGCCACCGTGGCCGCCCCGCGGCGCAGCGTGCGGATGACGGTCCCCTCGGCCACCGGGTGCGCCCCGAGCGTGGCGTGCGGGTCGTAGGTCGGGCCGACGATGATCTCGGTCACGACGCCCTCGCGACCGTGCCCGGGCCCGCGGCGGCCGGCGGCTCTGGCGCCGTGGCCTGTGGTGGCGCCCCCGGCGCGGTGGCGTCGGCTGCCGCCTCCGGCGCTGTCGCCTGGGGCGGCGCCTCCGGCGCGGTGGCCTGCTTGGGGATGACCAGGAAGATGTGCGCGGGCTCCCGGGCCGGGTCCAGATGGGCGGCGTTGTGCTGGCCCCAGTCGTACTCGGCGCCCGTGATCAGGTCCCGCACCGTCATCCGGTCCGACCAGTCCAGGCCGAGCGCGGGCATGTCCAGGGTGGTGTTCGCCCAGTGCGCGTGGTGCGGGTCCAGCGAGCAGACCACGAGGATCGTGTTGCCGGTGTCGGGGTCGCGCTTGGACCAGCACAACACCTGGTCGTTGTCGACGTCGTGGAAGCGCAGGGTGCGCATCTGCTGCAGCGCCGGGTTCTCCCGCCGGATGGCGTTGAGCCGGGCCAGGAACGGCGCGAGCGAGAGACCGGCGCGCTCCGCCTCGGCCCACGGGCGGGGCCGCAGCTGGTACTTCTCGTTGTTCCGGTACTCGTCGACGCCCTCACGGGCCTCGTGCTCGTACAGCTCGTAGCCGGCGTAGATGCCCCACGACGGCGACAGCAGCGCGGCCAGGATCGCCCGGATCTTGAACATGGGCGGTCCGCCGGTCTGCAGGTGCTCGGGCAGGATGTCCGGCGTGTTGGGCCAGAAGTTGGGCCGCATGTGGTCCAGCGAGGCGACCAGCTCCTCGCAGTAGGACCGCAGCTCCCAGGCGGTGGTGCGCCAGGTGAAGTAGGTGTACGACTGGGTGAACCCGATGGTCGCCAGCGCGTGCATGACCGCCGGACGGGTGAACGCCTCGGCGAGGAACAGCACGTCGGGCTCGACCTGCTTGACCCGCCAGATCAGCCAGTGCCAGAAGTCGATCGGCTTGGTGTGCGGGTTGTCCACCCGGAAGATGCGGACCCCCTGCTCGACCCAGTACAGGACGATGCGCAGGATCTCCGCCCGCAACCCTTCCGGGTCGTTGTCGAAGTTCAACGGGTAGATATCTTCATACTTCTTGGGCGGGTTCTCCGCGTAGGCGATCGTGCCGTCCGGGCGCGTGGTGAACCACTCGGGGTGCTGGGTGACCCACGGGTGGTCCGGGGCGCACTGCAGGGCCAGGTCGAGCGCCACCTCCAGGCCGAGCTCCTGGGCCCGCTTCACGAACGCCCGGAAGTCGGCGACGGTGCCCAGCGACGGGTGCACGGCGTCGTGCCCCCCGGCGGCCGAGCCGACCGCCCAGGGCGAGCCGACGTCCCCCGGGGCGGCCTGCAGCGCGTTGTCGCGGCCCTTGCGGTTCACCTCCCCGATCGGGTGGATCGGCGGCAGGTACACCACGTCGAAGCCCATCGCCGCGATGCCGGGCAGGCGCTCCGAGGCGGTGGCGAACGTGCCGTGGGCCACCGGGTTGCCGGCCTCGTCCACGATCGCCCCCTCCGAACGGGGGAACATCTCGTACCACGCCGAGAACAGGGCCCGCGGCCGGTCCACCCAGATCGTCGACGGCGCACTGCGGGTCACCAGATCCCGCACCGGGTACGCCCACAGCAGGTCGGCCAGCGCCAGCGCCGGGCCCACCCGGTCGGGCAGCGGGGCGCCGGTGTCGCGGAGCGCGGCGGCGGCCGCCCGGACGGTTGGGGCGTCGGCCTCGGGCACCACCCGGGCCGCGCGGTCGAGGATGAGCGCACCGGTCGCCAGGTCGGCGGCCAGCTCGCGTTCGCTCTGGCCGGCCTCGAGCTTCGCGGTGACCGCGGCTCGCCAGGTCGTGTACGGGTCGGCGAAGGCGACGATGCGGAACGTCCACAGGCCGACGGCGTCGGGGCGGATGGTGGCGGTCCACGTGTCGGTGCCGGGCGAGTCGGTCATGCGCACCGCCGGGCGGGGCGAGCCGTCGGGGGCGTGCCACTCCACGTGCACGCCGATGCGCTCGTGCCCCTCCCGGAACGCCACCGCACGCACCGGTACGAGCTCCCCGACGACCGCCTTGGCCGGGTAGGCACCCTCGGCCAGCCGAGGGGAGATGTCGCCGATCCAGAGCCGTCCGGTCACGCTGGTCATCCTAGGGAAACCGGTGGGCAACCTCGCGACGGTCGCGGGTTCACGGCTCGACCCGTTGGTTCTTGCCGAGCACCACGATGCCGCCGGGCGAGATGGTGAAGCCCCGGGCCCGGTCGCGCTCCGGATCCACCCCGATCTGCGCCCCCTCGGGCACGACGACGTTCTTGTCGAGGATCGCGTTGCGCACCACCGCGTGCCGGCCGACCTCCACGCCGTCCATGAGCACCGAGCCCTCCACGTGCGCCCAGGAGTGGACCCGGACGTTCGGCCCGATCACGCTGTTCTCCACCAGGCCGCCGGAGATGACCGCGCCCGGCGACACCATGGAGCCGATCGCCCGGCCCATGCGGCCCTGCCAGCCGTGCACGAACTTCGCCGGCGGCCACGGCCGGCTCTCCGTGTAGATCGGCCACTCGTAGTTGTACAGATTGAAGACCGGGTTAACCGCGATGAGGTCCATGTTGGCCTCGTAGAACGAGTCCAGCGTCCCGACGTCGCGCCAGTACCCGCGGTCCCGCTCGGTCGAGCCCGGCACCATGTTGTCCCGGAAGTCGTACACGTTCGCCTCGCCGCGCTCGACGAGCATCGGGATGATGCTGGCGCCCATGTCGTGGCGGCTGTGCGGGTCGGCCGCGTCCTTGGTCAGGGCCTCGATGAGCACGCCGGTGGTGAAGACATAGTTGCCCATCGACGCGAAGATCTGGTCCGGGGCGTCGGGCAGGCCGACCGTCTCGGTCGGCTTCTCGCGGAACGCGGCGATGCGCCGTCCGTCCGAGGCCACCTCGATGACGCCGAACTGGTTCGCCATCGACAACGGCTGGCGGATGCCGGCCACGGTGACCCCGGCCCCAGAGGCGATGTGGTCGGCCACCATCTGCGACGGGTCCATGCGGTAGATGTGGTCGGCGCCGAAGACGATGACGTAGTCCGGGTTCTCGTCGTAGATGAGGTTGAAGCTCTGGTAGATGGCGTCGGCCGACCCGGCGAACCAGCGCGGGCCGAGCCGCTGCTGGGCCGGCACCGGGGTGATGTAGTTGCCGAGCAGGTTCGACATGCGCCACGTCTTGGTGATGTGCCGGTCCAGCGAGTGCGACTTGTACTGGGTCAGCACGACGACCCGGAGATACCCGCCGTTCACCAGGTTGGACAGGGCGAAGTCGACGATGCGGTACACGCCGCCGAAGGGCACCGCCGGCTTGGCCCGGTCGGCGGTGAGCGGCATCAGGCGCTTGCCCTCGCCACCGGCGAGGACCATCGCGAGGACCTTAGGCGAGGCCATGCCTCGACGCTATCGACCCCAGGGTCACAGCACGAGCCGAACACCGACAGATGGACGCCGTACGGCGCTAGTCTGCTCGGGTGCGCGTGGATCTGCTGACCCGGGAGTACCCACCCGAGGTCTACGGCGGCGCGGGTGTCCACGTGGAGTACCTCGCGCGCAGCCTGCGCGCGCTCGCGGGTGAGCACCGGCCGGGTGGACCGAGCCTGACCGAGGTGCGCGTGCGCTGCTTCGGGGCGCCGCGCGCCGAGCCCGGGGTGACCGCCTACGCCGACCCGCCCGAGCTGACCGGCGCCAACCCGGCGCTGCGCACGCTCGGGGTCGACCTGGCCATGGTGGACGGCGCCGCCGGCACCGACCTCGTGCACAGCCACACCTGGTACGCCAACATGGCCGGCCACCTCGCCAAGCTCCTGCACGGCGTGCCCCACGTGGTGACCGCGCACAGCCTGGAGCCGCTGCGCCCGTGGAAGGCCGAGCAGCTCGGCGGCGGGTACGCGGTCGCGTGCTGGTGCGAGCGGACGGCGTTCGAGGCGGCCGACGCGGTGATCGCGGTCTCCTCCGGCATGCGGGCCGACATCCTCGCCACCTACCCGGCCCTCGATCCGGACCGGGTGCGGGTGGTCCACAACGGAATCGATACAGATGAGTATCGGCCCGACCCGGGCACCGGCGTGCTGGAGCGCCTGGGCATCAACCCGAACGCGCCGAGCGTCGTCTTCATCGGCCGCGTGGCCCGGCAGAAGGGCCTGCCGTACCTGCTGCGGGCGGCCGCGTCCCTGCCTCCTGAGGTGCAGGTGGTGCTGCTCGCCGGGGCGGCGGACACGCCCGAGATCGCGGTCGAGGTGAACAAGCTGGTGGACTCGCTGCGCGCGCGGCGCTCGAACGTCGTGTGGGTGCCGGCGATGCTCCCCAAGTCCGACGTGATCCAGGTGCTCACCCACGCCACGGTCTTCGTCTGCCCGTCGATCTACGAGCCGCTGGGGATCGTCAACCTCGAGGCGATGGCGTGCGAGACCGCGGTCGTCGCCACCGCCACCGGCGGCATTCCCGAGGTCGTCGACCATGGGGTCACCGGGCTGCTGGTCCCGATCGAGCAGGAGCGCGACGGCACGCCGGTGCACCCGGACCGGTTCGTGGCCGACCTGGCCGCGGCGCTGACCGAGCTGGCCACGGACCCGGCCCGGGCCGCCGCGATGGGCAAGGCCGGTCGGGAGCGGGTCATGGACCAGTTCTCCTGGCGCGCCGTCGCCCAGCGCACGCTCCAGATCTACGCCGAGGTGCTCGGCTGACGCCGGGCCTACGCCGACTCGCCCGGCGCCGGCGCGAGGGTGTCCGAGTCGAGCCAGGCGCGGTAGGAGTCGAAGGAGTACGGCCGGCCGAGGAACCGCTCGATCAGCTCGGCCGCGGGCGCCGAGCCGCCGGGGGCGAGCACGGCGTCGCGGTACCGGACCGCGGCCTCGGGGTTGAGCAGGCCGTCGCGGGCGAAGACCGTGAACAGGTCCTTGGCGATCACCAGTGACCACATGTACGTGCAGTAGAGCGCCGAGTAGCCGTCGAGGTGGCCGAAGCCCAGGTGCATGAACGTCCCATCGACATGCTTGTACGGCGTCAGCCGCTCCTGCTCCTCGCGCTCCACCGCGACCGGGTCGATCTCGGCCGGGTCGCGCCGGTAGAGGTTCAGGCTCAGCGAGGCGTAGAACATCTGCTGCCGGACGTACAGCCCCTTGCCCAGCTCCTCGGCCTCGCGCAGCTTCGCCACCATCGACGCCGGCAATGGTTCACCCGTCTCGTAGTGGACCGCGAACGTGGCCAGCGCCTCCGGGTCGCGCACCCACTCCTCGAGCAGCTGCGACGGCGCCTCGACGAAGTCCCACTCGGTGGCGATGCCGCTGGTGCCCGCCCAGCGCCCGGCCCCGGCGAAGATGTGGTGGAGCAGGTGGCCGAACTCGTGGAACAGCGTCTCTACATCGGAGTGTCGCAGCAGCGCCGGCTCCTGGGCGGACGGGCGGGGCAGGTTGCAGACCAGCGCGCACTCGGGGATGCGCTGGCCGGCCTTGCCGGTGGTGAGCGGGAACATGGCGGCGTGGCTGTACTTGTCCGGCCGCGGGTGCATGTCGAGGAAGATGCGGCCGAGCAGCGTCCCGTTCCCGTCGGGGCCGCCCGCCCCGGGCTCGTCGGCCCGGTACACCTCGTAGCACTCCACCTCGGGGTGCCAGACCGGGATGTCCGGCCGCGGCACGAACCGCACCGCGAACAGCCGCTCGACCAGCGCCATGAGCCCGGCCTTGACCCGGCCGTACTCGAAGTACGGTCGCAACGCCTGCGTGTCGAAGCCGAGCTCCTCGGCCTTGATGCGATCGTCCAGATAGGACGCGTCCCACGGCGCCACCGACGTCGCCTCGGGATCGTCGACGCGCTTGCGCGCGAGCAGCCGCGCGTAGTCCCGCTCGGCCCGGCCCCGGGCGGCCTCGGCGATGCGCTCGATGAACTCGGCGATGTTCTCGGCGCTGCCGATCATCTTGTTCTCGGCCGCGTACTGCGCCCACGACGGGTACCCGAGCAGCGTGGCCAGCTCGTGCCGGACCTGCAGCATCCGCCGCAGCACCTCCACATTGGCCGGGTGCCCGCGCTGCCGGAACAGGCGCCACAGCTGCTCCCGCGCGCCGGCGTCCCGGGCGTAGGTGAGGAACGGCAGGATGTCGGGGTAGTCGGTGGTGATCGTGACCAGGCCGTCCGGACCCGGCGGGTGGGCCCGGACATAGTCCTCGGGAAGCCCGTCGAGCGCCTCGACCGGCAGCTTCGCCGCGCGGGTGTCCGTGCGGATGTTGCGGTCGAACGCCTGACCGATCGTGACCAGCTCATCCTGGAGCTCACGCACCCGGGCCCGGGTCGCCTCGTCCCGGTCCACGCCGGCCCGGCGGAATTCCCGCAGCGTGACCGTCAGGTAGTGCCGGGTCCCCGGATCGTCGATGGCGTCGAGGTCGATCGACGCGAGGGCGTCGTAGAGCTCGCGGTCCAGGCTCGCCTCGGTGCGCACCGTGGCGAGCCGCTGCTTGGCCGCCTCGGCCGCGGTGCGGGTCGCCTCGTCGGGGTGGGTCGCCGCGACCAGGTCGACCGGGTCGGCGGTGTTGGCCAGCACCGCCATGGCGTCGTCGTACGCGTCGAGCCGGTCGAGCCCGGACAGCGTGCCGGACTTGACCGCCGCGAAGCCGGCCCGGGCCTGGGCGATCGCTTCGTCGGTAGCGGCGGCGATCGTCGCGGGATCGCCGCTGGCCAGCCTGGCGGCGCTGTCGAGCGGTCCGGCGTTGGCGGGCGGGCTGGTCGGCCGGTCGGCGCCGCCGGGTGCGGCGGCGCCGAGTGCGGCGGCACGGTCGAGCACGGGGTCCTCCGAACGGCATCGTCTCGGTAGGGCGGTCGTCATGGTGGGGCGCTGGTGTCGACCCTAGTCACCGTGATCACCCGAGGTGACGGCCCGGCGACCGGCGCGTCCCTTTGATGACCAAATGTAATGATCTTGTGTGGGCGTATTGAATTGATTGAGCGTCTCGGGTGGACACACGGGGGTCGAATCCGCAGGATTGCTCTGACTCCCCACGGGAGCGGGCATTTTGAGGAGAGAGGGCAACGGTGGGTGGACGCCATCGCGGCCCCGGGCTTCCCAAGCGTGTACGCGCCGTCATTGCGGCCATGGTCATCGTCGCCGGTGCCGGCGTGTTCGCGCTCTGGCAGACCGCGGGCGGCGACGAGACGTGTTCGGGCGAGGTGCGGCTGACCATCGCCGCGGCACCGGAGATCGCGCCGGTGCTGGCGCACGCCGCGGTCCGATGGTCCGACTCGGCCCGGGGGCCCGACGGCGAGTGCGTGGCGGTCGAGGTCACCTCCGCCGAGCCGGCGGACGTCGCGCTCGCCATCGCGGACCGGGCCGGGGTGGCCCTGGCCGGGCTGACCTCGCTGGCCCCGGCGGCGTCCGCCGCCCCCGTGCCCGTGGCGACCGAGCCGCCGGTGGCGGTCCCGGACGTGTGGGTGCCCGACTCGTCGACCTGGCTCGTGCGGCTCCGCTCGGCCGCGCCGAGCCTCGTTCCGCAGCACGCCCCGCCCGTGGCCACCAGCCCGGTCGTGCTCGCGGTCCCGGAGCCGGCCGCGGGTGCCCTGGGGTGGCCGACCCAGCTACCGACCTGGAGCTCGATCCTGCAGCGGCTGATGGCCGGGCAGTCGATGCGCGTGGGTGTCGTCGAGCCCAACCGGGACGCCGTGGGGTTGGCCAGCCTGGTCGCGCTGGGCGCGGCCGCGGCCGGCGCCAGCGACGGTGACGTCGCGACGGTCGCGGTCATGCGGGCGCTCTTCGCCGGGCGCGCCTCCGGCGTCACCGACCTGCTGGCGCGCTTTCCGCGCTCGGCCGACCCGGAGGAGCTCGCCAGCGCCCTGGGCGCCGCGCCGCTGGCCGAGCGGTCCCTGATCGCCTACAACGCCACCCGGCCGCCGGTGCCGCTGGCCGCCGTCTATGTCCAACCCGCGCCGCCGGCCCTGGACTACCCGTACGTGGTGCTGCCGGACGTCGGGGCCGACCGGCAGCGCCTGGCCGAACGGTTCCGCCAGGCACTGACCGGTGACCGCTTCCTGGACGACCTGGCCGAGATCGGCCTGCGCGGCCCTGACGGCCTGGCCAAGTTCCCCGCCATGCCGGGGGCGCCCGCCACCATCAACACCGGGCAGCTCGACGAAACCGCCGTCGCCGAGGCGCTGGCCACGTGGATCTCGGTCACCCGTCCGTCCCGCATGCTCGCGGTGATCGACATATCCGGTTCCATGAACTACCCCGTGCCCTCCGCCGGCGGCGCGACTCGGGCCCAGATCGCCCTCGAGGCGGCCCGGCAGGGGATGATGTTGTTCGATGACTCGTGGTCGGTGGGCCTGTGGACGTTCGCGACGCGACTCAACGGGAACGTCGACCACCTCGAGATCGTGCCGATCCGGCCAATGTCGGAGAACCGGGAGGCGCTGGTGGCGGCGCTCGGCACCATCCGGCCCGACCCGGCCGGCAACACCGGGCTCTACGACACCGTGCTGGCGGCGTACCGGGAGGTCAAGGCGGGCTGGGAACCCGCGGCCGTCAACTCGGTGGTCCTGCTCACCGACGGCCAGAACGACGACCCCGAAGGCATGACGCTCGACGAGCTCATCGCCGCGCTGGAGGAGCTCGTCGACCCGCAGTACCCGATCCAGGTGATCGCCATCGGCATCGGGGACCAGGTCAGCCAGGCCGAGTTGGAGCGCATCACCACCACCACCGGTGGTGGCACGTTCATCGCCCGTGACCCGTCGGCGATCGGCTCGATCTTCCTCCGGGCGCTGTCGCTGCGCCCGCCCCCGTCGGTCTGAGCGCGCTCTGGCCATTGGGCGTCAGCCGGGACGTGGGGCGTCAGTCCGGGACTTGTTGGGCGTCAGCCCAGGCCGAGCGATCGCCAGCCGCGGTCGGGGAAGCCGGCGGCCTCGGCCACCCGGGCGGAGGCGATGTTGTCCGGATCGTGTTGATATGTCGGGACAGCGCCCTCGTCGAGGATGCGGCGGGCGGCCTGGGCCACGAGGGCGCGGGCCAGCCCACGCCCCCGGGCCGGCGGCTCGGTCCCGACGGCGATCTCGTGACCGTACGGGTCATGGCGCTTGATGCCGACGCCGGCGAGGTAGGCGCCGGTGTCCGGGTCGCGGGCGATGAGCACCGGCGACCCGAACGGCTTCAGCCACGGCGGAATTGCCGGGTCGGCGACATCCACCCACTCCCCGGCGTCGGGTAGGTCGGCCGGACGCTCGCACCAGCGGAACACGCCCGCGTAGACGCGCCGGTCGGGCAGTCCGACCAGGAACGGCAGCCGGGCGACCAGGGCCGCCCAGATGGTCTCGAGGTCGCGGACGTGCGCCAGATCGGGGTCCGTCGCCAGGGCGGAGCGGACCGCGTCCGCCGCCGACGGGGGCACCGACACCACGCCGAACTCGGGCGTGCGGACACCGATCACGGGGAACACCCGGCCGTCCCAGCCGGGCCGCTCGCGGGCGACCGACCCGACGACCGTGACGGGTGGGGTGCCCGGCCACTGGCCGAGCCAGGTGCGCAGGTGCTGGTAAAGCCGGTCGACGATCGGTGTCACGGGCACGGTTGAGCCTAACTGAGTCCTCGATCCACTGCGGAGGGTAGTCGGCGACAGGCCGCCGGCCGGGTCGGGTCAAGCGGCGCGAAATCACTGTCCGTGAAGGACTGTGTCCGAGCAGTGATGAATTCTGAGCATTTTGAATACGTAGACATCGCGACTGATGGTTCGGTTGGGACGCATTAGACAATTGTGACTACCAACCGTAGATACGCAAAAACAGGCAGTAAGAATGTCATATGCGCCACAAAACTCATAGGGTTCATATGCTTTTAGTCCGCTTATTTTGGGCCAATGCGCCGTACTGCAGGGAAGCATCGGATATCTGACAGAAGGCGTGCGACGGTCGGCCGGCACCGCCTGCCGGTCGAGAGGGTCTGGCTGCCGACCCGGGAGAGCTTGCGTCGAGCCGCCCGCAGCCGCGTGGCCCTCGCCACCAGCGCCCTCACCTGCCTCGCGTTCGCCACGATGGCCGGGCAGGCCGGTGCGTCCGAGCCGAAAACGGCCATCGCCGCAGCGCGAGCGAGCGAGATCAGCGTCGTGGATGAGGTGCTCGACGCCGTGACCTCGCGCAACATCGCGCCCGCCGGGTCGGACCGGCTCGAAACGCTCGCGTCCCCGGCGCCGGAGGCCGAAGAGGCATCGAGTGCCCCAGTGGTCGTCGCCCCGCCGCCCCCGCCCACGCCGGTCGCGGGTCTGGACCAGGTCCAGATGAACAACGCATTGACCATCGTGCGAACCGGTCAGGCCATGGGGCTGCCCGAGCGGGCGTTCGTCATCGCCGTGGCCACCGCGATGCAGGAGTCGCAGCTGCGCAACCTCGCCAGCACCCGGATTCCCGAGTCGTACCAGTACAACCCGGAGGGCGAGGGCTCCGACCACGACTCGGTCGGCCTGTTCCAGCAGCGGCCCAGCGCCGGCTGGGGTGCCGTCTCCCAGCTCATGGACCCCACCTACGCCGCGACCGCCTTCTATCGGGCGCTGCTGCGGGTGCCCGGCTGGGAGACCATGGAGCTGACCTGGGCCGCCCAGCGCGTTCAGGTCTCCGCCTTCCCGTACGCCTACGCAAAGCACGAGGCGCGGGCCCAGCAGGTCGTGGACGCCCTGCTCGCCCACATGGCCGCGCACGCCGACGCGTACGCCGCATCCTGACCCGCTCCGTCGACCCGAACCGGTCAGTCCGCCCGATGCGCGGGCTGACCGGTCGGCGCTCACCCGCCCGCGGCCCGTTGGGAAAAAGCTGACCGGCGGGCGAGTCGATGGCAGGATGTCCACTGTGGAGATCTTCGACGAACGGGTGAGCGAACTCGCCGAGGCCCCGTGGTACGACGAGCGCACGGGGCGCGTCTGGTGGGTGGACATCGTCGGCCGACGGGTGCTCTGGCGGGACGTCGCCTCCGGCGAGAGCGGCGAGATGCCCACCGCCGAGGAGGTGTCGGCCGCCGTGCCCCGGGCCGGCGGCGGGCTGGTCCTCCTGCTGGCCTCCCGGCTCGTGCTCGCCGACGCCGATGGCACGCTCACGCCGCTGGAGCCGTACGACGATCCCGAGCCCGGCGTGGCGGTGCGGACCAACGACGCCAAGGCCGACCCGGCCGGCCGGCTGTGGTTCGGCACCATGGCGCGCGACCACAAGACGCCCCGCGGCGCGCTCTACCGGCTGGACCCGGGGAGCACGGCGCCGGTCCGGGTGGTGTCCGGGATCGCCATCTCCAACGGCCTCGGCTGGTGGGGCGACCGGATGTACTACGTGGACAGTCCGACCAATCGGATCGACCTGTTCACCTACGACGAGGCGACCGGAGAGATCGGCGATCGTCGTACCTTCGTCGAAGTGCCCAAACCGGACGGACTGTGCGTCGACGCGGAGGGCCACGTCTGGGTGGCGGTGTGGGGCTCGGGCACGGTGCGCCGGTACACCCCCGACGGCCGGCTCGACCGGGAGCTGACCGTGCCGACGCCCCAGGTGACCTCCTGCACCTTCGCCGGGCCGGACTACCGGACGCTCATCATCACCACCGGGGCCGAGTTCGGGCTGTACGGCACCCCCGGCGCCGGCCTCGTCTACGTCGAGCGCCTCGCCGACGTCGCCGGCCGCCCGGTCGACCGTTTCGCCGGCTGAGCCGGGAGCGAGCCAGGGCGGGGCGCGTCCGCAGGCTATTCGCGTACGACGATGGCGGGCCGACGGGGGTCGTCGGCCCGGATCACCACATCCGCCCACGATTCCGGGTCCACCTCCGCCACGTAGCGGTCGAACGCCGGCAGGGTCCAGTGCCACGGCTCGGGCGTGCGCCGACGCAGCGCGGCCGGGGTCAGGACGATGTGGACGGTCAGGTCGAGCGGGAGGCCCCGGCCGAGCAGCAGGGGTCCGCTGAGGAGCAGCACCGACCCCGGGTCCGCGGTGACGAAGGGCGTCCGGCTGGCCCGGTCGGCGGCCGCGTCGAACCGCACCGGCCGGATGCGACCCGATCCACCGGGCTCGAGCGGCCGCAGGACCTCACGGACCAGGCCCTCGGCGTCGAGCCAGTCGTCGTAGAAGGCGTCCGGGTTCTCCCGCCCCCGCTCCAGGCGAAGCGAGGCCGGCCGGAGGTGGTCGGCCGCCCGGACCCGGACCACCGGGCGACCCCGCGCCCGCAGCGGCCCCACCAGGGCGTCGGCCAGCTCGTCGGGGCGGGCGGCGTCCGCCCCATCGATCGCCACCCGCACCCACCCGGGTCGGGCGGCGATGCGCTCGGTCAGCTCGGTGACCAGACGTTCGGGGGTGACCGGTCGGACCCGCACCCTGTGAATTCTTCCTGGCCGGCCCGAGGCCGCGATTCCCGGCGGCCCGACGGGACGTGATCGCTCGCTGGCCCGGACGGGCTGTGATCACGACAGGCCCGAGCGAACGGGGCCGATCAACGACCGAGGGCACCGGTCCTTGTGAGACCGGTGCCCTCGACGAGGAGGCTCGGGTCGAATCAGCCGCTGCCGACGCTGCTCTTGGAGTCGGCGATGAGGATGATCTCCGCCGTGCCGGCGACGGAGGAGCCTGCGGAGGGGTTGACCCCGATGACCTGGTGCTCGTTGTACTTCGAGTCCCCGGTCACCTCGGTGCCGGTCGCGGTGTCCAGGACGACCTTGATGTTGGTGAAGCCGGCCTGCTCCAGCGCCTCGATGGCGCCCACGACGGTCTTGCCCACGACGCTGGGCACCGTGATGGTGGCCGGGGCGTCGGTGGTCGGGGCCGGGGTGCTCGGGGCCTCGGAGGTCGGGGTGGCCGTGGGCGTCGGCGGCGCGGTCGTCGTCGGCGCCTCCGTGGTGGGAGCGGCCGCCGTCGTCGCGGTCACCGTGGCCGTGCTGTCGACCGGCTCCGGGGTGTCCCCGCTGTCACGCACGGCGAACAGCCAGTAGAGGAAGCCCGCCAGGCACAGCAGCAGGAGCAGCAGCACCAGCAGGGCGAGGACGATGTAGCGACGCCGCCGCTTCTCCTCTTCCTCGACGTCCGTCTCCGTGGAGGCCTCGCCCTCGGCGGGCGTGGGCGACGGCGGGACCGCCGGAGGCGGTGGCGGGGTCACGGGCTGGGCCGGCGGCGGCGTGGCTGGCTGCGCCGGTGGCGGAGGGGTAGCCGGGGTCGGTGGGTTGGTCGGTGGTTCGGCCGACTGGCCCGGGTTCTGGTCCGGCTGGCCCGGGTTCTGCTGGTCCGACACGTGGAGCCCTTTCAA
>Ga0310834_101228_pt1 | contig 16581 bp, 13 predicted proteins | sample SM_ome_2_FD_201314 | JGI IMG/M metagenome (GOLD analysis project Ga0310834, IMG submission 201314) | Sorghum-adapted microbial communities enriched on stacked mutant (SM) sorghum from Joint BioEnergy Institute, Emeryville, California... ... | reverse complement strand
AAATCGACGTAGACGTAATATTGAATGTCCAGGCCGAGCAAGTTCCCGACCGTCTTCATGGCGAGCTCAGGCCCGCCCAGCGTGATAGCCGTGTTCACGCGTCCCATTTGGTGTCCCGGGATGTTTACATACGTGTCGCGCAACACGGAGAACAGATGGACTTTCTTGGTGGTGGGATCGAAGGAAGCGACCAGCATGCTGTCGGAACGCGCGACTTCCCCTTTTCGCAATCCCCGTTCATCGCCGCCCATGAGCAGGATGTTGACTCTCTCCGTGCCGGTCCACTCCGGCGGCTGGTACTCCGGCTTGCTCTCGAATTGATTGAAGCGGGATTCCGATTGGGGTTTGCTCAGTTGGTCGACTTGACGATAGAAGGAATTGAACCACCAGGCGGCACATCCCGCAAGAACCGCCAAGAAGGCGCTAATGCCGACCAGCGTCCACTTTTTTCGTTTGGTCATCGGTGTCTTCCTTTCCGGACGGGTCCTGGGGTAAGATAACATATTATAAAATTATAAAGTTTCGGCAGCCGGCGAATCAAGTTCGCCGGACGCGCGGCTTCATGTGCCGGCTGCCTGCGGATTGGCGCCGCATGTAAGCCTGGCGGCGGTTGCCGATAAAGAGGAAGGCGAATGGAATGAAACAACTGGAAGTGGGCAAAACGATCCCCGATCTGGTACTGCCGGCTTCGAACGGGGAGACGGTCAGGCTGAGCGAGTTCCGCGGCCGCAAGCTCGTGCTGTTCTTCTATCCGAAGGACCAGACGCCGACTTGCACGCAGGAGGCCTGCGATTTCCGCGATTCGCACGGCGCTTTCGAAGCGGCCGACACGGTGTTGATCGGGATCAGCCCGGATCCCGTCAAGTCGCATCAGAAATTCATCGAGAAGCAGGGATTGCCTTTCCTGCTGCTGGCCGACGAACAGTTGACCGCGGCGAAGACATTCGGCGTCTGGCAGGAGAAACAATTGTACGGCCGCAAATATATGGGCATCGTCAGGTCGACCTTCCTGATCGACCGCAAAGGCAGGCTTGTCCGGGAGTGGCGGAACGTCCGGGTCAAAGGGCACATCGATCAGGTTCTCGAAGCGGCGCGCGAAGAGCGCTGACACCGCCAGAGGATTGAAATGGGCGGTCGGCAAAGCTATAATAGCGACAATTGATCGAGGGGAGTTCGGCTGACAAAGTGAAGAACCAAGCGCATGAAATGATCGTCGTCCTGGATTTCGGCGGCCAGTATAACCAGTTGATCGCGCGCCGGATCCGCGACCTGGGCGTGTACAGCGAGCTCATGCCGTATAACACGCCGGCGGACAAGCTGCGGGAGATGAATCCCAAAGGCATCGTATTCTCGGGAGGGCCGGCCAGCGTCTATGCGGAGGGAGCGCCGGCCGCCGACCCCGGCGTGTATGAGCTCGGCGTGCCGATTCTCGGCATTTGCTACGGCATGCAGCTCATGACCCACCAGCGGGGCGGCAAGGTGGAACCGGCCCACAAGCGCGAGTACGGCAAGTCGGACATCGACTTCGTCGGCACTTGCGAACTGGTCCACGGGCTGGAGTCCCGTCAGACCGTCTGGATGAGCCACGGCGACCACGTGACCGAATTGCCGGCCGGTTTCCGCGTGGACGCCAGCACGGAGCACGCGCCGGTCGCCGCCATGAGCGATCCTGTGCGCAAGCTGTACGCGGTCCAGTTCCACCCGGAAGTGCGCCATTCCGTCTACGGCAACGACATGATCCGCAACTTTCTGTTCCGCGTCTGCGGCTGCCGAGGCGACTGGACGATGGAATCGTTCATCGACGATACGGTTGCGGACATCCGCGCGCAGGTCGGAGATCAGAAGGTGCTGTGCGCGTTGTCCGGGGGCGTCGATTCCTCCGTTGTCGCGGCTTTGGTTCATCGGGCGATCGGGGACCGACTGACCTGCATGTTCATCGACCACGGTCTGCTCCGCAAGGGTGAAGCCGAGAGCGTCATGGAGACGTTCGCCGGCAAATTCGACATGAACGTGGTGAAGATCGACGCGCGCGAGCGGTTCCTCGGCAAACTGAAGGGTGTGGACGATCCCGAGCGGAAGCGCAAGATCATCGGGGCGGAATTCATTCGCGTCTTCGAGGAAGAATCCGCCAAATTCGCCGACTTCGCTTACCTGGCGCAAGGCACGCTGTACACCGACATCGTGGAGAGCGGAACGGCGACGGCGCAGACGATCAAGTCCCACCACAACGTCGGCGGGCTGCCGGAGGATATGAAGTTCAAGCTCGTCGAACCGCTGAAGACGCTCTTCAAGGACGAGGTCCGCAAAGTCGGGGAAGAGTGCGGACTGCCGGCCGAAATCGTATGGCGCCAGCCGTTTCCGGGGCCGGGGCTCGCGATTCGCGTGCTCGGCGAGGTGACCGAAGAGAAGCTGGAGATCGTTCGCGAATCCGACGCGATCTTGCGCGACGAGATCGCCAAAGCCGGACTCGATCGGGAGATCTGGCAGTATTTCACCGCCTTGCCGAACATGAAGAGCGTCGGTGTCATGGGCGACGGCCGCACCTACTCCTACACGGTCGGCATACGGGCCGTCACTTCGATCGACGGCATGACGGCCGACTGGGCCCGCATTCCGTACGACGTGCTGGAGAAAATCTCGAACCGGATCGTCAACGAGGTGCACAACGTGAACCGCGTCGTATACGACATCACGTCCAAGCCTCCGGCCACGATCGAATGGGAGTAAGCGGCTCAATAAATAATCGGCTAAATATATAGGAAATGATGCGGCGGCTCGCCGAATATCGACCGTTTTAGGCTAATTTTGTGCAATTGACGAAATGGTGAATGCCCCGTAGGATAGGGAAAAGGCCTGTCCTTCCGGGACTTTAGGAAGCCGCGCGTCCGCGCCGTATCGCTGTGACGGAGCAAAGCGACGCACGGCCGAAGCGGATGGGACGCCCATTTGATCCCCAACGGAGAGGAGCATCTATTCGGTTATGAAGAAACTTACCGTGCTTGCACTCATTCTATCTTTCGTTCTCGTTGTCGCCGCTTGCGGCAAGAAGAACGACGCGTCCGGCGGAAGCTCCGCCGAACCGGCCGGCTCCCCCAGCGCGAGCCAGGAAGCTTCGAGCCCCAGCCCGGACGGCAACGGAAGCGCAGAAGGCAAGAGCTACAGGATCGCCATCTCCCAGATTGTCGAGCATCCGTCCCTGGACGCGACCCGGGAAGGCTTCCTGGCCGCACTGAAAGACGCCGGCATCGAAGAAGGCAAAAACTTGACGGTCGACTTCAACACGGCGCAGGGCGACCCGTCCAATAACCTGGCGATCGCGCAGAAGATCGCGGCCGACAAGTTCGACCTCGTGCTGGGCATCGCCACGCCGTCCGCCCAGGCGCTCGTTCAGAACGTGAAGAACGCGCCGATCGTGTTCTCCGCCGTCACCGATCCGGTGGCCGCCGGCATCGTATCCGATCTGCAGCATCCGGGCGGCAGCGTAACCGGCGCTTCGGACACGAACCCGGAAGCGACGACGAAGCTGGTCGATTTCATCGCCTCCAACTTCCCGAACGTGAAGACGATCGGCATCGTCATCAACGAGGGCGAGACGAACGCCGTCGTCATGGCGAAGAAAGCCGAAGAAGAGCTGGCCAAGAAGAATATCAAGGTCATCAAAGCGCCTGTGACGAACACGTCCGAAGTCAAGCAAGCCGCCGAGTCGCTCGTCGGACGCGCGGACGCCATCTACATCACGCTGGACAACATGGTCGTCAGCGGCGTGGACGCCATAATTCAGGTCGCCAAGAAGAACAAAATTCCGTTCTTCTCCGCCGACCGCGACACTGTGGAGAAGGGCGCGATCGCGACCGTCGGCTTCAAATATTATGACCACGGCTACCAGACGGGTCAGATGGCGGCGGACATTCTCCTGAATGGCAAAAACCCGGGAGACATGCCGATCTTGATGCAGCAGAAGCTGGACGTGATCCTGAACGTGAAAGCCGCGCCGGAATACGGGATCGAAGTGACGGACGCCATGAAGAGCGCCGTGCAGGACCAGGCGGAAGACCTGATTCAATGATCGGAGGCACCACATGCTGTCTTCCATGATCCACTCCATACCCGGAGCGTTGCAGCTCGGCTTGCTATACGCATTTATGTCGCTGGGCGTCTACATCACGTATCGGATCCTGGATTTTCCCGATTTGACCGTGGACGGAAGCTTTACGACCGGCGGCGCCGTCGCCGCCGTCATGATCACGAACGGCCAGTCGCCCTGGACGGCGACGGCCTGCGCGTTTCTGGCCGGTTGCGCGGCCGGGGCCGTCACCGGGCTGCTGCATACGAAAGGCAAAATCAACGCGCTGCTGTCGGGGATTCTGATGATGATCGCGCTATACTCGATCAATCTGCGGATCTCCCGCGTGCCCAACGTGCCCCTGATCAACCAGAGAAGCGTGTTCGACGGAATCAACGATTGGGCGCTCGAGATTGTCGCGGTCCTGATCGTCCTCGTGCTGCTGGACCTGTTCTTCCTGACGGATCTGGGGCTGTCTCTGCGCGCGACCGGGGACAATCCCCGGATGATTCGCAGCTTTGGCGCCCATACCGACAACACGAAAATTGTCGGCGTCTCCCTGTCCAACGGGCTGGTCGCCCTCTCCGGCGCTCTCATCGCGCAGCAGCAAGGGTACTCCGATCAATCGATGGGCATCGGGATGATCGTCATTGGGCTGGCGGCGGTCATCATCGGCGAGGCGATCATCGGCGCCAAGTCCATCCTGTGGGCGACATTCGCGGCCGTGCTCGGGATGATCGCGTACCGGGTCATCATCTCGATCGCGCTGCAGATCCCGTGGTTTCATGCCCAGGATCTCAAGGTGATCACCGCCGTCATCGTCATCATCGCGCTGGTCGTTCCGACCGCCCGGAGACATCTTAGGCAGAAGAGCGCCGCCCGGAAGCGAACGGCCGAGCTGATGGCCGCCGCATCCGGGGCAAGCGGGGGAGGGGAGCGGTAACGATGCTGGAACTCACCCAGGTATCCAAGGTATTCTTCCCCGGCTCTCCGGACGAGAAGGTGGCGCTCGCCGGCATCAACCTGTCGCTGAAGCCCGGGGATTTCGTGACGATCATCGGCAGCAACGGAGCCGGCAAATCGACGCTGATGAACATGATCTCGGGCGTGCTGACGCCGGACGCCGGACAAGTGCGGATCGAGGGCGTCCCGGTGCACCAGCTGCCGGAGTACAAGCGGAGCCGCTGGATCGGCCGCGTGTTCCAGGACCCGATGGCCGGCACGGCGCCCAACATGACGATCGAAGAGAATCTGGCCATCGCCTATGCGCGAAGCAAGAGGCGGGGGCTCGCGCTCGGCGTCACGCGCGCCAAGCGCCGGTTCTTCCAGGAGCAGCTGGAACGCCTGAATCTCCGGCTCGAGAACCGGCTCAAGGCGAAGGTGGGCCAGCTCTCCGGCGGGGAGCGCCAAGCGCTCAGCCTGCTGATGGCCACCTTCACCCGGCCGCAGATTCTGCTGCTCGACGAGCACACGGCCGCGCTGGACCCGGCCCGCGCCGAGCTGGTGACGCGGCTCACCGAGAGCATCGTGCGCGAGATGGAGCTGACGACGCTGATGGTCACGCACAACATGGAGCAGGCCATCCGGCTCGGCAACCGATTGATCATGATGGACAAAGGCCGCATCATCCTCGAGGCGGGCGAAGACCGCAAGAAGGAACTGACGGTGGAGCGGCTTCTGCAAGAATTCGAGAACATCAGCGGCCACAAGCTGGCTGACGACCGGATCGTGCTCGGTTGAAAATATGGACGTAAGAGGCGTCTGCATCCGCGGGCGCCTCTTGCTTGTGGGGGCAGACAGAATTTCCGAACGAAATAATTGTGATCACGCCACAACATTCGTAAAAATTCGTTGACAAAGTTCAGCACCTGCTCCTAAAATGAGAGTGTAAACGTGAATAGAAGAGCTTTTCGTATAATCCCGGGAATCGGCCCGGGAGTCTCTACGGGGTCACCGCAAATGATCCATCTACGAAAAGTGAAAACGCGTAGGTCCGGCAAGAAGCGCGCGATTCTTGGCGGACGTATGATTTTCACGGTAGTGCGGAACCTAGAAGAGATCGTTCTTCTGGGTTTTTTTGTTTGTTTCGCCTAGGTTTTCGCAATGAACCGATCTGACATTATGCTGCTGAAGGAGTCGAAACCATGGACCGTTTCTTTAAGTTAAAGGAACTGGGAACGAACGTACGCACGGAGATCATGGCAGGTCTGACGACATTTATGACGATGGCCTACATTCTGGCCGTCAATCCCAGCGTGCTGGGCGCATCCGGCCTGGACGCCTACGGCATCTTCCTCGCCACCGCGCTCGCCGCCGGCATTTTCACGATCGCCATGGGGCTGTTCGTGAATTTCCCGGTCGCGCTGGCTCCGGGCATGGGCCTGAACGCGTATTTCGCGACGACGGTGCTCGCGTCCAAGGCGACGGGTCACCCGATCAGCGCGGAGATGGGACTCGCGGCCGTATTTATTTCCGGGATCATTTTCCTGATCCTGACGGTCACGCAAATTCGCCAGCTGCTGATCGTGGCGATTCCGGACAGCCTGAAGCACGCCATCACGGTCGGAATCGGCCTGTTCATCACGATCATCGGTCTGAAGAACAGCGGCCTGATGACGATCGCCCTGGACGCTTCCGTCACAGACGTCGCCAAAGGTCAATTCACAGATCTGCAAAGTTTCGAGACGGTCATCCACATGGGCAGCCTGGAGAGCACGAACGTCTGGCTGACGATTGTCGGTCTTGCGATCATCGCGGTTCTTATGGTGCTGAGAGTGCGCGGCGCGATTCTGGTCGGCATTCTGATCACGACGTTGATCGGAATGATCCCGGGCGTGGACGCCGTAGATTTCAACTCGCTGAAAGGCCAGAAATGGGTGCCGGATTTCAGCCAACTCAATTTCTGGAACTTTGACTTTGCCGACCTGTTCACGACCGGCCTTCTGACCGCCATCGCGACGTTTACGTTCGTCGAACTGTTCGACACGTTCGGCACGCTGGTCGGCACGGCCAACCGCGCCGGATTGCTCAAGAATCGGGAGGAGGGCAACAAGCGCGTCGGCAAAGCGATGTTCGTCGACGCCGTGGCCGTCAGCGGCGGCGCGATGCTCGGCACCAGCACGGTCACCGCTTACGTGGAAAGCTCCGCAGGCATCGCCGAAGGCGGACGTTCCGGCCTGACCGCGGTCAGCACCGGCGTGTTGTTCCTGCTCTCGCTGTTCCTGGCGCCGATCGCCCTGCTCGTGCCGTCGTCCGCCACCAGCGCGGCGCTCATCGTCGTCGGCGTGCTGATGATCCAATCGATCCGGGAGATCGACTTCTCCGACTACGTCTACGGCATTCCGGCTTTCCTCACGATCTCCCTGATGCCGTTCACGTACAATATCGCCAACGGCATTTCGTTCGGCATCGTCTCCTATGTCCTGCTGGCGGCCGTGGACAACCTGTTCAAAGGCGGCAAACACAAGATCCACTGGCTGATGTGGGTGCTGTTCGTCCTCGTCATCGCCCGGTACGCCTTTATCGGCTCCCAGGGCTGACATTAGTCGCAGCTCATCGCTGAAATGGTTCTCAACCCCGTCTCACTTTCCGAAAGGGAAGGTGGGGCGGGGTTTTTATCATGCGCTCGCGCCCGGAGACATTAAGGACGAAATGACGCGCCTACCAAAGACGAACATTCCCATTTTCATTCTAAAGAAGCGTTCGTCTTTGTTTGACATTCCATGGTGTGTAAGGTACACTTAAAGCACGGATTGAGCAATTTTGCTTGATATTCTCGCGCGTATAAAATCGGGAATCGGCCCGAAGGTCTCTACCCGGAAACCGTAAATTTCCGGACTACGCGCATGCGGGACAATGTCCCCGGATGGACGGCCTGCGAACTCTGTTCGCGCTTTCGGACGGAAGCGCCGGATTCTCTGTCGTTCTTGCGGGGATGGGGCCGTTACGAGATCGGAGGGCCGGTGGGGTACACTACCTGTATACCCATCGCCCTTTTTATTTTGGATACGCAGGAACGTCGGGCCGCAATCAACGGATGGGGGAAGTGTGGAATCATGTCGGTGCTCGTCGGCGTCATCATGGGCAGTACATCGGATTGGGAGACGATGCGTAAAGCTTGCGAAGTATTGGATGAATTGGGCGTGCCGTACGAGAAGAAGGTCGTGTCCGCGCACCGGACGCCCGATCTCATGTTCGAGTACGCGGAGACGGCCGAGTCCAGAGGACTGAAGGCCATCATCGCGGGCGCCGGCGGCGCGGCCCATCTGCCGGGCATGGTCGCGGCGAAGACCGTGCTGCCCGTCATCGGCGTGCCCGTGCAGTCGAAGGCGCTGAACGGCCTCGATTCGCTGCTCTCGATCGTGCAGATGCCGGGCGGAATCCCCGTCGCGACGGTCGCGATCGGACAGGCGGGCGCGACGAACGCCGGCCTGCTCGCCGCCCAGATCGTCGGCGCGTTCGATCCGGAAGTTCGGCAGCGGCTGAAAGCCAGAAGGGAACGGATCGCCCGGGAAGTGACGGAAGGAGAGCTGCCATGAACGGACTGAAGCGTCTGGACGACTGGATGGGAGGCGAGCGGGAAGACGCGGGTGAGGCCTGCGGCCTGGACGGCTGCGAGCCGAAGCGGCTTCCGCGCCGAATCCTGCCGGGCGCCACGGTCGGCGTGCTGGGCGGCGGACAGCTGGGACGGATGCTGGCCCATGCCGGCAGCCGCATGGGCTATCGCTTCGTCACGCTGGATCCGACGCCGGACTCGCCCTGCGGGCAGACGGCCCGGCAGATCGTCGCCGCGTATTCGGACCGGGAAGCCGCGCGCGAGCTGGCCCGCCAGTCGGACGTGATCACGTACGAGTTCGAGAATGTGGACGCCGGCGTGGCGGCGATGCTGGAGGCGGAATCGTACGTGCCGCAAGGCAGCGCGCTGCTGTACACCACGCAGCACCGGCTCCGCGAGAAGCGGGCGCTGGAAGCCGCCGGCGCGCGGGTCGCTCCCTACGCCGAGATCGGCAGCCTGCAGGCGCTCCGCGAAGCGGCGGGCCGCCTGGGACTGCCGGCCGTGCTGAAGACGGCGACGGGCGGCTACGACGGCAAAGGCCAATGGGTGCTGCGCGCCGAGGCCGACCTTGAGCCGGCCTGGAACGAAGCTTCCCGCGCGGGCACGGAACTTGTGCTGGAGAAGTTCATCTCGTTCTCCAAAGAGCTGTCCGTCATCGCGGCGAGGCGTCCTTCCGGCGAAGTGACGACGTTCCCGCCGGCGGAGAACGTGCACGTGAACAACATTTTGCACCTGTCCATCGTGCCCGCCCGCATTGCGGACACCGTCAAGGTCGAAGCGGAGAGCCTTGCCGTATCCATTGCGGAAGCGCTGGAAGTCGTCGGACTCATCGCGGTCGAGATGTTCCTTGGCACGGACGGCACGTTATACGTGAACGAACTGGCGCCCCGTCCCCACAACTCCGGCCATTATACATTGGACGCCTGCCGCACGTCCCAATTCGAGCAGCACATACGGGCGATCTGCGATTTGCCGCTCGGCGACACTTCGCTCATGACGCCCGTCGTGATGGTGAACGTGCTCGGCCAGCATATGGACCGGCTCATGAACTGGCTGCCCGCTTGCGACCTGGAAGCGGAGAAGCTGGGCGTCGAGCCGAAGGTGCATCTGTACGGCAAGGCGGTCGCTGCGCCGGGCCGCAAGATGGGGCACGTCAACGTGCTCGCTCCCCAGGTCGGCGCTGCGCTGGCTTGGGTCGAGCAATCCGACATTTGGAGGAATGACAAGGCATGATCGATCGTTATAGCCGCCCGGAGATGCGGGCCGTATGGACCGAGCAGAACAAGTATCAAGCCTGGCTGGAAGTGGAACTGTGCGCCTGCGAAGCATGGGCCGAACTGGGGCGCATTCCGAAGGAAGACGCCGAGGCGCTGCGCAAGAACGCGAAGTTCGATATTGAGCGGATCTACGAGATCGAGCAAGAGACGCGCCACGACGTCATCGCGTTCACGCGGGCGGTATCCGAGAGCCTTGGCGCCGAGCGCAAATGGGTCCATTACGGGCTGACCTCCACCGACGTCGTGGACACGGCGATGGGCTATCTGCTCAAGCAAGCCAACGCCATTCTGCGCAGAGACCTCGAGAATTTCATCGCCATCCTGCGGGAGCAGGCGATTCGCTATAAAGACACGCCCATGATGGGCCGCACGCACGGCGTTCACGCCGAGCCGACGACGTTCGGGCTGAAGCTGGCGCTGTGGCACGAGGAAATGAAACGCAATCTTGAACGGTTCGACCATGCGGCTCGCGGCGTGGAATTCGGCAAATTGTCCGGAGCGGTCGGCACGTACGCGAACATCGATCCGTTCGTGGAGACGCACGTCTGCCGCAAGCTCGGCATCTCGCCCGCCCCGATCTCGACGCAGACGCTGCAGCGCGACCGCCATGCCGAATACATGGCGACGCTGGCGCTCATCGCCACGTCGATCGACAAGTTCGCAACCGAGATCCGCGGGCTGCAGAAGAGCGAATTCCGCGAAGTCGAGGAACCGTTCGCCAAAGGCCAGAAAGGCTCGTCGGCGATGCCGCACAAGCGCAACCCGATCGGCTGCGAGAACATGAGCGGCCTCTCCCGCGTCATCCGCGGCCACATGCTGACGGCCTACGAGAACGTGACGCTGTGGCACGAACGCGACATCTCGCATTCGTCCGCCGAACGGGTCATTTTGCCGGACGCCACCATGCTGTTGAATTACATGCTGAACCGTTTCGGCAACATCGTGAAGAACTTGACCGTGTTCCCCGAGAATATGAAGCGCAACATGCGCAGCACGTACAACGTGCCGTTCTCCGGCCGCGTCATGACGAAGCTGATCGACAAGGGGCTCAGCCGCGAGCAAGCCTACGACACCGTGCAGCCGCGGGCCATGCAAGCCTGGGAAGAACAGCGCGACTTCCGCGCGATCGTGGAATCGACGCCGGAGATCACCTCGAAGCTGAGCGCGGAAGAGATCGCCGACTGCTTCGATCCTTCCTGGCACCTCAAGCACGTCGACACGATTTTCGAACGGCTCGGACTGATCTAAGAGGAGGCGGCCGCGTTGCCGAACAAGACGGAAGCATTGTCCACGGCGTCAGGTCTCATCGACGCTCCGCTGATACACAAAGGCAAAGTCCGGGAGTTGTACGACCTGGGCGACGAACTGCTCATCGTCGTCACCGACCGGATCAGCGCGTTCGACTACGTGCTCGATCCGCCGGTGCCCGGCAAGGGGAAGGTGCTGAACGGGCTGAGCGCGTTCTGGTTCGAACGGACGGCGGACCTTCTGCCGAACCACGTCGTGCACACGGATGTAGGTCGGCTCGGCGCGATCGCGAAGGAGCCGGACAAGCTCGAAGGCCGCATCATGGTATGCCGCAAGGCGAAGCGCATTGACATTGAGTGTGTCGTCCGCGGGTATATCACGGGCGGCGGCTGGCGGCAGTACCAGGCGAGCGGTGAGGTGAACGGCATTCGGCTGCCGGAAGGGCTGCGCAAGAACGGCAAGCTGGAGACGCCGATCTTCACGCCGGCCGGCAAGAACGACGTCGGGCACGACGAAGACATCCCGTTCGGGGAGATGGTCCGCCGCGTCGGGCGAGAGCTCGCCGAGGAATTGTGGGAGCGCAGCCTGCGCCTGTACGAGGCGGGGCGTGATTACTGCGCCGCGCGGGGCATACTGCTGGCCGACTGCAAGTTCGAATTCGGGCTGCTGGACGGCAAGGTCATCCTGATCGACGAACTGTTCACGCCGGATTCGTCGCGCTTCTGGGCCGAGGACAAGTATGCGCTGGACGTGGAGATCGACAGCATGGACAAAGAGCCGGTGCGCACGTATTTGCTTCAGTCCGACTGGGACCGGAACAGTCCGCCGCCCCGCTTGCCGGACGAGGTCGTGGAAGCGACGTCGTCGCGGTATCGGGACATTTACCGCCGGTTGACGGCGGACGCTTGACGAAGGGTGCCGGATCTCGGGCCCTTGACGACATTCTGCGACGCTGTCCCTCATGACGCAACCCCTCATCTGCCGCATTCTACACCTCATCCCGTCTCCCTGAACGACGGGGATATCCCGCTCATTCAGGGAGAGACGAATACCGGATGCCGCGGGACGAGACACAAGGAGGATACCCGATGAAAGCCAAAGTGTACGTGACGATCAAGGAGAACGTGCTCGACCCCCAGGGCAACGCCGTGCAAGGGGCGTTGCACACGCTGGGCTTCGGCGAAGTGTCCAAAGTTCGCATCGGCAAATTCATGGAGATCGAACTGGAAGCCGCGGACCGCGCGCAAGCCGAGGAGAGGCTGAGGTCGATGTGCGAGAAACTGCTGGCGAACACCGTCGTGGAAGACTACCGATTCGAACTGGAGGTCTCATGACGCGCATGAAATTCGCGGTACTCGTGTTTCCCGGCTCCAACTGCGACCTGGACATGTTCCACGCCGTGCAGGACACGGTCGGCGAACAAGTCGACTACGTCTGGCACACGGCCGACGACCTGTCCGCCTATGACGCGATTCTCGTACCCGGCGGATTCTCTTACGGCGACTACCTGCGCTGCGGCTCCATCGCCCGCTTCGCCCCCGTCATGGCGGAAGTGCACCGCGCGGCGGAAGCCGGCAAGTTCGTGCTCGGCGTCTGCAACGGCTTCCAGATTCTCACGGAAGCGGGGCTCCTGCCCGGCGCGCTGATCCGCAACAACAGCCTGAAATTTCGCTGCCACCCGGTCGACCTCATCGTCGAGAACGCCCGGACGGCGTTCACGAACGCCTATGCCCAGGGGGAGACGATCCGCGTTCCGATCGCCCACGGCGAAGGCAACTACTATGTGGACGACGAGACGCTGAGCCGGTTGAAGAAGAACAACCAGATCGTGTTTCGCTACGCGGGCGACAACCCGAACGGCTCGGTCGACAACATCGCCGGCGTCTGCAGCGAACGCGGCAACGTCGTCGGCATGATGCCGCACCCCGAGCGGGCGGTCAGCGAACTGCTCGGATCGAAGGACGGCGCGCGCATGTTCACGTCAGTACTCAACGCTTGGAGGGAACGCCATGGCGCAGCAATTGGCGGCTAAGGAGCCGACGGCGCAGCAGATCGCGGAGCAGAAAATTTACAAGCAGTTCGGCGTCACCGACAGCGAGTACGAGCTGATCTGCGAGTACCTCGGACGCCAGCCCAACTATACCGAGATCGGCGTGTTCAGCGTCATGTGGTCCGAGCATTGCGCGTACAAGAACTCCAAGCCGCTCTTGCGGCGGTTCCCGACGACCGGCCCGAAAGTGCTCATGGGGCCGGGCGAAGGCGCCGGCATCGTCGACATCGGCGACAAGCAGGCCGTCGCGTTCAAGATCGAATCCCACAACCACCCGTCCGCCGTCGAGCCCTATCAGGGTGCGGCCACGGGGGTCGGCGGGATCATCCGGGACATCTTCTCCATGGGCGCCCGTCCGATCGCGCTCCTCAATTCGCTGCGCTTCGGCAAGCTCGACAGCGAGCGCGTGCGCTACCTGTTCTCCAACGTCGTCGGAGGCATCGCCGGTTACGGCAACTGCATCGGCATTCCGACGGTGGCGGGCGAAGTGATGTTCGATGAAGCGTACGAAGGCAATCCGCTCGTCAACGCGATGTGCGTCGGCCTCATCGACCACGACAAAATCCAGCGCGGCGTCGCCAAAGGCGTCGGCAACCCGGTCTTCTACGTCGGCCCGGCGACCGGACGCGACGGCATCCACGGCGCGACGTTCGCTTCCGAGGACTTGACCGCCGAATCCGAAGCGAAGCGTTCCGCCGTCCAGGTCGGCGATCCGTTCATGGAGAAGCTGGTCATGGAAGCGACGCTTGAGCTGATTGACTCCGGCATCGTGCTTGGCATCCAGGACATGGGCGCGGCGGGGCTCACCTGCTCCAGCGCCGAGATGGCGAGCAAGGCCGGCAACGGCATGGAACTGTACCTCGACGAGGTGCCGCAGCGCGAGGAAGGCATGACGGCTTACGAGATGATGCTGTCCGAGTCGCAGGAGCGCATGCTGTTCGTCACCGAGCCGCAGCACGAAGAACAGGCGAAAGCGATCTTCGCGCGCTGGGGCCTGCATTGCGCCAAAGTCGGCAAAGTGACCGACGACGGACGCCTCCGCTTGTTCCATAAAGGCGAGCAGGTCGCCGACATGCCGGTCAAAGCGCTCGTCGACGACTGCCCGATCTACCACAAGCCTTCGAAAGTGCCGGAGTACTATTTGCAGAACGGCTCGATCGATACGACCCGCTACGAGCAGGTGCCGGACCTGACGTGCGCCCTGAAAAAGGTGCTCGGCTCCCCCTCGCTGGCGAGCAAAGAGTGGGTGTACAGCCAGTATGATTACCAGGTGCGCACTTCGACGGCGGTCGTGCCGGGATCGGACGCCGCGGTCGTCATGATCCGCGGCACTCGCAAGGCGCTGGCGATGACGACGGACTGCAACGGCCGCTACGTCTATCTCGATCCCGAGGTCGGCGGCAAGATCGCCGTCGCGGAAGCCGCCCGCAACATCGTCTGCTCCGGCGGCGAACCGCTGGCGATCACCGACAACCTGAACTTCGGCAGCCCCGAGAAGCCGGAAGTGTTCTGGCAGATGGAGAAGGCGGTCGACGGGATGGCCGAAGCGTGCCGTGTGCTGGACACGCCGGTGATCGGCGGCAACGTCTCGCTGTACAACGAGAGCGTGAAGGGCGCGATCTACCCGACGCCGGTCGTCGGCATGGTCGGCCTCGTCCGCGACCTGGACCACATCACGACGCAAGATTTCAAGGCGGAAAACGACGTTATTTTCCTGCTGGGCGAGACGAAGGCGGAGATCGGCGGCAGCGAGTTGCAGTACGCCGTGCACGGCGTGACGGAAGGCCGGCCGCCCATGATCGACCTGGCGGTTGAACGCGCAGTGCAGCAAGCGGTGCTGGCCGCGATCCGCGCGGGTCTCGTCGCCTCGGCGCACGACTTGTCCGAAGGCGGGCTGGCGGCGGCGCTGGCCGAGTCCTGCTTCGGGCGGGGCCTCGGCGCCCGCGTCGAGTGGACGCCGAACCTTCGGCCGGATCTCGCGCTGTTCAGTGAATCGCAATCGCGAATTCTGCTGTCGGCGAAGCCGGAGAACGCGGAGAAGCTGGCTGCGCTCCTCAAGGAGCAGGGCGTGCCGGCGGCGCGTCTGGGCACCGTAGGCGGCGACCGCCTGACGATCAAGATCGCGGGGCATACGGCGGTCGACGCGCCGGTGGAGGAACTGCGACGCGTATGGAAGGAAGCCATCCCATGCCGGATGCAGTGATGACGGCCGCACCCGCTGACCGTCGGCAGAATGGAGGGACCCTGGTGCAGCGTCTCTGGGCGGGAGACTATTACAACGAAGGCAACGGACGCGATGACATATTCGACAAGCTGAAGGAAGAGTGCGGCGTATTCGGGGTGTTCGGCCACCCCGGCGCCGCGGCCCTGTCTTACTACGGTCTGCACGCGCTGCAGCACCGGGGCGAGGAGAGCGCCGGCATCTGCACCTCCGACAACGGCGAGTTCCATTATCATCGCGGGATGGGGCTCGTCAAGGAAGTGTTCGACGAGAGCCGGATCGCTTCGCTGACCGGCGACCGGTCGATCGCGCACGTGCGCTACTCGACCGCCGGGGAGAGCAAGCTGGCCAACGCCCAGCCGCTCGTGTTCAAGTACCGCGGCGGCGATCTGGCGGTCGCCACCAACGGCAACCTCGTCAATGCGCCGCAGATCCGGCGGGAGCTCGAGGCGGAAGGCTCCATTTTCCAGACGTCCAGCGACACCGAGGTGATCGCCCATCTGATCGCCCGCTCGCCCAAAGGGCTGGTCGAAGCGGTCAAGGACGCCTTCGCCCGGCTGGTCGGCGGATACGCATTTCTCATCATGACGAACGATACGCTGCTGGTCGCCTCGGACCCGCATGGGCTCCGCCCGCTCGTCATGGGCCGGTTGGGCGACGCGTACGTGTTCGCATCGGAGACGTGCGCGCTGGAGACGATCGGCGCGACGTACGTCCGCGACGTGCAGCCCGGCGAACTGCTGATTCTGGACCGAAACGGCTTGCGCGAGGAGCGGTTCGCCGCGCTGGAGCGCCGTGCGGTATGCGCGATGGAGTACATCTACTTCGCCCGCCCGGACAGCGAAATTAACGCGATCAACCTGCACGCGGCCCGCAAGCGGATGGGCCGTCAGCTCGCGGTCGAGGCGTTCACGGACGCCGACGTCGTGACCGGGGTGCCAGATTCGAGCATATCGGCCGCGATCGGTTACGCGGAGCAGACGGGCATCCCGTACGAGCTCGGGCTGATCAAGAACAAATATACGGGGCGCACGTTCATCCAGCCGTCCCAGGAACTGCGCGAGCGGGGCGTGAAAATGAAGCTGTCCGCCGTCCGCAAGGTGGTGGAGGGCAAGCGGGTCGTCATGATCGACGATTCGATCGTACGGGGCACGACCTCCCGGCGCA
>Ga0310834_101223_pt1 | contig 16661 bp, 22 predicted proteins | sample SM_ome_2_FD_201314 | JGI IMG/M metagenome (GOLD analysis project Ga0310834, IMG submission 201314) | Sorghum-adapted microbial communities enriched on stacked mutant (SM) sorghum from Joint BioEnergy Institute, Emeryville, California... ... | reverse complement strand
CAGGACCGCGCCAACGCCCTACCCGACTGGCTCCACATCTACAATCACCACCGCACCCACACCGCCCTCGGCGGCCGCCCCCCGATCAGCCGCGTCAACAACGGTCCTGGTCCCTACAGCTAGCCGCCGGGGCAGGGAAGGGGCGACAAATGCGCGGCGCCTGTGCCGCGACCGCCTGCCTAGCGGCTGCAGGCCACGCACGTTCTGGCGTGCGGGATGATTTCCAGCCGCTCGGGCGGTATCGCCTGGCCGCAGGCTTCGCACTGGCCGTAGGTGCCCTGCTCGATCCGGCGGAGTGCTTCGGTGACGTCCGCGAGGCTCTGCCGCGTCGCGGACAGCAGCGCCGCGTGGGTGGCGGGATCTGCCGGGTCCGCCGTGGTGGCGGTGAGGTCGAGGAGCTGCGCGCTGTGCAGCTCGCTGGTCTGCTGGAGCCGCTCACGGATGCCGGCGATCCAGTCGTCGTGGTCCTTCGTGTCCAGTGTGCTCATTCCGTCCTCCAAAGCTGTGATGGATAAAGAAAATCGGGCGGAGCCGGTGTGCTCCGCCCGATGTGTGTCGTGCCTTCCGGCAAGTCGACTACGGCGGAGCCGGCCGCATCGAGCGGTAGTCCGGCCGGCAGGCCCAGGCGATCTGGGCGGGCAGGCAGCGCACACCGGCGCGGCCGCGGGGCTGCGGGCGCGCGGAAGTGGGAACCTGTACCGCCGTCATGCCCCAACGGTAGGTCACCTGCCCGGTACCGGCAAGCGACTAGCTACCGCCGCGCCACTACCGAAGGCCGGCTGTTTCTTACAGGGTCTGGTTGTGTAAATTCGAGATGTGCGGTACGAGGAGCGTGACCGGGCCGGTAACGGCACGGCGGTGGTGGACCAGCGGGTACCGGGTGGCGGAAGGACACTCCGGTGAGCGCCCCGCTGGCGGCCGCCACCGCGCTGACCTTCGTGTGGCTCGGCATGGTGCTGGCGATCTCCTTTATGGAGGCTCCGCTGAAGTTCCGCGCCCCCGATGTCACCCTCCGCATTGGACTCGGCATCGGCAGGCTGGTCTTCCGCGCCCTCAACATCGCCGAGGCCGTGCTGGCGGCCGGGCTCATCGGTTCGGTCGTCGCCGGCTCGCCGCCGGCCCGGGTCATCGCGGCCGCGGCCGCCGTCGTGCTGGTGCTCGTGGTGCAACTGGCGGTGGTGCGGCCGTCCCTGACCCGCCGGTCGGACCGGATCCTCGCCGGCGAGCAGGCGCCCCGCTCGCGCAGCCACTACGCCTACGTCGGCCTGGAGGTCGTCAAGGTGGCCGGCCTCGTGGTAGCCGGCAGCCTGCTGCTCGCGGCCTGAGGCCGCAGGGCGTCAGCCGCGTGGCGCGTACATGATCACAGCGACGCCGAGCAGGCAGATCGCGGCGCCGATGACGTCCCACCGGTCGGGGCGGAACTTGTCGACCACCACGCCCCAGGTCAAGGAGCCGGCGACGAACACGCCACCATACGCGGCCAGGACGCGTCCGAAGTGCGAGTCGGGCTGGAAGGTGGCCACGAAGCCGTACCCGCCCAGCGCGATCACCCCGGCGGCGATCCACCACAGGCCCCGGTGTTCCCGGAAGCCCTGCCAGACCAGCCACGCACCGCCGATTTCGGCGATCGCGGCCAGGACGAACAACAGGACGGAGCGGACGACGGTCATGGCCGGCACCGTATCTGGGCGTGATCGCCGCTGGCGGTCAGGCGGAACCGCTCCGTGCGGCGCCGGCAACCGGGGTTCCTTCGCCGATGGTGGCGAACGGGATCGGGCAGCGCGAGTTGGCGGCGCAGGCCTCCAGGTCGTCGCAGCCGGCGTCGAGAGCAGCGCGCAGCGTGCCCGCGATGACCTGAAGGTCGGCGATCTTCGCCTCGACCTCCGACAGCTTCGCCGCGGCTCGGGCGCGTAGTCCGGGCTCGGCGCGGCGGCCGTGCCGGTGCTGGCCCGCGTCGAGCATGTCGGCCACCTCATCGAGGGTGAACCCGAGGCGCTGCGCGGCCTTGATCACCCGCAGCACGGTCACCGCCTCCGGTGGGTAGAGCCGGTGCCCGCCAAGGCTCCGCTTCGGTTCGGCGAGCAGGCCCCGGCGTTCGTAGTATCGCAATGTCTGCGGGTTCACTCCGGCCGCCGCGGCCACCTGGCTCGTCCGCAGCCCGATCACGAGCCGATCCCTGCCGCTGCCCGGTTAGCGAGCGCGTCAAGCACATCGATGTGGGCGGCGGGCACCTGCACGTCGAGCTGCACCCCGTCGTCGGTCCTGGCGAACGTGAAGGTGAAGAAGGAGCAGCACTCAGTCTCCCGGCCGGTCAGGTCACGAGCGGTCGGTTCGGCCGCCGGGTCCAGCCACCACCGCAGATGGGTAGCGGACAGCCGCCGCTGGCTGCGCACCGCCGTGGCGAGCAAATTGTCGAACTCGGCCAGCCGCAGCGGCCGCTCCGCAGTGGGCAGGGTGCACGCCTCCGACACCCACACCTCGTCATTCGTGGTCATGACCCGACGGTAAACCCGTACCCAGGTACAGGATGCAACCCGACAGCGACGTCAAGCCGTAGCTGACGCCAGGACCGATCGGAGTGGCGCGGCGACAAAGAAGGCGGGCGTTTCCGGCCTCCTTCGGCCGTCCGATTGCTCAGGGTAACGTACTCGGGATACCGCGAAGCGTAGTTTTCCCAGGCCAGGACGGTAGCGATGAGTTGGATCAAGGGTCTTGGCTCGGCTTCTGATTACAGGTAGTGTGCTGCGCTGACTGCTCCGGTGACCTCTCCCGTCGCCCGGACGGGCCGGAGCGGCCGCCGAATCGTGGTGACACGAGCCGGGGACCCAGCGTCGTCACTGGGGTGAATCCGCGGACCGAGGTCCGTGGTAGGGCGCTCTTCCCGCCCGAACCCGTCAGCTAACCCGGTAGGCGGTATCGGAAGGAGAAGCATCGTGTTCGTCTACTCCGTGGGTCCGCCACCCGCCGCTCGCCTTGTGACCCGGTAACAGCCCTGTCCCAGTCCGCGCCGGACCGGTGACGTGCGGGGACTGCCGGGCGAGCGTTCGACCCGCGGCGCCGCGGCGCGCAGCTGAGCGGTCCCCGCGGCACACCCGTTAGCCGGTCGAACTCAGGTCGCCGCCTTGACCCGTGCGGTCCGGGCGAGGGCTTCTTGCGCCCTCGACCCGGCGGCCGAACCAGGTTCGCGCGACTGGGATGCCGCTCCCAAGACGAGGACCTCCATGACGAACCATCGACATCTGCGCAAGCGGTTCCGCCATGCCCGCCCGAGCAGGATCGGCCGGGTCTCGCTCCTGTCCGCCGCCGTCAGCGCGGCTGCCGTGGGTGCGCTGCCGGTCAGCCAGGCGATGAGCGCTACGACAGGTGCCCACCCCGAGCGGAAGGCTGTGGTGGACCTGTCGGCTGCCCAGGGCGTGACCCGGGTCCGCGGGCTGCCTGCCGCCACCCCGGCAACGGCGGCGGCGACGCCGGCGGCGGCAAAACCCGCCCCCGGCCCGGCCAGCACCACATCACCGGCGAGGCCGGCCACCACGAAGTCACCGACCGCGGCCGGGAGCGCCGGACCGGCGGCGCCGGCCAGGCTGGAGCTGCACTACAAGTACGCCGTCCAGGTCAACGGCTGGTACTGCGGCCCGGCAGCCACCCAGATCGCGCTCACCGCCCGGGGCGTGTACCAGAGCCAGGAGGCACTGGCCGCCAAGCTGGGCACCACGGTCAACGGGACCAACTCCTCAGCCGACATCGCCCGGGTGCTCAACGCCGTGACCAAGACCTCCTTCTACCAGGCCACGTTCGTCCCGAGTAAGTCGGTGACCGCACAGCAGGTCGACCGGCTGCGGTCCGATGTGGTCAATGCGATCAGCCACGGCTACGCGGCGGTCATGAACGTGGTGGGAAGCGGTCGGGACACCAACGGCAAGGTGTACTCGTTCCCGGGCGGGCACTACATCACCGCGGTCGGCTACCGGGACGGCGGCCGGACGGTGAAGATCGCCGACCCGGCGAACGGCTACACCGCCAGCTACTGGATGACTGTGGGCAACCTGGCGCAGTGGGTCGGGGCCCGGGGGTACGCTGCCTAGCCGCGCCTACCCGACCAGCTCGTACCCGGCCTCGTCGACCGCCGCGCGCACGGCGTCGGTGTCGAGAGGCTGCTCACTGGTCACGGTGACCTGGCCGCTCTCCAGGTCCACATCCACCTCGCGTACCCCGGGCAGCGCGCCGACCTCGGACGACACCGCGTTGACGCAGTGCCCGCAGGTCATGCCCTTCACCCGGTAGGTGGCCGTGGTCATCGCCGTACTCCTCTCCGACTGGTCGCCTGACGAGCATATACCCCTGGGGGGTACGCGGAGAACGTGTTCAAGGCCACCCCTCGCCGGCACCGTCCGGCACCGCGCGGGCTGGTTCCGGGCCTTGGCCGACCGGGTACCGGTGGCCGTGGCCGGGTTGGCGCGGTGACGTTGTGGCAGCGTTTTAAGGTTCTTTTCGAGGTGTGGTTCGAGCGCGTGGAGCTGGTCGGCGCTGCCTGGCTCTACTGGACCAGCGACAACTGGGTCCGGTGTTTCCCGGCCGCCGCGGATGAGGTCGTGGGCAAGCCGGCACCGGTACCGGCGGGGGTGTACTCGTGAAGATCCGACCCATGGTGGCCGCGGACGCCGAGGCTGTGCTGCGCATCTACCAGGCCGGCCTGGACACCGGGCAGGCCAGTTTCGAGACCTCCGCGCCGTCGTGGCCGGCGTTCGACGCCGGCAAGCTGCCCGAGCACCGCCACGTCGCGGTAGACGAGCGGGACGTTGTACTGGGGTGGGTTGCGGTATCGCCGGTGTCGAGCAGGTGCGTGTATGCCGGAGTCGTCGAGCACTCCGTGTACGTCGACCCGAACGCGCAGGGCCGGGGGATCGGCCGGGCACTGCTGGATGCGCTGATCGCGTCCACCGAGGAGGCCGGGATCTGGACCATCCAGTCCGGCATCTTCCCGGAGAACACCGCCAGCCTCGCGCTGCACCGGCGAGCCGGGTTCCGCGTCGTCGGCGTCCGCGAGCGGGTCGGCCGGCACGCCGCCCAAGGGAACCGGTGGCGCGACGTGGTGCTCGTGGAACGCCGCAGCCCGATCGTCCATTAAGCGGGCCCGCACGCACCATCAAGGCTCGACCGGCGTGCAGCCGGCCCGGCCGGCGGCGCGAGACCGGTTCAAGGTTTTTGTCCGCTAAAGGCTAGTTCGTACGATTTACAAAGATTCCCTGCATATACCCCACCCTCGTGGGTACCGGATCACTGCGAGCAGTGCCGACATGCGGCCGAAAGCGCGGCGCCGACCTGGGCCTGGCGGGTACGGCGGCCGAGGCGCGCGAAGCGGGGTAATCCCGGGGGTGAGGAAGATGACCAAGAGCAGCGAGGCAAGGTCGCCGGCTGGCGGCGAATCGATGGGAACCAAGATGAAGGAGCAGGGTTCCCAGGTCGCGACGGGCGCCGCGCAGGCCGGCAAACACGTCATCCAGACCGCTGCCGGGCAGGGCGGGCAGGTCGTCCGGGAGGCGGGTCGCACGGCTCGCAGCCTGCTCGACCAGGCGCAGACGGAGCTGAAGGACCAGGCCGGCATGCAGCAGAAGCGGGCGGCCGAGGGGCTGCGCATGCTCGGCGACCAGCTGCGTTCCATGGCGGAGCAGTGCGGCCAGCCCGGGATGGCGACCGATCTGGTCGGCGACGCTTCGGGCCGGATCCACCGCGCGGCCGACTGGCTGGAACACCGCGAGCCGGGACAGGTGCTGGAGGAGCTGCGCGGTTTCGCCCGGCAGCATCCCGGCACGTTCCTGCTCGGTGCGGCGATGGCCGGCGCGCTGGTCGGCCGGCTGACCCGCAACCTTGGGCAGGCCGACGGGCGCGCCGGTCCGCCTCCGGCAGGTGGTCAGCCTCAGCCGGCGCCACCCGCCACGGCCGCCACCCCGCCGCCAGCGGGCAGCATCATGCCGCCACCACCGCCGCCTGCTCCTGGGGAGCGGATATGAGCGAGCGCTCCAACCTCGGAACCGGGGTGTCTCAGGCGTCGCTGCCCGAGCTGCTCAGCGAGATCACCCGCGACATGTCGCGCCTGGTCCGCCAGGAGATGGATCTCGCCAAGGCCGAGCTGCGACAGCAGGCCAAGCGGACCGGCCAAGCCGCCGGTGTGGTCGGCGGCACCGGCTTCGCCGGCTACATGCTGCTGCTGTTCCTGTCCATCGCGCTGTGGTGGGCGCTGTCGAACCAGATGGACCAGGGGTGGGCGGCGCTGATCGTCGCCGGGGTGTGGGCGGTCATCGCCGCGGTGCTGTTCCTGATGACCCGGCGCCGCCTGCGTCAGGTGCGAGGAGCCGGGGGGCTGCGGCAGACCGCCGAGACTGTCCGCGAAGTACCCGGTGCGGTCAAGGGCAAAAGGGCGTAACGGTAGGAGATGGAACATCGTGACCACTGATCCGAACCAGATCCGAGCAAACCTGGAAGGCACCCAGGACAAGCTGGCCAGTGACGTGAGAACCCTGGCGGAGAAGGCCAACCCGCGCCGGATCGCTATGCAACCGGTCCATCAGGCTCGCAAGGCGTACCGCGGCGCACTCGACAAGATCATGGGGACCGTCCGCCCGGCCGCCGAGAAGTCCAGCGCCAAGGCGCAATCCGCCGCACACATGGCGTCGGACCTGGTGGCCGAGACCGCGTCCACCGCGGGCGAGACGGTCAAAGCGGTCCCGCACAAGGCGAGCGAAGCGGTCCGGTCCGCGCCGGAGATGGCGCGCGAACGAACCCAAGGCAGCCCACTCGCCGCGGGCCTGATCGCGTTCGGCACCGGCATGCTCCTGTCCGCCTTGCTGCCGTCCAGCCAGAGCGAGCAGCACGCCGCCGGCCGGGTCAAGGACATGGCCGCGCACTACTCCGGCAAGGTCAAGCAGGAGGCCAGCGGCGTTGCCCAGCACATGCGCGAGGACCTGCGCGAGCCCGCTCAGCACGCGATGGAGTCGGTCAAGTCGTCGGCCGGCCAAGCTGTCGGGAAGGTGCAGGAGCAGGGCCGCCAGGCCGCGAAGGGCACCAAGGACCAGGCGCAGCAGGCCAGGCAGAACATCCAGTAGCACTGGCCTGCGGAATGGTCGCTGGGCTGGGGTGCGGGCACGAGGTGCACCCCGAGCGCGTCAGAGCGTCCTTGTCATGAACACGCTGTTCGGGTCAGGGAGGTAGTCCGCGAACGGCTGACAGTAACGGAACCCGAACTTCTCGTACAGCTTCCGGGCCGGGCGGAAGGCGTCGGCCGAGCCCGTCTCCAGACTCAGCCTGGTGAAGCCCATCTTCCTGGCCTCGGCGATCAGGTGCGCCAGGAGCGTGGACGCTATCCCGCTCCGCCTGCGCGATGGTGCGGTCCGCATCGATTTCAGCTCGGCGTGGCTCGCGTCCAGCCGTTTGAGCGCGCCGCAGCCGACCACGGTTTCGCCGTCCCTAACCGACCAGAAGGTGACCCCCGGCGCGCGCAGGCCGTCAAGATCGAGGGCGTGCTTGCTCTCCGGCGGTGAGAGGGACCGCATATGCCGGATGTGCTCCTCCAGGAACGCCGCGATCTCCGGACCGGAGAGGTCATCGACAAGGATCCGCACCAACGCTGACCCCAGCTCCTTTCCCCTGAACCTCCAGGTGCTGGCGGCCTCACGCTAGCCAAGACACGTTTCGTGTCTGTGAACGCGGCTCCCGCGGCGCTGCGGTGCAGGCCACAGGACCAGGGCGGCCAGCGGCGTTGGGTTGTCGAGCCGATGTTCGTCACCGCAGATCTTGCCGCGGAGCGCGGGCGGCGACTGCCCGTCGGCGGGCAGCACGGCGAGCGCCGTCGACGACGGTCGAGCCAGCGTGCGCTCGATCGAGCGGCCGACGGGAATCGAACCCGCACCGTCAGTTTGGAAGACTGAAGCTCTGCCATTGAGCTACGGCCGCGTCGCACCGGCCGCGCCGGAGCGCCACTCCGGTCAACCGGGTGCGGACACTAGGGTACTTAACATCCGCCGGGGAGTGCCCACCCCCCGTCCCGGAGATCAAGACGGAGTGGCGCCGACGAGCGAATCGGCCTCCCACCGCATACACTTCTCCTCGCCACGGGGTGTGGCGCAGCTTGGTAGCGCACTCGCTTTGGGAGCGAGGGGCCGTGGGTTCAAATCCCGCCACCCCGACGAGAGCACCGCGGTCCGACAAGATCGCCTTGGTTCGACAAGATCGCCTTGTTCGACCAGGGCCGTCGGCGACCGGGGCGGCTCGGCTGCGCGACCGCCTCCCAAGAGTCCTCGGCCGGGTGCGCGCTGATCCTTTCCGGATGCTGGTTGTCCACCCGGACGGGACGCGCCGCGGCGGGAGAGAGTGGCCGGGATGGTGCCCGACTGCGCATACGCCGGAGCGGCTCGCCTAGACTCGATCGGGCTCCATATCACTACACCCGGTCATGACAAATTTCAGCAAGGAGTACGCCTGTGAAGAGCACCGTCGAGACTCTGAGCGCGACACGCGTGCGGCTCGCCATCGAGGTGCCGTTCGCTGAGCTCGAGCCGAGCCTCAAGAAGGCGTACCGGGACATCGCGCAGCAGGTCACCATCCCCGGCTTCCGCCGGGGCAAGGTGCCGGCGGCCGTCATCGACCAGCGGATCGGCCGGGCGGCCGTGCTGAACGAGGCGGTGCAGGAGGCGATCCCGGCGCAGATTCTGGCCGCGGTGCAGGAGCACGACATCAAGATCTTCGGCCGCCCGGAGCTGGAGAGCTTCCCGGAGGTCAAGGACGGGGAGCCGCTGCGGTACACCGCTGAGATGGACGTCCGGCCGGAGATCAACCTGCCCGACCTGAGCACCATCGAGATCACCGTGGACGAGGTCAAGGTCAGCGACGAGGAGGTGGAGCAGCAGCTCTCCGGGCTGCGCGAGCGGTTCGCCACGCTGAAGACGGTCGAGCGGCCGGCGCAGGTCGGCGACTACGTGCAGATCGACCTCGCGGCGACGGTGGACGGCGAGGAGGTGCCGGGCGGCAGCGCCTCGAACATCTCCCACGAGGTCGGCAGCAAGCAGCTGCTGCCCGGGCTGGACGAGGTGCTGGCGGGCATGTCCGCGGGCGACGAGACCACGTTCGTCAGCCAGCTGGTCGGCGGCGACTACGCCGGCCGCGACGCGCAGGTGAAGGTGAACGTGCGCACCGTGAAGGAGAAGCAGCTGCCCCCGCTCGACGACGAGTTCGCCCAGCTGGCCAGCGAGTTCGACAGCCTCGACGAGCTGCGGGCGGACCTGCGCCAGCGGCTGACCCGGGTCAAGCGGGTCGAGCAGCTGTACGCGGCCCGGGACAAGGCGCTGGACGAGCTGGTGAAGGTGACCGAGGTGCCGGCGCCGGAGGGGTTCGTCCGCGAGGAGACCGAGCGCCAGCGGCAGGCGATCACCGACCAGCTGGAGCGGATCGGCACGCCCCTGGAGGAGTACCTCCGGTCCGAGGGCAAGACCGAGGACCAGATGAACAGCGAGCTGACCGAGGCGGCCGCCACCGGTGTGAAGATCCAGCTGGTGCTGGACGCGCTGGCCGAAGCCGAGAACGTCCAGGTCTCCGACGACGAGTTCGGCCACGAGATCGTCCACCGGGCGCAGCGCGCGGGCATGGCGCCGCAGCAGTACTACGACCAGATCGTGCGCGCGGGCACCGCGCCCGCGGTCTACGGCGACGTGCGCCGGGGCAAGGCGCTCGCCCTGGTCCTCGAACGCATCAAGATCACCGACACGGCCGGTAACCCGGTGGACATCAACGCGCTGCGCGGCGAGGCGGGCGAGGCCGGGCACGACCACGAGCAGGACGGCGAGGCCGAGTAGCCCCTGCGCTGAGAGCGAACAGCGGCCGGTTGCGGGCGGTCGCCCGACCGGCAGCGGCTAGGGTCGGGGTAGAGGCTTTCGATGACAAACCGATGCGAGATGCGAGGGCGGCCATGACCCAGTTGGACCTGCCAGGGTTGCAGTCCATCCGTGCGATCGAGGCGCGCGGCACGGACCAGCTCAACGGCAACCTCGACGACACCGTCTTCAACCGGCTGCTGAAGGAGCGGATCATCTTCCTCGGCAGCGAGGTGACCGACCAGGTGGCCAACCGGATCTGCGCCCAACTGCTGCTGCTGTCCGCGGAGGATCCGGAGCGGGACATCAATCTCTACATCAACTCGCCGGGCGGCTCGGTCTACTCGGGCATGGCCATCTACGACACGATGCAGTACGTCGCCAACGACGTGGCCACCATCGCCATGGGCATGGCAGCGTCCATGGGCCAGCTGCTGCTGTGCGCCGGGACCAAAGGCAAGCGCTACGCTCTGCCCCACGCCCGGATCATGATGCACCAGCCCTCCGGCGGGATGGGCGGCACCGCGGCGGACATCGCGATCCAGGCCGAGCAGATGCTCTACACGAAGCGGATGTTCCAGGAGCGGGTGGCCTACCACACCGGTCAGACGCAGGCGCAGATCGAGGCCGACTCGGACCGCGACCGGTGGTTCACCGCCCAGGAGGCACTGGAATACGGCTTCATCGATCGGGTGATCAGCGTGGCGACTCAGGTACCGGCCGGCGCCGGCACCCGTAACTGAGCCCGACCGGACATCCACAGGAGGCAACCGATGTCAGACCTGAGCGTGCCGGCGGGTTTCGCTCCGGTGCACAACCGGTACATCATCCCGTCGTTCGTCGAGCGCACCTCGTACGGGATCAAGGAGTCCAACCCGTACAACAAGCTGTTCGAGGACCGGATCATCTTCCTCGGCGTGCAGATCGACGACGCCTCGGCGAACGATGTGATGGCGCAGCTGCTGGTGCTGGAGTCGACCGACCCGGACCGCGACATCACCATGTACATCAACTCGCCCGGCGGGTCGTTCACCGCGATGACCGCGATCTACGACACCATGCAGTACGTCCGGCCAGACATCAGCACGGTCTGCCTGGGCCAGGCGGCGAGCGCGGCAGCGATCCTGCTCGCCGCCGGTACCCCGGGCAAGCGGCTGGCGCTGACCCACTCCCGGATCATCATTCACCAGCCGGCCACCGAGGGCGGCTACGGCCAGGGCTCGGACATCGAGATCCAGGCGCGGGAGATCCTGCGGATGCGGTCGCAGATGGAGGAGATCATCGCGCGCCACTCCGGCCAGCCGGTGGAGCGGGTCCGCAAGGACGTCGACCGCGACAAGATCATGACGGCCGAGGAGGCCAAGGAGTACGGCCTGGTCGACACGATCCTGGCCAGCCGGAAGAAGGGCCTGCTCGCGGGCGCCTCGGCGAGCTGATTACGGGAGCACGGCGCGACGGTGTCCGCCAGTCGATCCGCCGCCGGGCGGTCGGCTGGCGGACACACCGGTTCGGGGCTCGGAAGAAGGGCCCTTGACCGGGTAACGTCGGTGGAGCACGGTTGGGACGAGCCCGGACCGGCGCCCTCCCGGATGGGGCGGTGACCGGGCCGGTGGACCGCGTCGGATCGTTATCCGACCGATGAGCGCAGGGAGAACGTACGTGCCACGGATCGGCGACGGCGGCGACCTTCTGAAGTGCTCCTTCTGCGGGAAGTCGCAGAAGCAGGTCAAGAAGCTCATCGCGGGCCCCGGTGTCTACATATGTGACGAGTGCATCGATCTCTGCAACGAGATCATCGAAGAGGAGCTGGCCGAGTCCAACGAGGTCAAGTGGGAGGAGCTTCCCAAGCCCATCGAGATCTGTCAGTTCCTCGACCAGTACGTGGTGGGCCAGGAGCAGGCCAAGAAGGCCTTGTCTGTGGCCGTCTACAACCACTACAAGCGGATCCAGGCGGAGGCGGCGGGGGCACCGGGCTCGGGCGGCGACGTCGAGGTCGCCAAGTCGAACATCATGCTGATCGGGCCGACCGGGTGTGGAAAGACCCACCTGGCGCAGACCCTGGCCCGGATGCTCAACGTCCCGTTCGCGATCGCCGACGCCACCGCGCTGACCGAGGCCGGGTACGTCGGTGAGGACGTGGAGAACATCCTGCTCAAGCTGATCCAGGCGGCCGACTACGACATCAAGCGCGCGGAGACCGGGATCATCTACATCGACGAGGTCGACAAGATCGCCCGCAAGTCGGAGAACCCGTCGATCACCCGGGACGTCTCCGGCGAGGGCGTGCAGCAGGCCCTGCTGAAGATCCTCGAGGGCACCGTGGCGAACGTCCCGCCGCAGGGCGGGCGCAAGCACCCGCACCAGGAGTTCATCCAGATCGACACGACGAACGTGCTGTTCATCTGCGGCGGTGCGTTCGCCGGCCTGGACAAGATCATCGAGGCGCGCACCGGCCGCGCCGGGCTCGGCTTCGGGGCCAACCTCCGCTCGATCTCGGACCGGTCCACAGACGACATCTACGCCCGCGTGATGCCGGAGGACATGATGAAGTTCGGGCTGATCCCGGAGTTCATCGGCCGGCTCCCGGTGATCACGACGGTGCGCAACCTGGACCGCACCGCCCTGGTGCGCATCCTCACCGAACCGCGCAACGCGCTGGTCAAGCAGTACCAGCGGCTGTTCGAGCTGGACGGTGTGGAGCTGGAGTTCGAGCCCGAGGCGCTGGAGGCGATCGCCGACCAGGCGATGCTGCGCGGCACCGGCGCGCGCGGCCTGCGCGCGATCATGGAAGAGGTCCTGCTCTCCGTCATGTACGAGGTGCCGAGCAACCCCGACGCCGGCCGAGTCCTGATCACCCGCGATGCGGTGCTGAAGAACGTCAACCCGACCATCGTCCCCCGCGACTACATCGGTCGCCGGCACCGCCGCGCGCCGGAGGAGAAGTCCGCCTGAGCAGGGCAGATCCATTGGCCACCGTGCTGTCCACGGTGGAGGCCGGTGGGCGGCTGCCCACCGATCCCTGGCTCGCCGTCCTGCCGCACCCCGCCGGCCGGAACGGCGCCGTGCTGGCCTTCCCCGGCCACATCGTGGTCGCCGCCGACGTGCCGCCGGACTGGGTCCACGCCCAGCTGCCCGAGGTCGACCTCTCCGCTCCGCTCAACCCGCCGTTCCTCTCCGCGCTCTGCGCGCGGCTCGGCCGGCGGGTCAACAACATCGACATGGTCGCGCTCGCCGGGCCGGCACCCGGCGAACCCCCGATCGAACTGACCCCGGTCGCCGACGCCGAGCATCCGCGGGTACGCCGGGCCAGGCGGTACCGGGACGACGTACGCGTCTGGACCGTCCCCGGTGGCGTACTGGTGCTCGGCCGCGGCCTGGGGGGCCGCTGGGAGGTCGCCATCGAGGTGGACGAGCAGGCCCGCGGTGCCGGCTTGGGACGGCGGCTGGCCGCGGCCGCCCGCCATCTGGTGCCGGACGGGCGGCCGGCCTGGGCCCAGATCGCCCCCGGCAACGCGGCCAGCGTCCGCGCCTTTCTCGCCGCGGGCTACCGGCCCGTCGGCGCCGAGGCCCTCCTCGTCCGCGACGTCAGCGTCGAGCTGGGGTGAGTACCACGACGTGGGCATTCCGCGCCGGGTGACCTCGTGACCGACGCGTCGCCCGAGGCGCGCCGACGCTGCGTCAGCGGCGGCGGTCCATCTCGCCGGGCGGCATGACGACCACCATCACCAGGCGTACGGGTTCGGTGCCGCAGTTGCGGTACGCGTGCCAGTGGTCCGCCTGGAACTCGATGGTCTGCCCGCTGTGGACCTCGTAGTCGGTTCCGTCCACGCTGACCGTCACGGAGCCGGTCAGGACGTGCACCAGCTCCCGCGTGCCCCGGGCGTGGTCGGCGGACCGGTGGTTCTCGCCCGGGGCGAGTCGCCACTCCCACAGCTCGACGCCGGTGGTGCCGCCCGTACTGGCCAGGAGTCGGCCGAACCCGCCGAGGTGGCCGCGCCACAGCACCGGCGCCTGGTCCGCGGCCGCGACGTGCACCACCCGCTCGGTGGCCGGTTCCAGTAGCCGTCCGATGGGCACGCCGAACGCGTCGGCGAGCCGGCAGAGCGTACCGACACTGGGGTTGGTCCGGGCGGCCTCGATCTGGACCACCATGCCCTTGCTGACACCGGATCGTCCGGCGAGCTCATCCAGGGACCAGCCGCGGGCGGTGCGCAGGGCGCGGACGTGTTCGGCGACCGCCGCGGTCACCTCGCCCACCCGCGCCGAGCCAGTGTCGGTCAAATCATTGTCCTCTACGGTCAAGATTGTGGTACAACCGTGCCGTGCTCCCCATTGTCCTCGCCGCCGCGTCGGCACTCATCTGGGGCACCGCGGACTTCTCCGGAGGCAAGGCCTCCCAGCGCGGCAACCCGCTGGCGGTAACCGTGGTCTCGCAGATACTCAGTGTGCCGATCCTCGCCGTCTGCCTGCTGCTCGTGCCCGGCGAGCCCCGGGTCGCGGACCTGGTCTGGGGCGCAACCTCTGGAGCGGCCGGCGTCGCCGGGATCGTGCTGCTCTACCGGGCGCTGGCGGGTGGCGCGATGGCCGTCGTCGCACCGGTCACCGCGGTCACTGCCGCAGTCGTGCCGATGGCGGTCGGGCTCCTCGTCTCGCGTACGCCCGGAACCGCCGCCCTGGCCGGTGCCGGCTGCGCGATCGTCGCGATCGCACTGGTGAGCCTCGGCCCCGGCGGCGGTCGCGGCTCGGTGACTGGTGGGCTGGTCGGGTTGGCTCTGCTCGCCGGCGTGCTGTTCGGGCTGTTCTTCGCGCTGCTCGGGCAGGCGTCCGAGCAGTCCGGGATGTGGTCGCTGGTCGGCGTGCGGTTCGCCTCGATCGGTGTCGGGCTGGCCTGGGCGGCGGTGACACGGACGCCGCTGCGGCTCTCCAGCAGGGTCATGCGCTGGGCGGCCCTCGCCGGTCCGCTGGACACCACCGCGAACGCCTTCTACATTGCCGCGGCCGCGCGCGGCCACCTCACCATCGTCGCCGCGGTGGCCTCGCTCTACCCGGCCACCACCGTCCTGCTGGCGTTCCTGGTCGACCGCGAAAAGATGCGCCTCGCCCAGGTCGCCGGGCTGGGCCTGGCCGCCGCGGCGCTCGTGCTCACCGCCTCCTAGCCCTAGGCTGGCACCTGTGAGGGTCGCCGTCTGCCAGCTCAACTCGCGCGAGGACCGCTCCGCCAACCTCGCGGTCGCTCGTGACCTGCTCGACCGGGCCGCGGCGGCCGGCGCCGACCTCGCGGTACTTCCGGAGTACGTGGACTACCTGGGCCCGGCCGCGGGTGCGCCCAAGCCGGAGCCGGTCGACGGCGAGTTCGCCGCGTTCTTCGCCGAGGCCGCCCGGCGGCTGGGCATCTGGCTGCTCGCCGGGTCTTTCCACGAGGTCAGTGCCGAACCGGACCGGACATACAACACGTCGCTGGTCTTCGACCGCGCTGGCGAGTTGGCGGCGGTCTATCGGAAGATCCACCTGTACGACGTGGAGATTCCCGGACGAGTCTCCTACCAGGAGTCGCGGACGGTGGCGCCTGGGACCGAGACCACCGTGGTCGACATGGAAGGCGTACGCGTCGGCCTTTCGATCTGCTACGACCTGCGCTTCCCCGAGCTCTACCGTCGGCTGGCGATCGCCGGCGCGCAGGTCCTGGTGGTACCGGCGGCGTTCATGATGCACACCGGGCGGGACCACTGGGAGGTCCTCCTGCGGGCGCGCGCCATCGAGAACCAGTGCTACGTGGTGGCCGCGGGGCAGATCGGCGACCACGAGCCGGGACGGACCTGCTTCGGGCGCAGTATGGTGATCGATCCGTGGGGGACCGTCCTCGCGCAGGCCCCGGACACCATCGGCGTGACCGTCGCCGACCTGGACCTGGACCGGCTCGCCACGATCCGTGCCGAGCTACCCAGCCTGGCCAACCGCAGGCTGCCGATCTGAGGCCCGGTCACCCGTCGAGGTGCCCGGTCGCACCACTGGGTGCGCGTCGGTGTTGGGTCCCGGGTCCGGCTGGCGGTGCCGTCCGGGGTGCCTGATCGGCGCTAGCGCCCCTGCGCCAGGATGCCGACCGCAGCGAAGGCCACCGCGGCCGCACCGCTCACCAGCAGCGCGGTGGTCATCCGTGACCGGCCGCGGCGGGCCAGCCGGCGCACCGACACGGCGAGCAGCAGCACAACGAAGATGCCGATGACCAGCTGCCAGAACGGGAACAGCAGGCCGAGCAGCGCGTCAGCGGCGAGTGGGGCCGGTGAGGCGGTCATGCCGTCCACTGTGACATGGATTCAGCCGGGTGCGACGGGCCACAGCGCAGCGAGTTGACGCCGCGACGGCGTCCGCGTACCTTAGCTGACTGCCCGGCGGCGCTGGAGCCCCTCGGTTCCGGCCGGCCACACAACCAGGCCGGCGATCCGATTTGGCATCGCGGCGCTGAGCGGGTAATGTAGGACAGCCGGCAGGAGCCGGGCAGGAGGACCCGCGAGGGTCCCTCGGCCGGTCTGCCGGGTTCCCTTCCAAGTCGATCGTCACTGAGACGGTGGCGTGCCGGCGTGGAAGTGGGACAACGGGCGGTGCGGGACAAACCCGAACATTCGGTTTGACACCGCGAAACCGGCCGAGTACGGTAAAACGGCTGCCTCACGGCGGCGTTTGTTTCTTGAGAACTCAACAGGGTGCTTGTGATGCCAGTGCCATTTTGGTTCCCGTTGGCGCCGGCCTCGTGTTTGGGGTTGGTGTTTGGGTTTCTTTTTGGCGGTTTTTGCCAGGGTTTTT
>Ga0310834_101219_pt1 | contig 16798 bp, 21 predicted proteins | sample SM_ome_2_FD_201314 | JGI IMG/M metagenome (GOLD analysis project Ga0310834, IMG submission 201314) | Sorghum-adapted microbial communities enriched on stacked mutant (SM) sorghum from Joint BioEnergy Institute, Emeryville, California... ... | reverse complement strand
GCGCTGATGTCCCATCCGCGCGAGTTCGAGATCTGGGACACGCTGACCGTCGAGCAGCTCCGCACCGAGGGGAAAATCATCGACCGCTTCTTCGCCTCGGCCCTCCAGGAGCAGATCGACAGCGCCTTCGAGGGCTTCTTCGCCGGCTACCGCGTTCCGATCTGCAACGCCTCTCACTTCATGGCCTCGCGGATCGGTGCCGTCCTCTGCGTCGGGCAGCCCTTCGCCGTCTGCTACCAGAAGCGGGGCGACCGGATCTACTTCAGCCTGCGCTCGGACGAGAACGGCCTGGACGTCGGCGAGATAGCCCGCGCGTTCGGTGGCGGCGGCCACAAGCACGCCGCCGGCTTCTCGAAGCCTCCCGGCGTCTGGCCCGACCGCCTGCCGGCAAAAGCCGCATAAAGGCCCGATGGACGGGCACGGGACATCGCAATGGACCGGTACCCCCGCCGGTCGGCCCAATCGGGCCGGCGGCGGTGCCGGTTCCATCGAGAGGGATCCAAGGAGACCGAAGCGATGAGCAAGGACAATCACCGCTCTCTGAACCGAAGGCTCGCCTTTCTTCGGCTCGCCCAGGAGAGGGACGCGGTCCGCGGCGTGCCGCTCCACGTCAAAGGCGGCCATGCCCTCACCAAGGATGTTCTGCGCCTGCGGGACGAGGGGCTGATCCGCCTCGTCCGCCTCCATCGGCCAAGCTTCTTCAGCAAGGGTATGATGGTCACGCGGGCCCAGATCACCGAGGCGGGCCGCGAGTTCCTGAATCGGCGCTCCTGATCAGGCCCGGCCTGCGCGCAAGCGAAAGAGGACTGAATGATTCCTGTTGCCACGAAGAACTACGGCGCGAGCGCCACCATGCCGGACGACGACCGTCAGGCCGATTGGGCCGCGCAGCGCGCGAGCCGAGGGTTCGACGACACCGAGCTCTGGTCGCTCGATCACAGCTTCGCCCAATACATGGTCGACGAACTCGGCAGCTCCACCAACCACGCAAAGGCCTACCGGGCCTTCCGCCTGATGGCGCAGGACGACTTCTGCGTTCCATCGACCGAGAAAGAGGCCGAGATCGAGGAGGGGCTCGACGCCTTCTTCGCGGAGATCCGCGCGGCGCACCATAGCCGCGCTTCGGGCGGGCCATCCGGCTGCTCCCTCGGTCGCATAGCGGCAGAGTTTCTTCTGCCACGCATGCGCGCATTCAAGGAGATGACCCACGGCTTTCCGGGTCACCTCGGGAACTTCGATCGCTGGGTCGCGATCCTGGAGGAGATCATCGACGGTCTTTCGCCGCTGGAGATCGCGGACTTCGACGACCTCTCCGAGGCCGATGCCGCGCGCGTCGAAGCCGGGTTCCGGCTTTTGCGACTCTATTTGCGTCATCTCTGGGATTGATACCCGCCCCACTCCTCCTTCGAATTCGCCGGCGTCGCCCTAAGGGCGGCGCCGGTTTTCCTTTTAGCGCCGCGCGTCGCAGCGGCAGCGTCCCAAATTTTCATGGGCGGAACTTGACTATTGCGGCGCTATAGCGAGCACCCCGTTAAATCAAGCCCCTCCAGGCCAATAAATCATCTCCCGTATGGCCTGTATGTGTTGATTGTTTGCTTCCGTTTTCCGCTTCGCGCCATCAGCGATTGGCCGGTACGGACGTGAAAATCGTGATGTCGCTCTTCCAGAGCGAAAGCGCCATCACGAGGAAGGTGTTTCATGTTGAAGGTTGTCAGCGCCGTCATTGCCCTGCTGGCTTCGTCCAGTCCTTCCTTATCCGGCGATCTCGAAATCCATTGCGAGGTCACGGACATCGAGTGCCGTGCCTTCGCCGGTTCTATCTCGAACATCGATTACGAGCCGGAGAAGGGCGGCGCGAAGCGGATATACGACATCCGTGGCCGCAATATCGAAATGACCGATTGGGAAGCCGAGCGCGCCAGGCGTTGCCTGGTGTTTGTCGCCTACCGCGAGGCGCGCGGCGAGGATCCGAACGGCATCCTGGCGGTGATGAACGTCGTTCTCAACCGCGTCGCGGCCAATGGCTTTCCGAACGACATCTGCTCGGTCGTCAGCCAGCGCTGGGCCTTCGAGGGCGTGACCCGCGGCTCTGCTTCCAAGTGGCGTCGCCACGTCCAGGCGGGTGGCATGCCCGCCAAGCTGACATCGAAGAACCCGAACGAGCAGCGCCTGATCTATTACATGCGGGTCATGGCATACCTGCTCGTCGACGGCCACGATCTCGGCGACGTCACCAACGGCGCGACGCACTACTTCGCGCCCGTCGCCCAGTCCAAGCTCAATCGCTCGACCCCGAAATGGGCCGAGGAGTTCGAGCTTACCGCGGTGATCGGGGACCACCACTTCTTCAAGAACTGATTCGCGGGGACATCTGCGGGCCGGCGAAGGAGCATGGACAAGCGCCGCCCCCTTACTCCTCGCGAAGGCTCCATCTTTGGAGGAAGCCATGACCATCAGTGCAGCGATCGATTCCATTCAGTGGCGGGATGTCACCAGAGATCTTCTGCGGCAGGCCGTCGGCGTTATGCTGGCGACAATCATTATGGCCGGCGGTATCGGGTTGATCGGCCACCTCGCCGCGCTCGATCAACCAGCCCAAGGGCGCGCCGTGGCGGAGCTTCCGACTCGGTAACGCCCCTAACGACCATAATCCCTGCAGGGTACCCATATTTCGCCAGGGATCGAAAGAATGGCGAAACATGGATAGGGAGATGAGCCATGCGCAGGAAATCGCGCCACATCAAGTCGCGCCACGAGCACGTGCGCGCCCTCGTCCATCGGGCAGGCACGGTCGACGTCGCCGTGGCGGTGGACACGCGGATGAAGACCATCCAGTCGAAGAAGGGCTGGGCCGGCTACCGCCGCAAGGCCAAGCATCGGGCGAAGCACCAGGTCGATATGGACCGGTGCTTCGCCTGACGCCCTGAACGACCGGCCCGAGTCTCTTCGTCATCTTCGGCTGTCGCTCATTCGGGCTCTGCGATCCGCTTTCCTCCTCCCTTCAGAAATCGCTCTCGATCCAAATGTCCTGCCCCACCGGGGCCGGAGGCTTCTCGCCATGCAGTCTCTCGTTGAAATCGTCGCCGGCTCGCATCTCTACGGCACGTCGACGCCGGAATCCGATCTGGACCTGAAGTCCGTGTTCCGGCCTGACGGCCGCGCCATTTTGCTTCAAGCGGTCGCAGGCTGTGTGCGCACCGGTACGACCGACCCCGGCCAGAGAACCGGCCGGGGCGATCTCGATGCCGAGTCCTTCTCGATCCAGAAGTTCCTGCACATGGTCACGCAAGGCCAGACGATCGCGCTCGAGATGCTTTTCGCGCCGCCCCGATTCTACCGGATGGACCCGGACCCGGCCTGGATCGAAATCCTCGACAACCGTGACCGCCTTCTGACCCGCAATGCGGCGGCCTGCGTCAGCTATTGCCAGCAACAGGCCGCCAAGTACGGGATCAAGTCGGAGCGCTACGACGCGATGAAGCGCGCCGTAGCTTTTCTCCGTTCCGCCCTAAAGGAGCATGGGCCCAATGCCCGGCTCGGCGTCGTTGCGGAGGAGCTGGAGGCGCTCGCGGATGGCGAGATGCACATTGCCCTTGTCGACCATCTCGTGGCCGGCCGCGCGCTGATCAAGCATCTCGAGGTCTGTAATCGCATGGCGCCCCTAACCGCCCCGCTCAAGGAGGTCGTACCGAGCTACGAGAGGGCGCTCGCCAACTACGGCCGCCGCGCGGCCGCAGCCGCCGGAACCGGTTGCGTCGACTGGAAGGCCATGTCGCACGCGATTCGTGTCGGCGAAGAGGCACTCGAGTTCCTGACAACCGGCCACATAACGCTTCCGCTCCCGAACGCTGAGCACGTTCTCGCCGTCAAGAAGGGGTTGGTTCCGGTGGAGCGGGTCGGCGAGGAAATTGTCGCGCTGCTCTCCAAGGTCGAGGCCGCGGTCGATCGCTGCGCCCTCCCGCCCGAACCCGACCGGGGCTGGATCGACAATTTCGTCCTGCGTCAGCACCTTTTGGCTGTTGAAGTCGTCAAGGCGCGTCATGCAGCGTGAAAGGCCGCGCGTCGGAGTCGCGCTCTTCCTTATGAGAGGCGACGAGGCCCTCTTTATCCTGCGCCGCGGGCCCCACCGCAAGGGATGCTGGGGTCTCGTCGGCGGCCATCTGGAGCACGGCGAAAGCCCGCAGGACGCCGCCGCCCGCGAATGCCTCGAAGAGGTCGGGGTCGATCTCCATCCGGAGCTGATCGTCCCCGGCCCCTTCACGAACGACGTATTCGAGGCCGAAGGGCGGCATTCCGTAACCCTCTGGCTCTCCGCGGAGCTTCCCGCCGGCCAGGTGACGCAGAACCGCGAGCCGCACAAGGCCGAGCGCGTCGCCTGGTTCCGGCTCGACGCCTTACCTCGTCCACTCTTTCTCCCGGTCGTCAATTTCCTTCGGCAGCCCGTAAGGCCGCCGTTCGATCGGGCATCGCCGCCGCATGGCATCCGAAGGTAGGCGGCCGGACTTCACCGGCCGCCCGGTTTCCCGATTCGGACTATATCCGAGGGATGGTCCAGACGGAAAGGGCAAGCCGGAGAAGCCGGTCGGCCGATGTTCGGCGTCGTTCTCGGGTGAACGACGCCGAGCAACGGCTCGAATGAGGAAACGAGAGAGAGGTCACGATGATCGACATCGCCGGGATGATGCAGGTCGAGGGCACGCCGGTTCGCATCGAGCGCAAGGACGGCTCGCTCGTTCTCATTCTCCGCCAGGAGAACGGTTCCGAGGCGATCATCAAGCTGGATCCCCTCAAGGAGGGCGACGTCATTCGCCTCGGCGACCTGGACGCCGCCGCTCCTCGGGCGGACGCGGCTTCGGAGCCCAAGGCCCAATCCGAAGCCGAGCAGGCCCATGTGTCGGCGATCAGCGAACCGGGCGACATCACCCTCTATACCGACGGCGCCTGCTCCGGGAATCCCGGGCCGGCCGGCGCCGGCTGGGTCGCGGTCATGAACGGCGAGAAGGTCGACCAGGGCCGGAAGAGCCTCGGCCACGGCACCAACCAGATGGCCGAGATCCTCGCTGCGGCGATCGCCCTGGAATCGATTCCCGCCGGCTCTCGCGTGAAGGTCCTGACCGATTCCCAGTACGTCGTCAACACGATGATGATGGGCTGGAAGCGGAAGGCCAACCGCGAGCACTGGCACCGTCTGGACCAGGCCGTCGCCCGTCATGCCGCGGTGCTCTTCGAGCACGTCCGCGGCCACAACGGCGACCAATGGAACGAGGTCGCGGACAGTCTCGCCACCGCGGCCGCCTACTGAGTTCGCCCTTCCTCCGTCCCCCACTGGGCCGCGCCGGATTCGCCAGGTCCGGCGCGGCCGATCCTTTTGGAGGCAGCATTGGAGACATTCGACGGCAACGCCGTTCTTCCGGCCCTGAAGGCTTGGCTCGAGGAGGAGAAGGCGCGCCCGTCGGGCCCGCCCCTGATCGCAATCGATTTCGAGACCGCCGTTACGACCCTGGCCGATGCGCCGATCGTCCTCAACCCGGTCCCCAACGAGACCTTCGACGGCATTCCCGAGGACCGGCTGATCGCGGCCGCCCGCGACGCGATCCGGCGCCGCGACCTCGATCTCCTTACGCATTCGGACGGATACTGGATGGTCGCGTTCCCCGTCGAGGGTCGCGTCGCCCAGATGACCCTCGATGACGGGTCGAAACGCAATTCGCGGAAGGATGGCCGGCCCCGCTGGGAGATCTTCGCGCTCGTGTCTCCCGAGCAATGGGAGAAGGATCGCGAGCCGGTCGTCGTCGAGCGCACGGTCTGGACGGAGCAGGCGCTCATCCGAAAGCCGTGCCTGCCCGACGAGGCGGTCGCCATCATCGAGCAGGCCGTCGCCGAGGACACGCTGTCGCTCGAGTCCGGTACCGTCTCATTCCATACGGTGTTCCTCGGTCCCCTCGTCGTGCTCTGCAGCTTCGGCGGCGGGGTTCTCAACATCTTCAGCCTCGAGACCGAGGCCGAGTACGAGGCCGCGCACGAACCCGTCGACGTCGAGGTCGAGGGCATGCCGGTGCGGATGCATCGCGTGCTGATGTCGGACGGCGGAGTCGAGAACTGACCGGCCGCCCACGACGAAAGCGCCGATGGGCGCTCTTTCCATACGGGAAGAGGCGTGCCGGGCAGCCGGTGGTGGCCCGAGAAGCGGTTCCGGTTCTTTGGGCAGCCAACCCCTTCGGAACCGTCCGGCGGCACACTCCGGAAACTTGGAAAGAGACGATCGACCGAGGGGCCGCGCGTCCGAGTGACGCGGCCCCTCGGGTCAAAGGAATGGAGGAGAAGGGATATGGGGATTTCGATCTACGCGTTGAAGGACGACAGCGCCGTTCGTGCCATCGAGCCCGTCCGCCTTCCCCTGAAGGACGCCGCTCGCATCGCCGGCCTGCTCGGCATCGACGAGCAGATCGAGCTCGAAATCCATCCGGACCGGATGCTCGAGAGCCTCGCCCGCGCCAAGAGCCTCGGCCTCAGCGATGCGATCGCCGACGATATGATCGCGCTCGCCGAGGCCGCTCACGACGCCAACCACTACGTCGAGTGGTACAACGATTTTCACGACGGCAAGCACGTCCAGGTACTCGCCATCTCGCTCGACCAAATGGGCGAGCCGAGCACCCATTGGACGGCCGGCACCACCCAGCTCGTCTTCGAGGCAATCGGTGTCAAGTTCGACCTTGTCGGTCGAATCGACGCCGACGAGCTGCTCACTAAGTGCAGCGCCGCTCAGACCTCCGATTTCGACCTTCAGCGTCGGATCGGATATCTCTCCGAGATCGCGAGCTGGGCGAAGGAGCGCGGCCTCACCGTCGGCTGGAGCTGATCTGCTCCGGCCGCCGCTCGTTATCACTCATTCACGGATGGAGTTTTCGCATGGCCGTTGCAAGCGAAACAGCCCTGGTCGCCGCCCGCTCCATTTTGGAGGACGCCAGGACCCTGGCGGAGATCGCCGAGCACTCTCCCGGCGACATCTACTCGGAAACCCGAGAGACGATCGCGGAGGCGGCCGAAATGCTGAACGCGCTGATGATGCGCGTCGGCCACAAGGAAGATTGATCCGCGACGTGATGCAGACCCTCACCCACGGATCTCAGACGGATCGACCGGTCAGGCTGCTGGAGCGTTCGTTTTCTTACGCAAGGAGCAGCGTGGTGAATTACAGCGAGCTGGAGCCTATTCTGCGCCGGATTGCTCAGCGCGAGCGTGGGCTGCGCCTCTTCAGGAAAAAGCGCAAGCTGATCGAGCTGATCGCCATCGCCATGTTCCGTCGGGGCGACGATGATCGACTCCCGATGGAAGACTATGTCCAGCTCGCCCGGTGGGTCTGCGCACCAAAGGGCCTCGAGATCGTAATCAGGGCGCATCGGGAATATCGGAACGCCGGATACGATATTGTCAAGGTCGCCGCCAGCACCGCTGCCATCGTCACCAGCGTCATCGTCCCGCTCGAAATGTGGAAGAGAGGTGTCCCCCTGCTTCCCGAAGCGGAAGCGCGGCTCAAGCAGGAGATTGACCAGCTCCGCGAGGACGAAAAGCGCCTCGCTCCGCTCCGCGAGCGCTTTCAGAAGCGGATAGCGTTCGGGGCCTCGCCCGAAACTCGCTAGCTCCTGGTGCCGGCCATGACTCGCCGGTCGCTCGCGCGGCCGGCGCGATTTTCCCGGGCGGAAGCAATCACTCCGCAATTCTCGGTAAACAGCACGGAAGCCGCCTCGATCGGAGCGTCCCCCGTTCCCGTTCCATGAAGATTGAAACGGGCCATGAACTCGAGCCGCCGATCGTTAAGAACGCACGAGAGAACGAGATGTTCGAAATGACTTCCGCGTCCGCCCCTCGCCTCCCGATCACCGGGCGCGCCATCATCCGTAAAGCGTTTCTCGGTGCCCTTGTCCTGGTCGTGGCGTTGACGTCCGGCTGCGCCGGTCATGGCTATACCCCGCACTCCCGCTACAGGGCTGCGCCCTATGTCGAGCCCGCGGAGATCGTGGCCCGTCACTCGACGGGCGCGACTCGCGAGATCAGTCGCGGTCTCGCCCTCTATGGCCGCTACGGCTCCAACGAATGGCGTTTTCTCGACAGGGTGCTGCGCGAGTTTAATCGCTGAGCCTTCACGGCCTACCCGCCGGGTGAGCCGCCCGGGATTCGGAAATCAGTGTGTGAAGCAGCCTGTCGGCAATTCGCTTTCCGGGCCGCCGCTCGACGAGCGGCCCAGACAAGCGGATCGCGAACAGACGAAGAGGTCGGCGGTGAAAATCTACCACGGATTCCGGTCCCTTCCGACGGATCTCGGCTCGCAGCGCAAATGCGCGGCGCGCCTCAAGAAGATCAAGGCGCAGCTCGACGCCGTCATCCGGGCGCCTCGCTTCGATCAGAAGCTCTACAACGCGCTGATCGACGAGAACGCTCCTCGCTCGGAGGAACTCCAGGCGCGGGAAGAGCACTGCCGGGCGCAGAGCGACGCCTGAGCGGGAACCGACAGCGCAATCAAGCCGCGTCGCCGAGGGTCTCTGTCCGAACGCAGACCCTCGGACGACCGAGGACAATTCCAAAGCAGGAGATTGAGAACAATGGAAAACAAGACCAATGAGACGACCGCACGCGCGAAGCGCTACAACGTGACCGGCGTCATCACGAACGTGCAGGTTCGCCAGGACAAGAACGGCAACGACTGGGTTGCCTTCAAGCTGCGCCGCGAAGGCAAGCGGACGATCAGCGGTGCCGCTTTCGCCGACAAGGCCAAGGCGCTCCTCGAGATGTACAACGAGGGCGACGAGGCGAAGGTCTTCGGCTACTTCGAGCCGCGCGAATTCACGGTCATGAGCGGCGAGGACGCCGGCAAGGTGATCCGCTACAGCCGCCTGAACGTCCTGGCGGTCGGCGATCACCGGGAGGAGCAGCAGGCCGAGACCCAGGCCGAGGCTGCGTAACCCCTTCGATCGGAGGTTCTTCGGTCGAATCTCGACCGAACGGCAATTACGACGCGGCGGTGCGCCAACGGTACCGGCACACCTGATCCGGGGAACCTTGGCCCAGCTGTGACCGGAGCCTGGCCGACCCGAAAGGTCGGAGCGGAGGGAGCCAAGGGCCGCGTCTTACCGATCCGGCAAATCCGGCCTGTCGCGAATACGGCAGGCCGGATACCAATCGAGCACGAAGGGGACAGTTGATAACCGAACGAACCCACATCTTCAAGGCCGGCGAGACCTGAAAGCACGATCCGTCTCTTTCCTATGTCGACCGCTGCGAGCTCGATACCAGCGGATACATGTCCGCCACCTGCCGGCAGGGTGACTCTCTGATCGTCCCCAAGGAGAAGGCGAAAGCCGTGACCGACGCGCTGAACGCGATCCTGGCTTTCTGAAGTTGCTCCTCTCCAAGACCGCGACGACCAATGAACCCCGAGGAGGCCCCAGCGGAGGCTCTCCTCGGGGTTCTTTTTGTGGTGAGCGTACGCCCGCACCCCCTCTGATCGGGACGGGGCAAAGCCCCGAAATCCGCCCCGGTAGGACCGGATGCGAGATCGAGTTAACCCCGGGAAACGGGGGACGGTCCTATCGACCGGTTCGCGCTCCCTTCGGGAGGTTGAGAGCGCGAACCGTTCAGAAAGGAAAACGGATGAGTGCAAAAGAAAGGCGTCTGAGCCTGATGGCCGGCTTCCTTGGCCTGGTCATCGCCGGTATCACGACGACCCTTCCGGGAGCGGTCAAAGCGAACGATATCTCGCCATCGGGCGACCTGTCGTTGGATGAGGTTCATCCGGTGATCGCCGTTCAAGACGAGATCGAGTGCCTCGCTCTGAACATCTATTTCGAGGCGCGAGGCGAGTCCGACGAAGGCAAACTTGCCGTTGCTCACGTGGTCATGAACCGCATGGCCGACAAGCGCTTCCCGGACACCGTATGCGGCGTCGTTCGTCAGGGTGGCGAGACCGTCCGCCATCGTTGCCAGTTTTCCTGGTGGTGCGACGGCAAGCACGACAGGCCGGTAAACGTCAAGGCTTGGGAACAGGCCATCGCGTTGGCCAGGAGGGTCTATTGGGGCTATTCCAAGGACCTGACCTTTGGTGCGCTGTGGTATCACGCTGACTACGTCTCGCCGAGCTGGCGCCATGCCTACACTCAAACGGCTCAGATCGGGCGCCACATCTTCTACAGCGACCGCCCGTCGAATGCGATGGACGTTGCTGACGCCGACCACCTCTGACGAGGATTGACGGCTACAGACCGGCCGCCTCTGCGCTCGTCTCTCCCGAGACGCGCAGACGGCCGGTCTTTCTTTTTGAGGTGGAGCACGCGAGCCCCCCGAACCTCCGGTCCGGACGTCGAGGAGATGCCGGGATTCTCTCGAGGCCCCTTCAGGGTGAGGGGCCTCGCGAAGAGCCCGGCAAACGAAGGAATTCAATCGATGCTGAAGAAGCTGATCATTCCTGCGGCAGCTCTCGTGGCCATTCTCGGCTACGGCGCGTCGCCTTACATCACCCTGTCCAACCTTCAGGACGCTGTCACCGCGAAGGACGCCGCCGCGATTCAGGCCTACGTCTCCTGGGACGACGTCCGCGCGAACCTCAAGGCCGACCTCATGGCCGAGATCGAGGACAACGCCGAGATGAAGGGCAACCCGCTGGCCGCCACGTTCGGTCAGAAGATGATCGACGGCCTGGTCGATTCGATGATTACGCCGGAGATGCTCGCGACCGTGGTCGAGAACGGCGGGCTGAAGAAGCGCCGCCAATCGCTCTTCGACCAGATCGCGAACCGCGGCAAGGCGAGCGACCTGTCGAACGACAAGGTCGAGCTGGAAAGCGCATTCTTCACAGGCCTTACGACCTTCGGCCTAACCCTTCGGAAGGGCGACGACACGGTGGACGTGGAGCTTGGCCTGGACGGCCTCGGCTGGAAAATCACCCGCGTTCGCCTGCCGATGGAAGCCCTGCAATAGCACCGCGATCCTCGACAGCCTCCGGCAGCTTGCGCCCGTCGCCTGATGCGAGCGCAAGCTGCCGGCTCTTGAAGCGAGCGGACCGCGCGACCGCCATGACCATCAGCTCGCCGCTTCCGGGCATCTGGAGCACAAGCAGGATGTACAAGGTCTACGTGAACTTCGAGCTAGTCGCTACGGTAGCGACTGCAGACGAAGTTTGGAACGCGCTGGATGCGCATAGTCGCTGTATCGGCGATCTCTACGAGGTGCGCGATACCGAGGGCAATCTGGTGCCGGAGTTCATTCCGTTCTGAAGCCATCCCACAATCCGGAACATATTCACTCCGTCCGGCGCCGACCTTCGGTCAAGAACGCCGCGTTGCGCGGGCCGGACGGGGCGCAAAACGTCCCGAATGGTTCCCCGCCAACCTCGCGAGACCTTCTCTTGTGAAGGCCTCGCGAGGTTCCATGCTCGCCGATTGGGCACCGTCCCGCCCCGTCCGGCCTGGACCAGATGGCTTAGCGTCCGGTCCGCGGTAGGATGTAACTGCCCTTTACTTGGTTCCACTCACCCGGCGACCAGGCGGCGAACCGCACGATGCACCCGGCCTCCCGCCGCTCCGTCATGTCCGCGGAATTGCCGGCAGCGCCACCGCTGCCGTCTTCCGCCATTCGCGCGCCTTCATCCAGCACCACATGAAGGACGCCTTGGGACCTCAGGCCCCTGGCTCTGGCCCATTTCTCCAGAATCAGGATGCTGCGGTCGTTGGTATGGACCGCCTTGCCTTCCGATTCCTCGCACCCCACGAAGACCAGCCTGTCCTCAAAACCTTCCGTATTACCTGAGGCTTCGAGCTTCCAACATCCCCTTGGAAGCACCACGAAGTTGATTCCGATGAGACCCGCCTGCATCGGCTCGAGCTTCTCCCTCACACGGGCCCGAAGGTCCCCCAGAACCGCATCCATGGTTCCGAACTCCGAATCGAGTTCACCGTCTTCCGTCCTGCAGGACACCTGAAGGTTTCTGTAGAGATCGATTCCCGACGAGCGCGCGAGCTCCTTGTAGAGGTCTGCGACCGCCGCACATCTTTTCCACCGGTTGCCATAATCCGGATCGATATAGGTAAGCTCCCGGGATCGCCCATTGCCTGCGAGCGCCCGCGACAGCTCTTCATCCAATCCGGAAGAAACGGTGTTTCCGGTAGCGTCCCCACCCGAACCGGAAGCCGCGCCGCCGCTCTTGTCCCGCACTCCGAGCAGCCCTTCGATCTTGCCCTTCTCCCCCGGCACGGTCATGCAGGCCATCACGAAATCGGCCCTGTCGGTCAGCCAGGCGACCTCCTCGGTGCCGGCCTTGAAGCGTGCGAGCGCCTCGATATCACTCTCCGGAATCTGGTCCCGGATGCTAGCGATGGCGGACACGACCTTGAGAAGATGGGCCTCTCTTTTGTCCCGCGTTGCCAGGTCATCGGGTAGCCCCTCGCCGAATTGCTGCCAGGCGGCGATCTTCGATTGGTAGCTCACGGCGCGGCCGAGCTGAATCCAAAGAACCGGAATGAACGGGCTCTGCACGTCGAGCCCGTCAAGGCCGATTTCCCTCAAACGCCTGTTCTGGCTATTGAGGGCATTGCCCTCGCTCCTTCCACTCAGCGGTTCTTGCTCGCCATTGGCATCCGATGTTCCGGTATTCTTCCCGCTGCCGTCAGAGCCGGCCTCATGGATCTCGCTACCATCATCTTCGTTGTTTTCGCCCTCAGCACCCGCATCATCAGACTCGTGTGACCTCCACGAACCCCCGGAGGGATCGTCATCATCTCCGGGATCCTCCGGATCTTCCCCCTCCTCCTTGTTCAGGAGCGTCTCTTCGGAATCACCCCCCGCAGCGTCTCCGGCAAGATCCTCGATGATGTTGTCGAGGTCGACCTCACCGCTCCCCTCCTTGTCTTCCATCACCCCGGCCCCCTGTCCGGGTTCTGTACGATTATCGTCATCATACTCGCCGAGGGGTCTACTCTCCCGCTTTCTTGTCTCAAGGGCTTGCTTCTCTATGTCGTCCTCGATCTCGATCGGGCCATCTCCTCCGTTTGCGTCCTCTTCGCCGTCTTCCGGCCCTTCGTTCCCGCCCCTTCCGGACTCCCCAAGAATGTCGCTGCCATCCTCGCTGTCCGCGTTGGCCAGATACTCCCCGATTCCGAATGGATTTTCATCCGGACCCTGCTCCTCAGCCTCCTCCTCGCTTACTATACCCCTGGCCCCATCCTCGTTCATCTGGGCCTCGTCGAAGTCCTCAATGGTTTCATCGATGAACTCGCTCTTTTGTGCCGGCTCGCCGTCGGATCCACGATCCTCTTCCTGACCAACATCCTGGTCGACAAGCTCCTCGAGATCCGGAGTGTCCATCGGGATTGCGACGACTTCCGCGGCCTCTTCCGCCTTCTCGTTCTCCCCAAAATGCTGAGCCGCGGCCATGAGGGCGCTCATGGCCGAAAGCCCGCGCATTCCGAACTTGTCGATCAGCACACCCTTTTGCCGATTGTCGATTACCGCATTGAGGCGCACGGCCTCTTCGATCATTTTTGGCGGACGGCGCTGTCCACTCGTGTTCCCCCAGGCGCCGTACCATTCCATGATGCGATTGCAGATCTCGTCGTCATTCATGGTCGTGGACACCGACGCTGCTGGCAGCCGCGCGACGCCCTCCTCCGGCGCCGGATTCTCGCGACCCGGCACGAATCCCCCGACCATCGACAAAAGTCTTTTTGCGCCGCTCGATGCCGGCTTAACTTCTCTGTCGTTCTGCTTTTCGCCGAGCTCCCTGCGCCAGTCCTGCATGAATTCGATCATGAGTCCGGTAATGCCCCGCACTCTCGAGAGGACCGCCTTGAGGCCTTTGAGAGCACCGTTCCTAAAACGGATCGCCATTTCGGCGCTCTTCTGCCGGGCCAACGATTTCTCTGCCTTAGTGGCCTTTGAAGATTTCTCGCCACTGGCTACTGTCACGGATTCGATCTTGACGATTTTCCCGCCGTTCCTGCTCTTGAGTCCCGAGAAGAGGGACAGCAAAGCGATCAGGGGGCCGATGGTTGCGCAGACGAAAACCGCGATGATTGACGTTGAGAACCCCGAAGGATTCTTCCAGAGATGGAGTGCCAGGTTTTGCCAATGAACCAGGGAAAGGACGTTCATTCCCCAATCCTGCAGCTGCCACCAGGCGAAGCCGGCCGCGGCCCCTGACACGACAGCAATCAAGAGATAACCAAACATTCTCGCCCACGCCATTTCGATAGGTTCGCCGCTCTATCCGGGGACGGTTCTTTCCTTCCGCTAGATCGCCGGCCCCATAGTTCCCGTCCGATCTACTCCGGTCCGCTCGCCGCTTTCCCGGTTGCCGGTTTCGCCAAAGTTCTCCCGTAAGACCAGGTCGACCGCCTCGGCAAACTTGTCCTTGTCGATCTTCATCTTTCCAATGGAGGCGATGTTCTCGCGCAGGAATTTGTCCACGCGCTCATACATGATGTCCCGCAGTTTGTTCCGGGTCGGGGTGATGACCGCTTCTTCGATCTGGGCCGCCCTTCTCAGGCTCTCTTCCGCCTTTTCCCGAAGCTTGATGGCTTCCTGCAGTTTCGTGCTTGCCGACGTCCGTGCCATTCTAGAAACCTCCAATGTTCACGAAGTTCATGGTGTCAATGACTCGATCTCCGAGGCCGTAAGCAGGCTCTCGTCGAGAATCTCCTGGTCAACGAACCCGTCGTATTCCGCGAGATTCCCGTTTCCTCCTCCCTGTGCCGTTTCAGGGTTTTCCGGGGGATGGTGGTCTCCGTTCTTCGTCCGGAGATAAAGCTCCCTGAGCTCCTCGAGGAGTTCGGCGCTGACGCTGCCTTCATTGATCCGATCGAACACGTCGATGCCGAGCGCGTCGAGCTTATGAGCGATGTCCTTTGCCTGACGTCGCCGGCGGTCGTGCTCGCACTTCTCCGCGATCGCGATATCGGCTTCCACGGCCTCGAGCTGCCTCTGGAAATCGATCATTCGTTCTTCGAACCTGTCTTGGAGAATTCGCATTTTCCGACAGATGTCAGCCTTTCTGGCGCCCAGCTCCTTAAGCCGCTTCTCTGGGAGCTTTCGCCCCCACGGATACTCGTATCGCCAGTCGATCGCGTTGCTCGTGTCTTCCTGCATCCAAGTGTCCAGGACAGCGCAGTCACATGATTCACTCCAACAATTATAGTTCTCTGCGTCACGTTGTAAGGTTTCGGCTTCCCAAATGGCACTCTTCGCCCGATGTTTGGGCGTGCTGTATTGATGTGACGAATAACCGGTTTTTGCAGGGCTAAGGCGCAATAACGCATTTTTTTAGGCGGCCCACTTGCGTTTAGCACCTTTTTCTTCAACTTCTTTGGCAGGAGACAACGTATTAACAGGCAAAATGCGCCCGCCACCGGACCGTTTCCGGTCATTGATGCGGCTGCCGACGAACAATGCTGCGTAATCAGATCCAGAGGCTGGACCGCCTCAAAGCCGACGTCGAACGGAGCGTGGTCGCTCCGTCAGAGGGGACGTCCGTCCACTCCGCGCTGACCGAGACCGGACGATTCGCCAGGCGACCGAACTACCGCAACTGGAGCGTCAACGGGACACGTCCGACATCGGATCGCGGGGTCACGTTTCACTTCCGACACGCCTTCGTGACCAAGGGGCGGCACATGTCGGCCGGCTATACGGACGAGACCAGCGCGGCCGCTCACCAGTCCTATATCGAACGAAACGGCGCCGTCGAAACCACCCGAATCCCAGATCCATCGGACGATGCTTACGCCCTGTTTCGCGCCACCGAAGACCCGGATTCCGGACCGGGCCTGGCCACCGAGGAGCGGCCGATCAGCTTCGGAACGCTTGGCCTGACCAAGACCGAAAGAACGGAATTCTGGCGCAAGGTCGAACAGGTCGAAGGACGCCGCGGGCGGGTGCAGTGCCGCATTATCGCCGAGCTGCCGCACGAACTTGACGCAGGTGCCCGCGAGCTCATTGCGCGCGATTTCTGCCGGATCTTCGAGGAGAAGTCGCTCCCCTACTGGTGCTCGCTCCACGCCCCGACGGACCACAACAACGACCGGAACTACCACGTCCATATTGCCTATTATGACCGACCGGCGACGCGGATGGAGAACGGGCTTTGGGACTTCGAGGTTGTCGAAACGAAGCGCTATGCCAACGGCGTCAAGACCGCAATACGGCCCTTTAAACAGAACAAGGACCGGAGCGCGCAGGGCAAGAACTGGATCCTGACGCTGCGCCGGCGATTCGCCGATATCTCGAATTATCACCTGTCGCTTGCCGGCGTCGATAAGAGGTACGACCCACGCTCCTACAAGGAAAGCGGCATCGAAAAGCAGCCGACCATCCATCTCGGGACGAAGGCATTCGTCGCGGAATCGCACGGCATCGATACCCGTCCCGGAATCGAGAACACCCGCCGCGAGGTATCGTACCGTTTGACGGCGGGAGAGCGGAACTTTCGCGATCTCATTCGCCACGTCGACCACATCGAGCGTCGAATCTCGAATGTGGAGGAGGACTCCCCGGAGGCGGCGAAGCTCAAGAACGAAACCCTCGAATTGGTCCAAACGCACCGTGACCTGTCGCTCGAGGGAATCGCCGTCTGGAAGAAGAAGGAGAGCCACGAGATCGCCCTCGAGGCAGTCGGAAAACGGCTGGGCACTCGTCGCGCTTTCCTGGAGAAGGAGATCAACCGGCTGCTCGACGCGCCGCCATTTGGAAGGGAAGGCGACGCCTGGCCATTGGCTCAGGCCCTTCATAAGGAGAGCCTTCTGATCGACGAGGC
>Ga0310834_101217_pt1 | contig 16828 bp, 17 predicted proteins | sample SM_ome_2_FD_201314 | JGI IMG/M metagenome (GOLD analysis project Ga0310834, IMG submission 201314) | Sorghum-adapted microbial communities enriched on stacked mutant (SM) sorghum from Joint BioEnergy Institute, Emeryville, California... ... | reverse complement strand
CGCGTTCCTCGCCACCAAGCCGCGCGACGAGTTCGTCGTCTCGACCAAGGTGGGGCGGCGGCTCGTACCCAGCCCGGAAACATCAGATGAGTTGGACGAGGAGGGCGGGTTCGTGGTGCCCGCCGACGTCCGCCGGGTCTGGGACGCATCGCCCGACGGCGTGCGCCGCAGCCTCGAGGAGTCGCTCGGACGGCTCGGCCTCGACCGGGTGGACATCCTCTTCCTGCACGACCCCGACGAGTACGACGACATGGAGGGCTCCGTCGCGAGCGCCGTGCCCGCGCTGGTCGGGCTGCGCGAGGAGGGCGTCGTGCGGGCCGTCGGGATCGGCTCGAAGTCGGTGGCGGCCCACCTGGCCGGCGTCCGCGCGGGCGATGTGGACCTGCTGATGGTCGCCGGCCGCTACACGCTGCTCGAACAGCCCGCGGCGCCCGAGCTGATCCCGCTGTGCCGGGAGCGCGGGATCGGCATCGTCGTCGCGGGCGCGTTCAACTCCGGCCTGCTGTCGACGTCGGAGCCCGGGCCGGGGGCGCGCTACGAGTACGGCGACGCCCCGGCCGAGGTCGTGGAGAAGGCGAGGCGGCTCGCGGCCGAGTGCCGCGCGTTCGGGGTCGAGCTGCCGGCCGCCGCGCTGCAGTTCCCGCTGCGCGAGCCGGCCGTCCGCTCGATCGTGCTCGGCGCCACCGAGCCGGCGCACATCGAGCAGAACGTGGCCAGGGTCGCCGCGCCGATCCCCGAGGAGCTGTGGCAGCGGCTCGCGGCGGAGGGGTACGTGCCGTGATCGACGCGCACCTGCACCTGTGGGACCTGCAGCGCAGCGCCTACTCCTGGATCACCCCCGAGCTGGGGCCGCTGCACACCACGATCACCGCGGAGCGGGCGCACGCCGAACTCACCGCGGTGGGCGTCGAGCGGGCGGTGCTCGTCCAGGCCGAGGACTCGGTGACCGACACCGAGTTCATGCTGGAGGTCGCCGCCGAGCACGACTGGGTGGCGGGCGTCGTGGGGTGGGTGCAGCTGGACGCCCCGGCCGTCGCCGCCGAGCAGCTGGAGCGGTTCACCGCCGACCCGGCGTTCTGCGGGGTGCGCCACCTCGTGCACGACGACCCGCGCGACGAGTTCCTCGCGCTGCCCGCCGTGCGGACGTCGCTGCGCCTGCTCGCCGAGCGCGGGCTGCCCTACGACGTGCCGGACGCGTGGCCGCGCCACCTCGCCGCGACCGCCGAGCTCGCCGCCGCGCTGCCCGAGCTCACGGTCGTGCTCGACCACCTGGGCAAGCCGCCGCACGGCAAGCCGGACTTCCCGGACTGGCGGGAGGCCTTCGCCGCCGTCGCCGCCCGCCCCAACACCGTGGCGAAGGTGTCGGGGCTGCAGGTGCGGGGTGAGCCGTTCACGGTGGAGCGGATCCGGCCGGCGTGGGAGGAGGCGCTCGAGCGCTTCGGGCCCGACCGCCTGATGTGGGGCAGCGACTGGCCGATGACGTTGCTCACCGCCGGGTACCGCGGGACCTGGGAGGTGGTGGAACAGCTCCTCGGCGAGCTGACCGACGAGGAGCGCGGCAAGATCCTCACCGGCACCGCGCGGCGGGTCTACCGCCTCGGACGAACAGGAGACGCATGAGCGCGAGCGGGCCGGCGCCGTCCTGCGGAGGAGGCGTGCAGGGGGCGAGGGACGAGCGACCGAGCACCGGCGGAGCGGGACGGCGCCGGAAAGGCGCACGGGCCGCCGGAGCGAGGTCAAGGCGATCGGAATTGGAGGAGTGACGCGCGTGCTCTCCGGCATCCACCCGCTCCTGACCGGGCCGCTGCTGCTCCACCTCGACGCGATGGGGCACTCGGACGCGGTCGTGCTCGCCGACGCGCACTTCCCGGCCCACCGGCTGGGCAGCCGCGTGCTCGACCTGCCCGGCGTCGCGACGCCGGACCTCATGGCCGCGATCCGCACCGTCGTGCCGCTGGACGACGCGCCGGCCGTGGACCTCATGGCCACGCCCGACGGCGCGCGGCTGCCCGTCCAGGAGGAGCTGATCTCCGCGGCGGGCACCGACGAGGTGCGCTTCCTCGACCGGTTCGCCTTCTACGACGCGGCGGCCCCCGCCTACCTGATCGTGCGCACCGGGGAGACCCGCGTGTACGGCAACGCGATCCTGCGGAAGGGCGTCGTCACATGACGGAGACACCGCTGCTCGAGGCCAGGGGCGTCGGGAAGAGGTTCCCCGGCGTGCAGGCCCTGCAGGACATGCACATCGAGCTGCGCCGCGGCGAGGTGCTCGCCCTCGTCGGCGAGAACGGCGCCGGCAAGTCCACCCTGATGAAGCTGCTGTCGGGCATCTACACCCCCGACGAGGGCGAGTTCTTCCTCGACGGCAAGCCGCTCGTGGTCTCCGGCCCGCGCGACGCGCTGGAGAAGGGCATCAGCATCATCCACCAGGAGTTCAACCTGATGCCCGACCTCACGGTCGCGCAGAACATCTTCATCGGCCGCGAGCCGCGGGCCGGGCGGTTCTTCCTCGGCGACCGGGCCCTCGAGGCGCAGGCCGCCGAGCTGCTCGACCGGCTGCACATGCCGCTCACGCCGCGGGAGCGGGTGGGCGACCTGACCGTCGCGAAGCAGCAGATGGTCGAGATCGCCAAGGCGCTGTCCTACGAGCCCCGCATCCTGATCATGGACGAGCCCACGGCGGCGCTGAACGACGCCGAGGTGCGCACCCTGCACGACCTCATCCGGCGCTTCATCGGCCCGGAGACCGGCGTCATCTACATCTCGCACCGGATGGACGAGCTGAAGCGGATCAGCGACCGGATCACGGTCATCCGCGACGGCCGCTACATCGACACCCTCGACACGGCCACCACCACGATGCCCGAGGTGATCTCGCGGATGGTGGGCCGGGAGATCGTGGGCGACTTCCGTCCCGAGGGCGTGCGGCCGGACCGTCCCGTCGTGCTGAAGGTGCGCGGGCTGACCACGAAGGACCTGCTCAAGGACGTCTCGTTCGAGCTGCGCGAGGGCGAGATCCTCGGCTTCGCCGGCCTGATGGGCGCCGGGCGCACCGAAGTGGCCCGCGCGCTGGTCGGTGCCGACCCGATCGAGTCGGGCACCATCGAGCTGCGCGGGCAGCCGGTGCGGATCACCTCGCCCGCCGAGGCGGCCGAGCACCGCATCGGCTACCTGTCGGAGGACCGCAAGAACCTCGGGTTGCTGCTCGAGCAGGACGTCAACGCCAACATCGGGCTCAGCTCGATCCGTGAGCGGTTCCAGAGGTGGGGGTTCGTCAAGGACAAGGCGATGCGGGCCCGCTCGCGCGAGCTGGTCGAGTCGCTGCGCATCCGAACCCCCTCGATCGACCAGACCACCAAGTTCCTCTCCGGCGGCAACCAGCAGAAGGTCGTCATCGCCAAGTGGCTGGTCAAGGACTGCGACATCCTGATCTTCGACGAGCCGACGCGCGGGATCGACGTGGGCGCCAAGGAGGAGATCTACCGGCTGCTCAACGAGCTCGCCGCCCAGGGCAAGTCGATCATCATGATCTCCTCCGAGCTGCCGGAGGTGCTGCGCATGTCGCACCGGATCGTGGTGATGAGCGAGGGCCGGGTCACCGGGCAGCTCGAGGCAGCCGAAGCCACCCAGGAGAAGGTCATGCACTTCGCCACCATGCGTCCGGAGACGGAGGCCGTCAGTTGACCACCCCCACCGCCACCGAGGAGCAGCAGAAGAGCGTGTCCACGGGCGTGCGCGACACCCTGCGGGCCGGGCTCCAGCAGTTCCTCGCGTTCGCGAGCCTGATCGTCATCTTCGCGTTCTTCTCGGTGGTCAGCCCGAACTTCTTCAACTACGGCAACGTCACCAACATCCTGTTCTCGACCGTCGTCATCGGCACGCTCGCGCTCGGGACCACGTTCGTGATCATCACGGGCGGGATCGACCTGTCGATCGGCACCGGGATGGCGCTGTGCGCCGTGATGTCCGGCGTGCTGATCGTCAACGCCGGGATACCGCTGCCGATCGGCGTGCTCGGCGCGATCCTCTTCGGCGGGCTGATCGGGCTGGTCAACGGCCTCAACGTGGCCGTGCTCAAGCTCCCGCCGTTCATCGCGACGCTCGCGATGATGCTGGTGGCGCAGGGTCTCGCGCTCGTCATCTCCGACAGCGCGCCGATCTACTTCGACCAGACGCCCGCCTACATCGACATCTCGATCGGCAGCATCATCCCCGGCACGAACTTCCCGAACGCGGTGCTGATCCTGGCGCTCGCGGCGGTGATCGCGGGCGTGCTGCTCAACAAGACGGTGCTCGGCCGCTACACCTACTCCATCGGCAGCAACGAGGAGGCCACCGCGCTCTCCGGGATCGACGTCCGCCGCTGGAAGATCGTCATCTACACGCTCGCCGGCCTGTTCACCGGCCTGGCCGGGGTGATGATCTCCGCCCGCCTCGGCTCGGCGCAGCCGGCCACCGGGATGGGCTACGAGCTGCAGGCGATCGCCGCCGTCGTGATCGGGGGGACCTCCCTCTCGGGCGGCAAGGGGTCGATCGTCGGTACGGTCATCGGCGCCCTGATCATCTCGGTGCTGAACAACGGGTTGCAGATCATGTCGATCCCGCAGGAATGGCAGAACGTCATCCTCGGCTGCGTGATCCTGCTCGCCGTCTACGCGGACCGGGCGCGCAAGGGCGCCACCGCCTGACCAGTAGATTTCACCCCCACCAAGCTCGACCAAGGGAGCTCGATCGACAATGCGGATCCACCGGATCGGCGCGGCCATCGCGGCGGCCGCCTTCGCCCTGACGGCCGCGGCGTGCGGCGGTTCGTCCGACGAGGGACAGGGCGGCGACCAGCCGTACCTCGCCATCGTCTCCAAGGGCTTCCAGCACCAGTTCTGGCAGGCCGTCAAGCAGGGCGCCGAGCAGGAGGCGGCCGAGCAGGGCATCCGGATCAGCTTCGAGGGCCCGGCCAGCGAGTCCGAGGTCGAGGCCCAGGTGACCATGCTGCAGAACGCGCTCGGTCGCCAGCCGGACGTCCTCGGCTTCGCGGCGCTCGACTCGCGGGCGGCGGCCCCGCTGCTGCAGCAGGCGCGCGCCCAGAACATCCCCGTGATCGCCTTCGACTCCGGGGTCGACAGCGACATCCCGCTCACCACGGCGGCCACCAACAACAAGGCCGCCGCGGCCGAGGCCGCCAAGCACATGGCCGAGGCGATCGGCGGCACCGGGAAGGTCGCCCTGGTCGTGCACGACCAGACCAGCAAGTCCGGCGCCGACCGCCGCGACGGGTTCATCGAGTGGATGCAGGCCAACGCGCCCGGCATCGAGGTGCTCGAGCCCCAGTACGGCGGCGGCGACCAGGCGAAGTCGGCCGACATCACCAAGGCGATCATCGCCGCGAACCCGGACCTCAAGGGCATCTACGGTGCGAACGAGGGCTCGGCGATCGGCGTCATCCGCGGTGTGCAGGAGAGCGGGGCCCAGGGCCTTGCGATCGTCGGGTTCGACTCCGGCTCCGGCCAGATCGAGGCGATCCGCAACGGGCAGATGCTCGGCGCGGTCACCCAGGACCCGATCGGCATGGGCCGGGCGCTCGTCGACGCGGCGGTGAAGGCCATCAACGGCGAGCCGCTGCCGCCGGTCATCGACACCGGCTTCTACTGGTACGACCAGAGCAACATCGACAGCGACCAGATCAGGCCGCTGCTCTACGAGTGAGCCGGCACCGGCTCCCTGCTGATTTGCCGGAAGGCCACCTCCCCGCGACGCGGGAGGTGGCCTTCCGGTCGTTCGGGGCTCAGCCCATCGCCCGGCGCAGCCACTGCGCCACGCCGTCGATGTGCACCGTCGCGTGCGCGGCCGCCAGCGTCGCGTCGCCCCTGGCGAGCGCGTCGACGATCGCGCGGTGCTCGGTCAGCGTGCGTTCCACCGCGCCCTCCTCGGACAGGCCGCGCCAGATCCGCGCCCGCAGCGTCGAGCTGGACAGGGTGTCCAGCAGGCTCGTCAGGTAGGCGTTGCCGGCGAGCTCGTTGATGTAGCGGTGGAAGACCTGGTCGTGGGCCACGAGGTCGTCCACCGACGTCGTGCCGTGCACCTGCTCGAGCAGGTCGTGCAGGTGCGCGATGGCGTCGGCGTCGGCGCGGGGCGTGGCGAGCGTGACCGCGGCCGGCTCGAGGATCCGCCGCACCTCGAACAGCTCCAGCACCGACGAGTCCTGGTGGATGTCGACGACGAACGACATCGCGTCGAGCAGGATGTCCGGGGTCAGGCTCGTGACGTACGTGCCGTCGCCGCGGCGCACGTCCAGCACGCGGATCACTTCGAGCGCCTTCACGGCCTCCCGCAGCGAGCTGCGCGACAGCCCCAGCGCCTCGGACAGCTCCTTCTCCGGCGGGAGCCGGTCCCCGGGACGCAGCTCGCCGGAGCGGATCATCGCCTTGATCTTGAGGATCGCCTCGTCGGTGACGGCCACCTCACGAGTTTGTCAGCACGCGGGCCTAGCGTCTGCCCGGTGTTGACCACGCTGGCCGTCGAGAACTACCGGTCGCTGCGCGACCTCGTGCTGCTGTCGCGGCTCACGGTGGTCACCGGGGCTAACGGGAGCGGCAAGTCCAGCCTCTACCGGTCGGGCTGCGGCTCGGCTTCGCGGGCGACGAGTTCGGCTACGCCCTCGACCTCGGCATGCCCGTCGCCACCGACACGGTGTTCAACCGCGACCCCGAGTTCAAGCGGGAGTGCGTGTGGCGCGGCCCGGTGCTCCGGCAGGCCACCCTGCTCGCCGACCGGGCGGGGCCGGTGGTGCGCACGCGCGACGAGAGCGGCGCCTGGGGCGGGGAGCCGCACCGCATCTCCCCCACCGACAGCATGCTCACCGCGTTCGCCGACCCGCGGATCTCGCCCGAGGTGCTGCTGCTGCGGGAGCGCATCCGCTCGTGGCGGTTCTACGACCACTTCCGCACCGACGCCGACGCCCCGGCGCGCCAGGCCCGGGTGGGCACCCGCACCCCGGTGCTCGACCACGACGGCGCCGACCTCGCAGCGGCGCTGCAGACGATCCGCGAGGTCGGACGCCGACGCCCTGCACACGGCCGTCGACAACGCCTTCCCGAGGTCGCGGCTCGCGGTGGCGGTGGCCGAGGACGGTCGGTTCGCGCTGGAGTTCCACCAGCAGGGCCTGCTGCGCCCGCTGTCGGCGGCGGAGCTGTCCGACGGCACGCTGCGCTACCTGCTGTGGGTCGCGGCGTTGCTCACCCCGCGCCCGCCCGAGCTGCTGGTGCTGAACGAGCCGGAGACGAGCCTGCACCCGGACCTGCTCCCCGCCCTCGCGGCGCTGATCGCGAACGCCGCATCCCGGACCCAGGTCGTGGTCGTCACCCACGCCCGCCCGCTCGTGCGCGCGCTGGAGGCCGTCGACGACCCCGAGGCGACCACGCTGGAGCTGGCCAAGGAGCTCGGTGCCACCGTGCTCGCGGGGCAGGACCTGCTCGACCGCCCCGCGTGGCACCGGCCGAAGCGCTGAGGCCCTAGAGCACCTTCGACAGGAACGACTTGGTGCGCTCCTGCTGGGGGTTGGACAGCACCTCGCGCGGGTCGCCCGACTCCACCACCCGGCCCTCGTCCATGAACACGAGCTGGTCGCCCACCTCGCGGGCGAAGCCCATCTCGTGGGTCACGACGACCATCGTCATGCCGTCCTTCGCCAGCCCGCGCATGACGTCGAGCACCTCGCCGACGAGCTCGGGGTCGAGCGCGGAGGTGGGTTCGTCGAACAGCATGAGCCGCGGCTCCATCGCCAGCGCCCGCGCGATCGCCACCCGCTGCTGCTGGCCGCCGGACAGCTGCGCGGGGTAGGCGTCGCACTTGTCGGCGAGGCCCACCCGGTCGAGCAGCTCCACGGCGCGTTTGCGAGCCTCCCGCTTGGGTTCCCCCCGGACGGTGCGCGGCGCCTCCATGACGTTCTCGGCCGCCGTCATGTGCGGGAAGAGGTTGAACCGCTGGAACACCATGCCGATGTCGCGGCGCTGGCGCGCCACCTCGGACTCGCGCAGCTCGTAGAGCTTGCCGCCGTGCTCCCGATAGCCGATCAGCTCGCCGTTGACCCGCATCTGCCCGGCGTCGATCCGCTCCAGGTGGTTGATGCAGCGCAGGAACGTGGACTTGCCGGAGCCGGACGGGCCGATGATGCACGTGACCTCGCCGGGCTGGACGACGAGGTCGATGCCGCGCAGCACCTCGACGCGCCCGAAGCTCTTGTGCACGTCGATCGCCTCGACCATGGGAACGCTCATCCGTGCACCCCACCCTGCTCCGCGCTCCGCCGGAAGAGGCGGGCGCCTGCGCCGGTCTGGCCGACGTCGACGCCGCGCCCGTAGTAGCGCTCGACGTAGTACTGCCCGATGGACAGAAGCGACGTGAGCGCCAGGTACCAGATGGCGGCCACGATCAACAGCGGGATCGTCTGGAAGTTCGTGGAGTAGATCCGCTGCACCGAGGTCAGCAGCTCGAAGTAGCCGATCACGACCACGAGCGAGGTGGTCTTCAGCATCCCGATCGTCTCGTTCCCGGTGGGCGGGATGATCACCCGCATCGCCTGCGGCAGCACGATCCGCCGCAGCGTCTGCGCCCGGGACATGCCGAGCGCACCCGCCGCCTCGGTCTGGCCGCGGTCCACCGACTGCAGCCCGCCGCGCACGATCTCGGCCATGTAGGCCGCCTCGTTGAGGCCGAGGCCGAGCAGGCACGCGGCGAACTGGTTGATCAGCTGGTTGGTGTCGAACGAGACGAACTCCGGCCCGAACGGGATGCCGAGCGACAGCCGCGGGTACAGCGCGGCCAGGAAGTTCCAGAACAGCAGCTGCGCGATCAGCGGCGTGCCGCGGAGCAGCCAGATGTAGACCGCCGACACCCAGGACAGGACCGGGTTCGGCGACAACCGCATGATCGCGAGCGCGATCCCGCCGACGATGCCGATCAGCATCGACAGCGCCGTGAGGATCAGCGTGTTGCGCAGCCCGTTCAGGACCGGCGGCGAGAACAGGTACTCCCCGACGATGTGCCACCGGAAGTTGTCGTTGGTGAGCACCGTGTTGACGAACATCGCCGCCAGCACGGCGAGCACCGCGACGGCCAGCCACCGGCCGGGGTGGCGCACCGGCACCGCTTCGATCGGCTTCGGCCGTCGCTGCTCCTGCTCGACGGGAGGAGAAGCCACCGCGTCAGCTCCGGATCTCCGCGGTCGAGATGGCGCCGTCGCTCACGTTCCACTTCTCGAGGATCGCCGCGTAGGTGCCGTCGTCCATCAGCGACTGCAGGGCGGCCCGGATCGCCTCGGCGAACTCGCCCTGGTTCTTCTTCACCACGATGCCGTACGGCGCGGTGTCGTAGGTCTCGCCGATCTGCTCGACGGCGCCCTGCGTGGTGGTCTCCGCGTAGGAGATGACGGGGGAGTCGGCGAGCATGGCGACGATCCGGTTCGCGGTGAGCGCCAGCGTCACGTCGGTCTGCTGCTGCAACTCCGACATCTGGATCTCCGGCTTGCCCGCGGCCCGGCACGCCTCGTTGCGCGCGGTGAGGTCCTCGACCTGGATCGTGCCGCGCTGCACGCCGACCGCGAGCCCGCACAGGTCGTCGGGGTTGACGTTCTGCGGGTTGCCGGCGGCGACGGCGATGCTGGTGCCCGCCGTGAAGTAGCTGATCATGTCGACGGCCTGCACGCGCTCGTCGTTGATGGTGAACGACGACATCGAGATCTCGTAGTTGCCGGCCTCGACGCCCGGGATGATCCCGTCGAAGGAGGTGTTCTCGAACTGCGCCTCGAGCCCCAGCTTCTGGGCGATCGCGGTGCCGAGGTCGACGTCCATGCCGATGATCGTGGTGCCGTCGGTGTCGGTGAACTCGTTGGGCGGGTAGGACGCGTCCAGCCCGAACTGCAGCACGCCGTCGGAGGCGATCTCCTGGGGCACCATCGCGGCGAGCGCGTCGTCACGGGACACGGTCGGCACCGACTCGGTGGGGGCGGCGCCGCCGGGGGCGGGGTCGCCGGCGGGTGGCGCTCCGCCGCTGCCGTCGCCGCCTGCGCCGCACGCCGCGAGCAGGGCGGTGAGCGCGGCTGCGCCGAGCGCGACCGGGAACGAACGGCGGATGGCGGGCACGGTGAACCTCCTCGTGGGCGGTGAGTACGCCCGGATGCTGCCACCCGGACGTCATTCGGACACCTCGCTGGTGGTCACTGTTGTGTGACAACACCGAGAGTGATTCGGTCCGAAAGGCCCGTGAGGAGCCGGGCTAGGTTGGGTACCCCCGGAACCGGCAGACACCGTGTGCGCGTTGTCCGCGGTGAGACCACTCAACGGAGGACCCGATGGCCCTGATCAAACGCCTGGCACTGCTGGCCACCGCGGCCGAGGCGGCCCGGCGCTACGCGAAGAGCAACCCGGACAAGGCGGCCAAGTACCTCGACCAGGCCGCCGAGTTCGTCGACAAGCAGACCAAGGGCAAGTACTCGGGACAGATCCGCGGCGTGGCCGACAAGGCGAAGGGGCTCGCCGGGATCCGGCAGACGCCCGGGTTCGGCGCCACCGGCGGCAACGGCCAGACGCAGGGCTACGACAACAACGCGGGGTTCGGCAGAACCTCCGACTACTCGGCGCCCCCGCCGCCGCAGCAGCAGACCGGCACGGCTGGATTCAGCGAGCCGGCGAAGGAGCAGCCCGGCACGGCCGGCTTCAGCGAGCCTCCGAAGAGCTAGCGAGAACCCCCTCGAACGGCACGTCCCGGACCCACCGGGACGTGCCGTTCGGCATGTTCGCAGCTACCTCCCCCCGGGCCCGGTGCCGTGTCAGGATGACGCTTGAGCCGGTCGGGGAACCGCACCGGGGTGTCCTCGACCGGACGCGCCCCGACTTGCGACCCGCCACGAACGGGAGCAGGTCGACGAGCACGAGGAGGCACCGTGTCCGTACCGCAGGACTGGAGTCCGCCCACCGCGGGCGACGTTCAGGGATCGCGGCCCAGCCGCGAGCACGTGGTCGCCGGCCTGAAGGCCACCGACGAGGGGGACCCGGAGCTCGTACAGCTCCTCACCCCCGAGGGCGAGCGGGTGTCCGATCCCCGCTTCGACGCCTACGCCGCCGACGTCGACGCCGACGCCCTCCGCAGCCTGTACCGGGACCTGGTGCTGGTCCGCCGGTTCGACCGCGAGGGCAACGCGCTGCAGCGCCAGGGCCAGCTCGGGATCTGGGTTCCCCTGCTCGGCCAGGAGGCGGCGCAGATCGGCGCGGGACGCGCGATGAAACCGCAGGACATGGCCTTCCCGTCCTACCGCGAGCACGGGGTGGCGTGGACGCGCGGGGTCGACCCCACCGAGCTGCTCGGCATCTTCCGCGGCACCGACCACGGCAGCTGGGACCCGAAGGCCACCCGCTTCCACCTCTACACCATCGTCATCGGCAACCAGGTCCTCAACGCCACCGGCTACGCGATGGGCCAGCGGTTCGAGGGCAAGGTCGGCGAGGGCCCCGACACCGAGGCCACGATCTGCTTCTTCGGCGACGGCGCCACCAGCCAGGGCGACGTCCACGAGGGGTTCGTGTGGGCGGCCGTGTACGACGCACCGGTCGTCTTCTACTGCCAGAACAACCAGTGGGCCATCTCCGAGCCGACCGAGCGGCAGAGCCGGGTGCCGCTCTACAAGCGCGCCGCCGGCTACGGCTTCCCGGGGATCCGGGTCGACGGCAACGACGTGGTGGCCTGCCTCGCGGTCACGCGCTGGGCGCTGGAGGAGTGCCGGTCCGGCAACGGCCCGGTGCTGATCGAGGCGTTCACCTACCGCATGGACGCCCACACCACGTCCGACGACCCGTCCCGCTACCGCCTCGCCGACGAGCTGGAGCTGTGGAAGCTCAAGGACCCGATCGAGCGGGTGCGCGTCAACCTCGTGCGCGAGCACCACGTCGGGCAGGAGTTCTTCGACGAGGTGCAGGCCGAGTCCGACGAGCTGGCCGCCCGGTTCCGCGAGTTCTGCGTGAACATGCCGCAGCCCGCGCCCGACCGCATGTTCTCGCAGGTCTACGCGGAGCCGTCGCCGGTGCTGGAGGCGCAGCGCGCCGCCTTCCTCTCCTACCACGCCTCGTTCGAGGGGGTGTGACATGGCCACGATGACGATCGCCAAGGCCCTCAACAACGGCCTGCGCGCCGCGATGGAGCGCGACCCGAAGGTCATCGTGATGGGCGAGGACGTCGGCAAGCTCGGGGGCGTCTACCGCGTCACCGACGGGCTGCAGAAGGACTTCGGCGAGCAGCGCGTGCTCGACACCCCGCTCGCCGAGTCCGGGATCATCGGCACGGCCGTCGGCCTCGCGATACGCGGCTTCCGCCCGGTGTGCGAGATCCAGTTCGACGGGTTCGTCTTCCCCGGCTTCGACCAGATCGTCTCCCAGCTGGCCAAGCTGCACTACCGCTCGCAGGGCAAGGTGAAGGTGCCGGTGGTCGTGCGCATCCCGTTCGGCGGGGGCATCGGCGCGGTCGAGCACCACAGCGAGTCGCCCGAGTCGTACTTCGCGCACGCGGCCGGGCTGAAGGTCGTCGCCTGCTCGAACCCGTCCGACGCGTACTGGATGATCCAGCAGGCCATCGCCGCCGACGACCCGGTGATCTTCTTCGAGCCGAAGCGGCGGTACTGGGAGAAGGGCGAGGTCGACCCGGACGCCGACCCGCCGCCGCTGTTCGCGTCGCGCGTGGTGCGCCCCGGGCGCACGCTCACGGTCGCGGCCTACGGCCCGATGGTGAAGACCTGCCTCGACGCCGCGACCGCGGCCGAGGCCGACGGCCACGACCTCGAGGTGATCGACCTGCGCACGCTGTCCCCGCTCGACCTCGACCCGGTGCTGGAGTCGGTGCGCCGCACCGGCCACCTGGTCGTGGTCTCCGAGGCGCCGTCGGAGTCCTCGATCGCCTCCGAGATCGCCGCCCGGGTCCAGCAGGAGGCGTTCTACTCCCTGGAGGCGCCGGTGCTGCGGGTCACCGGGTTCGACACCCCGTACCCGCCGTCGAAGTGCGAGGAGGACTACCTCCCCGACCTCGACCGGGTGCTCGACGCCGTCGACCGATCGCTGGGCTGGTGAGGCCGTGACGATCCGCGAGTTCACCCTGCCCGACGTCGGTGAGGGGCTCACCGAGGCCGAGATCGTCAGCTGGCGGGTCCAGCCGGGCGACACCGTCGCGGTCAACCAGGTCATCTGCGAGATCGAGACGGCGAAGGCGGCCGTCGAGCTGCCGTCCCCGTGGGAGGGCACGGTCGGCAAGCTGCTCGTCGAGCCCGGGGTCACGGTCGAGGTCGGCACGCCGATCATCACGATCGACACCGGTGGTGGGGCGGCGGCGCAGGCCGACGACGAGGCCGTCCCCAACCTGGTGGGCTACGGCCCCCGCCAGGGCACCGCCACCCGCCGTCGCCGCAAGGGGGCGGCCCCGCCGCCGCAGCACGACGGCAGGCCCCAGCCCGCCCCGACGCAGCTCGCCCCGCCCGCGGAACCGGCGCCGGAGCCGGTGGGCGCCGTGCCCCTCGCCAAGCCGCCGGTGCGCAAGCTCGCCAAGGACCTCGGCGTCGACCTGCGCACCGTCCGCGGCACCGGCGAGGGCGGTGTGATCACGCGCGCCGACGTGGAGGCCGCGGCCGCGGCGGCGCGGGGTGCCGCGGCACCGGCGGCGAGCGCCGGCGGGGTGCGCAGGGAGCCGATCCGCGGCGTGCGCAAGGCGACCGCGGCAGCGGTCACGAGCAGCGCGTTCACCGCGCCGCACGTCACCGAGTTCCTCGCGGTCGACGTCACGGCCACGATGGAGCTGCGGGACCGGCTGCGCGCCACCCGCGAGTACGCCGACGTGAAGCTCACGCCGCTCGCGTTCGTGGCGAAGGCGGTGTGCCTCGCCGCGAAGCGCACGCCCGAGGTCAACGCGTCGTGGGACGAGGCCGCAGGCGAGATCGTCTACTACGACCGGGTGCACCTCGGGATCGCCGCGGCCACGCCGCGCGGACTGATCGTGCCGAAGATCCGCGACGCCGACACGCTCTCGCTGCGGGAGCTGGCGGTGGCGCTGAACGAGCTCACCGAGACCGCGCGGGCGGGCCGGACGCCGCCCACCGACCTGGTCGGGGGCACGTTCACGATCACGAACGTCGGCGTGTTCGGCGTGGACACCGGTACCCCGATCCTCAACCCCGGGGAGTCGGCGATCCTCGCCGTCGGGGCCATCAAGCCGTCGCCGTGGGTGGTGGACGGCGAGCTGGCGGTGCGCACGGTGTGCCAGCTCGCGCTGTCGTTCGACCACCGGCTCGTCGACGGCGAGCAGGGGTCCCGGTTCCTCGCCGACGTCGGCGCGCTGCTGACCGACCCGGGCCTCGCTCTCACGTGGTGACCGACTCGTAACCGGTTGCGGGAGCACGAACGCCGTCTCGCGCGTTGAGCGGGGTATGGCGTTCGTGCTCCTGTACCTCGTGGTCGAGATCGTCGCGCTCGTCGCGCTCGGGTCGGCGATCGGTCTGGCCTGGACGCTGCTCGTGCTGCTGGCCGGCTCGGTCGTCGGCCTGTGGCTCGCGCGCAGGGAGGGGGTGCGGGCCGCTCAGGCCCTCGCGGACGCCGTGAGCAACCGCCGCGTGCCCACCAACGAGGTCACCGACGGGATGCTCGTCGCCCTGGCCGGTGTGCTGCTGTTCGTGCCCGGCCTGGTCACCGACCTCGCCGGCCTGCTGCTGGTGCTGCCGCCCACCCGCGCGCTGGTGCGCCGCAGGCTGGTGCGCGCCGCCGAGGAGCGCTCCCCCGACCTGCGGTCGGCGCGGATCCGCTCCCAGGCGCCGGTGGTCGACGGGGAGGTCGTCGAGGGCGACGTCCACTCCGGCGGGGACGACCCCGACGCCCAGCGCCCGGACCGGCTGGTGATCGAGGGCACGGTCGTGCCCGGCGACCAGCGCTGACCGGGCGTCAGAGCAGGGCCCAGGTGGTGGTGCACCGGGCCGTCACGCGCACCGGCTCCGGCTCCAGGCCGAGCGCGCGCACGTCGGGGCCGCCGCCGGCCTCGGCCGCCGCCATCCGGTAGGCCACCGGCGAGGCGTGCTCGGGCGCCTCCGACAGCTTCAACAGCGGGCCGAGCGTGCCTCCGAGCGCGTCGGCGTAGCCCTCGGCGCGGGCGCGCGCGTCGGCCACCGCCCGCTTCTGCGCCTCGCGGAGCGCCGCCGCCGGGTCCGCGAGCACCCAGGTCGGGCCGTGCAGGCCGGTGGGCTCGGCGCCGACCAGCGCCGTTAGGACCGCGTCCAGCTCGGCGACGTCGGTGACCAGCAGCGCGATGTCCTCGCCCGCGCGGCAGCCGACCACCCGGTTGCCCCGCCACTCGTTGTGCACCCGCATCCGACGGTGGCGCACCTGCAGCCCGGGCCGGGTCAGCGCGGGTTCGGCGGCCGCCACCCGGTTGCCGAGATCGCGGACGGCGTCGGAGCGCGTGCGGGCCACGGCCGTGAAGCTCACCTCGAGCTCGGCCCGGTCGCCTGTCTGCTCGTACCAGCCGCTCCCCTCGGTCACGATCTCGGTCACAATGCGAGTCAACCAGATCGCGGGGTATCGGCTCCTCTAGAGCGCACCCGATACGGCCGCATACGGAGGGATGGGATGGTTCGACCCCTCGTGCGGCTGCGTCGGCTCGTGAAGGAGGGGCGCTCCGACGCTCCGGGGCGCGTGGTCGACGCGCTGGGCCGCATCGGGCTCGTCGGCTACGGGGTGGTGCACCTCGTGGTCGCCTGGCTCGCCCTGCAGGTGGCGTTCGGCCAGCCCGACGCCCCGCCGGACGCGGAGGGGGCCGTGGGGACGATCGCCCGCACACCCGGCGGCGTCCTCGCGCTGGTGGTCGCCGCGCTCGGCCTGCTCGCCTTCGCGGTCTGGCAGGTGAGCGCCGCCGCCGTCGGGTTTCGCTGGGTGTCGGGCAACGAGCGGGTGCGCAAGCGCGTGGGCGCGGTCGCGAAGGCGATCGCGATGACGAGCCTCGCGCTGGTCGTCGTCAACTACCTGGCCGGCATGCGCTCGTCCGGGAACACCACCGCGCAGCAGGCGGCCGCGGGGGTGCTGGCGCTGCCCGCGGGCCGGGCCCTGCTCGGGCTCGCCGCGATCGTGGTCCTGTCGATCGCCGTCGCGATGACCTACACCGGGGTGCGCCGCACGTTCATGGGCGACCTCGACGTCGGCAGGCTCTCCCCCGGTGTGAAGCACGCGATCGAGGTGGTGGGGGTGGTCGGCCACCTCGCCCGCGCGTTCGCGCTCGGGGTCGTCGGGGTGCTCGCGGGCGCCGCCGCGCTGTACGCCGACCCGGCGCAGGCCGGCGGGCTGGACGCGGCGCTGCGCGCGCTCGGCAGCACGGTGGCGGGGGCGTGGCTGCTCGGCACCGTGGCGGCGGGGTTCGCGGCGTTCGGGCTGTTCTGCCTGGCCGACGCCGCTACCCGGCGCGCCTGATCGCGATCCATCGGCCCGTCTAGCGCGAACCCTAGATCCGGGTAGACGGGCCGATGCGGGTCCGATCGCCGTCCATCGCCCGATCTAGTGCCGGTCCTAGATCGGGGTAGACGGGGCGATCCGGCCGCCCCATGGCGTTCCATCGGCTCGTCTAGCCCCGGGGCTAGATCCCGGTAGACGCGGCGATCGGCGACACGCCATCTCCTTCGATAACGGCTTCTACGGCTCCGGCAAGATTCGCCGATACCGTCCGAGGCGTGGACCCCGTGCGCAACCCGTTCGCGCCCGGCGCGGGCCAGCGGCCCCCCGAGCTCGCCGGGCGCGACAAGGAGCTCGACGCCTTCGAGATCGTG
>Ga0310834_101214_pt1 | contig 16855 bp, 20 predicted proteins | sample SM_ome_2_FD_201314 | JGI IMG/M metagenome (GOLD analysis project Ga0310834, IMG submission 201314) | Sorghum-adapted microbial communities enriched on stacked mutant (SM) sorghum from Joint BioEnergy Institute, Emeryville, California... ... | reverse complement strand
TGCGGCACCGGCGGGCGGTGGGTGCCGCCCGCCGGTGCCGTTCGTCTCTTCGTGTGCCGGGCCCCGGATCAGCGGGTGCTCTCCGCGGGCTCGCGCACGCTCTCGGCCCGCGTGCCGTCCGCCGGGCCGAGCGTCACGAGCTCGATCGAGACGTCCCCGCAGATGCACCGGCGATAGCGCACCCACCCCTCCGAGGTGCGGTGCGTCGACAGCACCGCCGCCTCGTCGCTGGGCCAACCGCACCGCGTGCACCGCATGCCCGCGTCTCCCCTCGGTAATAGGCGTAGATGTTTGGGAGCTTACCGGGCGGGGCTGTGGTAGTAATAGGCCAATGGACTTCATCGGTTACCGCAGCGACGCGCTCGGGGCCGCCGTCGACCTGGTGAACGCGGTCATCGAAGACCCCGACGGCCGGGCGCCCGACCAGCTGCGGGGCGTGCTGGTCGCGCACTCCTACCAGGCGATCGGCGCACCGGACAGCGTCGAGCCGGCGCTGCGGGCGTGGAGCCGACGGCTGCGCACCGTGTTCGACGCCACGACCGACGACGAGGCGGCGGCCGCGGTCAACGCCCTGCTCGCCGACGTCCGGATCGAGCCGCACCTCACCAACCACGACGGGCGCGGCTGGCACCTGCACTACACGCCGCCGGAGGCGGGCCTCGTCGACCGGATCCGCGCCACCACCGCGTTCGCGCTCGCGATGCTCGTGTCCGAGTACGGCGTGACCCGCCACGGGCGCTGTGCCGCCGAGGGCTGCGCGAAGGTGTTCGCCGACACCTCCCGCAACGCGGCGCGCCGCTACTGCTCGTCCGCGTGCGCCAACCGCTCCGCGGTGGCCGCGCACCGCGCCCGGATCAGGGCGCGCGCTCAGGCCGGGACGAGCGCCCGGTAGATCTCCACGGTCCGCGCGGCGGCCTGCTGCCAGCTGAACTCCCGCTCGGCCCTGGCCCGGCCCGCCTCACCCATCGCCGCGGCCCGGGCGGGGTCGGCGAGCAGCGTGTTGACCGCCTCGGCGAGCGCCGCCCGGAACCCGTCCACGTCGTGCTCGTCGTAGTGGGCGAGCAGCCCCGTCTCGCCGTCGGCGACGACCTCCGGGATGCCGCCGACGTCGGAGGCCGCCACCGCGGTGCCGCAGGCCATCGCCTCGAGGTTGACGATGCCGAGCGGCTCGTAGACCGACGGGCAGACGAACACGGTGGCGGCGGAGAGGATCTGGCGCACGGCGGTGGTGGGCAGCATGCCGCGGATCCACACCACGCCGGAGCGGGCCGCGCTGAGCTCGGCGACCGCGGACTCGGTCTCCGCCGCGATCTGCGGGGTGTCGGGCGCGCCCGCGCACAGGACGATCTGCGCGTCGGGGTCGATGTGGTGGGCCGCCGCGATCAGGTGCGCGAGCCCCTTCTGCCGGGTGATCCGCCCGACGAACACCACGCTCGGCCGGTCCGGGTCGATGCCCGCGTCGCGCACGGCGTCCCGCGCCGGGTCCGGGTGGTAGAAGGCGGTGTCGATGCCGTTGTGCACGACGTGGACGCGGGCCGGGTCCAGCGCCGGGTAGCAGTCCAGCACGTCGCGGCGCATGCCCTCGCTGACCGCGATCACGGCGTCGGCCGCCTCGTACGCGGTGCGCTCCACCCACGACGACAGCCGGTACCCGCCGCCGAGCTGCTCGGCCTTCCACGGCCTGCGCGGCTCCAGCGAGTGCGCGGTGACCACGTGCGGCACCCCGTGCAGCACCTTGGCCAGGTGCCCGGCCATGTTCGCGTACCAGGTGTGGGAGTGGACGAGATCGACCCCGCCGAGCGCGGCCACCATCGACAGGTCCGTGCCGAGCGTCTGCAGCGCCGGGTTCGCGTCGGCCAGCGACTCCGGCGGCCGGTGGGCGTAGGTGTTCGGGGCGTCGCGCGGTGCGCCGAAGCAGTGCACGTCGACGTCCACCAGCTCGCGCAGCGCGGGCGCCAGGTGCTCGACGTGGACGCCGGCCCCGCCGTAGACGTCCGGGGGGTACTCGCGGGTGAGCAGGCCGATGCGCACGGGCGAACGGTAGGGCATATCCGCGTGTCACGGGGCGTGCATCGGGTGTCACCCGGCGTTCCGCTGGCCCGGTGCGGTTTCGTGGCACTAGGGTCGGCCACGTGACGACGCTGCCGGTAGGGCCGGCCCGGATCGGGGCGACGCCATGACGGGGGCTCGGATCTCCCCGGCCTCGCCCCGCGCGCTGGGGGCCAACGTCCTCGGGATGGTGCTCGCGGGCGGTGAGGGCAAGCGGCTGTGGCCGCTGACCGCCGACCGCGCGAAGCCGGCCGTGCCGTTCGGCGGCAACTACCGCCTCATCGACTTCGTGCTGTCCAACCTGGTCAACGCCGGCCTGGACCGCATCTGCGTGCTCACCCAGTACAAGTCGCACTCGCTGGACCGCCACATCTCGACGACCTGGCGGCTGTCCAGCGTGCTGGGGCAGTACATCACCACGGTCCCGGCGCAGCAGCGGCTCGGCCGGCGCTGGTACACCGGCAGCGCCGATGCGATCTACCAGAGCCTCAACCTGGTCTACGACGAGCAGCCCGACTACATCGCGGTGTTCGGCGCCGACCACGTCTACCGGATGGACCCGGGCCAGATGATCGCCCGGCACATCGAGAGCGGCGCCGGGGTCACCGTCGCGGGCATCCGGGTGCCGCGGGCCGAGGCGAAGGCCTTCGGCGTGATCAACTCCGACCCGAACGGCCGGATCATCGAGTTCCTGGAGAAGCCGTCCGACCCGCCGTCGGTGCCCGGCGACCCGGACGTCACCTTCGCCTCGATGGGCAACTACATCTTCACCACCGAGGTCCTGCTCGAGGCTCTGCGGGCCGACGCCGAGGACGGCGACTCCGACCACGACATGGGCGGCGACATCATCCCCCGGCTGGTCGCGCAGGGCGACGCGGCCGTCTACGACTTCGCCGACAACGTGGTGCCCGGCGCCACCGACCGCGACGCCGGCTACTGGCGCGACGTCGGCACGATCGACGCCTACTACGAGGCCCACACCGACCTCGTCTCGGTGCACCCGATCTTCAACCTGTACAACCAGCGCTGGCCGATCCGCACCGGCACGCCCCCGCTGCCGCCCGCGAAGTTCGTGGAGGGCGGCATCGCGCAGGACTCGATCGTCGGCGCGGGCACGATCATCTCCGGCGCCATCGTGCGCCGCTCGGTGATCAGCCACAACGTGCGCGTCGAGGCCGGGGCGGAGGTGTCCGACTCGGTGGTGCTGCCCGGCACCGCGATCGGCCGCGGCGCCATCGTCCGCGGGGCGATCCTCGACAAGAACGTGGTGGTGCCCGACGGCGCGCTGGTCGGCGTCGACCTCGGGCTCGACCGCGCGCGCTACACGGTCAGCCAGGGCGGCGTCGTCGTGCTGGGCAAGGGCACCACCGCGCTCTGATCAGGGCTTGCGCGCCCGCACGATCGCCGCGGCGGCGTGGGTGTGCACCCGGTGCGTCGCGACGATCGCGACGTCGGAGAACCCGGCGTCGGCGAGCGCGCGCTCGTACTCCTGCCCGGTCAGCGACCCGGCCACGCAGCCGGTCCACTGCTGCACGTCGGCGCGGGTGGCGGCGTCCACGTCCGGGTCGGCCACCACGTCCGACACCGCGAACCGCCCGCCCGGGCGGAGCACGCGCGCCGCCTCGCGCAGCACGACCGACTTGTCGGCGGCGAGGTTGATCACGCAGTTGGAGATGATCACGTCGACGCTCGCGTCGGGCAGCGGGACGTCCTCGAGGTAGCCGTGCAGGAACTCGACGTTGTCCACGCCCGCCTTCGCGGCGTTGCGGCGGGCCAGCTCGAGCATCTCGTCGGTCATGTCCAGCCCGATCGCCCGGCCGCCGGGGGCGACCCGGCGCGCGGAGATCAGCACGTCGGCGCCCGCGCCCGAGCCGAGGTCGAGCACGACCTCGCCGGCGCGCAGGTCGGCCACCGCGGTGGGGACGCCGCAGCCCAGCGACGCCGCCACCGCCTCGGGGGGTGCTCCCACCGCCTCGGCGCCGTCGTAGAGCCCGCCGCCGAACACCGGCTGCGCGGCGCCGCCGGGTCCGCAGCAGCCCGCCGCCTCGCCGGCCGGGCGGGTGGCCGCGGCGGCGTAGCGGGCGCGCACCGCCTCGCGGATCCGGTCGGGGCGCTCCGGTGTGGTCGCCGCGTCGCTCACGGGGACCCCCTTGTCTCGATGGATGTCGAAACAGCAGCTTGCTCACCATTTCGATGGCCGTCAAGGTAGAGGGATGTCGAATCAGGGGTGGTCGACCGAGGGGTGCTGCGAGCCCCTGGTACGCGAGCCGCTGACGGCGGACCGGGCGGCCGGCCTCGCGCGGGTGTTCAAGGCGCTGGGCGACCCGGCCCGCCTGCGGCTGCTGTCGCTGATCGCCTCGCACGAGGGCGGAGAGGCGTGCGTGTGCGAGCTGTCCGGGGTGTTCGACCTGTCCGGGCCGACGATCTCCCACCACCTGAAGGTCCTGCGCGAGGCGGGCCTGATCGCGGGCGAACGGCGCGGCACCTGGATCTACTACCGGGTGCTGCCCGACGCGCTCGCCGGACTCGCGGGCGTCCTCGACACCGGTCGGGCGTCCGTGCCCGCCGGGCGCTGAGCGCCGGTCAGAGGGCGGGCTTCAGGGCCGCGAGCAGCCCGTCGCCCAGGGGGAGGAGCACCGGCACCAGGCGTTCGTCCTCGCGGACCAGGCGGCCGACCTCGCGCAGCGCCGCCGTGCTCGCGTCGGTCGCGTCCGGGTCCACCACCCCGGCCCCGAGCGCCCCGGCGAACACCACGATCCCGCCGTCGCGCAGCAGGCGCACGGCCTCCTCGAGGTAGCGGGGGTAGTCGACCGGCCCGGCGTCGACGAACACGAGGTCGTAGCCGCCGTCGGTGAGCCGGGGCAGCACCTCGAGCGCCAGCCCGTTGATGAGCCTCAGGTTCGCAGGGCCGTAGCCCGCGGCGAGGAACACGCTACGCGCGGCGCGCTGGTGCTCCGGATCGATGTCGATCGAGGTGAGGGTGCCGCCCGCGGCCATGCCGCGCAGCAGCCACAGCCCGCTCACACCGGTGCCGGTGCCGATCTCCACCACCGCCCGCGCGCCGATCGTGGCCGCGAGGAACCGCAGGCAGGCGCCCGCGTCGGGCCCGACGGGGACGCATCCGGAGTCGGCGGCGTAGGCACGCGCTTGCGCGAGCACGTCGTCCTCGGCGAGGTAGGATTCGACGTGGTCGCGCAGCGCCCACAGATCGGTGGCGGCGTCCGGCACCCACATGAAGCGGAAGGCTACTTGGCTCGTTCTATCAGGCTCCTCTCAGCCGGTTCTCACCCCCGTTTCACCGCGATCGGGCACCGTATGAGCAACGGTCGGGGCGTCGGCCGTGGGGTTCCGGGAACAGAACGGCCCCGGAGTTCGTTGACCACAGGGGCACGACCCGCCGCAGGAGGTGCGACCCGACGATGAGCGAAGGCTCCGCCACCCTGCCGAGCAGCGCGCTGCTGCCCGGTGAGGAGGCCGCCGGCTGGACCCCGCCCAGCTGGGACGACGTGGTGCGCGAGCACGCGGACCGGGTGTACCGCCTCGCCTACCGGCTCACCGGCAACCCGCACGACGCCGAGGACCTCACCCAGGAGACGTTCGTCCGGGTGTTCCGCTCGCTGGCGTCCTACAAGCCCGGCACGTTCGAGGGCTGGCTGCACCGCATCACCACGAACCTGTTCCTGGACATGGTGCGGCGCCGGTCCCGCATCCGCATGGAGGCGCTGCCCGAGGACACCGACCGGCTCCCCGGTAGCGGGCCCCAGCCGGAGCAGGTGTTCTCCGACACCCACCTCGACCCGCAGCTGCAGGAAGCGCTCGACGAGCTGCCGCCGGAGTTCCGCGCGGCGGTCGTGCTCTGCGATGTCGAGGGCCTCTCCTACGAAGAGATCGGTGCCACACTCGGGGTGAAGCTGGGTACCGTGAGGAGCAGGATCCATCGCGGCCGCGCCGCCCTGCGCAACGCCCTGGAGCGCCGCAGGGGCGCGGCGGCGGACGGAGCGCAGCTGGAGGAGGTACGCGGGTGAGTTCTGGGCGTTGGCGCATCTCGGTGACCACCCCGGACTGGGGATCCGATCACCTGTCGTCAGACGCCATCGTCGCCTACGTCGACGACGAGCTCGCCCCCGGCCCGCACATGCGGGCCACCCGACATCTCGCCCAGTGCCCGGAGTGCGCCGCCCAGGTCGTGGCGCAGGGACAGGCCCGCGCCGCGCTGCGCACCGCGGACTGTCCGAGCATGCCGTCCTCCCTGCTGTCGAGCCTCCGCTCGATCCCGCAGGACACCGACCTCCCCGCCCCTCCGGCCGGCCTCTCGGTCACCCCGGAGGGGCAGTTCGTGTCGCTGCTGCGCCCCGAGGCTGCTCCCGGCCACACCGAGGCCCCGCAGGGGGACCGCCACCACCGCAGGATGTGGCTGGGCACCGGCGTGGCCGTCACCGGCCTCGCCGCGGGCGCCATCGCGTTCGCCGTGCCCGCTGCCGTGAGCGGCTCCGCGGCGCCCGCGCCCGGCGAGCCCGACACCGTCCAGCGCCCGGTCCTCGGCGGCGCCACCCCGATCGACGCCCGCGTGCAGCTCGCGCCCGCGCAGCAGCCCGCGGCCGCCACCAGCGCGCCGCCGTCCGTGGCGCCCACGACGCCCCCACCGCCGCCCGTGGCAGGCGGAGAGCCCCGCTGAGCTACAGGGACTTCACCGCCGCTGAGGCACGCTGACGGGGTCCGGTCCGTACCGCAGTCCAGGAGTCCGCCGAGGGATGAGCGATCCCAACACCCCTGTCGAGCCGAGCTCGCAGGAGCGAGGAGACGGCGCCGAGGCCCCTGGCGAGGCCCCCACGGGCGAGGCCGCTTGGCAGCCCACCGCCGAGGCACCCACCGCGTCGCCCCCGCGCCTCGCGCCGCGCCCGCTGGAGCGCCCCGAGGTCGATCCCGAGGCCGCGGCGGTGTTCGGCCGCCCCGAGGGAATCGAGGGCGGGTTCGCCGCCCGCCGCAACGGCTCCGGCAGCACCGCGCAGCGCACCACGCTCGTCGCGCCGCCGCCCGCGGCGCTCGCGAGCGCGTTCGGCCGACCGGACCCGTCCGCGCCGTCGCTGCAGCGCCCGTCCGAGAACGGGTCCTCGGGCGGCTCGGGACCGGAGAAGTTCTGGACCGACGGCGCCGAACGCGACCCGTGGCGCGATCCGGAGAGCGTCGTCGCGCTGGGCCCCCCGCCGGGCTCGGACACCCCGGCGAGCCCGCCCGCGCTGGGCGAAGGCGCCCGGCTCAGCGTCCGCGAGGTCCTGTTCGGCCGCCGGGTCGAGCCGCGGGCCCTCGCGGCGCTCGCGGCGATCGCGCTGCTCATCGGCGCCGCGGGCGGCGTGGTCGGCCGTTACACGGCGGAGGGGGCAGCGGGCCTCACCGACCCGGACCCCACGATCACCCAGACCGTCCCCGGCCGGGAGCGCCCGCCCGGCTCGGTGGCCGACATCGCCGCCCGCACGGTGCCCGCCGTGGTCTCGTTCGAGATCCGCGTGGGCGACGAGGGCGGCACGGGTTCCGGCGTGGTCATCGACCCGTCCGGCTACGTCCTCACGAACAACCACGTGGTGGCGCCCGCCGCCGAGGTCACCGGCGCCCAGATCGAGGCGGTCTTCCACGACGGCACGCGCACGTCCGCCCAGATCGTGGGGCGGGACCCGAAGACCGACCTCGCCGTCGTGAAGGTGGAGGTCGCCAACCCGGTGGTGGCGACGTTCGGCTCGTCGGCCGGCCTCGTCGTCGGCGACGGGGTGATCGCGATCGGGTCCCCGCTCGGCCTGGTCGGCACGGTCACCGAGGGCATCGTCAGCGCGATCGACCGCCCGGTCCGGCTCGACGGGGCGGGCACCGACACCAACGCCGTGATCGACGCCATCCAGACCGACGCCGCGATCAACCCGGGCAACTCGGGCGGTCCGCTCGTCGACTCCACCGGCGCCGTGGTCGGCATCAACACGGCCATCCGCAGCATCGGCATGGGCGAGGGCGGCTCGATCGGCCTCGGCTTCGCCATCCCGATCGACGACGCCCGCCGCATCGCCGAGGAGCTCATCCGCACCGGGCGGGTCACCCACGCCGAGCTCGGCGTCAACGCCCGTTCCGTCACCGACGGCACCACCGACGGCGCCCAGGTGCAGAACGTGCAGCAGGGCGGGGCGGCCGAGGCCGCGGGCATCATCGAGGGCGACGTGATCGTCCGGGTGGGCGACCGCGCCATCGCGGGCGCCGACGAGCTGGTCGTGGCCGTGCGGGAGCGCAACCCCGGCGAGGTGGTGGAGGTCGAGCTGGTCCGCGAGGGCCGCCCGCTCACGGTGTCCGTGGTCCTGGCGTCGGATTAGGCTTGCACCATGTTCGACAGCGTCGGCTGGGGCGAGATCCTCGTGTTGATCGTGGCCGGCCTGTTCATCCTCGGGCCGGAGCGGCTCCCGGCCGCGGCGGCGTGGACGGGTCGGGCCATCCGGCAGGTCCGCGAGTACGCCACCGGCGCCCGCGAGCAGCTGCGCGGGGAGCTGGGCCCCGAGTTCGACGAGCTGCGCAAGCCGCTCGAGGAGCTGCGCGGGCTGCGCAACTTCAACCCGCGCACCGCCGTGGCGCGCACCCTCTTCGAGGACGACCCCAAGCCGAACGGCTACACCCCGCCCAAGCCGACGCCGCCGAAGCCGGTCACGCCGGCGCCGCAGCCCGAGCGGCTGGCCAAGAACGAGGTTCCGCCGGTCGACCCGGACGCCACCTGATCGGGGCTCAGGGGCGGCGGGTGTGCCAGTCCGTCGCCTGTTGGAACGCGTGCGCCGCGGCCAGCACCAGGTTGTCCGCGTGGCGCGGCCCGACGATCTGCAGGCCCACCGGGAGCCCCTCGGCGAACCCGCACGGCACGCTCGCAGCGGGCTGCTGGGTCATGTTGAACGGGTAGGTGAACGGCGTCCACGTCGTCCACCGCTCGTGCGGCCAGCCCGGGGGCACCTCGCGCCCCGCCTCGAACGCCGGGATCGGCAGCGTGGGCGTGAGCAGCAGGTCGAAGCGGCGGTGGAACTCGCCCATGAGCGTGCCGAGGTCGTTGCGCACGGCCATCGCGCTCAGGTAGTCCAGCGCCGAGTACCGGGCGCCCTGCTCGCAGATCGCGACGAGGCCGGGGTCCATCAGCGCGCGCTGCTGCGGCCCGAGGTGCTCGGTGGACTTCGCCGCGCCGCTGAACCACAGCGTCTCGAACGCCTCGATCGGGTCGGTGAAGCCCGGGTCGGCCTCCTCGACGTGCGCGCCGAGGTCGGCGAACACCCGCGCCGCCGCCTGGAACGCCGCGGCGACCTCCGGGTGCACGTCGACGTAGCCGAGCGTGGTGCTCACGGCGATGCGCAGCCCGGCCACCCCGCGGTCGAGCTCGGCCGCCGCCGGGCTCGCGGGTGCGAGCGCCCACGGGTCGCGGGGGTCGGCGCCGGAGATGACGTCGAGCAGCAGGGCCGCGTCGGCGGCGGTGCGGGTCATCGGGCCGACGTGGGCGAGGGTGCCGAACGGGCTCGGCGGGTAGTGCGGCACCCGGCCGTAGGTGGGCTTGAGCGCGGTGGTGCCGGTGAACCCGGCCGGGATGCGCACGGAGCCGCCGCCGTCGGTGCCGAGCGAGAGCGGGCCCATCCCGCACAGGACGGCCGCCGCGCTACCGCCCGACGAGCCGCCCGGGGTGCGCGTCGGGTCCCACGGGTTGCGGGTGACGCCGGTGAGCGGGTTGTCCGTCACACCCTTCCAGCCCAGCTCCGGCGTGGTGGTCTTGCCCAGCAGCACGGCGCCGTGCTCGCGCACCCGCGCGACGTGCGGCCCGTCGACCTCCCACGGCCCCGCCGGGTCCACGGTGCGCGAGCCGCGCAGCGTGGGCCAGCCCTTCGTGAGCAGGATGTCCTTGATCGAGATCGGCACGCCGTCGAGCGACCCGGCCGGCTCGCCCCGCCGCCAGCGCTCCTCCGACTCCTTGGCCGAGCTCAGCGCGGCATCGGCGTCGACGAGGCAGAACGCGTTGACCTGCGGGTCGTGGCGGCGGATCCGCTGCAGCGCCGCCTCGGTGGCCTCGACCGGCGACAGCTCGCCGGCGCGATAGGCCGCGATCAGCTCGGTGGCCGTCAGTTCGGCGGCAGCCAGGTCGGCGGTCACGTCCCACCTCCGGTCGTCACGTAGCCCAGGGTCTTGTCCACGACGTTGCGCAGGGGCTCGCCCGCCACGTACCGGGCGAGGTTGTCGCGGAACACCTCCACCAGCTGCTCGCGCCAGCCGATCAGGTCGCCCGACATGTGCGGCGAGACGATCACGCCCGGCAGCGTCCACAGCGGCGAGTCGGCGGGGAGCGGCTCGGTGGCGAAGACGTCGAGCGCCGCACCGGCGAGCCTGCCCTCCTGCAGCGCCGCGACGAGGTCGGGCTCGACGACGAGCGCCCCGCGGCCGACGTTGATCACCCGCGCCGTCGGCGGCAGCAGGGCGATCGTCTCCGCGTCGAGCATGCCCCTCGTCGCGTCGGTGAGCGGCGCGGCGAGCACGAGCCACTCCGCGCTGGGCAGGAGGCGGGGCAGGTCGCCGAACTCGCGGCGGCCGACCAGCGTGACGTCCATCCCCACGGCGCCCAGCAGTTCCGCGATCGCGCGGCCGATCGGGCCGCCGCCGACGACCACGACCCGCCGGCCGGTGACCGGCTCGGTCTCGCGGTGGCGCCACTCGCGGCGCGCCTGCGCGGCGAGCGTGCCGGGCAGGTCCTTGGCCATCGCGATCACCAGCCCGAGCACGTACTCGGCCATGGGGCGGTCGAACACGCCGCGGGAGTTGGTCAGCGTGACGTCCGACTCGAGCAGGCCGGGGAAGGTCAGCCGGTCGACGCCTGCGCTCGCCGTGTGCACCCACTTCAGCGAGTCGTCGACCGCGTGCCACGCCTCGCGCACGGCGTCGGAGAGGAAGTCCCACACGAGCAGGACCTCCGTGCCGGGGAGCGCCTCGGCCAGGGAGGGGGCGTCGCGCGCGAAGCGCATGCCGTCGAGCTCGAGGCCCGGCGGCCGATCGTCACCGTGCAGCACCGTGATCGTCGGAACGGCGCTGTGACCAGCGGAAACGGGCAATTCGGTGGGACCTTCCCGAGCGGGGGGAGAGGATTGACACGCTAGGAACCGCTCGTACTATTGTCAACAATCCGCGGCGCCGCGGAAATCTCCCCCTCTGACGCCGGGAGCGGTCCTATGTCGAAGTTCCTCCGCATCAGCCTCGCCCGCCGTGGCGTCTCCTGCGTGGCTGAGCTCCTGGAGAAGGAGGCACCGCGCACCGCCGCAGCGGTGTGGCGAGCCCTCGAGGCCGGCCCGCTGGCCGGCGACGCCCAGCACGCCAAGTACGCGCGCAACGAGGTCTACACGATGGTGCCCCGGTTCGCGCAGATCGGACAGGAGAACCCGACCGTCACGCCGATCCCCGGCGACGTCGTGCTGTTCGACTTCCCGGGCGGCGTGCTCGACACGGCCTTCAAGGCCGACCAGGGGATCGACCAGGAAGAGGGCGCCATCGACCTCGCGATCTTCTACGGTCGCAACAACCTGCTGATCAACGGGGACGTCGGCTGGGTGCCGGGCAACGTCTACGCCAAGATCACCGAGGGGCTGGACGCGATGGCCGAGGCGTGCCACGACGTCTGGCGCTCGGGCAGCGTGGGCGAACGCCTGGTGTACGAGCGGCTCGGGTAGCCCGCGATGCCGACCGAGCTCTCCGTCGGGCTCGCCGAGCCGGACCGCCAGCAGGGGATCGGGGTGGTCGCCCCGTTCGACTTCGCGCTGGACCGCGAGCTGTGGCGGTGGGTGCCCGAGGACGTGTCGCTCTACCTCACCCGTCTGCCGTTCTTCACCACGCCGGTCACCGTCGAGATGGCGGTGGCCTGCGGTGACCGCCGCGCCGTGCGGCGGGCCACCCGCGACGTGCTCACCCCGGAACCCGACGTCGTGATCTACGCGTGCACGTCCGGCAGCTTCGTGTCGGGTGCGGCGGGCGAGGAGGTGCTGCGCCGCACGATGGAGGACGCGGGCGCCCCGGTCGCGCGCACCACGTCGGGGGCCCTGATCGACGCGCTGAAGGTGCTCGGCGTGACGCGGTTGGCCATCGCCACCCCGTACGTCGAGCCGGTCACCCGCCGCCTGGTGGCCTTCCTCGCCGAGCACGGGATCACCACCGTGTCCAGCGAGGGCCTCGGCCTGCTCGGCAACATCTGGCGGGTCTCGTACTCGCAGGTGATCGAGGTCGTGCGCGCGGCCGACAACCCGGCGGCCGAGGCGCTGTTCATCAGCTGCACCAACGTGCCCACCTACGACCTCATCGAGCCGCTGGAGCAGGCGCTCGGCAAGCCGGTGCTCACCGCCAACCAGGTCACGATGTGGGCGGCGCTGCGGGCCATGGGCCGCGACGCCGTGGGCAGGGGCAGCCTGCTCGCCACCCAGAACAACCACCTCACCCCAGGAGCCGCATGACCTCGCCGACCGTCGGGATCCTCTACCCGGGCTACTCCGCCGAGGACGATTACCCCCTCGCGGAGTCGCTGCTGGGCGGCCCGCGGCTGCCGCTGGTGCACACCCTCATGCGCGAGGACGCCCACCGGGTGGACGCGCTGCTCGACATCGGCGGCGACGACGTGCTGGCCGAGGGGGTGCGCTCGTTCGACCGCCCGCTGGACGCCGTGATCTGGGCCTGCACGAGCGGCAGCTTCGTGTTCGGCTGGGACGGCGCGAAGGCGCAGGTGGAGTCGCTCGCCGCGGTGGCGGGGGTCCCGGCGTCGAGCACGTCGTTCGCGTTCGTCGACGCGTGCGCGCGGCTGGGCGTGAAGCGGGTGGCGGTGGGTGCCACCTACCCCGACGACGTCGCCGAACGGTTCGTCGAGTTCCTCGGGGTCGCCGGCATCGAGGTGCTCTCGCTCTCGGCCAAGGGGATCATCACCGCGGCCGAGGTCGGTACGCTGCCGCGGGAGACCGTGCTGGAGTTCGCGGCCGCCGTCGACCAGCCTGACGCGCAGGCCGTGCTCCTGCCCGACACGGCGCTGCACACCATCGGGTTGCTCGACGCGCTGGAGGAGCGCGTCGGCAAGCCGGTGCTGACGGCCAACCAGGTGAGCATCTGGCAGGGGCTGCGTCTGGCGGGCGCCGACGCCCCACGGCCCGGCCTCGGGGCGCTCTTCGCCGGCTGAGGAGGAGCGAGGACGAGTGACCGAGCACCGCAGGAGCAAGGGAGCAGGCCGACGGGCCCGCCCGTCGCCCGACGCGGAGCCCAGGCACGTGCACGCCGACCTCAGCGAGCTGGAGCCGGTCGAGCGGCGGTCGACGGCCGCCATCGTCGCGGACCGGATCCGCACCGCGATCATGCGCGGCACCTTCCCCCCGGGAGCACAGCTCGGCGAGGTCGAGCTCGCGGCCGCCCTCGGCGTGAGCCGCGGGCCGCTGCGGGAGGCGATGCAGCGGCTCGTGGCCGAGGGGCTGCTGCGCAGCGAACGGCACCGCGGCCTGTTCGTCCGCGACCTGGACGCGGCCGACGTGCGCGACGTCTACACCGCGCGCGCCGCGATCGAGCGGGCTGCGGGCCTGCTGCTCATCGCGGGCGACCGGGCGGCGGCGGCCGAGCGGCTCACCGCTGCGCTGGACCGGATGGAGGCCGCGGCCGACGACCCGGTCGCGCTCGCCGACGCCGACCACGCTTTCCACGCCGAGTTCGTGGCGGCGTCGGGCAGCCCGCGCCTGCGCCGGATGGCCGACACGCTGCTCGTGGAGACCCGGATGTGCCTCGCCGCGCTGCAGGAGACCCTGCCGCCGGCCGCGGCGCTGATCAGCGAGCACCGCGAGCTGCGCGACGCCGTGCGCGCCGGGGATCCCGAGCGGATGACGGCGGTGCTGGAGGCGCACATGGCCGACGCGGTGGACCGCATCCTCGCCCCGGAGCCGACGGCCCCGCCGGTGCCCGCTTGAGGTCAGGCGGCGTCCCGCCACGCCCGCCGCAACAGCTCCGCCAGCTCCGCGACGGGGAGGGCGCCGGAGACGGCGTACCGACCGGCGAAGAGGAAGCTGGGCACCCCGCGGACGCCGTAGCGGCGGGCCATCGCCTCGTCGGCCCGGACGGCGGCGCCGAAGTCGTCGCCGTCGAGCAGCGCCTCCACGTCCCGGGCATCGAGGCCGGCCTCGGTGCCGAGCCGGACGAGCGTCGCGCGGTCGCCGAGGTCGGCCCCCTCGGCCGTGAACGCGCGCATCACGCGCTCCCGCACGGCGTCGCCCAGGCCGCGGTGCTCGCCGAGGTGCAGGAGGCGGTGCGTGTCGTAGGTGTTCACCGGGCGCGCCTGCGCCAGCCGGTACTCCAGGCCCGCCTCCGCCGCGAGCGCGGTGAGCACGCGCAGGCCCTCCTCGGCGCGCTGCGGGGTGAGGCCGAGGTCGCGCTGCATCCGCTGCGGGATCGTCAGGTCGCTCTGCCGGGGACCGCCCGGGTCGAGCTCGAAGCTGCGGTGCCGGACGGTCACGGACGAGCGGTGCTCGAAGGTCGCGAGCGCCGCCTCGAAGCGGCGCTTGCCGAGGTGGCACCAGGGGCAGACGACGTCCGACCAGATGTCGACGGTGATCGTGGGCATGCCGTCACGGTAGGCATCGAGCTAACTTTCCGTAAGGGCAAACCTTCTCGTAAGCTCCGTACATGACCGGCGTCTACGCGGCCGACTGCCCGGAGCGGACCGTCCTCGACCACGTCACGAGCCGATGGGGAGTGCTGGTCCTGTGCGCGCTGCGCGACGGGCCGAAGCGCTTCTACCTGCTGCGGGACAAGATCGGCGGGATCAGCGAGAAGATGCTGTCGCAGGCCCTGCGCACGTTCGTTCGCGACGGCCTGGTCGCGCGCGAGGTCGCGCCGACCGTCCCGCCGCAGGTCACCTACTCGCTCACGCCGCTCGGGGAGGAGCTCGCGGGCACACTCGTGCTCCTCGTGGAGTGGGTCACGCGCCGGATGGGTGACATCGAGGCCGCGCGTGAGCGGCACGACGCCGTGACCGACGCTTGACCACGCCTGACCCCTTGCCGGACCGGGCCGCGCGTGCTTCCATCGACGCGCGCAGATTGTCGACAATTAGACAAGCTCGAGGAGTTGGAATGGCCCGTTTGTCCCCGGCGCTCAAGCAGGCGACCCCGGTGCAGGTCGCCCGTGGCGAGGGTGTCTACGTCTACGACCTCGACGGCCGCCGCTACCTCGACTTCACGGCCGGGATCGGGGTCACGAGCACCGGGCACTGCCACCCGCGGGTCGTCGCGGCGGCCCAGGAGCAGGTGGCCACGCTCATCCACGGCCAGTACACGACCGTGATGCACCAGCCGCTGCTGCGGCTGGCCGAGCGGCTGGGCGACGTGCTGCCCGCCGACCTGACCAGCGTGTTCTTCATGAACTCCGGCAGCGAGGCCGTCGAGGCCTCCGTGCGGCTCGCCCGCCACGCCACCGGGCGCCCGCTGATCGTCGCGTTCGACGGCGGCTTCCACGGCCGCACGATGGGCGCCGCCGCGCTCACCACGTCCGGGGCGAAGATCCGCGCCGGCATCGGCCCGCTGATGGGCGGGGTCGCGTTCGCGCCGTTCCCGTACGCGTTCCGGTACGGCTGGAGCGAGGACGAGGCGGTCGCCTTCTGCCTGCGCGAGCTGGACCGGCTGCTCATCACCGCCGCCCCCGCCGCCGACGTCGCCGCGTTCATCATCGAGCCGGTGCTGGGCGAGGGCGGCTACGTGCCCACCCCGCCCGCGTTCCTCGCCGGGCTGCGCGAGCGGGCCGACGCGCACGGCATCCTGCTGATCGTCGACGAGGTCCAGACCGGCTTCGGGCGCACCGGGAAGTTCTGGGGCCACCAGCACACCGGGGGCCTCACGCCGGACATCCTCATCACGGCGAAGGGGCTGGCCAGCGGCTTCCCGCTGTCGGGCATCGCGGCCCGCGAGGAACTCATGGCCAAGGCGTGGCCGGGCTCGCAGGGCGGCACCTACGGCGGCAACGCGGTGGCCTGCGCGGCCGCGCTCGCCACGCTCGACGTCATCGAGTCGGAGGGGCTCGTCGCCAACGCCGCCGAGCAGGGCCTGCGCCTGCGCGACGCCCTGCAGAAGGTGGCGGCCGACAACCCGGGCATCGCCGACGTGCGCGGGCTCGGTCTCATGGTCGGTAGCGAGTTCTGCACGCCCGACGGCGCCCCGGACCCCGCGGCCGCCACGCGGGCCCACGCCGCCGCGGCCGAGAAGGGCCTGCTGCTGCTCACGTGCGGCGCGCACGGCAACGTCGTGCGGATGATCCCGCCGCTGATCGTCACCGCCGAGCAGATCGACGAGGCCGCGGCCATCTGGGCGGAGGCGGTCCGCGCCTGACCCCACCAGCGTGGCCGCCATGTGTGCTGGCGGCCACGCCACCGGGGTGCGGGCCCGACGCCGGCCTGCGCGCGGAGCACGGCTTCGCCGCGCTCGTCGCGGTTGGTCCGCCGGGGCGAGACCACGACCACGCTCCTGCTCGACACCGGCCTCTCGCCCGACGGGGTGGTGGACTCCGACCGGCTGGGCGTCGACCTGGCCGAGGCGCAGGGGGATCGTGCTCGAGCCGCGGCCACGTCGACCACGCAGGCGGCCTCGCCGGGCTGTCCGCGCGGCTGCGGCGCGGCATGCCGATGGTGCTGCAGCCCGCCGCGTGGACGCGCGAGGCGGCCGGCCCCGCCGATCGGTGAGGTCTTCGACCTGCCCACGCTCCAGCAGGCGCGCCCTTCGGGTGAAGGCTTCGAGGTGGTCGAACGGCGCGCGCCGTCGTT
>Ga0310834_101210_pt1 | contig 16878 bp, 14 predicted proteins | sample SM_ome_2_FD_201314 | JGI IMG/M metagenome (GOLD analysis project Ga0310834, IMG submission 201314) | Sorghum-adapted microbial communities enriched on stacked mutant (SM) sorghum from Joint BioEnergy Institute, Emeryville, California... ... | reverse complement strand
CCCGGTACAAGCGCACCGCACGAGCGCGCAACTCATCCGGATACTTCCTTGGTGCTGCCACGAAGACTCCTTTCCTGGTCCATCAGACCATGATCGAAAGTCTCCGAGAAACCGGGGGAAGCTCAGGGTTCGAAGACGGCGCGCAGGATGACGCACCGCCACGGCTGGTCGTCGGGGTCCACCGCGTGCGGCAGGTCAGCGGCCAACGCGGTGTTCGTCGCAGTGCCGGCGGCGTTCCAGGCCATGACGATGACCTCACGCCGGACCGGAGCCGGGTAGAGCCGGCCACCGGGCGTGTCGACGCCCCACAGGCGGTTGATGATCTCGGCGAGGTCGCTCAGTGTGCGAGCGGCCTCCACCGGACCGCAGAGGTGGTAGCCGTTCGGGTGCGCGACGAAGTTGCGCAATCTCGAAAGCGCCCGCTCGATGCCGCGGTTGCGCTGTACGCGCAGCAGCCCGGCGCGGCGGGCCCACTGCGCAAACTTGACAACATGCCGGTGAACGGCATTTGCCCGTCGTCGACCCGCAGCCGCGGCATCGAGGTCGGATCGGTCCCGGCCGGGGTAGGGGCGATGGCTCAGTTCCTGGCCCGGCAGGAGTACGACTCTCGCGTCGAGGTGTAACCCACTACCCTGCGGACCTGCTGTGGGGGCCAGGCTCGATTACCGAGGCAGCCGCCTGGTGCGCCGCGCACCAGCCCGAGCCCGACGAGTGCGACTACCTGGACCAGAGCTTCGTCGTGCGACATGCGGGCGACCAACTGTTCCTGCCGATACGGCTGTCGGTGGCCGTGGCGGCGGACGGCGACCGGTCGGGCCGGTGGTTTGTCGTCAAAGCCGATCACCCCAACGACGCCTACCACCACGTCCGCAACCTCGTCACCGGGCAAGCGGGATGCGACCGGCGCGGGCCGTGCCGAGGCTGCCACGCCGAAACCATCCGCGCGGGCACCTACCGGCAGGCGATCGCGAACCACGTCGACCCCGCAGCGGTCCCGCCGCTGCCGGCGGATGTCGCGACCCCGTGGGCGCATCCCCGATCCCGAACCGTCGGCGGGTAGCAACCGTCGACTGCCGGAAGCCGAGCCGGTTGGCGCTCTACGATGAGGCATCCCGCTCACAACCCACGGGAGCGTCGGTGGCCCCGCATGCGCGCTGGAAAGAGGTCGTCGACGGCCTGCGCGCCTACGCCGGACCCGCAGGCCAAGACCAACTTGCCCTCGCCGCCCATCTGGGCTACGCCGTGGACAAGCGGCTCCCGCAGGTCGTAGCCGCCGTCCTCCTGCAACGCCGACTGCGCGGCACCCTGCACCTGGACACCCCCAGGCACGTCACCCAGAACCAGGAAGACTACGTCCGCGACCTCGCCGCCGAGGTCCGGCGACGCATCCTGACGCCGCTCGACGACCAGCAGATCGCCGACGCCTGGGTCAAGGTGTTCCACGCGCTCCGCGCGGCCCACGCGCTGCGACAGCTGCGCCCCTGCCCCGGAGACATCGTCGAGGCCGCCGGCACCTTCGGCCCATACCTGGCGGAGGTCTCCTCGATCAGCGCCGACGGCCGCCTCAACTTCCGAGGCGGCTACGGCTCCGGTGAGCGTCCGCACCTGGTCACGATGCACATGCGTGGATCTGAACCCGGCCCGAAGTACGACAAGGCGCGATACGAAGCCAGGCAGGCCGCGGCGGTGCACCGTGAACCTGGCTACAAAGTCAGCGAAGCCGATCTCCGAGAACTCCGCCGTTGGCACGTCATCGGGGCACCCACCGCCACTGACGCCGCCGCCCTGGCCGACGCGCTCATCGGCGCCACCGACGAGAAGCCGCTCCAGGCGATCCTGGGACGGCATCCCCAGATCCTCAACCACCTGGTCACCTCCCACCACGGCGGCTTCGTCATCCCCGAGGTGCGACTGAGCGCCCACTTCCGCGCGGACTTCCTCGTCGCCGGCATGACCTCGCTCGGTCTGCGGTGGACCTTGGTGGAACTGGAGAGCCCGACGGCGTCGCTCACGATCGCCGACGGGCAGCCGTCGAAGCAGCTACGAAAAGGGCTCAAACAGATCAGCGACTGGCGCGAATGGCTTCAGGAGAACCTCGATCACGCCCGTAAACCGAGACGCCACCAGGGGCTCGGCCTGTTCGGCATCCGTCCCCAAGCCAGAGGGCTGGTCATCATCGGACGTGGCGGCTTGAGCACCGAGACCGAGGCGATGCGCAACCTGCTATGGGAGAAGCAGCAGGTCGACGTGCGAACCTACGACTGGCTCGTGCGCGAGACAACAACGCCACGCGATGTCTTCGGCGTGCTCGATCTCGAACACGACGACGCCGAACCCTTCTGAGGCACCCCCAACCCAACCACCGGCGCGCCCCGACCAACAAGCCGCCGGCCATCCACCTCGCACTGGCGCCACAACGACGGCGAGTCGCGCTATCATCTCGCCCCTTTGCCATACCAGCAGCTCAACCACGTTGTGAGGGAAGCCATGGCACGCCGAGCCCGAACCCGAACCGTCGCGGCAGCCGCGGAGACCGGCCTGCGGGTAGCCATCTACGTGCGCCGCTCCACCGACGAGGAGCACCAGCCGTTCTCCATCGAGGCCCAGGACAGCCGCCTACGCTCCTACGTGAAGTCGCAGCCAGGCTGGAGCCTGGTCGCCCGCTTCGAGGACGACGCCTCCGGCGCCAAGCTAGACCGGCCCGGACTGGAGAATGCCCTGGCCGCCGCCCGCGCCGGCCGGTTCGACGTCCTGCTGGTCTACCGGGTGGACCGCTTCACGCGCCGCATCCGGGACCTGGTCACTCTGCTTGATGAACTCGACCGCGCCGGGGTGGTGTTCCGGTCCGCGACCGAGCCGTTCGACACCTCCACCCCCGCGGGGCGGATGCTGGTCCAGATGCTCGGCGTGTTCGCCGAGTTCGAACGCGAGATGATCATCGACCGGGTCATCAACGGGATGGAGCGTAAGGCGTCCAAGGGCAAGTGGACGCTCGGGCAGGTGCCGTACGGCTTCGCCCTGGAGCCGACCGAGCACACCCTGGTCCCCATCGATGGCGAGATTGAGATCGTCCAGCGGATCTTCCGCCTGTACACCCGGCGGCGGCTCGGCTGCCGCGCCATCGCCGCCCACCTCAACGAACGCGGCCTGCTACGCCGCTGCGCCCACCGGAAGACCGCCACCCAGCCCCGAACGCAACCGTGGAGCCACAAGACGGTGGCCGACGTGCTCACCAACCGCGTCTACCTCGGCGAAGTCCACTTCCGCGAGGTCATCGCCGTCGACGCCCACAAAGCTGTGATCGACCCGGCCACCTTCGACCTCGCCCAGCAAATCCTCGCCGAACGCGGCGAGACCCCCGCCAAGAAGGCGAACGCGGCATCCGACTACCACCTCACCGGCAAGATCACCTGCCCCGAATGCACCCGCCGCTACATCGGCACCAACGCATACGGCCGCAGCCGCACCTACCGCTACTACACCTGCTGGACCCGCAACCGGTACGGCGTCGACCACTGCGACGCCCCGCGCATCGACGCGGACGCACTCGACGCCAAAGTCCTGGAAGCCATCCAGGACTTCTACACCAACCGGCTCGACGAAGCACTCGACGCGATCATCGCGTCTCGAACGGCACACCACCTGGCACGGGCCAGCTACCAACGCGAGCTGACCACCGTCGAAACGCAGCTCGCCGCGAAGGAAGACGTGGTCGACCGGTACCTCACCGAATACGAGGACAACAAGATCGACCGTGACACCGTCGCCCGCCGGATCGAGAAGATCTCCGAACAGATCCGGCAGCTCCGCCACCGCCGCGACGAGTTGATCTTCCTCATGGACGTCGACGAGGACGATCCGACGATCGCCCACTTGATCGAGATCCGCGACCAGATCGCCAAGATCATCGCGACTGGCGGCGTTCAGGAGCGCAAATCGATGTGCGAGGCCCTCCTCGCGGAGCTGCGCATCGACGACGGCATTGCCACGCCAGTCATTCGCATCCCGATCAGCCGAGACGACACTCCGCTGATCCTGCAAATAGAGGCGCGAACCGCCCAAGACGCGGTTCGCGCACGTCCACCATCGGTGGAGCCGAGGGGACTCGAACCCCTGACCCCCACACTGCCAGTGTGGTGCGCTACCAGCTGCGCCACGGCCCCGACGCGCCCGCGTGGAGCGGGCACCCGCGCAATAGTACACACCCTCGCGGCCGGAGGGCATCTCGGTATGCCCGTGGTGGCACAATCAAGATCAATTCAGGGTGGGGTCGGGCGGGAAGTGGGCGACGGCGGCCATGATCCCGCCCTGGCGCCGCAGCACCATCGGCCAGAGATCATCGGGCCGGGGCACGAAGGGGTCGCCCGGCAGGGCGTCGAAGACGAACCAGGACCCGATGGCGATCTCCGCCTCCAACTGGCCCGCTCCCCAGCCCGCGTACCCGGCGAACACCCGGACGCCCTCGACCGTGTCGCGCAGGCCCTCCGGATCCCCGGACAGGTCGATCGTGCCGATCGCGCCGGTCACCGGGTGGAAGCCACGGGGGTCCGGCACAGCCCCGGGCCGCGCCCGGCCCAGGCAGATCGCCGCCTCCGGCTGCACCGGTCCGCCCTCGAAGACCACCGCCGGGTCGCGCGCCAGCGCGCCCCAGCCGTTGAGCACCTCGGCGACCGGTACCTCGGTGGCCCGGTTCAGGACCAGGCCGAGCGCCCCGCCCTCCTCGTGCGCCATGAGCAGGACCACGGTGCGCTCGAAGTTGGGATCGCGCAGCGCGGGCGTGGCGACCAGCAGGCGCCCCGCCAACGACCGCATCGCCTGTCCCTCGGCCATTCCCGGCTCCCGGTACACCAACGACTCCCCTACCGCGCGCGGCCCACGGCGACCACCGTGAAGGCCATGCCTCGCACGATAGCCTGCCCGTGGCCCTCCGGTTAACGGCTGATGGTGGCGCTGGCCGCGCCTCGGGGTCCGCCGCGACGCGTGTCAGCGAACCGTCAGCGGCGTACCGGTGCCGACGTCCACCACCGGGCGCCCGTCGAGCGGCTGCGCCAGGGTGACCCTCACCTGCTCCAGCTTGAGCATCGCGTTACACATTCCGGGCTTCGTGCGCACCGAGCCGCCGATTACCACCACCTCGGGCGTCTCGTGCACCAGCGGACGGATGTCGTAGTCGCAGGTGCCCACACCGAGCTGGTAGACCAGGGTGGCGCCGTCGACGGAGGTGAGGTGCTGCGCGGTGACCAGCCCGGGCACGTGCGGTGAGTCGGGCAGCGACGGGGTCGGAACCGGGTGCACCGCGGAGGGCGCCACGGCCACCCGCGCCACCGGCTCGGTCAACCCGGCGACGGTGAACAGCCACGCCGGCACGCTGGCCTCGCCCCGGCTGGTGCGCAGCCTGGTCTCGCCGAGCGTCACCCCGGTCACGGTCAGCACCGCACAGACGTGCGGCGGTACGGCGGAGGTGGCCTGGTCCGGACCGGAGGGCCCGCCCGCGGAGGGCGTTGGCGCCACCGGGGTCCCGTTGCGACACGGCGGGTCGCCCTGGTCCAGCGCGGCGTACGCCTCGCGGGCGCTGACCAGCGGCAGGGACAACGTGGCACCGTCCGGGAACCGGACCGTGCCCGGCTCAGGTGCCGTTTCCGGCAGCGGAACCTCGGCCACGTAGTAGCCGGCCTCGAACGCAGACTTCGCGTCTCCGTCGGGGAATCCACCCGGCGGGGGCACGGTGAGCTCCTGGAGCGGCACGAAGCCGTCGCGCCACGCGCCGGTCGCCGCGTGCTCCCGCCACGCCTGGGCGACGATCTCGGCGCGTTCGGCGAAGGCGGTCTCCACATCGGAGTCCGGCGTGGTGCCCGGATCACCCCCGGCACCGGTCGTGCCGGCGCAGCCGGCGAGACCGAAGACGACGATCAGGGCAGCGAGAGTCCGACGCATGCCCCTTGGACGCACAACCCCGCGCCGCGGTTTCCCCCGACGATCAGGTCTCCCCACCGATGTCGGTCGCGTACGCCTCGTAGACCAGGTCCGCGCCGCGCTGGCGGTGGCGTGCCAACCCGCGCAGCAGGTCGACCCCACGCTCGCGCAGCCGCTCGATCTCTCCGGCCGTCGCGTCGGCGTACAGCGTCTGGATCGCGCCGGCGAGCGCGCCGTGCTCGTCCACCAGCGACCGTACGGCGCAGGCGAGGCGCGGGGTGTCGTCGAGCAGTTGGGCGTACAGACCGTCGGCGCCCTCGGTGACCGTCACGTGCTCCGCGAACGCCTCGCGCAGGTCGCGCAGCCGATCACCGACGCGCTTCCGCCAGCTCGGGTCGCCGGCGGGCACGGCCAGCGCCGCTTCGAAGGCCTGGATGGCGCTGCGGAGTTCCACCCGGTGCCTGCGGGCCGCGGCGAGCGGGTCGGGCGCGGTGCGGGCGTGGTGAGCAGCAGGTCCGGTCACAGTGGCACCTCCCGGCCGCCTTTAGGGGATCGTACGCCCACCGGCCGCGGGGCGGCACCGACGAAATCTCGCGGTCCCTGGAAACCCGCTCGTCGACGCGTGATGCACGCGCGAGCGCCACCTTCCCCGGCCCGGCCGGAACCCGCCGAGCGGCCGTCACAGCCGGACGCGCGTGACCACCTCCGGTCCGTCGCCGATCTCGATGTCCAGTGAGGCGACCCGGCCGGCGGCGCACACGTCGTCGGCGACCGAGCGGAGCACCTCGGCGAGCCCGGCGTCAGCGCGGACCAGCGCGGCGGCCACCTCGGCCCGCACCGACAGCTTCGCCTCCGACTTGGCCTTGCGGATGGCGGCGATGACCTGGCTCGCGACGGCGAGCGGGGTGCCGTCCACCCCGGCGGCGAGTTCGCGCACGGTGTCCGCGGTGGGCCATTCGGCGCGGTGGATGCTGCCCTCGCGCCACCAGGACCACACCTCCTCGGTGACGTACGGCAGGAACGGGGCGAACAGCCGCAGCATCACCGACAGGGCCTCGGCCATGGCGGTGCGGGCAGAGTCCGCCGCGGCCTGGCCGCGCTCGCCGTAGCCGCGGGCCTTGGCCAGCTCGATGTAGTCGTCGCAGAAGCGCCAGAAGAACTGCTCGGCGCGCTCCAGCGCGCGGGTGTACTCGTAGCCGTCCAACGCGGCGGTCGCCTCGTCGACCACGGCAGCGAGTTCGGCGAGCATGGACCGGTCCAGCGCGTGGGTGACCGTGGCGCCGGGTGTGGCTGCGCCGAGGCCGAGCACGAACCGATTCACGTTGAGGATCTTCACCGCCAACCGGCGGCCGACCTTCATCTGCCCGGTGTCGAACGCCGTGTCGGTGCCGAGCCGGCCGCTCGCCGCCCAGTAGCGCACGGCGTCTGAGCCGTACTGGTCCAGCAGACCCAGCGGGGTGACCGCCTTGCCCTTGGACTTGGACATCTTCTTGCGGTCCGGGTCGAGCACCCAGCCGGAGATCGCGACGTGTCTCCAGGGCAGGGTGTGGTGCTCCAGGTGCGAGCGCACGACGGTGGCGAACAGCCAGGTGCGGATGATCTCGTGGGCTTGGGGGCGTAGGTCCATCGGGAACACCCGGTGGAACAGGTCATCGTCGCGGCCCCACCCGCCGGCGATCTGCGGTGTCAGTGAGGAGGTGGCCCAGGTGTCCATGACATCAAGGTCGCCGATGAAACCGTTGGGCATGCCGCGCTGGGCGGCCTCGTAGCCCGGTGGGGTGTCGATGCCGGGATCGACCGGCAGCATCGACTCGTCGGGCAGGATGGGCTTGTCGTGGACCGGCTCGGCGTGCTTGTCCAGGGGGTACCAGACCGGGATCGGCACCCCGTGGAAGCGCTGCCGGCTGATCAGCCAGTCCCCGGTCAACCCGGTCACCCAGCTTTCGTAGCGGGCCCGCATGAACTCCGGATGCCACGCGAGCTGCCGGCCCCGTTCGAGCAGCGCCTCGCGAAGGTCGTGGTCGCGGCCACCGTTGCGGATGTACCACTGCCTCGTGGTGACGATCTCCAGAGGTTTGTCACCCCGCTCGTAGAACTTCACCGCGTGCACGACCTCGACCGGCTCACCATCCAGGTCGCCGGCGCTGCGCAGCATCTCCACCACCCGCTGCCGCGCGGTCCGCACCGTCGCCCCGGCCAGCTGCGCGTACGCCTCACGCCCGGCCGGATCGTCCAGCCCGGGTGGTGGGTCGGCCAGGATCCGCCCGTCACGCCCGACGATCGGGCGGGTGGGCAGCTGCAGCTCCCGCCACCACACCACATCGGTCAGATCGCCGAAGGTGCACACCATCACCAGGCCGGTGCCCTTCTCGGGATCGGCGTGGTCACGTCCCACAACGTCGGCGCCACCGACAGGTACGCCTCACCCCGCGCCACGTTGCGCAGGAACGCCCGCTGCGAGACCCGCGCGCCTCGGTGCTGATCGTCGGTACGTCAAGCTCCAGTCGACCGACAGCCCCAGCCGCCGCCACAGGCTCTCGAACGCCTTCTCGTCCTCGACGGTCAGCCGCTCACACAGCTCGATGAAGTTGGGCCGCGACACCAGCACCTCCACCGAGCCCGGCTTCTCGGGCGGGGTGAAGTCCGGGTCATACGGCAGGGACGGATCACACCGCACCCCGAAGTAGTTCTGCACTCGCCGCTCAGTCGCCGTTGTCGTCCCACCCCATCGGGTAGAACACCTCACGCCCCCGCATCCGCTGAAACCGGGCGATCACATCGGCGTGGGTGTACGAGAGCACGTGCCCTACATGCAGGGAACCACTCGCCGTCGGTGGCGGCGTGTCAATGGAGAACACCTCGTCACGGCTCCGCGACCGATCGAACCGGTATACGCCGGCGTCCTCCCAGTGGCGCGCCCACTTCTCTTCCAGCCCGTCCAACGATGGCGACGCCGGCACCGCGAAACCACGCGAGGTGTTTGTGGTGGTTGCACCTGCTGTAGTCATGGCTGTGCATGCTATAGCCGCCCACGCTCGGCTCGTCCAGCCAATAACCACCCAGCACCGGCACCGTCTGCGGCCCACTCTCCACTGTGGAGAAGTATTGAGCCGCACGGTCGCCGGGACGAATCGCGCCTCCGCCTGGACGACGCACCCGAGTGGAACCGCACCGGCGAGCGAGAGACGAAAACGCCTCGACCGGACTACCGGTCGAGGCGCTGTGAGCTCAGGTCACGCGCTACCCGCGAGCGTGACCCCGGGTGGAGGTGCCGGGAATCGAACCCGGGTCCTCCGTCGCCTTGCCAGGGCTTCTCCGAGCGCAGCTCGCTGTGCCTCTACTCGGCCCCACCGATCACGCGAGCAAGTCGGTGTGACGGGCCCAGTCGCTGATTGATCTCGCCGTGCCAGCCCCGCGACCGGGCTGATCGGCCAGCCTTCTCACTGATGCCGGTTACCGGGCCGAAGGCACTCCCGGACCGACAACCTGCTTCCCGCCTCAGGCGGCGAGAGCGAGGTCAGCGCGCTTAACGTTGGCGCTTATTGGTTCCCAACGACGATTAACGAGACGACGTTGGCTTCCTCGGCTCGCTTCCCCTGACTCAACGAACGCAGTCGAAACCTGTCACCCCCTTGGTGCCCGTGACTCGGACACGACGCCCATTTTAACGCCGCGGGGCACGGCCGGCATTCCCGTTTCCGGCTCAGGCCAGGGCGCTCGCGGCGCTAGGCCATGCCCTTGCCGCGGCGGCCGAGCGCGCGGCTGATCTCCCGCTCGGCGTCCCGTCTGGCGAGGGTCTGCCGTTTGTCGTACGCCTTCTTGCCTCGGGCGAGCCCGAGTTCGATCTTGGCCCAGCCGTTGGAGAAGTAGACGGAGAGCGGCACCAGCGTCAGCCCGCTCTCGCGCACCTTGCCGACCAGCCGGTTGATCTCCATCCTGTGCAGCAGGAGCTTGCGCTTTCGCCTGGGCTCGTGGTTGGTCCAGGTGCCGTGGGTGTACTCCGGGATGTGCATCCCGTGCAGGTAGACCTCGCCGTCCTCCACCTGCGCGAACGCGTCGACCAGCGAGACGCGCCCGGCCCGCAGCGACTTCACCTCGGTGCCCGTCAGCGCGATCCCGGCCTCGTACGTGTCGAGGATGGTGTAGTCGTGACGGGCCCGGCGATTCGTGGCGACGACCTTGCGGCCCTTCTCGCGTGGCACTGCGACGACACCTCCCTCCCGCGCTGTCGGATTCCGCCCTGTTCAGGTCGTTCGGCCGTGAGCGTCCGAAAACGCCCACGGCCGAACGCGAGTCACAGCAGCCGTCACATGCTACCCGCACGTGCGGCGGGAGGCCGGCGATGTCACACGCGGACGTAGAACCGCAGGGTGACCCATCCGGTGACCGCGTTCACGGCGGCGGCGATGCCGAGCAGGAACGGCAGCGTCGTGAACACGCGGGACCACGGCACCGTCAGCAGGATGTCGGTGAGCGCCTCCAGCGAGCCGCTGTCCAGCAGGAAGGCCTTGGCCGCGGCGAGCGCGCCGAAGGCGATCAGGGCGCCGATGACCCCGGCGAACACCGCCTCCAGCACGAACGGCGCCTGGATGAACCAGTTCGACGCGCCGACCAGCTTCATCACCGCGACCTCGCGCCGCTTGCTGTAGGCCGCGACCTGGATGGTGTTGACGACCAGCAGCAGCGCGGCGACACCCTGCCCGATCGCGATCGCCAGCGCCACCGTCTGCATCCCGCCGAGGATGCTGAAGATCTTGTCGACCAGCGCCCGCTGGTCCCTGATCTCGCTGATGCCCGGGTAGTCCTTGTACCGGTCGTACGCCAACTGGTACTGCTCCGGGTTCTTGAGCGAGATCCGGAACGACTCCGGCATGTACTCGGGCTTGACCGCGCTGACCATGTCCGGCGCGTCCCGGAACATCTGCTTGAAGTTCTCGTACGCCTGCTCGCTGGTCTCGTACTCGTAGTGCTCGACCAGCGGGTCTTCCTTGATGGCGGCCTCGATCGCGGTGCGCTGTTCGTCCGTGACGTCCTTCTTCAGGTAGATCGACACCTCGATCTTGTCGTAGTACCACTCCTTCATGTCCTGGACCTGCCAGAACATCAACAGGCTGGCGCCCACCATGGTGAGCGAGACCGCCATCGTGATGATCATGGCGATGGTCATCGTGACGTTTCGCCACAGCCCGAGGAAGACCTCGGTCAGGACATACCTCGCGCGCATCGCAGAAACCTTTCGGGAGTCGCCGGGGCCGGGGGAGGGGCTACTGGCCGCTATCCGTAGACACCGCGTGGCTGGTCACGCACGATCCGCCCGGAGTCGATCTCGATGACCCGTCTGCGCATCTGGTTCACGATGTTGGAGTCGTGGGTGACCATGACCACCGTCGTGCCGGTCCGGTTGATCCGGTCGAGCAACCGCATGATCTCGATCGAGGTGTCCGGGTCGAGGTTTCCGGTCGGCTCATCGGCGAGCAGGATCAGCGGCCGGTTCACGAACGCCCGGGCGACCGCCACCCGCTGCTGCTCACCGCCGGAGAGCTCGTGCGGGTAGCGGTGCTCCTTGCCGCCCAGGCCCACCAGCTCCAGGACCTCAGGCACCACCCGCCGCGCCACGGCCTTCGACTTGCCGATGACCTCGAGCGCGAAGGCGACGTTCTCGTACGCCGTGCGGTTCGGCAGCAGGCGGAAGTCCTGGAAGACACAGCCGATCGAGCGGCGGAACTGCGGGATCTTCCAGGAGCGCATCGAGCCGACCTCGCGGCCGTTGACCAGCACCTTGCCGCGCGTCGGCTGGATCTCCCGAAGCAGCAGCTTGATGATCGTGGACTTGCCCGAACCCGACGGCCCGATGAAGAAGACGAACTCACCCTTCTCGATCCCCACAGACACGTCGTCCAGTGAGGGCCGCGACGCCTTCGGGTAGGTCTTCGTCACATGCTCAAGCCGAATCACGGTGGGTGAGTCTACGCGCTTCGCGCAAAGCGGAACAGCGCAGGTCGGCCCCGGCTAGGCCGCGGCCCGCTCCCGCTGGCGGCGCCACCGGATCCCGGCCTCGATGAACCCGTCGATCTCTCCGTCGAAGACCGCAGACGGATTGCTCGTCTCGTACTCCGTGCGGAGGTCTTTGACCATCTGGTACGGGTGCAGCACGTACGAGCGCATCTGGTCGCCCCACGACCCGGCCACGTCGCCGCGCAGCGCGTCCAGCTTGGCCTGCTCCTCGGCCCGCCGCAGGGCCAGCAGCTTGGCCTTCAGCACGTTCATCGCGGTCGCCTTGTTCTGCAACTGCGAGCGCTCGTTCTGGCAGGAGACCACGATCCCGGTCGGCAGGTGGGTGATCCGCACCGCCGAGTCCGTGGTGTTCACGCCCTGCCCGCCCGGGCCGCTCGACCGGTACACGTCGACCCGGATCTCGTCCTCCGGGACCTCGATGTCATCGGTCTGCTCCACCACCGGAACGACCTCGACGGCGGCGAACGAGGTCTGCCGTCGGCCCTGATTGTCGAACGGGCTGATCCGCACCAGCCGGTGGGTGCCGGCCTCGACCGAGAGCGTGCCGTACGCGTACGGCGCCTTGACCGCGAACGTGGCCGACTTCAGGCCCGCCTCCTCGGCGTACGAGGTGTCGTAGACGTCGGTGGGGTAGCCGTGCCGCTCGGCCCAGCGCAGGTACATGCGCATGAGCATCTCGGCGAAGTCCGCGGCGTCCACGCCCCCGGCGCCCGAGCGGATCGTGACGAGCGCCTCGCGGGCGTCGTACTCCCCCGAGAGCAGGGTGCGCACCTCCATCTCGCCGACCGCCTTCTGCAGCGCGGCGATCTCCGCGCCGACCTCGGCGAGCGCGGCCTGGTCGTGCTCGGCCTGGGCGAGCTCGAGCAGCACCCCCGCGTCGTCGACCCGGGAACGCAGCTGCTCCAGCTTGGTGATCTCGCTCACGACATACGACAGCCGCGAGGTGAGCTTTTGCGCCCGGGCCTGGTCGTCCCACAGGTCCGGAGCCGACGCGGCCTCCTCCAGCTCCGCCTTCTCCTTGCGGAGCTGGTCAAGATCCAGAACCGCCTCGATGCTCCGCAGGGTGGCATCGAGCGCCTTCAGCTGTTCGGGGTAGTCGGCAACGCTCACGTATCAAGCGTACGCGCAGCGCCCGGTCCTACTTGGTGGGGACGGACTTGAGCCAGGTCAGCGCCGCCCGGTGGTAGTTCACCGCGAACTCCAGCGCCGCAGCGCCGTACTCGTCCCCGCTCTTGCGGGTCTCTTTGACCTGGTCGCGGACCGCCGCGAGGGCCTGCGTGTGGTACTCCGTCGCGTGCGCGTGCAGCTGCTTGAGCTGGTCTCCGGAGTGCAGCGCGCCGAACGCGACCCGCAGCGCGACCGCGTTGCGCAGCGCGTCGCGCCCGGGCAGCTCGGCCAGCCACCGTTGGAAGGCGCGCTTGCCGGACGGGGTGATCGAGTAGGGCTGGCTCGCCCGGGGCCCCGGCTTGCCCATCTTGACGTACCCCGCCTCGGCCAGCGCCGGAAGCTCCCGGTAGACCTGGCTGCGGGTCATCGACCAGTACGGGCCGAGCCGCCGCTCGGCCACGGCCATCAGCTGGCCGCCCGTCATCGGGCCGTCGTGCAGCAGCCCGAGCAGGGCCGCGGCCGTCGCGTTGATACCTACATCCGCCATGACATCTACGCTCTCACCTCATCGCCCCTGCGTCCAGGATTTCCGGACATCCACAGTGGTTTTTCCACTGTGACACCTCTACTGTGGGTCATCTATTGTGAACTGTCCGGCGCGGACGGTAGGGAACGTGCCGATCAGGCGGTCCCGGGATGTCTTCCCCTCGGGCCCGGGCGGCTCGGCTCGGGCCCGACGGCTTCGCGGCAGGCCCGGCCGATCTGGACGCCACGCATGAGCCACACGGTATAGCGCAACCTGCCCGCGTGTGGGCGCTCCGGCGCAACCTGTGGCACAAACGGGGGACCGGAGCGCGCTACAGGCGCGAACGCAGCTCCCAGAGCTCGGGGTAGAAGCGCAGGTCCACCCGTGAGCGCAGGTACGCTCCTCCTGTACTGCCTCCTGTGCCCGGTTTTGTCCCAATCTGACGCTCGGCCATGAGGACGTGCCGCGCCCGCCACAGCGACCACGCCTGGTCGTGACCGACCAGCGCCTCGGCGAGATCCCACAACGCGCCGTAGCGCGCCCGGTCATGGGCGATGCTCTGGTACGCCGCGAACCGCGCGTCCTCGCTGCTCACGTCGAACCCGGCCGCGGCGAGCACGGCGAGGAACCCGTCCCACAGGCTCGGCTCGGCCAGCCGCCGCCGCAGCCGCTCGCGCTCCTCCTCGGTCAGCCCCCGGAACCGGTTGACGTAGCCCGGGTCCTTCATGCCGGACAGGAACTCGATCTCCCGGAACTGCACCGACTGGAAACCCGACGCGGGCGCGAGCTTGTTGCGGAACTCCAGGAAGTCCTGCGGGGTCATCGTGTCGATCACGTCGACCTGGTGGACGAGCACCCGTTCGATCGCGTGGCAGCGCTCAAGGCGCACCCGCGGCAGGTACGTCTCGCCGGCGAGCATCCGGTCCCGGGCATCGGTCAGTTCGAAGAGGAGCAGCTTGAACCACAGCTCGTACGCCTGGTGGATGGTGATGAACAGCAGTTCGTCGTGGGCCGGCGGATCCGACTCCGGCACCTGTTGGTCGAGCAGATCCGCGAGGCGCAGGTAGCTGCCGTAGGTGAGCAGCCCCCCTTGCTCCCCGAACCGAGGATCGCGGCTGCGGGGTACGTGGTACGTCATGGCGGCCAGGCTAGATTACGGCCCCGTGGCGTCCAACCTCGGCGTATGGCTCGCCAGCCTGTCCGCCGACCAACTCGCGCAGATCCTCACCCGGCGTCCGGATGTGCTCGCCCATCCGGTCCCCCGGACGCTGGCCGAGCTCGCCGACCGGTTGGAGTCCCTGCCCTCGGTCCGGGCCGCCGTGCACCGCCTCCCGCTGCCGGCGGTCCAGCTCATCGAGGCGATCGGTGCGCTCGGCGGTGGCCCGGTGGCCCGCGAGCGGCTCGCGGCGCTGGTCGGGCGTGGCGCCGACGACCCCGACCTCGACGCCACGCTGCGTGTGCTGGCGATGCGCGGCCTGGTCTGGGCCGACGGGGACGACCTGCGGATGGCCACGCACGCGGCGCGCGCCGTCGCCCGTCCGCCGCGCCCCGACCCGCCACCCTCCGCCGGTGGGCCCGAGACCGACCAGGGGCCGCACGCCCAGTTCACGCCGCGGCCACCCGTACCGCCGTTGGCCGAGGCGGACCCGCAGGCCGTCGCGCGCGAGGCGGCCGCCGCGGCCGGCGAGGCGGTGGCGCGGGTGACCGCGCTGCTGGAGACCTGCGCGATCGCCCCGCCCGCGCTCCTGCGGGCCGGCGGGGTGGGCACGCGCGAGCTGCGCCGGCTCGGCAAGGCGATCGGCGCGCCGGAGGCGCAGACGCGGCTGTGCCTGGAGCTCGCCCACACCGCCGGCCTGCTCGCGATGGCCGGTGACGACTGGCCGCCCACCGAGCTGCTGCCCACGGCGATGTACGACGCCTGGCGCGAGGGGGAGCCGGCGCAGCGGCTGGTGCCGCTGCTGGAGGCCTGGTGGCGGCTGCCGGCTGCGCCGCTCGCCGCCCGGTCGCCGACCGGCGAGCCGGCGTCCGCGGCGCTGTCCCAGCCGCCGCTCGGGGACCTGATCCGCGAAATACGCCGCGACCTGCTCGACGTGTTGGCGGACCTGCCGGCGGACCGGGGTGTGGTCGGCGGGGCCGACCTGCTGCCCGTGCTGACCTGGCGGGCTCCGCTGCTGGTTGCGGCGTTCGCGGACCCGGCCGACGTGGTCTGCGCAACATGGCGGGAGGCGGGGTGGTTGGGCCTGGTCGCCCACGGCGCGCTGACCCCGCTCGGGCGGGCGCTGCTCGCCGGCCGCGCCCCGGCCGACGCCGAGGCACCGGCCGATCCGGGTGGCCGGGCCGGGACGGGCGACCGGGCCGGGGCAGGCGCCGAGCCGCTGGCCGAGGCGGCCAGCCGGCTGCTGCCGAGAGCGGTTTCGACCGCGCTGCTCGGCGCCGACCTGACCGCCGTCGTGCCCGGAACACCCACCGCGGCCCTGGCCGCCCTGCTGGACTCGGCGGCCGACCGGGAGTCCTCCGGCGAAGCGGTGACCTGGCGCTTCTCCCCCGCGTCGGTACGCCGGGCGCTCGACGCGGGCCAGACCCCGGACGGGCTGATCGCGGCGCTCGCGCAGGTCGCGGCGGGCGGGACGGTGCCGCAGCCGCTGGAGTACCTCATCGGCGACGTGGCCCGCCGGCACGGGGAGGTCCGGGTGCGGGCGGTGGGGTGCGTGATCCGGGGCGAGGATCCGGCCCTGCTCGCCGAGATCGCGGCGGTCCGGGCGCTCGCCCCGCTCGGCCTCACGGTGCTCGCGCCGACCGTGCTGGCCAGCCGCAAACCGGTCACGGAGACGCTCGCCGCGCTGCGCGGCGCCGGATACGCGCCGGTCGGCGAGTCCCCGGACGGCGCCCCGCTGATCGAGCGCGTCCAGCGGCGCCGCGCGACCGCGCGGCGCCGCCCGCTCCCCGTACCGTCGCCGAGGCGGCAATGGACCGCCCCGCAGCCCGCCGACCCGGCCGCGCTGGCCGCGGCGCTGCTGGCCGGGCCACGGCCCACGCCCGCGCGGACCTCCCCGGCGGAGGCTGCCTCGACCGGCGGCCCGGCGCGGGCGATCACCGGGCGGGGCGGTACCCGCCACGACCCCGAGGACACCGAGTCCCTGCTCGCCGCCCTCGCCCCGCACCTGTCCGCCGGCGAACGGCACCTGCTCAGCCACGCCATCGACCACGGCACCCCGGTGCTCATCCGCTACACGAACGCGCAGGGCAACCAGTCCGAGCGGGTGATCGAACCGATCGAGGTCTACGGCCGGGTCGTCGAGGCGTGGTGCCGGCTGCGC
>Ga0310834_101209_pt1 | contig 16887 bp, 8 predicted proteins | sample SM_ome_2_FD_201314 | JGI IMG/M metagenome (GOLD analysis project Ga0310834, IMG submission 201314) | Sorghum-adapted microbial communities enriched on stacked mutant (SM) sorghum from Joint BioEnergy Institute, Emeryville, California... ... | reverse complement strand
CCGCGATCATCCGCCTGGTCGGCGCCGTCCTGGCAGAGCAGACCGACGAATGGACCGAACAGCGCCGCTACATGGGACTGGAAATCCTGGCCAAGGCCCGACTCACCATCATCAATAACGATCCGCAGGTAGTACCGGCCGAATCCCAACCCGCGGCGATCGCTGCATAGGATCAACCCAGATCTGCCCGGTGGTCGTCTCACCACCACCCTGGACGTGGCCCAGGCGGGTGGACGACCAGCTGGTATGCCGACGAGTTCAGCGCCCGCACCGCACCCGCGTCGTTCCCCGGCCCGGGTGGAACGCAAGATCATTCAACTGAATCGCAGCCGATGACGGGGCCCGGCCGCGATCGCCGGCTGGCCGGGCATGCACCCCTCCACGGTGCACGGGGTATTGACCCGCGCGCAGGACGCAGCCCGGCCGGTTTCTCCCTGGCCAAGCGCCAGTCGGAGTCGGTCTTGGCCTGACGAACCCATCTGCGCGCCGTCCACGGTCTCCTGATCGGACTATGGAGCTGACCAATAGGCGTCGATACCCATGCTAACCTGTGGGCATGCGTCATCTGCTCATGGTTTTGCAACCGAGTCGCGCGAAGCCCGTTGCTGAGCAGGTACGAGGCCGCGGTGAGTCCGAGTAGGCGTTTTCCGCACCTAATCTCTGCAGCGGACCTAATCAACTGGGCGGATCTCGTCGAATCCAGGACCGAATTTCCCCGCGTTGTCCGCCAGCTCATCCGGCAAACGAACGACCAAGTGGTCCGCCTAGACATGCGTGCCGGCGCAGGCGCTGGATTGGGCGGTTTCGACGGCCTTGTTGAGGCAGCAAGAGCTACCCCATTCGTGCCGCAGGGCCAGTCTGGCTGGGAGTTGGGAACCGGTGTTGACTCGCGTGACAAGGCCAATAGGGATTACAAAAAGCGCAAAGAGAATCACGGTGACCTGAAGCCAAGCGAAACAACATACGTGCAGGTATCACTTAGACGTTGGGATGACAGGGCTGATTGGGCTGCTCTAAAGCGGAGGGAAGGGTTCTGGCGCGACGTCCTGGCATTCGACGCGGATGATCTAGAGGCTGTCCTCGATGAGGCACCGGCCGTCCAATTCGCACTAGCCGAGATACTGGGCAAACCAGCCAGTGGTGTTCGAACTCTGGAAAACTGGTGGTCATGCTTCTCCATCCAGAGTTCTCCCGCGCTGAGCCCCGAGCTTGTGCTCGGCGGCCGCGAGGACGAGGCGGCCATGCTTCTTCGCCTGCTTGAACAGGAAACTCGCCAGACAACGATATCGGCACAAAGCGCAGATGACCTTCTCGCGTTCGTGGCGGCAACGCTTATGACCAGCCCAGAGGACGAGCGCGACGACCTGCTCGCAAAGTCCCTCATTATTAGCGAAGCCGCCGCCCTCCGGTACCTGGACACGGCCGATGGCCAGCTAATACTCTTGCCGTTCGATGAGACCCTGCACCGCGAGGCGCGGCTCATCGCAAGTCATCACGTCGTGTATCTCGCGCCGCCCCAGGCACCAGCTGACATAGCCCTACCCGCCATCAGTATCGACCGCGCACGAATCACGCTGTCTGAACTTGGCGTAACCGAAGAGAAGTCTATTCAGCTCGCCCGGGCCTTGGGCCGCGGCGTGGTCGCTTATCAGTATGTCGCCCCTGCTGGCGGCGCCCCGACGCAGCATGACTGGCTCACATGGCTCCGATCTGGCGCCCTTCGCCGGATGTGGCTACTCGGATCATGGAATGAGGGGCGTTCCGGCGATATAGACATCGCTACCACTCTTATTGGGCAAGACTACACAAGCGTCGTTGATGATCTTAACGTTGCGGCCGGTGGCGCAAATCCCCTCTTCCTCTTCAGCGGTGGAACGTGGGCAGTAGCATCCGTCGAACTTAGCTGGGAGTATGCGTCACGGTTCGTCAACCGCACCGACCTCGACGCTTTCGAGGGCGTCGTCCAGACCGTGCTTGGAGCAGTCGACCCGGCGCTTGACCTGCCGATTGAGGAGCGGTGGCGGGCGAGCATCTACGGCCGGAGGCGGCTTCACTCTTCAGATCTCCGGCACGGCATCGCAACGACGCTAGCCCTCCTTGGAGATCGAGGTGACTCGCTGAGACTCAGCGGTGGCCAGACAGGCCAGACTTGGGCGGCGAATGCTGTCAACCTTTTACTGCGGCGTGCGAACGAAGACAGTTCCGGCCAACTTTGGGCGTCGCTATCGGATGTGCTTCCGCTCCTGGCAGAGGCGGCGCCCGAGGCGTTCCTCAGCGCCGTCCAGGAGGGCGCAAGCGGTGACTCCCCGGTCCTTGCGACAATGTTTGTTGACCAGAACGGCGGATTCAGCATCAGTAGCCCGCATGCTGGCTTACTCTGGGCGCTTGAGTCGCTGGCGTGGTCGACTGAATACCTCGGCTTGGCGGCCGAGGTGTTGGCGCGCCTAACCGAGATCGACCCCGGCGGCCGGCTAAGCAACCGACCACGAAGGAGCCTCGCAGACATCTTCCGGCTCTGGCTGCCAGGCACCACAGCCCCTCGAGCTCGACAGCTTGCTGTCCTGGATGGGCTCCGTCAGCGGCACCATGCAGCCTGGCGTCAGCTCCTGTTGGACCTTCTCCCAGAGTCCCATGCGGTAGGCATGCGCACGAACCGTCCTCGATTCCGCAATTGGCGACGCGAGACAGATGGCGTGACATACGCCGAGCTATGGGAGATGGCTTCGGCGATCACTCAACGACTTATCTCCGAGACCAAAGCGGATCCGACGCTTTGGCCGGACCTCATCGGCAAGATCGATGACCTCTTTCCGATGGATCGCGCCGCCGTCATTAGCGAGCTACGCCAAGCGACTGAGATGACAATAGCCCCGGAGCTGCGCGCCAAGATGTGGGAGGACCTCTCTGGCCTCATTCGGCGTCATCGCGACTTCGCAAGCGCAACCTGGGCCATGCAGCGCGATGTCGTAGACCAGCTGGACGAGATCGTCGAGCGCCTCCGACCGACAGACACGGTAGCGGCAAACAGGTGGTTGTTCGACGATCACATGCCAAGGCTCGGTACAGGGGACCGCGAAGTCACAGCTTGGCGTGCTGAGATAGAGCGCCTGCGAACCGAGGCAATTGCCCAGGTCCTCGCCGCAGAGGGGATGGACGGAGTCCTCAACCTTGCCAAGACAAGCAAGTTCCCCTGGTTGGTCGGCGACGCTCTCGCACGTGCCAGTTCTAGTGGGTACGACGGTACGGTCTTGGCACTTATGGACACAGACAACTCATGGCTTCAACGCTTTACAACGGGTTACGCGATGGCTCGTTCAGCTGATCCTAGCTGGGTTGACACGGCCCTGGCGCTCGTAACCAGCCCGTTAGCCAAGGCCCGCGTCCTGCAGTTCGCTTACGATACGAAGGCTGCGTGGGTGCGCGCATCCGCGCTCGGCGACGACGTAGACAAGCACTATTGGGCGGAGTTCCTCACCCACGGTCGCGGGCCTCAGTTCGCGGTGGCGGGCGAGGCCGCTCGCAAACTGGTTGAGCATGGTAGACCAGCGGCTGCCGTCGACTTGCTCAATCTGTACGCCATGCAGGATCGTGCAGAGGTTCCGGTTCCGGCGGACTTGATCCTGGATGTACTCGAGGCGTTTGTGGACGACAACGGTGCCGACCAGTCAGTCCGCGTTTCGAGCTACGAGATTGAGAGCCTCCTCGAGCAAGTGCGATCAGCCGATGGCGTTGACCAAGACCGCCTGGCGTTGTTGGAATGGCGTCTGCTACCAGCCCTCGACTTCGAGCGCGGGAGTCCCGTGCTCCAACTCAAGCTCGCGCGCGACCCACAGTTCTTCATCATGATTCTGTCCCTGTGCTATAGGCCCGCGAACGGAGAGATGGAGCAGGAAGTCCCGCCCGAGGTCGCATCGAATGCCTACCGTCTCCTACATGATTGGAAAGTGGTCCCAGGCAGCACTGAACAAGGTGGTGAGATTGACGAGACTGCTTTGAACGACTGGATCCGTAGGGCTCGGACACTCGCGGCCGAAGCCGACCGAGGGCGGATCGGTGATTACCGCATTGGCTACGTCTTTGCGCACGCGCCTGCAGATGCGGACGGCAAGTGGCCGGCGAAGGCGGTCCGCGATGTGATCGAAGCAATCGGAAGTACATCCCTCGAATCCGGCTTCAGGACCGGCATCTACAACAAGCGAGGAGTCGTTACGCGGGCGCCTGGCGAAGGTGGAGCGCAGGAGTACGAACTGGCTCGCAAGTTCGGCGAATTGGCGTCTCGGATTTCGGATGGCTGGCCACGTGCGGCTGCGGTACTACGTGACGTTGCAGCTTGGTACCGCGCCGACGGGCAGCGTGAGGACGAGGAGGCTGACCGCTACAGGCATGGATTTGGTAGGTAAACGGGCTCTACGTCACGAACCGTGGACGGCGCGTCCTGATCGGTGGTGTCAAGAGGGTAGGCCATCCGACTCCGCAGTGCAGCAGGAGCCGGAGCCGGTAGTTGTGCCAGTTGCGGAAGCCGTGCCCGAGGCGGCGGATCTTCTCGATGAGCAGGTTGATCGCTTCGGTGGGTCTGTTGGTGGTGCGGCGGGTGTCGAAGTAGGCCCACATAGCAATGGACGTATGTAGGCACATCAGCATAGGCTCGCCCGTGCGGATGCATAGACTATTCTTCCTGTACCCTCGGTGAATCGCCCGATACCCACACTGTCGACATCCAGACAACGCGGGATTGCGATTGCCGCAAGCTCCGGTGCGCTCGCCAGCTCGGTTGAGGAAATCGCGTCGGCTTCGCGGGCGGCGAGAATACAGGTGACGAGCCAGGCCCCTACCTGCGGCGTGACGGCGATTGGCGTTGCGCGGTAGCTAATGGAATCTGATGCCTTGCCTTCGAGCATGCCAATGGCTCGCATGGTTTTGATCGTTCGTTGGGTCGCGACATCGACGGATCTGCGCGGTCCCCAGATAGCCTTCATCCGGGCGCGGACCACCGGGGTCTCGACGTCGTCTTGGACGGCGAGGATCCTCCCTACGATGGTTGCCTGGTCAGCGAAGAATGGCTGGGTTGCGAGGAGTACGCCCACATGGAGGGGACGGCTGTCGGTAATCTCCGCGGCATGCTTGGCGGCCCACTGAACGATGCCGGCGACGCGTGGTTCGGGGTTGATCCAGCTGCGCACTAGCGCGGTTACGGTCTTGGCCCGCGCGACTTCGCCAAGGGACTCGTTCCTGAGCCGGTCGTGAAGAGCAACGCGGGCTCGCTCGGCGGGGGTGTTCGATGCAGCCAACTCCATAGCCGCATCGAGCCACGAGCGGGCTAAGTCGCGGTCGAGCAGGACGCGGCGGGTCATGTCTGCACCCTCACCAGAGGAACGAACACCTCGTCGAAGCTGAGGCCTCCGTGGCTTACCAGCACGGCATTTCGTTCGTAACAGAAACGTCCGAGTGCGAACAGAGGATAGCCTGCCTCTTGGGGATATCCGGGCGGATCCCATGGCAGCCCGGGAACGTTGGCGCTCGCCCGCAGCTCGGCCGTGGCGTAGGTCCAGACGCGCTTCCCTCGTGATGTCACGCGTAGTCCCTCGTGAGGCACACGGCCGGGGAGGCCCCGGCAGGAGAGGTTGCCGTGGTCGGCAGTGAACCAGAGGTCCCAACCGCGTTCACTCGCTAAGGCCATGAGCTGCGGCAGGAAATCTGTCTGCGCGAATCGGGCGACCAGGTCACGGAAGCCGACATCGTCGTAGCTGCCAGCGGCGTGCATGGCTTCGTCGACGTTATTGACGACAATGCCAATGGCGCGTGCTGTGGGCGGAACCGGGGGAACGGTGCGTCCGTCGGTGGGGATGAACTCGACCTGCGTGTCGGGGATGTCCTGGTTGCGCCAGAACTGACGCCAAAGCCGCTCCTCCGCTGGTGAACTAATGGTCGCGGCGAAGGCGCGGGGTGGGGCGCCTGCGAAGATCGCTTGGCGGGAGACCCGAGTGATGGTGGGCAGCGCTGCCATCACGAGATACCGGTCTGCCTCCACGGCTTGTGCGATCGACCTGATTTGATGCCACTGGGCAATTCCCATGCCGTCGATCACGACAAGGACCTGCGGGCGGTTCCGCTTGCGGAGTTGGTACGCAAGGAATGGTGCGATCTTGTCCACGGTTCGTGGAGGCAGGTAATGACGCCCGAGTTCACTCGCGTAGTTGGCGGTTAGCCAGGCTTGGAAGTGCTGGTCGAGCTGGGTCCACTCATGCCAGGCTGCGTCGACGACGACCGGATTCACGGATCCAAGCGCGCACGTCCAGCGCACCCGGGACCACCAGGTAGCGACCTCGACCCATCCCTGGAAGTCCGAGGGTGGTACGGCGGGCCTCTCGTGGAGCAGTGCCTCCACGATCGGTGTCGGGTCGGCGAGTCCTTTAGCCGCGCTCAGCCAGGCAGGTAGACCTGGCCCAGGCTCTGAGGGCGATGGAAGCAGACCGGCGTCGACGAGGCTCAGGAGCGTCGGCCCGCAGCCGGAGAAGACCGCGTGGTGTTTGCTGCGCACACCGTTGTCGCACCAGTCCCGCCACGCGGCCGCCAGTGGGCCCCCACTGCCTGGCCGGTCAATGGCATCGCGAGCTTCGGATGTCGTGAGATGCGGCTGGATGAGCGCGCGGGTGGCCGCACTGAGTCCGGCTGCGTGTGCTCGGGCCGCCACGAGGAGTTCGGTTGCGGCGTCGGGTGCGGGCAGGGTCACGCCCAGCATGCGGGATGCGATCAAAGGGCCGGCGGGCAACCCCGCTCGGATGGCATCACAAACCTCGGTCACCAGTTGCCTGGGGAGGTCAGACAACGCGTCGATGACCTGAACCGGGATCCTGGGGTCAACGATCGCGACGGGTAGCTGGGCAATGTCCCACGGAAGCCGGTCGGCTCGGTCTATCGCAGGGTCGGTCGAGTGGATGAGCGCAGGTGGAGCCGTTGACGGTCGTCCACGAATGTGTTTCTCGTAGATGCGGCGAACGTCCCACGCCGTTGCGGCATCGTGCCATTCCCAGCCAGCCAGAACATCCGGTGGAAGCACACTGCGCGGATCAAGGAGGATCACCACGATGCCGTTCCGGGGCACGGGAAGCCATGTGATCAACTCGTCAGCCCAAGTCACCACTGCGGTCATCGCACTGTTTTTACCAATAGGGCCAGCTCGATTCGGGGCAGGCTGCGGTCGCCGTGAGTGAGTTGCTGCAACGGCGCATAGCCGAAGTCGCGACCCTGCTCGACGATTGCTATCCAGGTCGCCTCATCGGGTATTTCCGTGGCGACGATCGACGGTTGCCTGCACAGTTCGCGCCAGATGCGTTCGGCGTGGTGAGGATCAACGCGACCAGTAGCACTGTGGAAGACCGCGTAGGCACCCATTTGGTCCGTAGCATCCGAAGGATTCACCAGCCAGAGTGAAAGCCAGCCATCAGCCTCTGCCGCAATCACTGGCACCGGCTCGCCGGGTGCGACGACAGGGAGACCGCGCAGCGCGTCCACCGTATCCTTGACGGCGGCGCCTTTCAGGGAGGCTAGGGCCTGGGCTGCGGCACGAAGCACGGTCGGAAGCTGGGGCTCCTGTCGTTTGAGGACGACATGGGTAGTCGGCTGCAACAGCTGACGGGCGTCCTCCGCGGCCGCAATGTCCTCTCGGAGCCGCCGGCCGAAGTCGTCGGCGGCCGATGCCAGGCTGGCTGGGTCAATGATCGCCTGGGTAAACACCTCGTCCACCAACCGGTCGGCACTGTCGAGGATATCGGCGCGCTTGTCCGCGCCGAGTTCCTGCTCGATCGTCCCGAGCTTGTCCTCCAGCACCTGGAGAACCCGGAGATCAACTGAGTCCTCCAGGACGAGATTGAACGCCCGGACCGGATGCTGCTGCCCGATGCGGTCGACGCGGCCGATGCGCTGCTCGATGCGGGTTGGCGCCCACGGGAGGTCCCAGTTGACGACGATGTGAGCGAACTGCAGGTTGATGCCTTCACCACCGGCGTCAGTCGAAATCAAGACCTCAGCGTCTTCTCGAAAGCGCTGCTGTGCGATCGCCCGTTCCTGGAGGCCCATCTGCCCGTTGACAATGGCGGTACGAATCCCTTGCCCTTCGAGCATTTGGGCCAACATCTGCTGTGTGGCACGAAACTCGGTGAAGACCAGCACCTTAAGCCGCGGATTGTTCTCCTCACGTCGAAGCCGTCGCAGCAACTTGAGGAAGTGCAGGGTCTTGGGGTCCGGTCCAAGCGAGTGGCACCTTCGGGCCCGCTCCACCAGACCCTCCAGCCGGGCCACTTCCTGCGCCACCACAGGCCGCGTGTCACTGCCGATTGCGGCATCCTGCTCCTCGCCGGTCAGCTCCAGCCAGTCCTCAAGATCGAGTTGGCTGGTAGTCGCCGGCATGTCGGTGAGTGCGGCAAGGCGACGCTCCAAGGCCGAGAGGATCGCAGGCGTAGAGGACGCCAGCAAACGCTGCAACAGGAGCATAAGGAAGCCCGTAGCGGTGCGGCCGGTCGCCTTAGCGCTCGCGTAGCCGTCGCGGACGTACGCGGTGACTTCCTCATAAAGCAGTTGATGTTGGACGTGCTCGCCCCATGGGACCAGCTCGATGTGCGTTGTCCGCGGCTGGAACAGAGGTCGTCCCTGATCGTCGACGGCGGATCTCTTGTCGGTACGGGCAACGACCTGGACGACGGTCTCCCGGTTGACTGGGCGGCCAGCGAGGAATGCAGGCTCGATCAGACCCAGAAAACGCCGAAACGAGTCGCTCTTACCCGAGTGTGGAGTCGCAGACAGCAGCAGCAGATGAGGTGAGTTTGCCGCCAGCTCACGCGCCAGCCGATGCCGGGCAACGGACTCATCAGAGCCAGCGACATGGTGGGCCTCATCGAGGATGACCAGATCCCATCCGGCCTGCACTAGGGCGAGGAACCGTTGCTCGTTGTACTTGCGTACCTGGTCGGCGGTCCAGCCGGCCCGTGATCGCAGCGGCTTGACAGCATCGACCGACGTCACGACGCGATCGAACGCCCGCCAGACGTCGAATGCGTCGTCGATAGGCACGCCTTCGGGGCCGACCCGGACGTAATCCTCGCCGAAGCGGTCTCGCATCTCCGCGATCCACTGCAGCTGCACCCCCTTGGGCGCGACGACGAGGACGCGCTGGACCCGACGGCGAGCCCGGAGTTCGGACGCGATGGCGCCTGCGGTGATGGTCTTGCCCAGGCCCACCTCGTCACACACAGCCAGGCGCACTGGATCCATGCCAAGGGCCCCAGTAAGGGTGGAGAGCTGGTGGGGCAGGAGCTGGACACCGCCACTTCGCATGGCTAAGGGTTCGCCCGTCATCGCCAGCGCCAACGCGCGCAGCGCCGCAGCCCGCCACACGAGTTCATCCTGCGTCCACGGCCGTGCGGCCAGTGGTTTCAGTGAGTCGGGGTCGACTCGGAACACCCGTCGCTGGGCCGGGGACAGCACGTCCACAAGCCGCTGTCCCCACAACTCCTCGGCGGCGAGGACGCGGACGGACTCTCTGGCTTGCGGCCACCACGCCCATGCCTCTCCCACCATGGGTCAGACGCCTACCCGCTTGCGTGCGTTGCGGATGTAGTGCAAGGCAGCGGGCAGCTCAACGAGAGCGTCGGTGGGCAGCCGCGAGCCTACGTCGATGATTTGCTGGTAGTTGCCAGCTGCCCAGGCATGCTTGAAGCCCGCCAGGATGGCCTCGCCGCGGAAGCGGGTGAGAGTGCTTCTCCCCTCAAGGTAGCTCGCGAATACCTTCAGTAGCTCCACCTGACGCAGCTGCTCCAAGTGCTCGGCTTTCCTCGGATCGGGAATCATCCAGGCATCGCCGCTGCTGCTGCGGACGAAGTTCTGCTCGAGTAAAACCTTGAGGTCCGGCAGCTCGCTCCAGGTGCCCGCCGCCCGCTGGAGTTCCTTCATAAACTCGGGTTGGATTTCCGCAAAGGTCATCGGCCGGCCCTTGCGCCGGATGAGCTGGCGCAGCCACGCGACCGCGGAGTTCTCGTCGGTGACGAAGAGTTGCTGCTCCTCCAGATCCCGGAACGTGATCCGGAACCGCTCGTACTGCTCCGCCTGGTCGGGCAGGAAGTACATGCCGTCACGCAGCACGAACTGGGCATCCAGCCCGGCATAGAACTCCGATACCGTCATGGGCACCTGCAGCCCGTTCGCGACGTGGTAGGCGACCATACGGTCGTAGATCCGGTCCGGGTGGCGCTCACGAATTACCCGCGCCTTGCCTCGTTGTCCGTCGGTTGTCGGAAGATGGCGCAGATGTTCGCGAACGAATGCCCAGACACCGTCCGCGCCGCCGCCGGAACTGAGGACGGCATCCGCGATCTCAGTGGCCGGCTTGTAGCAGGAGATGATCAGGTCTCGCTTCACCGCGTTCGTCGCGGTCACCTGCCGGTATGAACCCTGCTCCTTGTCAAGCACGCGTGTATCCGCCACAACGAAACCGGCAGCCGCCAAGGCCTGCTGAATCACAGTCCAAATTTCGTTCGATGAGTTCGAGAACTCCACGGTCATCCAGCGTCCCGGCTTCAGCACTCGATGGAATTCGCGAAAGCAGGATGTCATGAGTTCGCCGTACATATCCGTCGACTTGCCCTTAAAGGAGTCGACAACGGCTTCCTGCGAGACGGACGTCATCACCCCGTGCCAGTTCTCTACTACTAGTGCAAGATCCGCATAGGGGATATTTCCCCCGAACGGCGGATCCACGAATACATAATCAACACTCTCATCAGGCACAGGCAGGGATGCCGCAGATCCTGTTGAGATTCGGATCGCGTCTCCGACTGGTTTCCAGGATTGCCAGAGCTTGACCAGGCTAGCTCTTTTGCCGCGAGCGGGCAAAGAGCCCTCGAGGTTGTAGCGAACGGAGCATTCCGATACCAAAGAGGGAACATAGTAAACACCAGTCATCTGACGGTTCACCTGCGAGCCGCCAAGCTTGCCCTGCTGAATCGGCTGATACCGGTTCATCCAGGAGAGGCCCCAGAACGCCTGCTCGATCCAGAATTTCAGCGCTCGCAGGGTTGCCGGGCTCTCTTCCTCAGCTGCCCAGGTCCAAAGAATGCTAAGAGCTGCAAGCGCGCGATCGGGGTACAGGTGATGCACTGCGGAGAACCCCTTTGGGCCGAGTCGCGATCCGTGAACCATCGTTGGGAGGGGGAGGGGCGCCGTAGGAAACCCAGCGACGCGCAGGCCGGCGACTCGTGCCAAGACCGCGTGGTCGTTGTCGTCCAGTGGCTTCTCACCCGTGACCCGCTGCCTGCCATCCTTCCGGGACCAAACAATACGGACAGGCCGGTACTCGGTACGAAGAATTGAGTCACCGGCAAGAGTCCGTACCCGCTCAAAGCGCCGCTCCAACTTCCCCTTCGTAACTGCCGCACCGCACGCAGTGCAGTCAAAGTCTTCCGCGACTTCGCCGGTCTCCGGATCGAAAGCGGCGTCGTAGAAGACGACTGCACCGCCGCAGTGGGGGCACGTAAAAACTTCCGACCAGATCGTGTAGTCGATTTGTGCAGGTCTTCCCTGCACGGTCGTCTCGTACATCCAGCCGTACTCGCGGTCGAACCGTTCGAGCAGGGCCCTCGAAGCTTGGTCGAAGGCATGGGCGTCAACGGGCAGGTTCAGGCCGGCCGCGATGAATGTGGCTCCAGGCGCGAGGTCGTTAAGGATGGCGTACCGCGGTCCCCACTGCACTTGGCGGCCGTCGCGTTGCGCTTCCAGTTCGATCTCATTGCGCAATTCAGGGGTGGGATGGGCAGCCATTTGTGCGGCGACGCCGGTCATGCCGGTGCCGGCGAACCCGTCGAGGACCACGTCGCCTGGTCGTGTGTAGTGCAGGATCTGTCTAAGGATGATCTCGGGAGGCACCTTAGTCGGATAGGAGTGGGCCTTGTAGATAGGCGAGGTCTTCTTGCCTGCTACGTCCTGCGTGAACGGCCCCGGATCCGGCCGATTGGAGTCGTCTCGCGGCGGCAGGCTGTTGAGCCACTCCTCGATATACGGGTTAGGGCATGCGGTGTGGGCCTTGGGGCTGGACATAGCGAGTATCGCTTCGTCGCTGCCCTCGGGGCATCCGCTGGATCGCAGCCCGGGCAGCCGCTTCGCCAGGTCTTCGCGGGCGGCATCGTCGCTGGCGTTCCGCCCCATAGGCTGGTCGAACAACACGTCTCCGCTCACGCGGACCCTCCCTCTGCTGGGACGATGCGGACGCGCCCGCGGTCATGCCCCTTGATCACCTCGTCGTCGAGCCACCGCGCAAACCGGTGTGCCAGCTCTTCTGGAGTCAACGAGGTGGCGCCGGCCATGACCCGGGTCCACATCCCGTCCCGATCGACCCTGACGATTTCGAACCGCTGGAGAAGCTGGTTGGCTGCCGTCACGAACTCCTCGGTGACGCCGGCAGGGAGACGGTGGGAGCTAATGAACTCCCGTATGGTGACTTGAACGCCCTCTGGCAGGAAGGGGATGCCGTCGGCAAGTTCGGGCTCGGCGAGGCTGTCGGCCAAGGCGTCGAGGAACTCCTCTCGCAGTTGCTCAGCAGCCTTCTCAATGTTTGTGATCACGGCCCGCGCGGTAGGCCCGTCAGTCTTGGCCGGCCGGTACTTGCAGTCTGGGCAGATGTAGTCACGCTCGAAGTACTCGGGCTTGAACGTCTTGCAGGTCCCGACGGACGCAAGCTTGGACTCCAGCGAGGCGAACTTGCCCGCCGGGATGATCGACACCTGGCTGAGCATACGCAGGTCACGCCAGGTGCCACTCGCGACCAGGGCCTGCTTGGCGGCGTCGCCTGCCCCATCGAGCCGGTCGTGCGTGTGATAGTCGACCGCGAGCTTCCGGTAGCGGGCCCTCAACTGCTCGGCCTCGGCGTTCACCGCCGCCGCCGCGGTCTTGTCGATCTGATTCGCGCGTATCAGTTCCCGTAGCCGGCTGCGGATGGCGTCCGCCTCGACGATGAACGGATCGTCGTCACCGAGCACGCTGGCCGCGCTCGACAGGTAGTCGGTGACGGGGCCGAGACGGTCGTAAATCAGCTTAAGGTCGTTGACCCTCCCGAGTTCCTTGAGTCCTTGCTCTGCCTCGGCCAACTGACTCTCGTTCAGCGCAAGATTGCGCATCTTGCCGGCGGTATTCCGGCCCTTGATGTCCGCCAGCGCGGTGATCAACGCGTCGATACGGCCAGCCCGCTGGACGGGGTCATCAAACAGCTCCTCGCCCCACAGCCGCGGGTTCTCCAGGACCAGGTTCTTGCCGTCGCTGGCCGTGGTGTGCAGAGCCTCGGCCTTCGAGATGAGCTGAACGACGACGTCAGATTCGAGGTTCTCGGTGATCGCTCCGGGCGTGACGCCCACCAGTTTTGCCACCCGGCGCAGCTTCGCGACATCGAGCCCCGCCGGCACAACGATATGGGAGATCTGCTCCAACTCGGCCAACGGACTGTTAGCGAGGCGCTCCAGTTGGATCGCGCCAATCGTTCCCGACGGCATACCGACCTCGGCCCTGCCCAGGTAGACCAAAGCCGCGGCGACCACCACAAGCCAAGCGGGTTCGAGGTGCCATGACCCCCACGTCCACACGCCGAGCTCCCGTTCAACCAGCAACGCATTGCGGTTCACGGCCTTGCCCGCTGCCGCCTCAAGCTGCGCGAGCAGGTGCTGGGCGTAGGGGCCGTCGGCGGTGATGGTTCCGTTGATGTCGAGCAACTGCAGTCCCTCTAGGGCGATGCGGCCAAGCGCCGTGTCCCGACGCCCGGCGATCATCTGCAGGGCCGCCTGCACCGTGGTCTCCAGGTTCGCCCGGGTGATCTCTTGCGAGAACTTGGGGTAGCCCGGATACCTGCGGTCGAAGTGGGTTTCGAGCAGGTGGGCCGCTATGGAGTCGACCTGGTCCTTAACAGTGCGCCGTGTCCCCGCCGCCGCAGCCAGCCACTGCCCAAACAGTTTCTCCTCACCCGCATAGGTAACGGACATGTTTGTGGCCATATGGGTGCGCAGCCACTCCACCATGTCGCCCAAGTAGGAGTCGCGACGTTGCTCGAAGGCGGCTCGGTGCTGGGCGGTTGTCTCGACGGCCTTTTGTGCGGCACCTGCATACCGGCGCAACGCCGTCGTAAACGTCTCATCCGGGTTCACCAGGCGCAGGAATACTTCGTCGGGTCGTCGCTCGTCGACGAAATCGTGCCGGGAGTACGGCTGGAGGAAATAGACGTAGAAGTCGCGCGGTGGCTGGGCGGTTGACCTCTCGTTCGGCGCGCCCATGAACAGGTAGCCCAGTCGACTCACCTTGTGGCTCGACCACGAAAGCTCGTACTGCCAGATGCGATAGCCCGACACGTACGGGTCGTCGTTCACCTCAAGGACGCGCTCGAGTGCGTTGTAGTAGGCGTTGTCCAGCGCCTCCTCGTCGAGCGTGGCAGCTCGCTCCTCGATCTGCTGCTCGTAGTCGACCGTCTTATTCAGGTCGATGTAAACCTGCCCATTCGTGTCGTTGACCGACAGGAACTGGCCCGACACCGCTAGCCGGATCTCGTCCACAATCGTCTCAATCGTGGATGCGATGAATGCAGGATCGAGCTCAGGTGTATCGGGCGGCAGCAGGCAGAGGTCGTCCCTCAGCTCCTCGGGCGTCAACCCGATCGGCGCGTGGATGTCGTCGGTCGTCAGTCGGTGCACCGTGAGCGCGTCGACGATACGCAATGCCGGTGCCACGTCCGCCTTGTTCCTCAGGCCTCGGCTCACGCGCTCCCGCAACACGCGGGCGCGTTCCAAGACCTCCTTGATCTCGGGGATCACCCGGTTGGAAGGATCCGCGTCAAGGTCAGCCCGGTACTCGTCAAAGCAGATGAGCCCCGGGCTGTCCGAGGGGACTTCGTTGGCGAGCCTCATCTTCATCTGAGCCGAGAGCGTCTCGAGGATCCGACGCTTCTCGACGATGGTCAGGTTCTCGAAGGTCCGCAGGTACGCCGGGTGAACAGGGAAGAGCTCGACGAAATCCTCTAGCTGCGATCCCATGCTCTCGAAACCGGGAGCGAACTTGGTTAGGTGGTTCCGGATCAAAGCCCGCTGAGACTCGTCCTTCTTCAGCAGCCGCTCCCGCACGACGTATGCGACGTCGTCTCGCGAGATACGGAACTGCTGGTAGCGCTCCCGGACGCGCCGAATCTCGTCCTGCGCGATGGCGAATCGCGGATTGTCCCAGAGCATTTCCTGGACACCGACGATGACCCGGAACCGCGACGACTGGCAGAACTCGCCCATCTCGCGGAGAAACCCAAGGTCGAGAATGAGTTCGGAGTCCTTGCGGGTACGCAGATAGTCCAGCAGCTCATCGATTACGACGAGTAGCCCGAGCTCCGGGTACACCGACTCAAACGCCGCCATCATCTCGGCCAACGAGTCCTTGTTGTTGGCCACTTGGTCCAGCGGCGGGAATTCGTAGGTCACGCCCATCGCCGCCAGGCCTCGGCTCAGCTCCCGAGCCAGGATGTCCCGCAGGCCCATCCTCACGGCGCCGATCTCGATCCGGACCACCTTAAACCGGCCGGCGATGCTGGCAGCATGCTCGGCAGTCACGGTGTCGGTCAGCAGACCAGCGAGCTTCGCGTGTTCCGCGACGCCCGCGATCGTGCTCATCAGGTGTGTCTTGCCCGTCCCATACGTGGCCACGAGCAGGAGGCCCTTGTGGTCCACGTCCGGGTTGTCGAACCGCAACTGCGGGATCACGATCCCGGTCAGCACGTCACGCATCGACTCAGAGATCACGTAACTCCGGACGTCCTCAGCCGCCTGGTCCTCCGCCCCGCCGGCCCGCAACTGCTTGACGCTCTCGATCGGCTCAAAATGGACGAGGTCGCCGTACTTCATCACGGAATCCTCTCGATCGTGAACGGAGTCTCGTCGGGGAAGTGGACGCTTCGCGACCTGATCACCAGCGTGTCAGTCAAGTCCGACACATATCGGTCGAAGCGTCCTTCGACACTGTAAGTCGCCCGGCCTCCTACGACTTTGCCTGGCCAGACGGCCACCACACCGCGAGCCGCCCGGCTCTGCTCGCGGAGGAAGCGCACCGGGTCGAGGGAGAGCGCGGGGCTGAAGAGAACATCGAGATCCACCAGCACCCGCTGCCCTTTTAACAGCTCTACCACTGCAAGAGGGGATGGCGGGGATGTGAGGTCCGCGAGCCTCAGGCCCACACGGCACGGCTCGACCCCGGCTAGGTCAGACAGGAAATACGCGGGCCTGGGGTCACCAACCACAATTGCCACCCGCCCAGGGAACCGCCCGAGTTCCTCCCACAGCGCTAGGCCATCTGCCGGCCACGACATACCTGCTCCCGTGTTCCCAACCCGCCTTCGCGACGTAAACACCCGGACAATGAGTATTCAGTGGTGACCGAAGGTACCCTGCCAGAAAAGTCGAGTCTTGCGCCCTCCGCTGTCAGGCTATTTCCCGTTCAGCCTCACCGGGCAACGGGGCCCGTCCCAAACTCTGTGAGGCACTGACCGCTTCTCAGCTTCCGGGCGCTCCACGTAAGCATGTAGACCCCGTAGACCACCCAGCGAATCTCGGACCGAGATGCCAGGAACGCGGCGAACTGCCCGAGATCGAGGGGCAAAGCCGAATAGTCGCCCGATACCAGCCGCCCCAGCCGTCTTCTGGTGGAAGGCGCACTGCAGCCCGCCGAAGGAGATGGGCCGCTGGGTCGCGCTGGTCGACGCCACTGAGCCGTTTCCAACCTCATGATTCGGGGCCGAGTTCGAGGGTGAGTACGGCCTTGGCGAGTCGGCCGACTCGTTGAGGGCAGCAGCGAACCTTGGTGAAGATCCGCCAGGTCTTCAGGATGGCG
>Ga0310834_101205_pt1 | contig 16920 bp, 20 predicted proteins | sample SM_ome_2_FD_201314 | JGI IMG/M metagenome (GOLD analysis project Ga0310834, IMG submission 201314) | Sorghum-adapted microbial communities enriched on stacked mutant (SM) sorghum from Joint BioEnergy Institute, Emeryville, California... ... | reverse complement strand
TTGCGGAACTTGCGGCCTAATGCGTCGGCGATACGCTCCATTAGCTCATTTTTAATCTTACGGCGTTTATAAACGAAATCTGTGACTCTCTCGATTTCTTTCAGTTGCGTGAATTGTTCGCTAGTGATTATGTACATTTCCGTTTTCCTCCCGTTTCTCCAACGGAGCCTATTTACGTTGATTATGAACGTGCAGCGTGCGAAAGTCCGATCGAGCGTCGGCTTTATGACGCGCTGCAATTGCGGGGGTATTACGTGCGGACGCAGGTGTTTCCACCGTCCGCAAGCAAACGACCGCCATAATTGGCGTATATCGCGTTTTAAGAGGCGGGGTAATGTTTAAATATCCCCTCGACCGAAAAACGCCTCTACGGGCTTGCTAGACGCCTTAAAACGCGTGTTTGCCGTCGTTATGCTTCAACGCCCTTAATTCGTGCTACCACGTTCAATAACGGCGCAAACATGTTGTCTATGTCGTCAGCGTCAAACGCTGGCTTGCGCTGACTTGCCGGCTGGCTGGCGCTTGCGTCCGCCGTGAAATCGTACCAAATTAAGCCGATCGGTTTGTAGTCGGCTTGTTTGCGTTGTTGGGCGCGGGCTTTTTCGGCTTTGACCTTCGCTTTTGCACGTTGCATTAGGTCGTCGAGTGTTTTGTTTATGTATGCGGATAGATATCGAATGCCGTAAGGATGACGCTTCTGCACTTCGTTCACTTTAATAACGACGTATTTTACAATTTTATCCAACGGATGTGTATTGTCTATTAATTTATTAATATCGTCATGTTTTTCAACCGGTGAACTAATGGTAGCGTCCGTTTTACGCGCTAAATCGCTTGATTCCGTAGGCTTTTCGGCGTTTTCTACTTTATCAGCTTCGTTGTCACGTAAGTTTAAAACGGCTGCAATACGCTCGAAATTTGCATGGCTCCGGAAAATGAATACAGGCGTTTTAGGTCCGTTACTATTCGGATTCTCACGATAGCAAACAACGACCTCGCCCGAGTCTTTGAGCATGCGAGTAGCACGATCAACAGTCGGCAAGGACACGCCTAACTTTTTGGCAAGCGTTTCGCGCCCTGGGAACGAAAAACCGCGGTCTGTTGCGAGCCAAACAATTTCGTCGATGACGCGCGTTGTTTTTTGCGCTTTGCGGAACTTGCGGCCTAATGCGTCGGCGATACGCTCCATTAGCTCATTTTTAATCTTACGGCGTTTATAAACGAAATCTGTGACTCTCTCGATTTCTTTCAGTTGCGTGAATTGTTCACTAGTGATTATGTACATTTCCGTTCTCCTCCCGTTTCTCCCGAATTTTTCGGGACAAACAAAAGAGCGCGTTGCCGTACATTAATACGTAGGCAAACACGCTCTTATCGGAAGAAAAACGGAAATTTCCAGGCGTTTCGCTCTTGCATTCAACATATTTATGCATTAAAATGAAGACAAGGCATAAATATGTTAACACAAGAGCTTTCGAGCAGGTGTTTGCCGTAGTGCAGGTACGGCGAACGGTGTAAGGGTGTTGGCAGCACCACTTACACACGCTTCGGAAGCTCTTCTATTTTGTCCCGTTCTGTTATGTTGTCTCTATTGTACTACTAATCTTCGAGTCGCGACAAGGTCTATTTTCCAAAAATTCTCGACAGCCATCCCCGTTTTTTTGTCCCCTTGTCCTCCGTTGTCGCTGCTGTCTCCAACGTGACTTTCTCTTGTTTTTGCGTTTCTTCAATCATCGCTCTTTTTTGTTCCTGTAGCGCTCGAATCGATTTCAAAAGCATCTCATCTCGTTTATTCAATCGTTCATCTATATATTTCTGTTGTGCTATTAACATTTGTTTGAGTTCCTGGATTTCTTTCAGTAACGCTTCATATTGACGATCAATGCGACCTATATCGCTTTCGTCTATCATTTTCAACTCATTTTCTAGTGGTGTAGCGACTTCCGATTCGATACGAATCGGGTCAGATGCGTCATTTTTTTGTTCACTGACAAGCATTGATGCGATCCGATCTACTGGCATCCCTGTATCATTGGACATTTCTTTCATACGTTCAAATATTTGAATATCCTTATCGGTAAAGATACGAAATCCTTGATCGTTCTTTATGAATGTATAACCTGCCTTTTCGAGTGCTTGAGAATATTTGCGAACGGTTGGAGTCGCTATACCAACGATATTCGCTATATCTTTTGTGGAATATTCCTTCATTCGCATTCGTCTTCGCCTCCTCATACGATATACATTCGATACAATCCATATGGAATCCTTTATAACAAAGGGTCTAGCTTGTCGCCGTAGTGTGTCATAGCGTCATTCTCTCGTCTTTAGCGCGACAATGTCTGTCCCCGTGTCTTCGAGCATAGCGCTCCATTTCCACTAGGTTGACGCAGCGATCTCCAAATCACTTGGACAGGTAAATATTGTATATTGTTTTTAAAACTGGTATAATTAGATTAACTTTAGGTTTAAAGTTAATCAAAAATCAAGGTGAAGGGTTGGGTATATTGGTATGAGATTGACGATCTCCATTAATCGTGAAATCAATGAGCTAATCGGGAAGATTGCCGAACAAATGGGAACAAGCAAGAGGAACGTTATCGCGTTTGCCTTGGCAGAAATTCTGCAAAAAGGATATAGTTTCGAGCAACTGGAAGCGTTGAGAGAAAAGATCAATCTCGATTCCCAGACGACGATTTTTTTGACGGAGGAAATGGCGCAAAAAATTGAACAAATCGATCGTTTTGGTTTATCAAAAAGAACTTTTTTTGGGCTGTTAGTTTCTGATTATTTTAAAAAGAACAAAAAAAATTTTTCCTTAGCCGGAGATATAGAAGCCAAAAACAACGATGTAAGTCGTGACTATATCAACACCAATATGGACGAGGAGCTAAAAAAAAAATAACTGATTTCTGTAAGTCGAACTCTATTGCAATGAGTTTCTTGTTTTCGTATTATCTCTTGGCTAAGAATGTGCAGATACGCCCGTTCCAAATAAAGAAACGAGAATATATGCATCTAAACATGAATGCGCTCGCCAAAAAAATGCTAGATAAAAAAAGTAGTGACATCAACGTAACTAGGCAATTTTATCTACATTTAATCGCTTTGCAAATCTGCGAGGATTTCAATTTGTGAAATTTTAAAAAATAGCGAAAAAAATTCGCTATTTTTTATTTACATTTTTCTTCGATTATGATATAATTTTCATATAATCAAAAAGAAAAAATAATCCATATTTGGAAAGGAGAGGGATGATTATGTTTGACCAACTTCGAGGGCTATTGAATTCTTTGTTTGGAGACATTACGTCTACATTTATCACTTTGTTCGCTATTGGCATTCTCATTTGTGGTCTATTGGCGGCATTTGGTGGAGAAGAAAATCAAGCAAAGTTCAAACGGGGGTTGTTTTTGTGTATCTCTGGGTTGATTGTGTTTTTGCTTGCCCGCCCGATCGTTTACTACTTCCAAAGCAACCTCTAATCGGAGGGGTGAATGAATTTGGCATATGAAACACAATCAATTGCTGAACGAAGGGAACAGTTGCGGGAAGAGGGGAAGATAGAGCTACCTCTAAACGTTGATACCCGAAAGTATTTACTCTCTTTCATTCGTTATCGAGACGTGCTGATCTCCCTTCCTTTACTGATTGCTGGCATTGTGGCACTGTATATCATCTATCGAACGGGAATCGGCATTAATTCGCAGAACGTGATTGTCTGCTTTGCTCCCTGGGCAACGTTCTTACTGTTGCTGACGATTCAACATCCCGATCGGAAGAACATTTCGTTTTTCGAACACCGGATTGTTTGGCGCATTAAGTACAACAACCGTCAAAAACTGTTTGTTTACACAAAGGGTGATCTGATGGGAAAGAAGAAGGAAAAAGATGTTCGTGAACAGCTCGGCATTTCTAACATTTATTCGGATTGCTATGAGACAACGGATAAAAGATTAGTTAAAGTGATTAAAGTGTCGAGCATCAATCTTTCGTTGCTAAATAACAAAGAGAAACGCATGATTTTTCAAGCCTACGAAACGTTCCTCAACGACCTTCCAAAAAATCTGACGCTACAAATCAGCCAGATCGCGCAACCAGTCAACCTAAAAAACTACTTCATGTTCATCCAAGAGCAGACATCCCAAGAACAAGATATGGCGAAAAAATTGTTGGCGAAAGGATATCTTGATTTTATCGACGACATTCAAAAGTCTAAGAACATGGTATCTCGAAACCGATATGTCATTATCTCAAAACCGTTTACAGTGCAAAACAGAGAAAGTGTACTAGAGGAACTTGACAGACAAGCAAAAATCCTTGTTTCTCAAATCGAGAATATGCTCGGCGGTCGTTTTCAGCTGAAAGCAGAAGTCTTAAACAACGAAGAGTTATTCCATCTCATCTACACCTGTGTTGACTACGAAAATGCACAAGTCAATGCGGAAATCAAAACAAGTACATTCCCGATCACACTGGGGGAAGAGACATATAGAGAGATGAAAAAGAAATGGGAGAAAGAAGTAACGGAGAAAATCATTTAAGCCAGGGGGAAGGACGATGAGACTTACACTTCCTTTTTTCCGAAAAAAGAAAGAAGAGAGTTTGGAGGAATCGTATTACAACGCTAATGAACATATTTTGAATTTGCTTTCTCCTGACAGTATCGAAGAAAAAGAGAGTTATGTCCGTTCGGGTACGAACTATACCCGAACACTTGTTGTTGTAGAGTATTCGTCCATTATTGTGCAGGAATATGTTCAACGTCTGAATGATCTGAGTGATAACATCAGCGTCATTCAGTACATCACGGAGTACGATTCTTCAGAAGTGCGGAGACATTTATCGGAAAGCATTAAGCAAAACAGTCAGAAACTATATTCCAAATACGTCAATGATGCAGGAAAAGCTGAAGCACAAGCGCAGATCGACAGTGCTAGAATGTTGCTTCATCAGCTGAGTTTCAAGAACGAAAAAATGTTCATGTTTCAAATGCTGATTCACATTGTCGCAAACAACCTAAAAGAATTGGATGCGTTGACTCAACAGGTGAAATCCATTGTCGGCCCATTTTCAAAAACACTCACGCCGACTACAAGAATGAAAGACGCTTTTGACAGCTTCTTGCCGATCGGTAAAAACAAAGTATATGACTTGACATATCGCCCGATGAATGCGGAAGCCGTTTCTTATTTCTTTCCGTTTCATGAAAATGAGATTTTCGACGAGAAAGGCATCATCAAGGGAAGAAACATGACAACCGGAAATGTGGTAATCGTAGACGATGATTTATTGTTAAATCGCCATGAATTTGTCATTGGAATTTCCGGTTCTGGGAAATCCACTTACATTTTTCAAGATATGATGCGGAAGTACATGTTAGGACGCAGAATCATTGTGATCGACCCGAAAGGAGAATTCGGGGAGGTATTTCATACACTTGGCGGTGAGTGGGTGAAAATCAGCCTAAAAGGCGGGAACATCATCAATCCGTTTGATATCCCGAAAAATCAACATGGAACAGAAGAAGGAAATCCACTGATCGCTAAAATCAGCACCTTGTTGACGATGTTCCGCCTCATGTATCCGCAGATGACGGATTTGCAGGAAGATGTCTTGTCGAAGTTATTAATCGAGCTGTACGCCAAGTTTGGCATCACGGAAGAAACAGACGTAAACGCCTTAACGTTGACAGACGTTCCGATCATGGAAGACTTCTATCGTTTTCTTGAAGAAATCAAGGAAACAAACCCTGAAGAGTATGAGCACGTAAGGGACTTCCATACCACGTTGCACGCTTATGCGAAAGGCATGTTTGCCAAAGTGTTTAATGGGCATACCAACGTGGATGTGTCGAATCCACTTGTCGCTTATGATATTTTTGACCTCCAAAACCGGGAAAAAGCACAACGAGTAGTATACTTCAACCTATTATCTCATATCAACTATGACATCTTGAACGGTGACCGGCATCCAACGCAAGTGTATATTGACGAGGCGCATATCATCGCTGACCCAAAAGTGCCTCTGGCGATGGAATATGTGTATTTCATGATGAAAGTATTGCGGTCGTTTAATTGCGGTGTAACTCCTGCTACCCAGTCGATCAAAGACTTCCTTTCTGCAAAAGATGATAAACGAAACTATGGGGAAGCTGTCATTTCACAAGCTATTCAACGTTTGTATTTGCCGATGCAAGAAGTAGAAATCAACTTCTTGGAGAAAGAACTTGGACATCAATTTTCTGAAGAGGAACGAACGACACTAACGGTCGTTGAGGGGCGAAAAGACGAGCAAGCAGGTAAGGGCATCTATTTTGTCGGCTCGAAAAAAATCAAATTGGAAGTGCAGCTAACGGATGTTGAAAAACAACTATGGTTTGAACGGAAGAAATTAAGCGAGTTGGTCTTATGAGAGATGTTGTTTATTGGTTTCTTCTTCGCAAACCACTTGTATGGATGGGTATAGGCATACTAAGTGTGGTTGTACTGATCGGCGCTGTCAGTAATGCGATTTTCGGGGAGGAAGAAACCTTCTCTAATATTTCGGGCGGGATGGCGATGTGCACGAAGGGGAAAGTGGATGAAGCAAGAATTGAAGAAGTGCTATCTAACGCCGGAGTTTTTGCTGGAAAAAAAGATGTGTTCATGAGTGCAGCTGAAAAATACGGTATTGATCCCGTGCTACTCATCGCCATTGCGTTGCATGAAACTGGATATGGAACATCCAATGCGGTCAAAACCAAAAACAATCCTGGTGGCATTATGGACCCGAACACTGGAAAGCTGAAAGTATTTGATAGTCTGGAAGACGGCATCAATTTCATGGCAGGAAACCTGTATCGGGTCTATATATCTCAAGGATTGGTGACGATTCAACAGATCGGAGCGAAATATGCTCCGATTGGAGCCAATAATGACCCGACAAATTTGAACAGAAACTGGGTTCCGGTGGTCACCAAGATTGCAAATGAACTAGGCGGCCTCTCGATGAACTGTGAAGTTATGGGGACAGGAGAATTCGCGCTGCCTACCGGTTCGATGAGTATCACGTCCAATTTTGGATATCGGAGTGATCCGTTCGGAGGCGGAACGGAATTACACAAGGGAACAGACTTCGCTTGTTCGCGAGGTGATGCAATTTATGCAGCTGACGGGGGGCAAATTGTAGTGTCCGTGAAGTCCGGATATGGTGGCGGATACGGTCATCATGTCATTATCGATCACGGCGATAAATTCACCTTGTACGGCCACATGGAACATGTGGATGTAGACGTAGGAGACACGGTGCAGAAAGGACAGAAAATAGGCACTTGCGGAACAACCGGTTCCTCAACGGGATACCACTTGCATTTTGAGGTTCAGCTAGGCGGCATCTATGGTAAAAGAGTAGACCCAATGACGTACTTCCAGCCGGCAAAGAAGGAGGAAGATGAATGAGAATCACCGTTACTAACCTTGTGTTAATCGCTCTTCTATTGATTGCAGGAAGCTTTAGCTTCCTCTTGTATACAGACCTTCAGGAAGCAAAGGAAAAGATTGAGAAGTATCAAGATATCGAAAAGCTGAATCAACGATCAGAGGATTTTATCGAAGCGTTGGTTTATGGGAAACATAAAAAGTATCTGACCGGAGAACAACTGGAGCGATATGAAGCTGGCCTGAAAGAGTATGGAGAACCAACGGAAAAAAACATGGCGAAAATAAACGAATTTAAAATTCATCAGCTGTTCACAAAAAAACAGAAAAATAAAGATGATGAGGCGGAATCGTATGCCATTGTACAGATTCGCTATGAAACAGGTGACCCTAATCAATACGGGGATGACTATATTCATACATTAACGGTCAACTCTCATTGGGTGAAAGACGCTGGGGAGTGGAAAGTCGATCATATAGATATGGCTTTGCTTGAAGACAGTCGAGATGAAATGTTGCGAAAACAAGCTGAAGAGGCATTGCGAAAAGCTGGTCAAGCAAATTAAAGAAAAGGGGGAGAGGAAAAGTGAAACTGACGCCGGAACGGCGTAGACAGATATACGAGATCACGCAAAAAATACTCGCTGTCTACGATCGTTTTTTCTCTTTTGTACTTAAGCTGTATGAAAAGCCGGTGGAGCGAAAGAAAAGAGAGTTTTTCCTCATGTATCGCACAGAAATGACGGAAGAAGAAATTCGGGAGTTTCAATATCAATTGACGGTAGGGTGGACGATTCTTTTATTTATCGTTATTCTAGTCCTGCTAGAGATCGGGGGGAGAATCTTTGGCTAAATTTGTTCGAGTCCTAATCGTTGTATTTCTGTTGTCCTTGGTGATCTTTCCAACGTCAAGTTTGGCGAAAAAGGGGGATTTTTATGAAGATAACAAAACATTTTTTGAAGAACCGAAAAACTCAGATGACGAGAATGAATCTATGAGCGCCTATATCGAGATTCTGAAAAACTACGATCAAAACAGTCAAACGATTGAGTGCGGAAAATTTCAGGTTACTTGCCATATCTATAAATTCATCTTTGAAACGGGAGTTTCAGCGATGGAATTCATTAAGGAAATCATGAAAAAGACGATTATTTCCCCTACAGACATCATTCAGAATCCGTTGTATGAAAGATACCAGGACGGATTGTTCACGTTATCAAAAACGGTGTTGGCGATCTTCATTGTATTTAACATGACAAAAATCATGAGCCTTCGCATGGCGGATGCGGATGACGGCCCGATTGTCATGAACGAAAAGCTCGTAAGCATCTTTGTGATCTGTGTGTTCCTGTTCTTGTATGAATCCATCGTTCATTGGATTTTGAACTTTCAAGAAAAACTTATGACCGAAATTATCGATACAATTCAAACTAAGGATATGGTAACAAATATGATCTCTAATATTTTACTGTCTCCTGGGGTATTTGCTTTCATCGCTGTTTTAGTCATCGGAATCATTCTGGTGGTTCTAGCGCTACAGTTTTTCTATCGAATCGCTCTCGTTGCAATCTTGTACATTATCGGCCCGATCGCCATCGTTACGAAAGTCAATGATACTTTTAACTTCTTTGATTTCTGGCTCAAACAATTCATCAGTGCGTTTCTCACGCTGGCGTTACAATTGATCGCTACGGCCATTGGGCTGCAACGCTTTTTTGAGAGACCGCAGTATTTCGGCGATACGACCAATCTATTTATCGGAACAGCCTTTTTTATTCTTGCTGTGACACTGCCATCCCTCTTGGGTCAATGGGGATTGAGCACCGGTTCAGCCCGTTCGGTTATGTCCGGGGCTAAAACCATTGCCAGAGTAGCGATGAGACGATAAGGAGGATGATAGACATGAAAAAATGGATGATAATCGGCACAGCTGTTTCATTGATGTTCCTGTTTGGATGTCAGAACGATCAAAAAGAAGTACAAAGTACGAAGGTAGAGGAAAAAACAAAGGCGAAAGAAGACAATTCGAAAGAAAAAGCAAAAAGCGTCTTTACGCGAAAAGATCGTCAGATCGCAAAGGAAAAAGCCGAAAAATTCATTGTCCTTCTCACGGAATTTCATGGTCGCTCTATTTATCCCAACGATCGATATAAAGCAGTTTACGAAGAATTAACCAAAAAAGCTCGTGAACAAAAATTGATCCATCCAGATACACAACTTATAAATTTAGAATACGATACGATTTTTGTTGAGCGTACGAAAGAAGACAGCAAATTAATCCTTCGACGAGATCGTTTCCAATTAGGTGATAACTTCAGAGAGATTTATTATACGTATTTAGATGTTCATGAGCTAAATTTACCTATCTCGTATATATCGGTTAAAGGGGTAAAACATGATTCTGTCATCCGATTTGTTAAAACAACAGACGGAGAAATCTATATTTTGGATGCGCCAATGTTGATCGGAATGGACTTGGAGAAAAAAGATGAAGACGCTTATTACGATGAATACAATCGGAAAAAAATCCAGCAAGAAGTAAAAGAAGAACTGAACATCCAATAAAGAGAGGTGATACTTATGCAATTTCCTCTGAACAAATATGGCGAAGTTGAGGTACAAAATAATGAGCTTCGGTATTTTATCCCTATTGCCTATACGGAAGCCAGTGATTTAGGAGAATTAGAGGAATCTTACAGAAAAAAAGGAAAAGAATTAATGGATTCCCCTTACTATCTCTTTGCGAGCAACCTCGAAGTAGTACGAAATCGCTTCTGTTTCACGTTCCAGTTAGAGGAAATGAAAGCTTTTCATTATATTCGGCAGTTCCCGTTTGAGGAACAGTTATACTATCTTCGTTCGCTGGTGGAAATGGCGAAAAATATTGAACAGACGCCGATTTTATGGGATAAAAATAGCCTTCTTGTGGACTTGACGGACAGAAAAATCAAAACGTTCCTCTTTGAGTTCGATAAACACCCGATTCATGTATCGCAAGATGCAGTGGACGGATTAAAAGAAATGATCATCCTTGCTTTGACGACGCTTCATCGTGTGTTGGGGAAACCAAGACGGATTGATTTCATCGATCAACGGGAGATCGTCATCCGTTTTGCGGAAAACATTTTGCACGGAAAATCTGTTAGTGAAATCGGTCGAGTTGTAGAAGATACGATTTTGGAAATTGAACGTCAGTTAGAACAGGAGAAAAAAGAGCAGCCGAAATCCAACGTCCTTACGGCCTTTAAGGAAAAGTGGAACGCGAAAAAAGAAACGGCTGCTACTGTTGAACAGCCAGTCTGGCGTTTCTCCAAGAAAAAATCGAATCTTTCGGCACCATATGAAAAGAAAAAGTCTATTTGGGATAATAAATACGTGTATCTTTCTGCTTCGGCACTCGCTTTGGTCATTCTCATTGGAAACTCAACAGGGGCATTTGATTTTTCTAAACCTGAAGAAGCAAAAGCTAAACAAGAACAGACAGAAGTCATTCCATCTAACAAGCTCATCGGTATTTACCGGCAGGCAATTACGGGAGACAAACAAAAAGCGTTAGATCAATTGGAGAGATTGGGATTTGATAATCTGAGCAAGAAAGACCAAAAAGTGATGTTGAGTTTATATAAAGAGACGGGGCAGTCCGAAAAAGCGATTAAGCTGAAGCCGGAATATGCGGAAGAAGTCGTGAACGACTTAATCAGTAATCAAAAGTACGATGATCTACGAACGCTGCAAAGTAAAATTGATCATCCAGTTGTTAATTATGAGGTTGCTTACCTAGATAAGAAATGGGAAGATGTAGTCCGATTAAAAGACAAAGTGAAAATGACCGACAGACGAAAAAAACAAGTATTGAGCGCATATCTCCATTTGGGAAGAATGGATGAAGCTAAAAAATTGGCTGCGGAATCTCCTGAACTGAGCCAGAAAGTCCAGGATTTCGAGATGAAGAAAAAACAAGTCGAGGATTTGAAAATGCAGGTGCAACAGGTGCAAAAAAATGAAAAAGACGTGAAAAAACGTGATGAACAAGTGAAAAAACTGAATGAACAGATTAAGCAGCTGGAAGCAGCGATCAACAACATCTAAAAAAGTGGAGAGGGGCGATCATTTCACCCTCTCCACTTCTTTTTTGGGAGGCTGGATGTTCATGTCTTTCACGGGTTGCTGCATCCGTTGTATCATATTTTGAATAAACTCTTTATTGATTTTCTTAGGGATGAATCCGATTCGTTCGCGAAGGATGTTTTCGATGACAAAGCATTTTCTCGTCCAGTACTCATACTCCTTATACGTGTATTGTTCTGCATCGGAAAATTCCTTCGCTCCTTGCTTCATCGCCTGAATGAAAATGTACCGGTTGTTATACGTATCTGATCGTTCTTTTCGAGCTAATTTAAGAAGGTAAAGCAATTCGACAGTGGAGAGTTTCATCAGTTCAGGAGTGGTTTTTTTAGCGTCTTCGATCGTCGGGTGCTGTTGAGGAAGGAGATTTTTTCTTTTCCCGTTCTCCTGAACTTCGTTTCGATCAAGCTTCATTTTGCAAAAGCCGCAATAATAACGATGTTGGTGATTTTGTACCCCACTTCCACAGTACGGGCAAGTTTTCATACTGACTCCCTCTCTATATTGTTGTAACTTACTACAATTATTATAACATCTATTGTTGTAAGTTACAACATTTTTGATTTTTAGTTTGGCGAAGTCACCTTTGAGCGAATAGACCTATACATTCATCATTCAAACATGTATAATATATATAGAAGCTCCATATAAATAAAAATAAGACCGACGGTGCAGCAACACCCTCGGTCCTTCGCAATAGAACGGTTCCCTACAAGGGGGATCGGCAGCGGAGAGGAAATAATCCACCCGACCGGCCGTTAACTCAAGGGTGGATTATTTCTTTTGGTTGAAAGACAGTATTGAAACGATGAGACTTGCGAAAGCAATCGCAAACATTAACGCTTCAAATACCGTCATCGGCATCACCCCCTTTCTTCATATGAAGGGGTACAATGCCGACCCACCCTTGAGTTCTTCCGTTCTATTGCCTTTCTATTATACCATATATTTGCATCTGCTAAAAACAGAAGATAATAAGAATTATCTTCTGTTTTTTTATTGGAAATGATTGAAAAACGAAAGATAATTCGGTAAAATATATAATAGAAAAACAGAAGATAATTAGGTATTCTTTTTAAAAGAGGGGATTCACTTATGGAGAAAAGAATTCCAACACTTTCACTTTCCGATGATGAATGGGTTGAACTCGCACTATATATTGATTGTGCGGTAAGTCAACTGAAGGACCCGGAAGGTGAAAAATTACGCGAGTTCTTTAAATTGGTTCGTCAGAAAAGGCAAGAAATTGAGGATGCACGTTGGCGTGCAAATCCTGCGAACTGGGGAGCTTGCTGCCCGTGGCCTGATGATTTTCCATTTTAAAATAACAATTGTTTTGTTTCGCGGTAGACTTCTAATGTGAAGTGTAGAAAAGGGAGATGAACAATGAAAACTATCGCTATTGATATAAGGGAAAGTGTGTTTGATAACGAAACAGAAGCTATCATGTACGTGACAAAAGATGATGAAGTTGAACCATCACAGTATATATTTGCTATTCCATCCATTTCGTTTTCATGGAGCGCGAAAGATGAAAGTGAATTAAAAAGTTTTTTTCCATTTAATTTGTTTGGTGATAAGGAAAAAGAAAAGAGATTACTTAACGAAATGAAAAAAGCCATTCGTGCGTTTTAGACACATAAAGCACAGTAACAAAAATTAAATGGGAGGTTTTATGTAATGAAAAACACTAATTACGATTGGAAAAAAGATTATGAGAATTGGTGCGGAATGACATATGCGCTGCTACCAATTGAAGAAGCAGAAGAACGAATAAATGAAGTACCGTCTGTAGAACGTTATAAACAATGCATCGAAAGATTGAATGAATTGCAACCAAGAGCAATAAAAGCAATTGAAACATATGAAGGTTCAAATTGGGCAACACCATATGAAATGATCGTGAGAGAAGGTCATTTAACCGAAGAAGAATATGATGAGCTGTTGCATTTAGAGTGGTTAATTTGCTAGTTGTGCAGTTTTCAAAAGACGAACATTTCAACAACCGGTATCTTTTTGATGTTCGTTTTCTGTTATTGCGCATTCCGAAGATTTTACGAAACAAGATAGCAAATTTGTTTGCTTATTTTGTTTGCTTATTCTAAAGGAGAGAGATTGTTATGAAAAAGAATACAATGAACCAAAAAATTGAAGGAATTTTGCCGGAGGTAAAAGCGTCGTTGAGTTTTGAAGGTTTGCAAATAACTGAAGAAGAAGAAAAACTAATTAAAGCTGCATTGAGTGGAGATATTAGCCGAGCAACCTTTCTAAAAAAAGCAAGAGAGTTGGCTGAAAACCAATGATGCAATCAAAGCAATCAAAATACTGGTATCCAGGGACCGAAGTATTGATCAATAATTTCAATATTCGTGATCCTAAAAAACTCGAAACATTAGAGCGTATTATTACAGGTGAACGATTGGCAAAGCTATATCTAAAACCGATTTATGGAAATTTTGATTTAAAACACTTGCAAGCCATACACAAATTTCTTTTTAGCGACATTTATCCTTTTGCCGGAAAGATTAGGGATGAAAACATTGCGAAAGGCGGTTTTTCTTTTGCTAATGCACAGTTTATTGAGGAATCGGCGAAACAGCTGTTTAAGGAATTAGCCAATGAAAAGCATTTGAAGGGTTACGACTTCGAAAAATTTTCCGAACGTGCAGCATACTATTTGGCCGAGATTAACGTATTGCATCCTTTCCGAGAAGGAAACGGAAGAACACAACGTGAGTTTATTCGTTCCTTAGCGCTTAAAAATGGATATTCTCTTGAATGGAGCCGAATTGATCGTGAAGAATTATTAAGTGCTTCAATACGATCCATTACTGACATTCAGCCTTTAGTTAATGTATTAAAGAAAGCGATTGTGAACAGAGAGCCTGATAGACAGTTAATGAGGTTATTTGAGAATGCAAGAGGGATAGAAAGGTAGGTAAAGTAAATGAAACGTGAATGGGGAAAATATACTGACGAACAAATCGCGTTCAATATCTGGTAATTAATTACAAAAGGAGAGAAGGGAAATTGGAAAAATACATTCATTGGTTACAGCAACAAGGAAAAAGTGAACATACCATCCGTCGTTATAAAACCGTACTAAAAGAATTTCAACAATGGTACGAAGGAATGACGGGTGGAGTTCCCTTCGATCCCAAAAATGTGTCTGCTATCGATCTCCAGGACTGGAAGAACTATTTAATAAATATTGCGCGTATTGAAAATCCAAAAACAGGGGAAAGGAAAAAACTCACGATTTCTACCGTTAACAACAAAATTGAGAGCCTGAAGGCTTATTTCCGGTATCTTTATGATACCGGTATTATTAAAGATAATCCGGCTTCTTCTCTTTCAGTACAAAAACAACAAACACCATTATCACCGCGTTGGCTTGAACGTGTTGAGAAAAATAAACTTTTGCATTACATTGACGATAAGGAAAAGCAAAAGAAAAATCCGTGGCGCTATGCGAGAAATCGAGCAATCATCTACTGTATGCTTCACGCTGGAATGAGGGTCAGTGAGGTTGTAGAGCTGGAATTAGAGGATATTGATTTCGCAAATGGTTATATCAATATACGTGATGGTAAAGGTGGTAAGGCTAGACGTATTCCCATGAACAGCGATCTAAAACATGCCCTAAGTCTATGGATAAGCGAAAGGAAAACCAAAGAAACGAATACAAATAAAGTCTTTGTCTCTCAGAAAGGCGGCAATCTAACCATATCTGGCGTGAATAACTTATTTAATAAGATTCGACATGACTTAAAAATTGAAGAACTTACACCGCATGTGCTACGGCACACTTTTTGCCATGATCTTATTGAAAAAGGTTTTCCTATTACTTATGTTGCCGATCTTGCGGGTCACAGTGATTTAGATACGACCAGGAGGTACGTGGCCACAAGCGATAAGGAAATGAAAATTGCTGTTGAGTCTTTATCTTCAGGCCGCTATCGACAAACAGAAAACAAAAAAAATAAGGGTGAAGATGAAAGATAAAGGAAAAGTGAATGATTTGTATTTCGTCATCTAGAGGGCATTGGCCCTCTTTTTTCATGGTTTTGTAGTGGACTTGTGAGTGATACTTTCACGGAATACGAAAAGAGGAGGTATCCTGAATTTTTCAGCCCCCCTTTAAAAAAACGGCTTCTCAGATTGGCGTATAACGCGTCTTCAATAGCAAAGTAATGGTTTTATATACGGAAGAGAAAAAGCGTCTCTATAGGGCATTTATGGCTTTTTAAAACGTATCCCCTTTTGTTCAATCAAAATTTTGCTATATTTTTTCCCTGATCATTTCTTCTGTTGCTCCAATAAATGCTTGGCAAAGCTTTCAACGGTATATTTTGACCAGTATGGCGTTCCGGCTACTACTAAGTCTTCCTTTGGAAACTTTCCTCTTTTGCGATAGACAGCAATCTTGTTTTGGGGGAAATGAATTCCTTTATCCTCTAGATAGCGCGCAAAATCACTTTGGGTGTAGTAGTCCTGGGAGTCTCTAATGATCGAGAAGTTAGGGTTTTTAATCAAATACGTTTCGTTTCTGAAAAACTCCACGATTAGTTGCAACGCAAATTCCAGCCATTCATCTTCAAGGTGCTGATATAGTAATTGGAGCGAGAATGCTTCCTCATTCGGTTTTTCAAAGAATCGAGCCAATTGCAAAAATGTCTTTTCTAACTCACTTAATGTTGAGGAAGTTTTCAATACTTCTTTATTGGATTCATCCAGTAAAGGTTTTAATTGAGGAAATTGATTGATGATCTTTTGTGTAGTATTTTTCATTTAATCCACCTCTTTGTTGTAAGTTACTACAATAATAGCATAAAATGTTGTATATCACAACATTTCTCCTAAAATAAATGGCTGTTTTATTGCAACGCTTTAAAACAGCCCATTTTTGAAAAGCTCGATGCTATTCAAAAATGGAGAAAGGGGAAGAAAGAAAAAGAAGAAGGAAGGAGGAAAACCTTCCTTCAGGAAAAGAACCCTCTTTCTTTGAGGGAAGTGTATTCTGCTTTGTAGTTGATGACTAGGTGATCGAGAACTTCAATTCCTAGTATCCTTCCGGCTTCTGCTAGCCGTTTCGTCATTTCAACATCTTCTTTCGATGGAGTGACGTCACCACTTGGATGCTGATGTGCGACGATGATGCTGGCTGAGTTATTGAGGATTGCTGCCTTAAAGACTTCTCTTGGGTGAACGATGGATGAGTTGAGTGAACCGATATGGCAGCGATGAACGGCAACGACTTCGTTTTTGGTATTGAGGCACATGACTAAGAACACTTCTCTGTCGTCGTCGCCGATGAAGTGTGCTGCCACTTTTGCTGCATCCTCCGGACAACGGATTTTGTATCGCTCTTCCACC
>Ga0310834_101204_pt1 | contig 16937 bp, 16 predicted proteins | sample SM_ome_2_FD_201314 | JGI IMG/M metagenome (GOLD analysis project Ga0310834, IMG submission 201314) | Sorghum-adapted microbial communities enriched on stacked mutant (SM) sorghum from Joint BioEnergy Institute, Emeryville, California... ... | reverse complement strand
GTCAACAAGATCGACCTGCTCCCCTACCTCGATTTCGACCTCGGCGCCTTCTACGCCAACCTGCGCGCGGTGAACCCGAAGGCGATCACCCTCGAGGTGAGCGCGAAGACCGGCCAGGGCCTGGACGCGTGGTGCTCCTGGCTCACCACGGTCACCGGCCGCTCCCCCGGCGCCGTCTGAGCCCGGCGGGGACACGCCGCCGGGGGAAAATCGTTTGCGTGCCGGCGCGCCGGGTGCGTAGAGTCGGCCGCGTGATGGTCTTTGCGATGGCCGGCCTGCCCGGATCCGGGCCGGGCACGGCGATGCGTCCTCGCGCCCGCCGGGCCCCGGCCCGACGGGACGCCCGCTGAGTCCCAGCACGCCAACCGCACGGCTTTCCGGCGCCCCGCCGAGGGCTCCCGTACGGCCTGCGTGCGGCCTTGGCCTGCGCGGACTCGCCTCATGACGCCGTCATGACGCGTACCTGACGGTGCCCGGGGCCTCCGAGATCCCGTCTGTCGTCTCGGAGCCGAAAGGGCATCCTCGTGGCGCGTTCCAACGCCGACCATCGTCGTCCGCCTGCCGCCGGACCGGCCGCGTTCCCCGCGTCCGGCAACCTGCGGCGGCGCCTGCTCTCGCAGAACTTCATGATCGATCCGCGGGCGGTCGAGCGGGTGGTCGCCGCCGCCCGGCTGCGCCCCGCCGACCTCGTGGTCGAGCCCGGCGCCGGGGACGGCGCGCTCACCCTCGCGCTCGCCCGGGCCTGCCGCCGCGTGCTCGCCTACGAGATCGACCCGGTGGCGGCGGCCCGGCTCGCCGCACGCACCCGCGGCGACCGCGCGGTCCGCGTCGTCGGCGGGGACTTCCTGCTCGCCGTACCGCCGCGTGAGCCGTTCGCCGTCGTCGGCAACATCCCCTACCACCTCACCTCGGCGATCGTGGACTGGTGCCTGCGCGCCGACGCGATGACCGCCGCCACCCTGGTCACCCAGGCCGAGTACGCCCGCAAGCGCGCCGGCGGCTACGGCCGCTGGAGCCTGGTGACCGTGCGCAGCTGGCCGCTGTTCGCCTGGCGCACCGCGGGCCGCATCCCGCGCACGGCCTTCCGGCCCGCGCCGTCGGTCGACTCGGCGATCCTGCGCGTCGAGCGCCGCCCGGTCCCGCTCGTCCCGCCGCACGCGCTCGGCGCGTACCGGGCGCTGGTCGAGCTGGGCTTCGGCGGCCGGGGCGGCAGCCTGTACGCCTCGCTGCGGGAACGGCACGACCGCCACCGGCTGCGGCGGGCGTTCGAGCGGGCCGGGATCCCGCGGGACGCAGTGGTCGCCTTCGTCCACCCGGACCGGTGGATCGCCCTCTTCCACGAGCTGGCCTGACCGGTGGGCGGCCGCCGGGCGCCCGGTCAGGCGGGCGCCTGGCGGAGCCGCTCGACGCGGATGCCGCGCAGCAGGATCTCGGCGGTGACCGTCGCGGCGAGCAGCGCCGCGAGCAGCGCGGCGCCGACGACGGCGGCGAGCGGCGCCGGGGCGGGTCGTACAGCAGCGGCGGGGTGACCGGCGGCCGGGCGAACTCGGGGATGTACGGCAGGGCGAGCCGGGCGGCCACCGTCCCGGCGAGCACCCCGGCGACCGTGCCCGCCACGAGCGTGATGAGCTGCTCCAGCAGCAGCGCCGCGCGCAGCGAGCGGGTGCGCACGCCCGCCGCATCCAGCGCGGACAGCTCGTAGCGGCGCCGCCGGGCCGCGGTGTACAGGGCGAGCACGGCCCGGCCGAGCGCGAGCGCGGCCGCGGCGATCGTGGCAGGCGGCAGCAGCATGAGCGCGAGGCCCGGGGCCTGGGTGCGGTAGCCGGTGACCAGGTCGGCGACCCGGCGCGGTTCCCCGGTCGCGATGCCCTGCGCGGCGAGGCCCGCCCGCACGGCCGCCAGGTGCCCGGGCGCCACCCACACCTCGAAGGAGACCCGCGGGTCGACCGACAGCGCCACCGCGTCGGCGACCTTGAGGTCCACCACGGTGCCGACCTCGTCGTGCCCGGGCAGCGCGGCGGTCTGCGCCACCGGGCGTCCCTTGGCCAGGTACGCCTGGTCGAGGCCGGGCAGGAAGTCCTTGGTCAGCGGCCCGTTGGCGAGCACCGGCACCGGGTCGGGGTAGATGGCCGGCTCGGCCCGCAGCCCGCCGTACGCGGCGAGCAGCAGCGTCAGCCCGCGCTCGCCGGGCGCGACGGTGCCCCGCCACCTGGCCGGGTCGGTGAACCCGGCGTCGAGCGCCCGCCAGCGTCCGCCCTGCCGTACCTCGAGGCCGGTGGCGAGGATGCGCAGCACCACCTCCCGCTCGGTGTCGCCGCCGAGCGCGACGATCGACACGTCGCCACGGATCCCCCGCAGCTCGCACGTCTCGACATGGCAGCGCCGCGGCAGCCCCCACTCCGCGACCGGCCGGTCCGGGGAGCCGAGCGGCAACGAGACGCCCTTCGGCTCGCCGGGCACGCGCAGGTCGAGGTGGAGCTGTGCCCGCCAGTTGCGCGGCACCCGCACCGGCCGCATCCGCAGCCGGATGCGGTCCCCGGTGAAGGTGATCCGGGGCGCGGGCTCGGCGCGCAGCCGCGCGGCCAGCTCGGCGAGCGGCCGGTCGGCCCAGGCCGGGTCCCAGTTCGCGACCCGGGCGAACCGCTCCGGATCGGTCGCGATCATCTTGGGCGGCCCGGGTACGGCGAGCACCGGCGCTGCCCCGCGCCCGGACGGGTCGGCCCGGGCCACCGCCGCGGCGAGCCCGGCGGCCCCGTCGACGCTGTCGGGGTTGACGGTGAGCACCGCGTCGGCGCCGTTGTGCGCGCGGGCGACGCGCTCGTGGTTGGCGTCGACCACCGCCGCGGCCGCCGCCGAGAACGAGGCCATGCCGAACGCGGTGGCGAGCACGATCACGCTCCCGGCGGTGGCGGGCCCGCGCCCGACCTGCCGCAGCGCGAGGAACGCGGCGACCCCGCCGGCCCGGCGGGTGAGGCCGAACAGGCGGCGGGCGAGGAACGGCACGGCCCGGCAGGCGAGCAGCGCAGCGGCGACCGCGAGCAGCCCGGGTACGGCGAGCGAGCTCGCCCGCTGCCCGGAGGTCTGGGTGATGGCGCCGCCGCCGAGCAGCTCCACCAGCCCGATCCCGGTGACGGCGAGCACCACCGCGTCGATCACCCAGCCGCGGGCCCGGCTGCGCGGGGTGCGCCGCCACTCCTCGGTGATCGGCCGCACCGCCATGTTCCGGGCCGCGATCGCGGCGGCGACCAGGCCGCCGAGCGGCACCGCGGCCCCGGCGAGCACCGCCGCGCCGTTCAGCGCGACCGGCTGCGGCACCGGCAGCACGCGGTCGGCGGCGAACTGCGCGGCCCGCTCGGCGAGCGCGAGCCCGGCGGCGAACGCGGCCGCGAGCAGGATCAGCGGCTCGGCCAGCGCGAACCGCCACACCCGCAGCCTGCCGTGGCCGCGCAGCCGGGCGAGCGCGATCTCCGGCCCGCGGGCGGTCACCAGGTCGCGGACGGTGAGGAAGAGCAGCAGCCAGCCGAGCGCGACCAGCTGCGCGATCACCAGCAGGCTCGGCACGCCCACCCCGCCGCTCTGCGCGCGCAGCTCGGCGATGAGCGTGGGCACCTGGGAGACCACGATCAGGTTGTCCGGTCCGAGGCGCCGGGTGAGCGCGTGCGCGGCCTCGAGGGCCGCGACGCCACCGGCGGTGAACCGCGCCGGGTCGATCATCACGATCGCGGTGGACGTCCACGGCACGTTCCCCGGGGTCCGCGTCTCGCGGGCCGTCGCCGGGACCGTGAACAGCGCGTCCCCCCGGTCCTGCCCGAACCCGGCGGTCTGCGGGAACAGGTTGCGCCCGAACCAGAACGGGTCGCCGGGCGGGTCCGGACGGTAGACGCCGACCACCCGCAGCGGGGCGGGCCGCCCGGACGCGTCGGTGATCGCGGTGAGCCGTACGGCCGAGCCGAGGCGGAACCGGCTCGCCTCGCTCACCATGATCTCCCGGGCGTTCTCCGGGCAGCGCCCCGCCACCACCTCGACGTGGTCGCACTGGCCGTCCTGCCAGATCAGCGGGTGGAGGCGGCCGGTCCGGCTCTCCAGGCCGACGATCTCCATGCCGTCGATCGGCGGCAGCAGGAACGGCGCGCTCGCGGCGAGCTCCCGCGCCGACCCGGCCACCTGCCCGCCCTCGGAGCTGAGCCGCCAGCCGCGCCGCTCCGGCGCGGTGCCCTCCTGCACCCCGGCACGGGCGAGCGCGGTCGAGGCCGCGTCGGCGACGATCGGCCCGGCCGCGGCGCTCGCCACCGGCACGATCGCCACCACGAGCACGAGCAGCGACGGCCGGCGCCGCTCCCACAGCCCGCGCAGCAGCATCCCGCCGCCGAGCACGATCCGCGCCGCCGCAGCCGCGATCCGCCCGGTCACGGCTCCACCCTCCGCAGCGCGACGCCGTCCTCGATCGCCTCCACCCGCACCCGGCTGCCCGGCGGCAGCAGATGGTGGAACTCCGGCGGCAGCTGCAGCGCACCCTCCCGGCCGACCACCACCAGGTCCTCGCCGCGGCGGCCCTCCGCGCCGACCCGCCCGTCCCGGATGGTGACGGTACGGCCCAGCGCCCGGCTGACCGCCTCGTCGTGGGTGACCGCGACGACCGTGGTGCCGTACTCCGCCGCGGTCTGCCGGATCAGCTCGATCACGGCGCGGCCGGAGGCGAGGTCGAGCTGGCTGGTGGGCTCGTCGGCGAGCAGCAGCCGGGGCCGGTTGGCGAGCGCCACCGCCACGGCGAGCCGCTGCTGCTCACCCCCGGACAGCCCGCCCGCCGGGCGGCGCACCCCGGCGAGCCCGACCCGCTCGAGCAGCTCCCCGATCCGGCGCCGGTCCGGCCGCCGCTGGGCGAACGCCAGGTTCTGCGCCGGCGTGGCGTACGGGATGAGGTTCCGCGCCGGGTTCTGCAGCACCACCCCGATCTCGGCGGCCCGCAACCGGTCGAGCGTGGCCTGCGGCAGCCGGGACACCTCGGTGCCGTGCAGCCACAGCCGCCCGGCGCTGGGCCGCAGCAGCCCGGCCATCAGCCACAACAGGGTCGACTTGCCCGCCCCGGAGGGACCGAGCAGCGCGACCGTCTCCCCCTCCTCGACCACCAGGTCGACGTCGCGCAGCGCGACGACCTCCAGCTCCCGGGCCTTGTAGATCTGCACGATGCCCTGGCACCGCACCGCCGCCGTCACCGTGGCGTCACCCCCGTGCGCATCCGGATCACCTGGCCGGGGAGCCCTGCGCCCGGGGGACGGCCGCGCGCAGCTCGATCACCCGGTCGCACCGCTCGGCGACCTCCGGGTCGTGGGTGGCGATGACCAGCGCCGCGCCACGGTCCGCGGCGGCAATCAGCGCATCGAGCACGAGCGCACGGTTCGCCGCGTCCTGTTCCGCGGTGGGCTCGTCGGCGAGCAGCACGCGGGGACGCAGCGCGATCGCCCGGGCGATCGCCACCCGCTGCTGCTGGCCACCGGACAACTCCTCGATCAGATGGCCGGCGTGCCTCCCGAGCCCCAGCCGCTCCAGCGCCGCGGCCGCCTCCGCGATCGCCTGCCGCGGATCGCGCCCGGCCGCGCGCAGCACCACCTCGATGTTCTCCGCCGCGGTCAGCAGGGTGAGCAGGCCGTACGACTGCAGGACGAGCGCGATCTCCCGGCGCAGCCCGGGGTTCTCGGCGAGCGGCACCCCGCCCACCAGCACCTGCCCGCCCACCGGCGGCAGCAGCCCGGCAAGGGTGGTGAGCAGGGTGGTCTTCCCCGACCCGGACGGCCCCATCAGCGCGAGCCGTTCCCCGGCGTGCACCTGGAGCGAGAGATCGGTGAACAGGTCCCTGCCACCCGCCCGGCAGTGCAGTGCGTGGCAGGCCAACGCGGGCTCGGCCATGCGCGCCTCCGGCGAATCCCTCGACGGTCCTGTCAGACTCCAAGTCCAGATCGGAATTGTGTGCCCCGGGGGACACCCTCGTCACGAACGCGTCACAATCTCGCCTGTGCGGCGATGGTACGGCTGGCGCAGACAGCAAGTCGACTGAAATATCTGTCCGAAACACTCGGGCACGTCATGCCGAAGGCCCTTAGGTAAGTGCAAAGGCTCTGGCGTTACGCCGAGAGCCTTTCTGTCGGTCGCCGGGCCGCCGTGTGCCTACAATCGGCCGGCCTTGATTTCGGCAAGGAACAAACCCCACTCTTTGCCGCCGAAGCGTAGGACATCGCCGTCCGGGTTCTTGCTGTCACGGACGCCGATGCCACCATGGTCCAGCACCTTCACCTCCACGCAGTTGTCGCCGGTTCCGCTGTAGCTGGACTTACGCCAGCCACCGGACGGCCGGATGACCTCCTGCATGCTTCTCCTCACGCTTGGTGCCGTATAGTGCCGGCTTCCGAAGCCTCTGCCGCCGAAGGTTCGCCATAGACTTTCCACCGATCGCCGAGCCTCCAGGTGCCTACAATCGGCCGGCCTTGATTTCGGTAAGGAACGCCCCCCACTCCTTCCTGCTGAACCGTAGGACACGGCCACCGGGGTTCTTGCTGTCGCGAACCGCGACGCTGCCGTCCTGCAGGGCCTTTGCCTCCACGCAGTTGTCGTTGACTCCGCTGTAGCTGGACTTACGCCAGCCGTCGGACGGCCGGGTGATCGCCTGCATGCCTCTCCTCACCCTTCGATTCGATCGGCCAGTAACTCCAGGTGCCGCAGTGACGCGTCCGGGGACGACGCCAGCGACTGCAGCTTGCTGAAGACGGCCGTGTAGTGCTGGACTTCCGGCGGCTTTTCCAGCCAAAGATTATCCGTGGAGGTCTCCATGTAAACCAGGCTCGGGTCCTCCGGGAAATCCAGAATCATGAATGCGCCACTGGTCTGCGCCGGGTGCGCCCCAACGGCCAGCGGCAACACCTGGAGTGTGACATTCTCGCGGGCGGCCATCTCGATGAGGTGCTGCATCTGCTCCCGCATCACTTTGGGGCCTCCGACCATGCGCAGCAGAGCAGCCTCGTCGATCACCGCCATGAGGACCGGCGGCCGCTCGCGGGAGAGGATCTCCTGACGCGCCTGGCGGGCCTCCACCCACCGTTGGACGGTGACCTCGTCCAGGACGTCGCCGCCGCGCAGCACCGCGGCGGTGTACGCCGGCGTCTGCAGCAGGCCGGGGATAAGCAGCGCCTCGTATGTGCGGATGAACGAGGCTTCCGCCTCGAAATCCGGCAGGCTCGACCGGAAAACGTCCGAGTAGGCGGCCCACCAGCCGCGTTGACGGGATTGGCGGGCGAGCGTGAGCAGCGCTTCCCGCTCGGCGTCGCTCGCGCCGTACAGGTCGCACAGGAGCCGGATGTCGTGCAGATCCGGGCGCTTCCACTGGTTGCGTTCCATCCGGGCGACCTTGGCCGGATCCCATTCCAGCCGTTTCGCCGCTTCGGTCGCGGTCAGGTTGACGCGTTTCCGGAGCCGGGCGAGTTCCAGGGAGAGGCGGCGTCGGCGAACCGTAGGGCTGTAATTTGTCATGATCCCTGTCAAATTACACAATCGGGACGAACCGGAATTTCTTTCCTATATGAAGTTTGCTATTGCGAGTCTTCTCTTGAAGAACGACTATAGGAGTGTAATCGCTTGATCACGTTACGTGAGGAAGATGTCCAAGGAACGGTTCCGCAGGCCACGCGAGCGGTTCCCCGGCTGGGTGATCTTCGACATTCCTGAGAACCGCACGTGGGCCTGGGTGCAGCTCACCGCTCACCATCCGCTCGCCCGTCAGCGCGGCTCGGTGGACGCGGACACGCCTAACGAGCTGGAACGACTTATCGAGGGGCAGGCGCCGCGGTCTTCAATGACGGACCGCGCGTCAGCCACCCTCCGGGAGCGTCCTCGCTCACGACCGGTGCGCTCGCATCGGCGAAGACGGGCCGCACATCCCACCTGGGGCCGGCCTCCCGCGATGAACGTGCCGACCGCCGGTGTACAACGCGGCCCGGCCGTCCTCGGTCGGCCCTGACCGTCAATCCCGCAGAACCCCACCACCGACACGGCATCCGCGGCTTTGCCGCGGTTCGGCAAGGACCCGTTATGACCGAGCGCACCTGGCACGTCCCTGCCCACCGCCAGGCGGTTCCCGAGATCCGTGCCACCGCACGTAAGTACCTGGCGGACAACGGACTCGACGACGCCCACGACCTGCTTACCGTCATCTGCGAGCTCGTCACCAACGCCGTCCGCCACGGCCGTCCCGAAATCACGTTGACCCTGGCCCTGGGCGAGGGATGCGTCCGGGGCGAGGTCACGGATCGCGGTCCCGGGCTGCCCCGGCCCCGCACCCCTGCCGCCGACGACGACGGCGGCCGAGGACTGCAGATCGTCGCAGCGTACACCAGGAGCTGGGGAGTCATCCCGCTCGATCGAGGCAAGCGCGTGTGGTTCGACTACCGAACGGATGTGCCATGACGGGCCCCTCACCCGGCCGCGAGGAACGTCTCCTGGAGATCCTGCGGCACGACCATCCGGGCTGGCGTGTCTACCGCTGGCCCGTGAACGTGAAGGGACGAGGCACCCAGATCTGGTGGTGGGCGTGGCGGCGTGAGTCGCCGACGCGACAGACCCGGAGAGCCGGGGAGGTCGGCTGGTTCGCCCGTCCCACCCTCATCCAGCTCATGAACGAACTGTCCAACCAGCTCGCGATCTCACTACTGGACCATCCTCGGCCGCTCCCCCGTCGGCCGGTTGATCGATGAGTCCTCGGCATGCGCATCCGGGTACGGCGGCACGGAATCGCCCTGCGAGAAGTAGGGACCGAGCGGCGTACTTCCACAAGCCGCCCGGCCGGGCCCCACACCCGCCCCACCGCCCGGCCGGGCACTCAGGCCACAGGGAAAGGACGACGTGCTCACTGTGGAAGACGGTGGACGTCGAGATCAGCACAGGACGCTGGGGGTCCTGACCGGCCTCAAACCCGGTCCACGCCGCGTGAGCCGGAGTACGGCGGCCCACGGGCGCGTCACGATGTGAGAGCAGCCCGCTGCCGTGCGCTGGCCTGCCTTCGCAGGGCGTCACAAGGCGCGCTACGGACCCGACAGGTAGCCGGCGGGCGCCCGTTCGTGCCCGGCGGCCCGGAGCGTGGACGGCGGTGTCCACGCACTCCACACGGCGCCTGACTTACGGTTGCGTAGGAGGGCCGGGCATGCGAAGATCATTGGCGCCGGTGGCGGATCAGTGGCTCTGCCGTGCTCCCGCGCTCTCCAACGCCTCGGTCACGATGGGCTGGGGACCGGTCCGCGTGACGACTTCCGGCTCGTTCCCGCTCCGCACGACGGGCTCGGGCTCGGCGTTCGCGGCCGGAGGGCAGGCGCAGAAGCCGTGGCGCACGATCAGGTTGGCACGCTCGACGCTGTAGGCGGAGCGCTCCTGGACCACCGGAACCCGGCCGCATCGGTCGCACAACTGAATACTCATTGGCGTCGTCCTGTTTTCCAGAAAGAGTGGGACAGCAGGGTGATCGGCGTGGCCGCCGACATCCGGGCCTGAGGCGCGGCGACGGTCGCACGCAGGAATCGGTCGCTCACTTCATCCTGCCTCACCGTCTCCCGCAACGGACCACCGCTCGTCATCCCGTTTTCCCGGCTCCATCCCCGGGGACACCGTCCCGCCAATGTTCTCATCGGCAGGTGTCGGCACGGTCTCCGACACGGTGTTCCACCCTGCCAGAATCCGGCGCGGATAACGGACAAACGTACCAAAAGTGAGCTTTTTCACCCGCCGCTCACCGGCCGGCCGGACGCACCGCCCCGCCACACGCGCCGGAGCGCGACGTACCGCCCGCTGACCAGCGGCATGTTGATCAGCGCACCCCTGACACGGAACGCATCCTCGCCGGTTGTTACAAAACAATAACGAACATTGCGCCGCGTGTGCGTGGTTTCACGCAAGCACGGCGCATTCGCGGTCATCCGTGCCCTCGTGCACCGTGGTCCGGGGCGGGTCACCGTTCCGCCGGGCCGGCCTCGTGCGGGGCGGAGGTGCCGAGCAGCACCGCGCCGATCACCGCGGCGATCCCCACGAGCTGGCCGGGCGACAACGCCTGGCCGAGCGCGGCCCAGCCGAGCACGGTGGCCACGAGCGGGCTCAGCAGGGTGAGCAGGGTGTTCTGGGTGGGGGCGAGCGTGGTCACGCCGCGGAACCACAGGAGGTACGCCAGCGCGGTGACCACGAGCGACAGGTAGCCGAGGGCGGCCGCGTTCGTCCAGGTGAGCGCGGGCGGCGCGCCCTCGAGCGGGAACGTGACGGCGAGGATCGCCGCGCCGCCCGCGGCGAGCTGCCAGCCGGTGAGGGCGAGCAGGGCGGTGCCGCGGTTCCGGTAGCCCTGCGGCAGGCCCCACTTGCGGCCGAGCACGGTGCCGAGGCCCATGGTGAGCGCCGCGCCGCCGGCCGCGGCGAGGCCGATCGGGTCGAGGGCGATGGCCGAGCGCAGCACGAGCAGCGCGACCCCGGCCGCTCCGACGGCCGCGGCGGCGAGCAGCCGCCGCGTGGGGCGCTCGCCGAGCAGCAGGTACGCGTACCCCGCGACCACGAACGGGCTGATCGCGCCGATCATGGCGGCGATGCCGCCGGGCAGCCGGTAGGCCGACAGAAACAGCAGAGGGAAGAACAGCCCGATGTTGAGCGCGCCGAGCACGGCCGACCGCCACCACCACGCGCCCCGGGGCAGCGCGAGCCGCCCGGCGAGCGCGGCGACGACGGCGCACAGCACGATCCCGGCGGGCAGCGCCCGCACCGCCCCGACGAGCAGCGGGCGGCCGGGCGGCAGGAACTCGGTCGTCACCACGTAGGTGGTGCCCCACAGCATCGGGGCGACCGCCGTGGCGGCGACGACCGGGGTCTTCGTCACGATGCGGCGTCGTTTCCGGATGACGGGAGGCCGGGCCGCACCGCGGCTAGGCCTCCCGCTCCTGCGGGTGGGTGGCCAGCGGCTCCACCGTGATGGTCATCCACGGGAACATCGGCAGCGACGCCAGCGCGTCGTGCAGCTCGGTGGCGTCCGCCGCCTCGTACAGGCCGACCGTCCCGGTGGTCCCCGGCACCCGCCACAGCCGCTTGAGGATGCCCGCCTCGCGCAGCTCCCTGGCGCGGGCGCGCTCGGCGCGGCGCAGCTCCTCCCGGCGCTCGGGCGGCGTGTCGGGGGGCAGGTTGTTCACGGTCCGGACGAGGAACTCCACGTGCTCTCCCGGTCGAAAGGCTGGTCGGGACGGTACGGCGGGTCAGGACTCGGCGATCTTCAGCAGCAGCGCGGCGAGCTCGGCCGGGGCGGTGACCATCGCCTCGTGCCCGGTCTCCAGCTCGTACACCGGCCAGCCGCGCTCCCGCGCCCGGTCGGCGTGCCGCTGGAACACCCGCATCCAGCTCACGCACTCGATGAACGCGGCCGGCACCCGGTCGACGGCTCCGGTGAGGCGGAGCCGGTCGGTGTAGGTCTTCCACGGGTGGGGGGTGAGCCTGGGGCTGAGCCAGTCCACGTCGGCCTGCTCGGTCACGCCGAGCACTTGCAGCGAGCGGACCGGGACGAGCCAGCCGAAGCCGCGCTCCTGGGCGGACTCGGCCCAGTGGTGCGCCACCTGCTCGGGCAGCAGCTCGCGCGCGGCGTCGCCGTCGTCGCCGACGAAGGCGTCCAGGTAGACGCGCTTGGCGACGGCGTCGGGGCGGCGGTCGGCGACGCCCGTGATCACCTGGCCGGCGTAGCTGTGGCCCACGAGGATCACCTCGGACAGCCCGAGCGTGTCCAGCACCCGGACGACGTCCTCGATGTGGGTGTCGAGCCCCACCATCGGCGAGATCAGGTGGGCGCGCTCGGACAGGCCGGTCAGGGTCGGGGTGTGCACCTCGTGGCCGGCGGCCCGCAGGTAGGGCGTCACCCGGTCCCAGCACCAGCCGCCGTGCCAGGCCCCGTGCACCAGGACGAACGTACTCAACTCGCGTCTCTCACTTCCGCCAGGACGGCTCGTCGTCGGCAACTCGTCGGTCTCGTCGGCCCCGTCGTCCGGGCCGGCGCGGGCCGGGCCCGCGCGCTGGTCCCGGGGCTCCCCCGGGTACCCGAGAAACCCGGGGGACCCGGGAGGCGCGGCCATGCCGTAGGACCATGGCCGCGCCGGTCATCCACCCTAGGCGACCGGCCGCCCGGGGGGATCGTCCCGATGTCAGCGAAAGGGGCGACCATCCGTACCGGTCGCCCCTACGTCATCCGTCGCACCCGGTGCGGCGATCAGCCCGGGGGCGGGATCAGGCCCTCCTTGATCGCGAGCAGCGCGGCCTGGGTGCGGGAGGAGAGCTGGAGCTTGCTCAGCACGTTGCTCACGTGGGTGCGCGCGGTGCGCTCGCTGATCGCCAGCCGCGCGGCGATCTCCCGGTTGGAGAAGCCCTGCGCGACCAGGGTGAGGATCTCCCGCTCGCGCGCGGTGAGCGCGGACAGGCCGACGTTCGGCGAGACCATGCGCCGGGTGAGCTGGCGGGCGACGGCCGAGTCCAGGTGCACCTCGCCCGCGGCGGCGGCCCGGATCGCGGTGACCACCTCGTCGGGGTCGGCGTCCTTGAGCAGGTATCCGGCGGCGCCCGCGGCGAGGGCCGCGTGCACCCGCTCGGCCTCGCCGAAGCTGGTGAGCACCACGACCTTCACCTCGGGGTGGGCCTGGACGATCGCGCTGGTCGCCTCCACGCCGCCCATGCGCGGCATCTGCAGGTCCATCAGGACCACGTCGGGCAGGGGTTCGCCCATCGTCTGCCACTGCCGCAGCCGGGCGAGCGCCTGCTGGCCGTCGCTCGCCTCGCCCACCACCTCGAGGGTGGGCACGGTGTCGACGTACGCCTGCAGGCCGCGCCGTACGATCGCGTGATCGTCGACGATCATCACCCGGATGACCTCGGCCAGGGCCTCTTTTCCGGTCAACGCCCGCTCTCCGCTCCGTCTCGCGTCGCGTCCTCCCCCGCGCCCGCCGCGGGGTCGGTCTCCAGCTCGTGCTCCGGCTCCGGCAGCGACGTGCGCAGGTGCGGGAGCGTCACGGCGACCGTCCAGCCGCCGGTGGGACGCGGCCCCGCCGCCACGCGGCCGCCCCAGCGCTGCGCGCGTTCCCGCATCGACACCAGGCCGAGCGAGCGCCTGCCGGGTTCGGCGTCGCCGCCGCCCGAGCGGCGGATGTGGCCGCAGCCGTTGTCGGATATCTCGACCACCAGACCATTGTTCCGCGCGCCGGGACCACCGTGGCGTCCGCCCCCCGCGCCCGCCCCGCCCGGGGCGACCTCGGCGAGCGGGTCGAAGCGGATCACCACCTCGGTGGCGTTGGCGTGCTTCACCACGTTGTTGAGGGCCTCCTGGACGATCCGGTAGAGGTCCTCCTGCTCGTCGATCCCGGCGTCGATGTCCAGCCCCTCGGGCACCTGGATGTCGATCTCCAGGCCGGTGCGCGCCTGGATGTTCTCGGCGTGCGCCCGGACCGCGTCGATCAGGCCGTGTTCGGCGAGGTCGAGCGGGCGCAGCTCGTAGACGAGGCTGCGCAGGTCGGCGAGCGCGGTCTGGCTGAGCCGGGCGAGCTCGTCGGCGCCGCGGCCGACGCTCGCCAGGTCCGGGTCGGGCCGCTCCAGCTGGGCGCGCAGCGCCTTGGCCTGCATGCGCATGGAGAACAGCTGCTGCACCACCGCGTCGTGCAGGTCCCTGGCGAGGCGGCGGCGCTCGTGCGAGCGCATGTCGGCCAGCAGCGCGGCGGTGTCGATCGCCACCGCGGCGTGCCCGGCCATCGCCTCCAGGAAGGCGAGGGATCCGGGCCCGGGGTCCTCGCCGGGCAGGTAGTAGGCGTTCATCACGCCGACCGCGCGGCCCCGGACGAGCAGCGGCATGGACACGAAGCAGTCCCAGTCCGGGTAGTCCATGATCTTGTGGAGCGGCTCCCAGCGCGGGTCGGCCATGATCGCGGGCTTGCGGTGGGGGACCACGATCGGGCGGCGGGTGCGGTAGGCGTCGAGGAACCGCACCTTGGCGCCCCGGCGCCGGCAGGCGGCGAGGCGCTCGGTGAAGTCCCGGGCGTCGCCGAACCCGGCCATGCCGAGCACGCGCAGCTCGCCCTCGGGGTCGTCGAGGGCGAGGATCTGCACGGCCGAGATGTTCCGCGTCATCACCACCTCGCGGGCGACGGCGTCGAGGGTCGCCCGCAGCGAGTAGAGGTCGGCGACGCTGGAGGCCGCCCTGACGATCGCGGTGAGCCGCTCCCGCTGCTCCAGGGCGTCGGTGACGTCGCTGAACCACACCGCGTACCCGGCCTTGGGGATCGGGGCGATGCGGTACTCGAGTTCGCGCGTGCGTCCGTCGCGGGCGGGCCAGGAGACGTGGCCGCCGTCGAGGGGCGTGGACGGCTCGAAGGGGCTCTTCCGTCCGAGCAGCTCCTCGGCCGGGCGGTCCAGGATGCGCGCGGCCGCGGGGTTGAGCATGGTGAAGCGGCCCGCCTCGTCCAGCACCGCCAGCCCCCCGCCGGAGACGTCCAGCAGCACCTTGACCGCGGCCTCGTCCAAGGCGCCCGGCGGCGGGGCGGCGCCGACGAAGGAAACCACCTCGCTGCCACCTCTTGCCTGATCAAAGGGCCCGGCCGGCCCGCCGGGCCGGATGCAGCCAGCGTACTACAATGCGCAGAGCGTCCGTTTTGTCACGCTCGGCCGCGGTCGCGGAGGCGGAACACCGCCCGCAGCGGCGTGGCGGCGCGCGGCCGGGAGGCGCCCGGCCCGGCCCACGTGGCGTTCCCCGCCGCGCGTACGGCGAGCACGGCCGCCAGCGAGGCGGCGGCGAGCCCGGCGACGTAGACCGCGACCGGGGTGGCGGAGCCGAACGCGAGGGTGAGCGCCGAGCCGGCGAGCGGCGTGACCGCGCCGCCGATGACGCCGCCGACCGCGTAGGCGATCGAGATGCCGCTGTACCGCACCCGCGCCTCGAACATGCCGGCGAACAGCGCGCCGAGCGCGCCCGCGGGCACGCCCTGCACGATCGCGGCCACGCCGAAGGCGGCGATCGCCGGGCCGAGCTCGCCGGTGTCGATGAGCGCGACCATCGGGACCGGCCACAGCACCGCGCACGCCGAGCCCGCCAGGTACACCGTGCGGGGCCCGACGCGGTCGGCGAGGCGTGCGGCGCCGAGGATCGCCGCGGCCCACAGCGGGGTGGACAGCAGGATGAGCGCGAGCAGCGTGCCGCGTTCGAACCCGGCCTGCTGGGTGCCGTGGCTGAGCAGGTAGACGGTGACCAGGTGGCCGAACGCGGGCGGGGCGGTGGCGGCGATCGCGCCGAGCACGAGGTTGCGCCGGTGGCCGCCGAGCAGCTCGCGCAGCGGCGCGGCGGCCACGTTCCCGGTACGGCGCAGCCGGGTGAACTCCGGGGACTCCGGCAGGCGCAGCCGGGCCCGGAAGCCGAGCACGATCAGCACGGCGCTGAGCAGGAACGGCACGCGCCAGCCGTAGGAGAGGAAGTCGTCCTCGGGGAGCAGGGCGGCGGCGAGGAACGCCAGGTTCGAGGTGAGCACGCCGATCGGCCAGCCGAACTGGGCGAACGAGCCCCACAGCGCGCGGCGGCCGGGGGCGGCGTGCTCGGTGGCGATGAGCACCGCGCCGCCCCACTCGCCGGACACGCCGAGGCCCTGCACCACGCGCAGCAGCACGAGCAGCACCGGGGCGGCCACCCCGATCGCGGCGTAGGTGGGGAGCACGCCGATGAGGAAGGTCGAGCCGCCGGTGAGCATCAGGGTGAGGATGATCATGGGCTTGCGGCCGGCCCGGTCGCCGAACCGGCCGACCAGCGCCGCGCCGAGCGGGCGGGCGAGGAACCCGGCGGCGAACGTGGCGAAGGTCGCCAGGGCGGCGGCGATCGCGTCGAAGCGCGGGAAGAACAGGTCGCCGAACACCAGCGCCGCGGCCACCGCGAAGACGTGGTCGGCGTACCACTCCAGCGAGGTGCCGACGAACGCGGCGGTGAACACGCTCCGCCGTGGCGGTGTCCCCGGCCCGGGGTCAGGCGCCGAGAAGAACGGCACCGAGAAGAACACAGCGCGTGAGGACACTGCGTGCCGCACCCCTTCCCGCGGTGCCCGGCCATCGAGGCGAAATGCCTGGAAGGCACCGCTTGTCACGATATTCACCGGCGTACCCGACTCTGCTAGCGTCGTTCTTGGTGGAAACCTATCCCGCCCGGCGCACCCGTACGGCCGGTGCGCTGCTCGGTACGGCCGTGGCACTGGCGGCCCTGGCGGTGTGGGCCCCGCCCGCCCCCGCCCGGACCGAGCTGTCGGTGATGACGTGGAACGTCTGCACCGCCACCAACCCGGTCTGCGGCCTGTACCGCGCCGACGAGCACGAGCTCGCCCGGCGCATCGGCGAGCGGGTCGTCTCCGGGCCGATCCGGCCCGACGTGGTGTTCCTGCAGGAGTTCTGCACCGGGGCGGCACGCGCCCTCGAGCTGCACCTGGAGCGGGCGACCGGCCGGGCGTGGAGCATGCGCTGGTGGGCGGTCACCTCGGCCGACGGCCGGCCGTACCCCTGCCGCCCGGACCGCCGCGGCCGGTCGCGCGGCGCGCAGAGCATCGCGGTCGCGGTCGCCGAGCCCGAGCACGCGGTCACCTTCACCACCCACCCGCTCCCCGCCCCGCCGTGGTACGTGCGGCGGGCGGCGCAGTGCGTCACCGTCCACGCCCGGCGGGTGCACGCCTGCGGGACCCACCTGTCGGCGGGCACCCGGTACGACGACCGCGAGCCGGGCGCGCCGTACCGGACCCGGCAGCTCGCGCGGCTGCTCGCGATCGCCGCCAAGCCCGGCCACCACGTGGTGTTCGGCGGCGACCTCAACGTGGTGCCGCCCGACGCGGTGGCGCGCCGGCCCGGCGGCGCCCGGGCCGTGGCCCCCGCCTACCGGGACTACG